>WUUC01031935.1_pt1 | contig 11754 bp, 11 predicted proteins | sample 6278441 | NCBI WGS metagenome assembly WUUC01 (sample SAMN13675441, study PRJNA597444) | soil metagenome | isolation source: soil | place: USA: Washington | collected 2017-10 | reverse complement strand
GTTCGCAGTGGTCTTCGCGCTGGAGCTCTTCGCGATGCTTTTGCGGCGACTTCTCAGATAATCAGATAAGCAGATAAGAGTCCGCGTGGATAGGGCGCCCTATCCGCGCGGACTCGAAGCCGGAAGACGTCACACGACGTCGTGGAGCGGTTGACGAGCCCGCGAGCCCGCAGATGTGGTTCTGGCGCGGGCGGGCTCGCAGGCGGTCATGGGCGCGTGCGCCGGCTGTCAGGCGGGCGTGTGCGCAGGTCGTCAGGCGGGCTCGTTGCCGGGCCGCCACTTGATGTTGCAGCCTCCGCTGGGCGTGTGCGGCTCCGGCACGGGACGTCCGGCGAGCACGTTGTCGATGGCCGCACGCAGGGCGGCTCCGTCGACGGGCTTGTCGTTCCCCGGCCGCGCGGCGTCGAACTGGCCACGGTAGGCGAGTCGCCGATCGGCGTCGTACAAGAAGAAGTCCGGGGTGCACGCGGCCCGGAAGGCCTTGGCGACCTCCTGGGACTCATCGACCAGGTAAGGGAAAGCGAACCCGGCCCGGCGCCCCTGCTCGGCCAGATATTCCGGCGTGTCCTCGGGATAGCCGTCCGTTTCGCTGGAGCAGATCCCGACCATGGCGAGGCCCCGCTCATGGTAGTCCGCGGCGACTTCGGCGATTCCTTTTTCTATATGCAGCACGTAAGGGCAGCGGTTGGACAGAAAGACTGCGACCAGAGCGGAAGCGTCGGCGAAATCGCCGAGCGACACCTTGCGGCCATCGACCGAAGGCAAAGTGAAGTCGGGGACCGGGGTCCCCAGCGGGACCATGAACGAGTTAGTAAATACCATATGTCCATTCTGCCGGACTAACAAACAGTCAGCAAGCCCTCAACAGAGAAAGACTTCAGGGTCCGTGGTATTCTAATATCGCGCACCAGAATGCACCGCCTGTCGTTTAGCGGTGCTCACATTATTTGGGCATACGAAGGGCCACATCCCTGCTCTCGGGAATGTGGCCCTTACGGTCAGCGCGAGTCCAGGGAAGGCTCGGTCGCCTTGGCCTCGACCTGCTGCTCGGTCTCGGACGTAGTCTCTTCCTCCGGGGTCACACTGACGGCGCCACAACAGCTGTCCAGTTCCGCCTTCTTGTCGCCGCCACCGAAGATCTTGCCGAGGAACCCTGACATGCTCTCTCCAATCGGATGAGTCCGAAACTACTCCACTAGTGGACCTGGTTCATGCGGTGTGGTCAGCACCTCCACCGCTCGGCAGAATTGGGTCGAGAGCGGGGACATGGCCGCCATGCCGACTAGGGACCTGCTCGCCGAGCGAGGTCGTTCGCCGCCCTGACCTTGAAAACACATACTATTAATATCAACAGAGACTGGTAGTGTCAACCGTGGATGTTGGGTCATGGCGCCGTAGCCGACCCGCCTCCAGCGATCTGTCCTGCTGCTACCAGCGGCTTTCATGCCGGGTCGGCACAATCCTCCGGCCGGCGCAGTGCGTCCGGCAACGCCGCCAGCACGCCGGGCAGCGTCGAAGCGAGCGCATCGCACAACCCGGCGTGGCAGTCGGAGATGACCAGCCTCACCCCGGACAGGCCGCGGGCGACCAGCCCGCGCAAGAACCTCAGCCAGCCCACGTCGCCCGGACCGGCGACTACATCGACGCCGAGGATCTCACGGCGGCCGTCGGGGTTGACGCCGGTGGCTATCAGAGCGTCCATATCGATCGTACGGCCGCCGTCGCGCACTTTCTGGGGGCGCGCATCGACCCAGACGAACGCGTACGGACCCCTGTCCAGCGGTCGATTACGGATGTCGGCCACCATCTCGTCCAACTCCCGGGCCATCAGCGCCACCTGCGATCTCGACAGCTTGGACACCCCCAGCGACTTGGCCAGCCGCTCCACCCGCCGGATGGACACCCCCAGCAGATACGCCGTGGCGGCCGCGCTCGCCAGCGCCCGCTCGGCCCGCGCTCGCCGCACCAACAGCCACTCCGGATAGTACGAACCCGACCGCAGCCTGGGGATCGCCAGCTCGATGCTCCCCACCCTGGTGTCCCACCGTCGCCGCCGGTACCCATTGCGCGAGTTGGCCCGCCGCCGGCTCACCTCGCCATACCGCGCCTGGCACATGCCTTCCACCTCGGCGTCCATCATCCGCTGCGCGAACTCGCGAATCAGCCTGCGCAGCACATCCGGGGACACCGATGCCAGGGTGGTCTCGAAATCCTCCCCGACAACAGGAACAAAGTCACCCGTAGTCACGTCGTTCACCTTCGCATACCGCTTTACTGTTCGAAGGAGCACGAGGCGGTTCACAACCAGCACCCTCTTGATTTCTATGCCGCAGATCCCCACACTGCGAAACGTGATTTCGGGATGGCAATGGCTATCGCAGAGAATGGAGACCCCCGGGCTGCGATGATTTCACATACCGCAGCCCGGGGGTTGCTCAGTTCGATCGCGGGCCGGCGACCGTCTTTCTCCTGCCGCATCGCTGCGGAGGCTCGAAACGAACGGATTGTGCGGCCCGGTCGGTGAGGGTGGTTCAGAAGAGCGGGATGATCAGTCCCGCTGCGATGGCAACGGCGAGGACCGAGCCCACGAACGCCGCCACCAGCCGCGGCTTGAAGATCGCCGACAGCATGGACAGCTCCGGAATGCTCGCCCCGGCGCCGCCGATGACCAGCGCGAACACCGGGCCAAGGCCCATTCCCGCCGAACTCAGGGCCAGACCGATGGGAAGAATGGTCTCGGTACGGACGTAGAGCGGGATGCCAACCATGGCGGCGATCGGAACGGCCATCCAGTTACCGGGACCGGCGATGGAGACGAGGAAGGACTGCGGCACGGCGCCGTAGATGAAGGCGCCGATGGTGACCCCGACCAGCAGCGGGATGGCCAGCGGCTTGAAGAACGACTTCGCCTGGCCCCAGGCGGGGCCGGCCTCGCGGCGCATTCCCTGCCACGGCGAGTCGTCGTGGTCGTCGGCGCTCACTTTGACCCGCCGGACGAACCGCTCCAGCCCGAACTTTCCCCACAGGATGGAAGTGATCATGATCACGGTGAACGTGACTGCGGCGTAGCCCAGCATGGTCTGCCAGTCAAAGAGAATCCAGATGACCCCGAAAATGATGGGGTCCAGGAGTGGCGAGGCCAGGAGAAAGGCGGCGGCGCCCGTGAAGGGAACGCCGATCTTGATCATCCCCATGAGCATGGGGAGGGTGGAACAGGAGCAGAAGGGGGTCACCGATCCCAGCAGGACTCCCTTGAGCGGTGCCACGTACTTTCCGCCGTCCATCCAGCCCTGGAGCCGCTTCTCCCCCAGGCGCCGCTGCAGAATGGCTACCAGGAAAGCGACGGCCAAGAAAAGGGCGACGAGCTCCACGGTGATGATCCCGAAGGTCCTGATCGTGTCGGCCCACTTATCGGACATCGGTGCTGTTCTCCTCATCTTCCTCGCTCAGGCAGCATGCCTGAGCCCCTTCTGGGGTCAGGGCCGCCAGCGACGCTAGCCAACGGACCGGAGTGCCAAGTTCTTCGCAGCAAAGATCGTAGATATTGGAGCGTCCGCGAGGCATTACCTTCACGAGCCCCTGTTCGCGCAGTGGCCGCAGGTGGTGACTGATGAGCGTCTGACTCAGGCCGGTGGCCTCCTGCAGCTCCTTGACCGTGCGTGGACGTTCGGCGAGGAGCAGCGCCAGGACCACCCGGTTCTCATCGGCCAGCGCCCTGAGCTTAGGGACAAGCCGACGGGCCAGCTCCCGGCTCGATAGTTCGTTGCCCCCCAGGAGGAGCACGTCCAGTTCTTTCCGCATGCCCTAATCATTATCAACAAGATATGTTCATGTCAACAATATTCCTTGGTTAGGATTGCGGTCAGCAGGGCATCCACGCAGCCCATGCTGATCACCACGTCGGCGGCCCGCACCACTTCGTCGGTCCACTGAGGTGATCGCGGCGGCTAGCGGGACGGGGTGTGTTCCTTGAGCCAGCCCATGACGGCCCGGGCGACGTCGGCGCTGTTGCGCTCCAGCATCATCAGGTGCCCGTTGCCGTGGATGCCGAGGCCGGCCAGTTCGAGGTGGGTCGCGTCCACCCCGGCCTGGCGCAGGAACTCGACGATCGCCCAGTCGAGCTGCGCGTGCCACGACGCCTCGGCGGTGACCACGGCGACCGGCAGGCCGGCCAGGTTGGGCAGCCGGCGGGCCGGCTCGGCCTGCACGAACGCGTCCATCAGGTCCGGCCCGGGCGCCTTCCGCAGCTGCGGGCGCAGCTCGGCCGAGTCGGCGGCCGGCGGGTCGTAGCCGACGGGTATCGAGGTCAGCCCCCAGCTCAGGCCGCCCAGGCCGGGCAGTTCGGCGAACGCGGGCCCGATCGGCTCGATCGCCACGATCGCCTTGACCACGCCGGGCCGGGCGTCGGCGACGAGCCAGCCGAACGCGCCGCCCATGGAGTGGGTGATCAGTACCGCGGGCCCGATGCGATCGAGCAGGTCGGCGCCGGCCCGCCGCATGGCCTCCTGCGCGGCGGCCAGATCGCCCACCATCGGCTCCGACCCGGCGAGGAACTGCTCCAGCGCCGGGTCGCCGGGCTCGCCGCTGCCCGGCCACTGGTCGTGCAGCCGGGCCTGCGGGTACGGGTACGGCCACGGCCGGGCGGCGGGCGCGGCGAAGCCGGTGATCATGCCCTCGTACACCGGCGGCCGGGAGCACGGGCCGAGGAGGTCGGGGTGGTACGGGGAGCGGCCCATCCCGGGGCGGTCGACGACGTAGACGGCGTACCCCGCCCGGGCGAACAGCGTCGCCCAGCCCGGCCGGCCGTCGGGCGTGCCCAGGTAGTCCAGCGCCTGACCGCCGCCGCCGTGCACCATCACCACCGGGTACGGGTGCCGTACCCGCGCCGGGATCTGGTACTGGACGTGCATCCCGGCGACCGCGGTACCGTGCGGCCGCGGCGAATCGCGCAGCCCGACGAAGAAGAAACCCTGGTCGGCGATGATCAGCGGGTCGTGCGCCGGCATCCGGAGCTCCTCAGAACAGGCCGTCGGGGATGCCGAAGTGCACCTTGGCCATCTCCCGCGCCGTGCTGAGATACTGCGCCGCGATGTGGCTGCGGTACATGGCCACGTCGCGGTAATAGCGCTGAATCCGCTGGCCGCGCTTGGCGGCGGACGAACTGGACGCGTTGAAGATCACCTGTATCGCCTGCAGCGCGAGCTGCCCGGCCTGCTGCACCACCGCGTACATGCGCACGTCGTCCTCGCGGCCGAACGGCTCGCCGGTCTCCGCCCAGCGCCGGCACAGCTCCATGTACTGCTCGCCGACCCGGAGCACCAGCGCCTCGGCCGCGTCGGTGAGCGCCAGCCCGTGCCCGTAGGGCTGCTGGTAGTCCGGGTGCGTGTACCGCGGCACCTGCGGCGGCAGCATCGTGTCCCGGGTGGTGATGATCTGCTCGTAGTCCGCGAGCGCCGCCCGCGCCGCGCCGATCACCGGAATCACCAGGCCGGCGTGGTAGATCGCGTAGATCCGCCCGAGATACATCGGGTTGCCGTGCAGGGCCGGGCCGACCGGAGGCTCGGTGAGCCGGGTCCAGTTCATCGGCGTGGTCCAGTGCGCCGGCACGAACGCCTCGTCCACCCGCACGCTGTTGGATCCGCTGGAGTTCATCCCCAGAACGCGGCCGTCCCCCCAGTCGTCGAGGACGGTGTACTGCCCCTTCGGGACCACCGTCACGATGACGGCGCCCGGCTCGGCCGGATCCCGGCCCTCGACCAGGGCGTTGCCCATGAAGTGCGTCGAATGCGGCGCGCCCGAGCAGTAGTCCCAGGAGCCGGTGAGCAGGTAGCCACCGTCCACCGGGCGGGCCCGGCCGGTGGGCGGGGCCCGGTGCGGGGCCCGGAAGTCGCCGGTCAGCCCGAAGATCTCGCGCTGGCCCGCCTCGGGGAAGTGCGAGCCGATGACGAAGGCGTGGTGGGAGCCGAGGGTGAGCCCCCAGCCGGTGCCGGGATCGCCGCTGGCGATGGCCAGCATCACCTTCCAGAAGGTCGGCACGTCGAACTCGTAGCCGCCGAACCTGCGGGGCTGCAGGATGCGGTAGAACCCGGCGTCGACGAACTCGCGTTCCACCGCCTCGGTGTGGTGACCCAGCCGCTCGGCCTCGTCCTGCTGCTCGCGGACCATCGGGACAAGCGCACGCGCCCGGGCGACGATCTGGTCGGGGGTGAGCTCTGGTTCGGGAGGTTTGACTTCGGACGCTCGGACGTCCGCGCGCTCGGCCATGAATCCTCCACGCTCGACACTTCTGCTGACGATATTCGCCGAACCGGCATTCATCTACCTTCGCCTGTGTGACGCCGCCGTCGCGTAGCGTAGGGAGGTCCAGGCGGGTCCAGGGAGGCCGAGATGGACGGGACCGATGCCCTTAAGGACTCCTTCCTCGACGAGACCGTCGGAGGCGTCACCGAAATGCGCATTCACGGCGTCTCCGGAACCCCTCCCGCGAGCGTGCTCGGGCACCCGCACGCCCGGGAGGTGGGCGGCGATCGCGAGGCCGGCTTCCACCGGCGGGAGTGGCTGGGCGGCCCGCCCGCGCCCGGCTACGGAGACGACGCGGGCCGGCGACGCCGCGAGGCGTACGCGTGGGGCGGCCTGACCTCGGGGTCGGGGCTGCGTGCGCTCTGGTTGTTGCTGCTGCCGTTCATGCTGGTGAACGTCGGCTTCTTCATGATGCCGCGGCCGGCGGGCCGGGCCCGGTGGCTGCGCCGCGCCAGCGACCTGCTGCAGCGCTGGTTCGCGCTGTCGCTGACCGGCACCATCGTGCTGGCCGCGCTGGGCCTGACGGTCGACCTCGTCGCCTGGCAGTGCACCGCGCCGGACGGCGCCTGCCGCACCGGCGGCGGGACCGATCCCGGCTGGCTAGGGGTGTTCGCCACGGACTGGATGGCGCCGGTGGAACGGCGGCTGGCCCTCGCCTCCCTGGCGCCGGCCGCCGTGGTGGTGCTGCTGTGGTGGCTCGGCCGGTGGACCTGGGCCAAGCACGAGCGCACCGGCTTCCCCGCGGCGCACGGCGCGGTCTACGGCACGGACCTGCGGCTCGGCGCGCGCAAGCTGTGGAACGGCGAGATGTCGGTGGGCCGGCTGCGCGCGCTGCACGTGGCCGCGGGGTTCGCGGTGATCGCCCTGGTGACGGCCTGGCCGATGGCGGCCGGCCCGGTGGTGGACGACACAGCGGCGACCGTGGTGATCGTCGCCGCCCTCGCCGTGCTGCTCGCGGCGGCCGTGCTCGCGGCGCTCCACTCGGTCGCCGCCCGGGTCGATCCGAACGCGCCGGACGCGCCGCGCCGCGGCCTGGACGTCTCGTGCGTGGCCGTCCGCTGGAGTGCGCTCGCCGTCTACCTGCTCGTGCTGGTGCTCGCCGCGTTCGGCCTGCTCGGCCCGGAGCCGGACGCGGCCGGGCCGGCGAGCCTGCCGGGGTTCGCCGGCATGATCGCCGGTCTGTACCTGGCGCAGCTGACCATGCTCGCGCTGCTGACGATCGTGACATGCGCGCTCGCCTGGATCACCCGCGGCGACGACCCCGGCGCGGTCTACCCGCGGGCGCTGCGCGGCCTCGGCGCGCCGGTGACGCTGATGTTCGGCTGGCTGCTGGCTGGCGGGTTCGCGGCGGGCGGGTCGATGCAGATGGCCCGGCTGCTCGGCACCCCGGCGACCGCGTCCGGGTCCGGGTCCGATGCCCTGGTGGTGCCCGGCGCGTACTGGTGGGTGGCGCTCGGCACGGCCATCCTCGCCGCCGGGCCGCTGCTGATCGCCATTGTGCTCGGCGCGCGGTGGTGGCTGCGGCGCCGCGCGCTCGGCGGGATGCTCGGCGACCGGTACGGCGACGGCGCCGTACGCGGCCGCGCGGCCACGCACTGGGCGGCCGCCGATCTGACCGACCGGGCCGGCCCCGTCCTCGGCGTCCTCGGCGGGTGCGCCGCCGCCCTGATCGCCGTGGGGACGTACGCGTACATCCGCGACTACGACTGGCCCGACCGGTTCAGCCCGCTCACCACGCTCGGCTCGTGGATCATCGGCACCGTCGTCCTCGGCCTGCTCATCGTCGGCCGCGACGTGTACCGGCGGCCGTCGGTGCGTCGGATGGTCGGGGTGCTGTGGGACGTGGGGACCTTCTGGCCGCGGGCGATCCACCCGTTCGCGCCGCCCTGCTACACCGAGCGGGTGATCCCCGACCTGGTCCGCCGGGTCCGGCTGCTTACTCCGGGGCCGAGTGACGCCGTCGTGCTGTCCGGGCACAGCCAGGGCAGCGTCATCGCCGCGGCCCTGGTGCTCCAGCTCGACGAGCCGGGCTGCGGGCGGATCCGGCTGCTCACCTATGGCTGCCCGCTGGCCCGGCTATACGGCCGGTTCTTCCCGTCCTATTTCAGCACCGAGGCGCTCCGCCGGGTCGGCGGCATCTCATGGTGCAATCTCTACCGGCTGAGCGACCCCATCGGCGGCCCGGTCATCGCCCGCCCGCCGGTGAAACAGCTGGTCGATGACGAGGATCCGGCGCTCGACCACCATGCGGTCGACCACTATATGTGGGACCCGGCGCCAGGCCCCGGCTCGGACGGCCTCGTCCGCGGGCATGTGGACTACTTCACCGGCCACGCCTACCCGGCCTGCCTGTCCCACCTGGAAAACCGCTGAGCCCGCCCGGGCGACCTAGCCGAGCCCGAGGATCGCGGCGAGGTCGCGCCACTGGCGGCGCGGCAGGTCCGCGCGGTCGTCCGTGATGACCTGCACGCAGACGTGGTCGGCGCCGGCGTCGTGGTGGGCGGCCACCCGGCCCCGGATCGTGTCCGCGTCGCCCCACGCGACCACGGCCTCGATGAGCTCGTCGCTGCCGCCGCCGGTGATGTCCTCGTCGGTGTAGCCGAGCCGCCGCAGGTTGTTCGCGTAGTTGGGCAGCGCCAGATACCGCGCGACATGCCGGCGCGCGATGTCGCGGGCCTGCGCCGGATCGTCCTCGATGACCACCTTGACCTCGGGCGCCAGGATCCGGTCCGGGCCGAGGGCCGTCCGGGCGCGCCGGGTGTGCTCGGGGGTCACCAGGTACGGGTGCGCACCTGCGGCTCTGTCTTTGGATGTGGCCAGCATGCGCGGGCCGAGCGCGGCGAGCACGCGCTCGGCCGCGGGTACCGGCGTGGACGCGGCGTCGAGGCCGTCGAGAAAGACCTGCATCGCCGCCAGCGGGCGACGGTACCGTTCCGGGGCGAGCACGTGGTGACTGACCCCGAGACCGAGCAAGAACCGCCCGGGATGCTCGGCGGCCAGCGCGCTGTGCGCGGCGGCGACCTCGGCCGGCTCGTAGTCCCAGATGCTCAGGATGCCGGTGGCGACCACGATCCGGGAGGTGGCCGCGAGCAGCGGCGCCGCGTGGTGGACGCCGGGGCTGAAGCCGAGCCAGATGGCGCCGTACCCGAGCTCCTCCAGCTCGGCCGCCGCCGCGGCGGCCGCTCCGCTGGCCACGTTCTCGTCCGTGCGCAGGCCGCCGGTCCAGATACCCACCCGACCGAGCTCCATCGGTGCCTCCTTCTGAGTACGACTGAGTGCGACTGAGTACCGCGTGCCCCGGAGCCAACCTAGTGCGAACCCGGCGCGCCGACATTCCAGGCCCCCGACCCGGGGCCCACCCCCGGTCTCTCGATCAGGCCTGCGGGGTGGACGGGACAGCGCCGAGCGGGTTGACGTCCGGCGGGGTGGCGCCGCCCGCCTCGGATGCGGGCAGCCAGAGCACGAACGTGCTGCCCTCGCCCACCGCGGAGAACAACCGGACCTGGCCGCCGTGCGCCTCGATGATCTGCCGGACGATGGCCAGCCCGAGGCCGGTACGCCGGTCCCGGCTCCGCGAACCGGGCTGCTGCTCGCCGTTCGGGCGGCGCCAGAACCGGTCGAACACGCGCGCCTGCTCGTCGGCTCTGATGCCGGGGCCGGCGTCCCGCACCGCCACCCACAGCCAGCCGTCCTGACGCCCGGCGGCGACGGTGACCGTCGAGCCGGCGGGCGCCACCCGTACCGCGTTGGACAGCAGGTTGCCCACCGCCCGGCGCAGCGCGTCGTGGTCCCCCACCAGGGTGATACCGCTGCCCAGCTCCCGGACGATGGTGAGCCCAAGCCGACCGGCCAGCGGCTCGAACTCCTCGGCGGCCTCCCGGGCGGCGGTCGCGACGTCCACGTCGGTGTCGTCGAAGGCGGGCGCCGACCGGCGCGCCGAGGCGAGCAGATCGTCCACCAACTTGATCATGCGGGTGGTGGCGCGGTCGATCACCCCGGCCGCCCGGTGCCGCTCCTCCTCCGTGGACTCCGACGCGGTGAGCACCGCGTCCAGGTTGGTCCGGATGATGGTGAGCGGGGTGCGCAGCTCGTGCGACGCGTCGTCGATGAGCTGCCGCTGCGCGCGGAACGCGGCGTCGAGCCGGTCCAGCATCGAGTCGACGGTGTCGCCCAGATACCGCAGCTCGTCCTTTGGCCCCTGCAGCCGGATCCGCCGCGACAGGTCGGTCGCCTGGATCTCCTCCGCGGTACGGGCGATGGCCCGCACCGGCCGCAGCACCCGGCCCGACAGCATCCAGCCGATGCCGAGGCTGATCACGAACAGCCCGCCGAGCAGCCCGAAGGAGTAGTTGCGCAGATTCTGCATCGTCTCGAAGTTGACGGCTTCCTCCACCGCCTGGAGCTTGACGACCTCGACGTCGCCCACGTACTGCCCGTTGACGCGCTTTTCCGCCTTGATGATGTTGCTGGTGATGGGCTCGGCCTCGGTGCTCTTGGAGACGCCGAAGTAGACGCCGGCGACCACGAGCGCGGCGAGCGCGAACAGCAGCGTGGAGTAGAGCACGGTCAGCCGGAACCGGATGGTGTGCACGAAGCTGGGCGGCCGCACCGCCCGGAGCCATCGCGGCCGCCGCCGCTCAGGAGTTTGCAGGATCTCACTCATGTGCCCTCCCGCAGCTTGTAACCCCGCCCCACCAGGGTCTCGATGAGCGGTTCCTCGCCGTCTTCGCTGAGCTTGCGGCGCAGTGTGCCGACGGTCACCCGGACCGTGTTGGTGAACGGGTCGGCGTGCTCGTCCCACACGTGTTCCAGCAGTTCTTCTGTTGACACGACCCGGCCGTGCCGGCGCATCAGGTACGTCAGCACGCCGAACTCCTTGGGGGTGAGCCGCAGCGGCCGCTTCCCCCGGTACGCCTCGTGGCGCGCCGTGTCCAGCCGCAACTCCCCCACCGTCCAGACCGCCGAGCCGCCGCCGCTGTCGCGGCGCAGCAGCGCGCGCACCCGGGCCAGCAGCTCGGGAAACGCGAAGGGCTTGACCAGGTAGTCGTCGGCTCCCTCGTCGAGGCCGCGGACCCGGTCGGCGAGCCGGTCGCGCGCGGTCAGCATCAAGATGCGCAGGTCGGAGCCGGCCTGCCCGGCCAGCTCGCCCTGGCGGATCGACCGGCACAGCTCGAAGCCGTCCCCGTCGGGAAGGTTGATGTCGAGCAGCATCAGATCGTAGGAGCTGGCATAGAGCTTCTCGGTGGCCTCGGTGGCGTCCAGCGCCACGTCGACGGCGTAGCCGGCGCGTACCAGGCCCACGCGTACCGCCTCGACGAGATCCTCCTCGTCCTCGACCACCAGCAGCCGCATCGCGGGAAACCCCCTTCTCCAGCTCCTCCCAGGGTCAGCGGATCAGCCGCTGCGCCTGGTCGACCGCCCGGTCCACCGGGATGGCGAATCCGATGCCGATGT
>WUUC01113075.1_pt1 | contig 11762 bp, 11 predicted proteins | sample 6278441 | NCBI WGS metagenome assembly WUUC01 (sample SAMN13675441, study PRJNA597444) | soil metagenome | isolation source: soil | place: USA: Washington | collected 2017-10 | reverse complement strand
CGCGGCGGCAATGGCGCTGGCGCGAGAGCGACGAGCTGGCTGAGGAGAGCGAGTTCGGAGTCCTGGTCACGTTCCGCGACGCCCTCATCTACCGCTGGCGCCAGCGCTTCGACGACCTTCAGCAGGCGATGGCCGCTGCGGCTGAGCCCGAGCCGGAAGCCCCCGCTTGAGTCACGGCCATCGCCGGGGCCCCAGCGCGCCCGACTATCCTGAGCTCATGGCCGAGGCCGCCTCACCCGAGAACCGCTCTGCGCGCCTCGCGCAGGTCCGCGACGGCCTGAAGCTGCTCGCGGACTACCTTTGACCCTGCCGCGCTCCAGGGCGAGATAGCCCGGCTCGAAGAGGAGATGCAGCGGCCCGGCTTCTGGGACGACCAGGAGTCGGCCTCCCGCACCAGCACCGCGCACAAGCGAGCACGGGACCGCCTCACCACCTTCCGTTCGCTTGAATCCGACCTGGACGACCTCTCCGAGCTGGCCGAGCTCGCGGAGGACGATCCCGATCTGGCAAGCGAGCTCGACTCGCAGCTCGCCTCGCTGGAGTCCCGGCTAGAGACCCTCGAGGAGGCGCGGCTTTTCTCGGGCGGTTACGACTCCGGAGACGCGGCGGTCACGGTGCGATCGGGCGCGGGCGGCACGGACTCGCAGGATTGGGCCGAGATGCTGCTTCGCATGTACCTGCGCTGGGCCGAGCGCCGGGGCTTCGAGGTTGAGATGAAGGAGGCCTCGGAGGGCGAGGAGGCGGGCATCAAGTCGGCCACCTTCGTCGCCAAGGGGGAGAACGCCTACGGGCTCTTCGCCGCCGAGCGCGGCGTCCACCGCCTGGTGCGCATCTCGCCGTTCGATGCACAGAAGCGCCGTCACACGGCATTCGCGCAGGTCGATGTGGCACCGCTCGTCGACGAGGAGGTCGAGGTGGAGATCGACGACGAGGACCTGCGGATCGACACCTACCGCGCCTCGGGCGCGGGCGGCCAGCACGTCAACAAGACCGACTCGGCCGTTCGGATTACCCACGAGCCCAGCGGGCTCGTCGTGCAGTGCCAGAACGAGCGCTCGCAGACCCAGAACAAGGCGACGGCCATGCGCCTCCTGCGGTCAAGGCTGGTGGAGGCGGAGGAGCGCCGGCGCGCCGAGCGAGTGGCGGCGGAGCGCGGCCAGCAGAAGGCGACGGAGTGGGGTTCGCAGATCCGCAGCTACACGCTTCACCCGTCCCAGCGCGTGAAGGACCACCGCACGGGCCACGAGACCGGCAACGCCGAGAGGGTCCTCGACGGCGACATAGACGGCTTCGTGCGCGAGTACCTGAACCAGAACGCCGCCTCCTAGAGCGTCGTCGGTACCGTTGGCGCCATGCCCGCGCGGATAGCCGTCGGCATCTCGGATTCCCCCGATGCCGTCGCTGCTTTCTCCGAGGCGGCGGCGCAGGCTCGCGGCGGCCTCGAGGCTCCGTGCGATCTCTGCCTCGTCTTCGCCGGGGCCCCACACCTCCCGAAGGCCGAGGCGCTCCTGGGGATGGTGGATGACCAGCTCGAACCGGCGCACCTGATCGGCTGTGGCGCCGGCGGGGTCGTGGGCCCGGGCCGTGAGCTCGAGGCGGGCCCGGGGGCGGTGGTGTGGGCGGCGAGCCTTCCCGGGGCGACCGTCGCCACGCATCACTTCCGGGTGGAGATCGGAGCCGAGGCACCGCGACTGCTGGGGTTCGAGGAGGCGGAGGAGAAGCTCGGCGAGACCCTGATCGTGCTCGCCGACCCCTACACGTTCGCCACCGAGCTCCTGCTCGCGCGGATGAACGAGGCGCGCCCCGGTACGCCGGTGCTGGGGGGCCTGGCGAGCGCCGCGGCCGCGGGCTCGGGGGCGCTCTTTCGCGACGGCGAGGTCGTGGCGGAGGGAGCCGTCGCGTGCTCGCTCTCCGGCATCCCGCTCCTCGCCTCGGTTTCGCAGGGGGCGAGCCCGGTGGGCCCGGAGATGACCATCACGGCCGCCGAGGAGAACGTGATCTCCGAGCTCGCCTCGGTGCCGGCGATCGAGCGCCTGCGCGAGGCGATCGCGACCCTGTCGGAGCGCGAGCAGGAGCTCGCCGGCGGCGGGCTCATGCTCGGCCTCGTCATCGACGAGAACCAGCCCGACTACGAGCGGGGGGACTTCCTGGTGCGCCCCGTGATCGGCGCCGATCCCGACGCCGGCTCGATTGCGCTCGGCGAGCGGGTGCGGGTCGGCCAGACGGTGCGGATGCACGTGCGCGACGGTGCCTCGGCGGACGAGGACCTGCGGGAGACCCTGCGGCGCCAGGCTGCCGAGCTGCGGGGCACCCCGGCGGCGGGCGCCCTGCTCTTCACCTGCAACGGGCGGGGCGCGCACATGTTCTCGGTCCCAGACCACGATGCGACCGCGATCTCAGACACGCTCGGCGCGCCAGTCGGCGGCTTCTTCTGCGCGGGCGAGATCGGCCCCGTCGGCGGGCGCAACTTCCTGCACGGCTTCACGGCGACGATGGCGCTCTTCCCAGCGGATTGATGGACGCGGAGCTCCGCGAGCTCGTTGCCCGCGCCCTGGCCGAGGACGTCGGCCCGGGCGACGTCACCGCGGCCGCCGTGGTGCCCGCCGGCGCGATGGCGAGGGCGCGGATCGTCCAGAAGGAGCCCGGCGTCGTCTTCGGGCTCGAGCCGGCCGCTGAGGCGTTCGCCCAGGCCGGGGCCGAGGGGTGGCAGCCCGCCGCCGAGCGCAGCGGCTGGCGGGACGACGTGCCGGCGGACGTGGCGAGCGTCGCGGGAGGGGCACGCGCGATCCTCGCGGCGGAGCGCACGGCGCTCAACTTCCTGGGCCACCTATCCGGCATCGCGACGCTCACGGCCAGGTTCGTCGAGGCGGTCCGCCCGACGGGCGTGACCGTCCTGGACACCCGCAAGACCACACCCGGGATGCGCCGCCTTGAGAAGGCCGCCGTCGCCGCCGGCGGCGGCGCGAACCACCGCATGGGCCTGGACGACGCGATCCTCGTCAAGGAGAACCACGTCGCGCTCGCCGGCGGACTCGCCGAGGCAGTGGGGCGGGCTCGCGAGGCCGAGCCGAACCTGCCGGTCGAGGTCGAGTGCCGCGACGCGGCCGACGTCCGCGACGCGCTCGAGGCGGGGGCGGATCGGCTGCTCCTCGACAACATGGGCCCGCAGGAGCTGCGCGCCGCGGTCGCCGCTCGCGACGCCCACGGCGCCGGCGAGCTCGAGGCCTCCGGAGGCATCGTGCTCGCCAACGCCGCCGAGATCGCGGCGACGGGTGTCGACTTCATCTCCGTGGGAGCCCTCACCCACTCAGCGCCCGCCCTCGATGTGAGCCTGCTGGTGGAGGCCGCGTGAGCCAGGCGGAAGACATCGCCCTCATCGAGCGCGCCTACGAGCGCTGGCGAAGCGACGGGATCGAGGGGGTGCTCGAGCTGTCCGCCGAGCAGGTCGAGTGGGTCCCACCGCCGCAGGCGCTCGAGCCCAAGACCAAGCGCGGCAAGCAGGCCATCCGCGCCGCCTACCGCGCCTACGAGGAGACCTTCGACGAGTTCCTGCCCGAGGCGGACGAGATCCTGCCCACGCCCGAGCCGGGCGTCTACCTCGTGCTCGCGCGGACCTCGGTGCGCGGCCGCGGCAGCGGCGCCGCCGTCTCCATCGAGGTGGGGCATCTCGTCACCGTGCGAGAGGGGCGCCTCGCCGGCATGCAGGTGGTGATCGACCGCGACGAGGCGAGGCGCCTTGCGGGGATCCCGGGCGATGGGCCCTCGCGCGCGCCCAGGGTGCGGCGGGCGGGGCCCGAGGACCTCCCTACTGCGGCACGCCTCCTCGGCGAGTTTCGCGACTGGTGGGGGAAGAGCGAGCCCGCCGACGATGCGATCGAGGCCGACGTGCGGCGCATCCACGAGGGGGGCGACGGCAAGTACCTGATCGCGGAGGACGGGGCGGGCGAGCCGGCCGGGGTCGCGCAGCTTCGGTTTCGCTGGAGCGTCTGGACCTCGGCGCCGGACTGCTGGCTCGAGGATCTCTACGTACGCGACTCCGCTCGAGGGCAGGGGATCGGCCGCATGCTCGTCGAGGGCGCGATGGAGATCGCTCGCGATCGAGGGGCGAGGCGGATCGAGCTCGACGTGAACGCCGGCAACGAGGCGGCGCTCGCCCTCTATGTCGCCTGCGGCTTTCGCATCGAGCCGAAGCCGCCGGGGCGCACGCTCTTCCTGGGCCGCCCGCTCTGAGCGGCTACTTGAGGAGCCGGGAGAGGCGGCGGTCCTTGAGCACCCGCCCCTCCGTCTGCTCGGCCGGGCAGTACGTCATCACGTGCTCTGCGAAGTGCACCGCCTCGAGCGGTGCCCCGCAGCGAGGACACGGCTCGCCCTGCTTGCGGTGGACCTCGAGCGGCATCGGCATCTTGTCCGGGATCGTCTCGCCCAGGACCTCCTCGTAGTGGTCGATCGCCTTGCCGAGCACGGCGAGGGCGTCGTAGATGCGATCCACCTCTCCCGAGGAGAGGTCGGCCCCCTTCTTGAAGGGGGATAGGCGCGCGCGCCACAGGATCTCGTCGACCCAGGAGCGCCCGATGCCGGCGATGGCCCGCTGGTCGCGGAGCAGCGGATGAAGGTGGCGAGGCTGGTCGAGCGCCGTTGCCAGCTCGGGAAGCGGCGGTGCAGGCCACGCCTCGGGGCCCAGGGTGGCAACCATCTCGTCGGCCTCCACCTCTCCCTCCCGCAGCAGCTTCGCCCATGCCCGCTGCTTGGTGCCGAACTCCCGCAGGCGCAGCTCGCGGCCGTCGGCGAGCCGGATCAGTACGCGCGAGCGCCGGTCCTTCATCGAGGCGCGCTTGTCGAAGACCCCCAGGCGCCCGGCCGACATCAGGTGGACCAGGAGCTCGAGGTTCCCTTCGTCGGTGCCGCCGAACTGCACCACGGGCATCTTCCCCACCCGGCGGATCCCGTCGACCCTCGCTCCCGCGAGCGCCCGGAGCGGTGGATCGACGCTCTTCAACGCGACCATCCCCGGCGCTAGGGCGGACTCCACCTCCGCGCCGGCCAGCGCCGTGCCGATGCGGCGCACCGCGATCTCCACTTCCGGCAGCTCAGGCACGGCGAATCACTGGTCTAGAATGTAGGCAGTCATTCGCCCTTGATCCGAGGCCGGTCAGCCGCAGTAAGGCCGGATCCTCGGGGGTGAACATAGGAAGGAATGAGGGATGCAGAGCCTCCCGACCCTCCAGCCCACCACGACATCCGAGCTCTCCCGAGAGGACGTCGAGCGACTGCATGTGGAGGTGCGTGCGCTCGCAGCCGAGCGCGACGCCGTGATCCTGGCGCACAACTACCAGGTGCCCGAGGTCCAAGACGTGGCTGACCTGACCGGCGATTCGCTGCAGCTCTCGCGGGAGGCGGCTGCCACGAGCGCCGACGTGATCGCATTCTGCGGCGTGCACTTCATGGCCGAGACGGCCTCGGTGCTCTCACCGGAGAAGACCGTCCTCATCCCCGACCTCGACGCCGGCTGTTCGCTCTCGGACTCGATCACGGCGCCTCAGCTCCGCGAGTGGAAGGCCAAGCACCCGGGGGCGGTCGTGGTCATGTACGTCAACACGTCGGCCGAGGTCAAGGCCGAGACCGATTACTGCTGCACCTCGTCGAACGCGATCAAGGTCGTGGAGCACATCTGGTCCGAGCACGGTCCGCAGACCGAGATCCTCTTCGGCCCGGACATGTGGCTCGGGGCCTTCGTCGCCCGCGAGCTCGGGCTCACGAAGGACCCGGAGCGCTACGCCCGCTTCCACGTCTGGGACGGCGAGTGCCATGTGCATGCCGGCATCCGCCCCGACGACATCGCACAGGTCCGCGCCGAGCACCCGGACGCCGACTTCCTGATCCATCCCGAGTGCGGCTGCTCCACCCAGGTGCTCGAGTACGTCGCCGCCGGGGATATCGACTCCCATGGCGTGCATATGCTCTCCACCTCGGGCATGCTGAAGCACGTTGAGGCAAATCCCGAGGGAGAGTTCGTCGTCGCCACCGAGACGGGGATGCTCTATCCGCTCAAGCAGGCGGCGCCGCAGGCGAACCTGGTCGAGGCCAACCGCAAGGCCTTCTGCAGGTACATGAAGATGATCACGCTGCCGAAGCTCCGCGATTCGCTGCGGGAGATGAGGTTCGAGGTCAAGGTCCCGGTCGACCTCGCCGAGCGCGCCCGCGTGCCGATCGAGCGCATGGTGGCGATCGGCTGAGGCGCCGGCGACGGGTCTTGGCCCCAGGCGCTGCTAGCTTGAGGGCAGGTTGCTGGCAGAGGGGCTCAGGCTTGGAGCGGGGGCGATCCTGATCGCGGCGGCGGTCGCGAAGTCTGCTTCCCCTGCCACCAGCCGGGCGGCCCTTGGCACCTTCGGTATCTCGAGCGGGCGCGGGCAGGCTCTGGCGTGGGTGCTTCTGATCGCGACCGAGCTCGGTCTGGGCGTGGCCGTCGCCCTCGGCATCGACCTCGCCGCATGGCTCGCGGCGGGGCTCATGCTGGTCTTCGCCGTCGCGATGGTGGTGGCGATAGCTCGCGGGCGCGCCGGCGCGCCATGTGCCTGCTTCGGCGCCCGCTCGACCGTCGGCTGGGCGGGGGCCGGCCGTAACGCGCTGCTCGGAGCCGGCTTCGCGGCACTCCCGCTGCTTCCCGAGGCCAGCCTCACTACCGACCAATGGCTCGGGCTGGGACTTGTCACCGCCCTGCTGGCGGTGGCCGGCCTCTCGGTGGTGGTCCTCGCCCTGGCTCGGGAGGTGGGGATGCTCCGCCTTCGCCTGGGGCCCGCCTCGGCGCTGGAGATCGAGGGTGAGGGCCCGCCGCTGGGGTCGCACGCGGACGTGGTCGAGCGCATCGAGGCGGGACCCGGCGCCCAGCTCGCGCTCGCCGTGTTCACCTCGGCCGGCTGCCACGTCTGCCGACAGCTCGAGCCGGCGGTCCAGTCGCTGGCCACCGACCCGTTCGTGGCCGTGCGGAGCTTCGAGGAGGAGGTCGACACCGCCGTGTGGAGCGATCTCGAGATCCCCGGGAGCCCGTTCGCCGTCGCGATGGACCTGGAGGGGACGGTGCTCGCGAAGGGCACGTTCAACAACCTCGCGCAGCTCGAGAGCGTCCTGGGCGCCGCCGAGCGCCGGCGGGCTGAGCCCGCGGTGGGGGTCGTCGATGCCTGAGCAGGGGGATCGCGTGGAGCGAGCGGTGTCCTCGCTTGCGGCGTCAAGCTCTCGCCGCGGCTTCCTGGCCAGGGTCGGCGCCGCCGTGACGGCGCTGACGGCGGGGGGCGTGGTCGGCAGGGCCGTGGAGCCGGGCGAGGCCGACGCCTTCCACTTCTGCGGCCACATCTTCACGACCGGCTCGTGCCCCCATCCGGTTGGCCTCCCGCGGATCGACGCGAAGGGCTACCCGTTGCGCGCTTCGGACGGCAGGCCGGTGGACAACCTCGGTCGCAGGGTGAACGAGGCCGGCGTCCCGGTGCACGACGACGGGGAGCCCCGGCGTGATCCCGACGGGCGCCCCCTGCCGCCCGCTCCCCGGACCAAGGTCTGCGAGCACCTGACGCAGACCAGATACAACCGCAACATGATCGTCGACGGCGCCTGGTATCGCTGCTGCGGCGGGCGGGTGCGAAAGCTCGTCGACTGCTGCTCGTACTCCAACAAGCGCATCAACGGCGACGCCGCGCTCACCGGCTACTGCTACCGCGGCCGGAAGGTCTTCTGCGTCATGTACTTCCAGACGAAGGTCCCGTGCTGATGGGCGGGCTCGAGCTGACGCTCGCGGCGGCCGCCCTGCTCATCGGCCTCACCGGGACGTGGTCCCCGTGCGGCTTCTCGATGGTCGAGACGATCGGCCCCACGGGTCACACCGGCGGCCGGCGCACGACCGTGGCCGCATGCGCGACCTTCCTGCCCGGCGCCGTTGCCGGAGGCATCATCACCTTCGGCGGGCTCGCCGCGCTGGGAGCGCTCGTCCCCGGCGAGGGCGGCGTCGCCTACCTCGTGGCGGCGGGGCTCGCGATCGGCACCGCGGGGCTGGAGGCGACCGGGACGCCGATCACGCCGCAGATCCGCCGCCAGCTTCCCGAGCACTGGCGGCGCGTGATGCCGATGCCGCTCGCGGCGGCCCTCTACGGTGGCCTCCTGGGCCTGGGGTTCACCACCTTCGTCCTGTCCTTCGGCGTGTGGGCGATCGCCGGGGTGTCCTTCGCGGTGGGCGACCCCGTCACCGGGGCACTCATCGGAGCCGCGTTCGGCATCGGTCGCGCCGTGCCGATCGTCTCCCTGGCGCCGCTTGCCCGAAGCGAGGCCGGAGCGCGGGTGACGCAGCTCATGGCCGACCGACCTGGGCTCTACAGGACGCTGCGGCTCGGCGATGCGATGGCGCTGGCGGTCGCGGCAGCCGTCCTCGTGAGCTCGAGCGACGCCCTGGCCGAGCGCGTGGCGGCGCGGCGCGCGGCGGATCCCGGCACCGCCGACGGCCTCGTGTTCCAGGGCGCGCAGCGAACGGGCTACCTCATGAGGGCGGGAAATCGCACCGAGCTCCCGGGGAAGGACCCCGCGATCGGCGGCCCCTACATCGCCGTGCGGGCCGGCGGCGGCATCAGGGTGCTGGACTCCGGCACGCTCGCCCCGCTCGCCGATCTCCCTGCCGAGCGCGTGAACGCGATCGCGATCTCTCGCCGGTGGGTGGCGTGGCGGGCGAAGCTGAACGGCCGCGACGAGATCCGCGCACGCAAGATCGCCGACCTCGGGTCCCCAGGCAGCGCCAAGCGGGTCAAGCGGGCCAAGGGCCGTGAGCACCTGGGCATGCCGAGCGTCACCGACCGGCACGTCGCCTTCTCGGTCTCCTCGGGCAGGCGCAACGCGATCGTGCGCAAGACGATCCGCGGGCGCAACGGCGGCCCCATCGTGACCTCGCGCCACCAGTGGCTTCACTCTCCGTCGATCGGCGCGAGGCACATGGTCTTCGTCCGGGTCTCGCGCGATCGCCAGCAGCTCGTGCAGAAGCGGCTTCGCGGCGGCGGTTCGCGCACCCTCCACTCGCGGCGCCGGAAGGAGGGCACCCTGTGGTCCACGGCCCTGGGGCCACGACGCGCCTACGCGACGCTGATCGTGGGCGGCCCGGACCGGATCATCTCCGTCTCCCGAAGGTAGGCGCTCGCCCTCAACCGGGCGGCACGACCGCCCGCAGCGGTGGCTCCGCCCCGATCGCCCGGTAGAGCGCCGTGCTCGGCTTCGCCACGAGATAGCCGCCCCGTGCGCGATCTAGGTAGATGATGTCGTCCTCGATCGAGGGCTCGTCGCGGTCGGCGAAGTCGGTCACCACGGTCGCCGTCACCCGGGCGGAGCGCGGGCCCACGCGGGTCGAGACGACCTGCGTGACCCGTGCTCCCCCGTACTGCGGCAGCCCGCGCGGGTCGCGGTACCCGATCGAGGCGTCCAGGGAGGCGGGGCAGGAGCCTCGCTCGCGAGGAAGGCGCACGTTCTCCACGACCCCGGGGGCGAGCAGCCTGCACACGCGGGCGCCGTCGCGGGCGTCCAGGGCGCGCACATAGGCGCGGACGACGCGCTGCGCCTCGCGGCGCTCGGCGGCAGGACCCGAGGGATCGGTGGGCGCGTCGCCCTGTGGCTGATCGCCGGGTGGCGGCGCCTCGCCCTTCCGCTCGGAGGGGCTCTCCGCCGGGCCCGGCGCTGCGTCGATCGCCTCGGGCTGCTCCTCGTCCTTCTCCCCGCAGCCGGCGAGAAGGAGCGACATGCTCGCCAGGAGGAGAGCTCCTCGTGGGAAGCGGCCGCGGCACGGGTCTCGCAGAATCGTGGGCATCGGCGTTCATGTTCGCAATTTGCGGGCGCTGGCCACGGGGCTTCCGTCCGTGTATCGCCATAGCGTGGGCGCATCGCTACGGCCGCACAAGATCCCTCGCCCGCGAAGACGCCGGCCGCTACCCTCGCCGACGTGAGCCACCTGCGGCCGGTGCCCGATCCCAAGCCACCCTCTCGCGCCGTTGAGCCCGGGACCGAGGCGCCCCGCTCGGCGGAGCTCGAGCGCTGGGCGACGCTCCTTCGCATCGACTGCGTGCGGATGCTGGCCGTCGCCAAGTCCGGGCACCTGGACTCCTCGCTCTCGGCCGCCGACATCGTCGCCGCCCTCTACTACCGGGTGCTCCGGCACAACCCGGAGAATCCGGAATGGGCCGAGCGCGACCGCTTCGTCCTCTGCAAGGGCCACGCCGCGCCCATCCAGTACGCGGCCCTCGCGCACCACGGCTACTTCCCGCTCGAGGACCTCATGGGCCTGCGCCAGATCGGCGCGCAGCTGCAGGGCCACCCGGACATGAGACGAACCCCTGGCGTGGAGGTGTCGACGGGGTCGTTGGGGCAGGGGCTCTCGATGTGTGTGGGGATCGCGCTGGCCCTTCGCCTCGACGGCCTGGGCGACACCTCCCACGTGTTCGGGGTCCTCTCCGACGGGGACATTCAGGAGGGGCAGACGTGGGAGGCGGCCACGGCGGCGACGCACTTCGGCGTGCGGAACCTCACGGCTGTCGTGGACTACAACCATCTCCAGACCGACGGGACCACCGAGGAGGTCATGGACACCGGCGACGTTCGCGCCAAGCTCGAGGCCTTCGGCTGGGACGCAGTGGAGATCGACGGCCACGACATGGACCAGATCGTCGAGGCGCTCGAGCGCAGCCGTGGCCTGGACCGGCCGGCGGCGATCGTCGCGCAGACGAAGAAGGGTCGCGGCGTGTCGTCCATGGAGGGGCGCTTCGGCTTCCACGGCAAACCGCCCAGCCCTGAGCAGGCGGGCGAGGCCCTGTCCGAGCTCGAGGACAAGCTCGAGGAGCAGACGAAGCGGCTCCACGCGGGGGAGGAGGGCTGATGGCGGCCCAGGCCGTGAGCGAGCCCACCGCCACTCGGCACGCGTACGGCGATGCCCTCGTCGAGCTCGGGGAGGCGCACGAGGAGGTCGTCGCGCTCGACGCCGACCTCGCCGTCTCGACGCAGTCGATCAAGTTCGGAGAGCGCTTCCCGGACCGGTTCTTCAACTGCGGGGCAGCCGAGGCGAACATGATGTCCATGGCGTGCGGCCTCGCCGCGACGGGCAAGCGCCCGTACTGCTCGACCTTCGCGATCTTCGCCTCGGGCCGCGCCTATGACCAGGTGCGGCTGGGGATCGCGCACAACGAGCTCCCCGTTCGCATCGGCGCCTCGCACGGCGGCGTCTCCCTGGGGGAGGACGGGGCCTCGCACCAGATGATCGAGGACATCGCGCTCATGCGGGCGATGCCACGGATGCAGGTGATCGTGCCGGCCGACTACAACCAGGCCTATCGCGCCACGCTCGAGTCCTACGAGCGCGAGGAGCCCATGTACATGCGCTTCGGCCGCCCGGCCACGCCGGTCGTCTACGAGGACATCCCCGAGGCCTTCGGCGACGGCGTCGACGTGCTGCGCGAGGGCAAGGACATCACGATCGTGGCCACCGGCCACATGGTGTGGCGGGCGCTCGACGCCGCGGAGTCCCTGCTCAATGAGGACGGGGTCGAGGCCGAGGTCCTGAACGTCGCGCGGATCAAGCCGCTCGATTCGGGGACGGTGCTCGAGTCGCTCTCGAAGACCGGGGTTGCGGTGACCGCGGAGGAGCATCGCGTCACCGGCGGCCTCGCCGACGCGATCCGTGAGGTCGCCGCCGAGCAGCACCCGGTGCCGATCTTCGCGGTCGGGATGGGCGACGAGTTCGGCGTCTCGGGCAC
>WUUC01138998.1_pt1 | contig 11763 bp, 7 predicted proteins | sample 6278441 | NCBI WGS metagenome assembly WUUC01 (sample SAMN13675441, study PRJNA597444) | soil metagenome | isolation source: soil | place: USA: Washington | collected 2017-10 | reverse complement strand
TCGACTGTGTGCGCACCTACACCCAGCCGCTCGAATGGCTCCAGCGGCTCTACCCCGGCCAGGTCGACCAGCTCTCCAAAGGCCGCGACCCCTCCCCCGACGACACCTACACCTGCTGCGAGTACCTGGGCCACGACGAGACGGTGCTGGTCATCCTGGGCCGCCAGGTGGATCGGGACAGCCCGGAGTTCTACCGGGCCCCGGCCGGTTCCGGCCGCCCCTGGGTCGAGGCGGAACGAGTCCCCAACCGGGCGGGGATCTGCCCCGTCGTCGCCCCCGTCCGCATCGTCCTCAACCGCAACAAACCCATGGGCCAGTTCGACGGTCTCGTCGGCGTGTTCGAATGGCAGGCCAAACTCATGGCGCTGGGGGGCATCGCCGCGGAGCGGGACATCTTCCCCGACGAGTGGGCCATCTCCCGACCCAACGAGAACGTCAACATCGAAACCGTCGCCGACGGCCTCAAAGGCGTCATCGGCAAAATCTCCGGTGGGACTGTCGAAACGAAACACAACACCCCCGGCGCCCAGACCCTCCAGATGATCTCGATCCTCGAACGGGCCATCCGCCTCGAAGGTGGGGTGCCAGCCGAGTTCGGCGGCGAGGCCTCGTCGAACATCCGCACCGCACGGCGCGGCGGCCAGGTCCTGAGTGCTGCGGTCGACTTCGCTATCCAGGAAGCCCAGCAGATCCTCGAAGTCAGCCTCCGGGAGGAGAACGTGCGGGCCATCGCCGCCGACAAGGCCTACTACGGCACCGGACCCCGGGCCTTCTACTTCGACTGGAAAGGCCGCAAAGGGTCCGGCACCTACGACCCCGCCGAAACCTGGGAAACCGACCGCCACTCCGTGAGCTACTCCATGCCGGGCACCGACGTCAACGAGCTCACCGTCGCCGTCGGCCAGAACATCGGCATCGGCCTGATGTCCAAAGAACGCGGGATGCAACTCAACCCGCTCGTCAAAGACCCCGAACTCGAGAAGACCCGTATCACGGTCGAGGCCCTCGAACAAGCATTCCTGCAAGGCGTCCAGACCATGGTGTCCCAACCCGGTGGCATGCCCCTCCCAGACCTGGCCCGCCTACTGGAACTCGTCGATTCACAGCAGATGCCGCTGTGGAAGGCGGCTCTCCAGGTCCAGACCGAGGCCCAGCAGAGACAGGCTGCCACTCCCGAATCTCCGGCCGTGGAGCCGACCGCACCGGAGGCCCAGCCCGGTATCGCCATGGAGGGGCAGGGGGCGGAGGCGGCCACCATCCCCGAGCCGGGCCCGTCGATGGGCAATTTGATGGAGTTGATGCAGGGACTGCGCCGCACCGGCTAGCCCGTCGGATAGGAGGAAACCGTTGCCCCGCAAACGTCTCAAGCCCACCCCCGACGGCCGGGCCGACAACGGGGGCCGCCGGGTCGGCACCCCCGGCACCCTCTACCCCAACCGGTCGGATCTCCGTCAGGCCCCGAAAGCCGCCGGCGGACAGGAGTACGGCAAGGCCGGCGCCCAGATCGCCGCCCAGCGTGCCGTCCCACTCCCCGCCGCCCCGCCTGTTGCTCCGGCACCATCCCCGCCGGGCGGGGCGGCGGGACCGGGACCGGCCGGTCCCGCCGATCTCGGCCCGTTCAACCGGCCCACCGAACGGCCGGGCGAGCCACTCACCACCGGCATCCCCTCCGGCCCCGGCGCCGGCCCCGAAGCCCTCGCCGCCACCAACCGGGCCGACCCCGACCTGGAAGCGATGCGCCCCTACCTGCCGACCCTCGAACTGCTGGCCTCCCAGCCCAACGCCTCGCCGACGGCCCGCATGTTCGTCAGGCGTCTACGGGGTTCGATGCCCCCGCCGCAGGGCTAGGCCCCGAACAGGCCGGCGAGGATGAAGATCCCGAAGACGCCGAAACTCATGAAGAACAGGTACATGAGCACGCCGAAGATGCCGCTGAAGATGTTGGCGGCAACCTTCGCCGGAGTGGACATCTCGGGCGTAGGGCCGTATTCGGCAAGGTGGGCAGCACGGCGACGTGCCTGCTGTTCCCATTCGCCCTTCTGGATCATCGGGTCGGTGTACATCGGGTATCCCATGCCCCCATGTTCGGCGTGTCACGGGCATCTGCCTACCCCCAGGGGGTCATGAATGGGCTTCCTCGACCGGTTGGGGAAGATCGCCACCGGTATCGGCGGCGCATTGCAAGCCTCCGTCGGTCTCGTCTACGACCTGGCCCGCGCCCCCTTCGTCGACGACGACGAACTCGACGGGTTCGTCAACGTCGTCTACGGCCGCACCGTCGCCCGTGGTGGCCAGCTGTTCGGCAACGTCCTCGGCCCCGAAGAAGGACTCGGCGCCGCCATCGGCGGCCTGCCCGGCGCGGTGCGCGCCCCCGCCCGGGCCGTCATAAATCCCGCTCTCCAAGGGCTGGAATGGACGGGCCGGGAACTGATCCGTGAGCCCCTCACGGCCGGTCTCACCGCCATGTCCCTCGCCCAGGCCGGCCAGGGCATGGACTTCGGGGAGGGCTACCGCATCGCCCAGAAACGCTCCCTCGGTCAGGCTTTCGCCCTGGCCATCCTCACCGAGGACATCACCGACGAAGCCGAAGTGGCCGAGGCGGAAGGGACCGACTGGTACCAGGCCCTCTCGGGAACGATGGACGCCACCGCCCGCCTGTTCCTCGAACCGGACGTGCTTATCTCCGGCGGCCTGTCCATCGCCCGGCGGGCCGGGGCGGCATCGAAAGTGACCCGGACCCTGGCCAAGGTGCCTGGTGCGGCGGGCCTGGTCGAGAAAGGGACCTTCGGCCGCACCATCCGCACCAAAGCCGACGTGGAAGCGGCCCTCGTCCACCCGGCGCTCGGCACCATCAACAACCAGATCGGCGTGCTCCGCAAAGAGGAGGGTTTCGACATCGCTCCGCTGGCGTTGCCGGAAGTCGTACCGGTCGACGAGGTGCTGCGCACCAGGGCCGCCGACGTACAGGCCCGTCTCTCCGGAGCCGAGGCTCCGGTCGCGCCGGCAGTCACCCGGATCACCGAGACTGTGAAACCAGCGGCTCCCGGCCTCCCGCCGCTGTGGCATGGCGCGTCCGGTGCCATTCCCGGCAGTCGACTCGACGAGACCCTGCAATACGACGCCCAAGCCGGAAATCTGGTCGGCACCGGCTTCTACACCACCGCCTCCGAAGAGGTTGCCACTACCGGCTACACGAAGAAAGGCAAGAAGAGTCGCCCTCCAACCGACGAGCCGACGGTCTATGGCGTCGAGTGGAAGGGTGACCGCCCACCCAACGTGCTCGATCTCGACCAGCCGATTACTCCCGAGGTGGCTGGGCATTTCCGGGGGCTGTTGAATCCGGAAGGTTTCCTCGCCCGGTATCTCGCCGAGGACGACATCGCCGAACTCCAGCAGATGATGGACGGGGGCGGAAGCGCCATCGACGTGTATCGGAAGCTGCGTGAAGCGATGGCCGACACCGGCGAGTTGACCCGCGTCGAGGCCGACGAGATCATCACCGACCTCAACTGGGGGATCCGCGACGAACTCGGCGTCGACGCCTTCACCCACAAGGGCGGCATCTACGCCGGGAAGGGTGAAAGGCCGGAGCATCAGGTCTATGTGTGGCTCGATCCCGGCAAGCTCAAGATCAGCGAACGTTCCAAGGGCCCCAGCCAACAGGTCATGCAGGACTACCAGGACGCCGTCGCCCGCCACGGTGCCTTGTCCGACGAGGCGGCCGAGGCCCGCAAGGCCGTCGAGGCCGAAGAGGCCCGCTTCGCCGCCGACGCCAAGCAACGCGAGAGCCGGATGCGCCAGGAACAGGAGAAGGCGGACAAGGCGAGAGAGCAGAGCGTCGACCGCACCGCCGCCCGCATCCGCGACCTCGCCTTCCACGACCACCGCGACGGCGCCTTCATCTCTCGTGTCCTCGCCGAAGCCGACGACCTCCCTCTCGCCTGGGGCGCTCTCATGGGCCACCGCCAGTCGATGGACGCCCTCTACGCCGTCAAACCGGAGATCGCCGGGCAGATCTCCCGCCTCCAGGGCGACCAGGCCCGCATCGCCGTGATGAAACGCCAGGTCGGCACCCTCGGCCCCGACCAGCTCCCCCTCGAACTCCCCGACGAGATCCGGGCCGTCGAGGCATCCCAGCTCAACACCGAGATCGACGCCCTCTACGACACCGAGGCCCGCATCCTCCACAACGAGCAGGCCAACTCGATGGTGCGGCAGATCCCCCGCATCTCCGGCACCTCCGAACGGCGCGCCGCCGTCGTCCGCTCCGACTTCTTCCAGGGCCAGTGGGGCGGGAAAGCCGGGCAGATGCTCGCCGCCCCCCTCCGCCAGGCGGTCAACATGCGCCCCCGCAACATGGTCGACCTCCACGACGCCGCCGGCGACGCCCAGGTCACCCGACTCCTCCGCAAGGCCCGCCTCCCCGTCGAGGAACAGGACCGTTTGCGCGGCGCCTACATGGCCGCCACCGACCCCACCGCCCGCAACCGGGTCCTCGAACAGGCCGAGGCCGCATCGATCCGGGCCCTGGCCGAACGGCGCGGCATCGACCCGACCAAAGCGCAGGAACTGGTCGAACGGGCGGCCAAGGGGCGCCGCTCCGCCGTGTCCCGCATCCAGTCCTCCCGCAAATACGACGGGAAGGGCCGTTCCTACATCGAGGACATCGGCGACGACGGGGTCGTCTCCAAGATCTACGTGCCGCTCGCCACCACCCAGGAATTCAACCAGTTCCTGATCCCCGACCTCGACGGCATCGACAAGGTCCTGGCCCGCCACGGCGACGAGATCTCCCGGGTCGGCGCCATCGGCGACGCCACCAACGAACTCCTCGAGGCGTACCAGCGGCTGTGGAAACCGAGCGTGCTGATGCGGGTCGGTTGGCCCATTCGCGTCGTCGGCGAGGAACAACTCCGCATCATGAGCCAGATCGGGGCGCTGCTCACCTCCGGCCGCGCCGCCGTCGCCGCCGGCCGCTACGGCAGGGACCTCGGCGCCGAAGTGATCAGCAACGCCACCCAGGCCGCCCGGCGCATCCCCAAGAGCGAACGGGTCTTCCGGGGTGTCGAAGTGGTCGGCCGGGAAGAAGCCAGAACCAGGCGGGGCCTGCGGCTCGGCACCATGAACTACCGCGGCGCCGAGATCGAATCGTCCTTCGGGACCAACGCCACTTTCCAGGCCCAGTACCGGGCCATGAACTCCGCCCGGGGATCGATGGACGCCGTCGTCAAAACGGCCGACGATCTCCGCGAGGGTCTCCGCCAGGAGGTCACCCCCGAATGGATATCCCTGGAGCCGACGGCGGCCGGCCACGGCGAAGCGTGGGAACACGCCGTCAACCACCAGATCGGCCAGGATCCCCTGTGGCGCCAGCTCCTCGAGGGTCGGACCGTCGACGAGGCCCGCGATTGGCTCGACACCGCCGAGGGTCGGGCTTACCGGCGGCGCATGCCCCACTGGAAGGATCGGGAGGACGACTGGCTGGAGTTCATGGCCCAGACCGCCGACGACTACCTCCCCACCGACAGCCTCAAAGCCCTGGCCCTGGAAGGGAAAGCCCGGGCCGACGACCTGGCCAAAGCCGTCCCCGACGCCGCCGGCCGTCCCCTCGTCCACGGCGCTCTCCTGGCCGACGTCACCGGCAGGACCCGCTTCGCCCAGGCCCTCACCAAGCTGCGGGACAACACCATGCGGGTCCTCGGCACCATCCCCACCGACGTCCTTTCCCGCCAGCCGTACTTCGACTGGCACTACACCCAGGAGATCCGCCGCCTCGTCGACATCACCATCGATCAGGGCGCCGACCTCACCCCCGATCTCGTCAAGACGTTCGAGGCCAAGGCCCGCAACTACGCCCTCGGCGAATCGAAGAAACTCCTCTACGACCTGGCCGACTCCTCCGAACTGGCCCACACCCTGCGGTTCATCTCCCCCTTCTACTCCGCCTGGCAGGAGGTCCTCACCCGCTGGACCGGCATCACCCTCGACAACCCCGCCTTCGTGGCCCGAATGCACGAGGTGTGGCGGGCCCCGGAACGGATGGGGATCGTCACCGACGAGGATGGCAACACCGTCCACGGCGACGGTACCGCCACCTCCCCCCTCGACGAGAAGGTCAAGCCGGGCAAAGACCGCTACATCAACTTCCGGCTCCTCGCCACCGACAACACGGTCGGCAAAGCCCTCTTCAACGACTTCACCAAACACGTCCCCGGCGTGAAACGCCTCGAACACGCCAAGTTCAACAAGGACTCGTTCAACACCATCCTCCAGGGCGTCCCCGGGGTCGGGCCCGTCGTGCAGATCCCCCTCAACGAGATCGCCAAAGGCCGCCCCGAATTGGAGGAGTCGCTGAAATGGGCCCTCCCCTTCGGTGCCAGCCAATCGACCCTCGACATGCTCCTCCCCGCCACCGCCCGCCGCATCAAAACTAAAGCCGGCGGCGAAGAGGACCGCATGTACTCCAACCAGCTGATGCGGATCTATTGGGATGCCCAGGTCGACTACAACCTGGGGAAGCGGGCCGAGCTGCCGACTTACGCCGAAGCGAAGAAGAAGACCGACAGCTTCTACAACGTACGGACGGTCGCCAGTTTCGTCTCCCCGGCGGCCCCCTCCTTCCAGTCGCCCTACCAGCCGTACATCGACGCCTACCGGGCCCTCAAAGAAAAAGACCCGGAGACCGCCGACGAGATCTTCCTCGACACCTACGGCGACGAGTTCTTCCCCCTCACCCAGTCCCTGTCCAAGACGATGGACGGGATCCCCCCCACCCTCGAGGGGGCCGCCGCCCGCCAGAAATACGTCGACCTGATCGAGAAACACCCCGACCTCGGCGGCCTCATCATCGGCGCCGAGGGAGCGGGAGAGTTCTCCTCCGCCGTGTACCAGTCGCAACTGGCCAAACCGGTCCGGCCGGGCGCCGCCGACAAGCAGCGCCAGGCGTTCTCCTTCGAGGAGGCGCAGGCCAAACCCAACGAGCGGCTCGGCTGGATCGAGTACTCCAAGGCCATGGACCTCATCGACGCCGAACGGATGAACCGGGGTCTCCCCAACCTCCAGGTGAAGAAAGCCCGTGACCTCGCCGACCTGAAACGCAACGTGATCGACGGCCTCGCCCGCAAATACCCGGAGTGGTACACCACCTTCTCCGTCACCGACCGGGCCGCCTGGGGCCGCAAACTGTCCGGCCTGCGCGAGATCGCCGCCGACGACCGCCTCGCCGGCCGCTCCGAGATCGCCGGGCTGCGCGACTACCTCCAGGCCCGCGACCTCGTAGTCGACGAACTGGCCCGGCGCAAAGAGGCCGGTGGAGCATCGACCATCAGCGCCGCCAAGAACACCGACCTGGCCGGTCTGTGGACCCAGGTCACCACGCGCCTGACCGAGGACAACCCGGCCTTCGCCGCCGTCTACTACCGCCACCTGGAGCGGGACCCGCTCGACATCGACACCCTGGCCGAGGAGGTGGTCTAGATGGGAACAGCCAACAGCGCCCCGTCCGGGGGAATCAGCCAGCTCCAATCCCAATACGGCGGCACCGGCATGGCCGCCGGCCCCTACGGCGACACCGAAGACCCCGAGATCATCGTCGGCCGCCGCGACCTGCGCGGCGAATACCTCCGGGCCGGCGTCGAACCGGGCCGCGTCCCCGAACGGCTCCCCAACGTCCCTCAGACCAAACGGCAGTCCGAGTTGGAGAAGGAATTCTGGTCCCGCCCCGAGGACGACCTCCCCGAACTGCAACGCCGCCTGTGGGCCGGCGGGTTCTACCCGCCCGGAGCCGACCCGACCGAGATCGCCCTCGGCGACCGCGACCCCTACACCGAGAAGGCCTGGCAGAACGCCCTCGACCGGGCCGCCAAATTCCACGCTGCCGGCCGCGACCTCACCCTCGACGATGTGATCGACATGGGCGCCAACCTGCGCCGGGAAGGCGGCATCGGCGGCGGCGGACCCGGCGGCGGCGCCGGCGGAGCCGGGCGGGCCCCCCTCGTCACCGAACTGGCCAACCCCGAAGACCTCAAGTACTACGCCCAGAAGACCGCCGTCTCCACCCTCGGCCGCAGCCTGCGACCCGACGAACTGAACCGGTTCGTGTCGTCGTTCCACACCTCCCAGTCGACCGAACAGGCCCAGGCCTACGCCGCCGGCGGGACCGGTGGCCCGGGCGGCACCGTCGTCGGCGCCCCCAACGCCCAGGTCGCCGCCGAGACGTTCGCCCGCCGGGAAGCACCGGTCGAGGCCGGGGCCCACGACACCGTCAAAGTTTTCGACGTGGTATCGAAGATGCTCGGTGGCCGGAGAGGAGCGCGGTAGTGGCCTACAAGAAGACCCGCGTCGGGATCACCAACATCTCCCGGGGCAGCCGCACCGTCACCGGCCTGGTCAAGGACTTCGGCGGGGCCGACGCCGACGAGGTCCAGGTCCTCAACGGCCTCGTCGCCCTCGGCTACGACCCCAACCTGATCCGCGGCTTCTCCGACGCCGACCCCAACCGCCGCTTCCTCGGCGACGCCGTCACCCGGGCGCTGCGCGCCGGGGTCACCGAGGACGACGTCCGCAAGGCGCTGGCCTACAACAAGGTGGCCGTCGAGGACCACAGCTCGCTTCGGGGCCTGAACCTCGCCAAAGCCCTCGGCCTCGACGTCGGCAAGGTGTCGGCGGAAGCCAACCGGCTGAAAGGCCCGCGGCACGACCCGACCCCCGACCAGTGGGCACAGGCGGCCATCATCGCCGGCGGGCTCAATCCCGAAGCCGCCAACTCGTTCACCCGTTACGTCCGTTCCGAACCCGCCGACTTCGTCGGCAAGGGCCAGCCGACGGGGGCGCCGCCCGGAGCCGCCCCGCCGCCGGCGACGGCCGGATGGGTCAGCCACGAAGGACTCGCCCGGCAGGCCCCGGCCGAGCCGACCGGGCCGCTCCAGCAGCCCAAGCCCGGTCAGCCGGGCGGACCCCTCGGGACCCGCGGCACCCTGGCCGGCACGACCACTACCCAGCCGCAGCAGACCCCCGGCATCAAGGCCCTCCCCACCCTCTCCCCCAATGCCTCCGATGCCGAGGTCGAGAAGTACATCCGCAAGTGGTACGGCTACTCCGCCTGGATCCTCGACATCCCCGAACTACGGGGAAAGATGCTGGAGCTGGGCCGGGAGTTCGCCGGCAGCGACGTCGACGAGGCCCGCATCGAGGGGGCCCTCACCGGCACCGAATGGTGGAAGACCCACGAGGCCGACCAGCGCCTCGCCATCGAGGAGAAACTGTCCGATCCGGCCACCTACAACGCCAACGTCGAACGGACCTACCGCACCCTGGCCCAACTGACCGGCACCTCCGGGTTCACCATCGGCGAGGGCCGGCTTCGTCAGATCGCCATCACCGCCTATGACGGGGGGTGGAACCAGGCCGAGATGCAGGCCGCTGTCGCCGCCGAGTTCGACTACAACCCCGACACCGGCGCCCAGGCCGACACCCGCCTCGTCGGCGACCTCCAGCAACTGGCCTCCGACTACCTCGTCCCCCTCGGCGAGCAGACCATCGACCAGTGGGGCCGGCAGATCATCGCCGGGACCTCCACCAACGAAGACTTCACCCAGTACGCCAAGAACATGGCCAAAGGCATGTTCGGCCACTACGCCGCCGACATCGACGCCGGCCGCACCGTCAAACAGATCGCCGACCCCTTCGTCCAGATCGCCGCCCGGGACCTGGAGCTGACCGCCGACCAGATCGACCTGATGGACCCGAAGTGGCGCAAGGCCCTCGAGATGGACCCGGAGACGGGCCAGCCGATGCAACTGTCGAAATGGCAGCGCACCATCCGCTCCGACTCGTCCTACGGGTGGGACACAACCCAGAACGCCAGAGGTGAGGCGGCCGAGTTCGCCAAGAAGATCGCCGAAGCGTTTGGCCGCTAAGGAGGACCTGATGCGGAGTTGCGCCTTCGAGTCCTGTCCACGTCATGCGGTTAGTCGCGGGTGGTGCGACAAGCATTACCGCCGCTGGTTGAAGCACGGGGATCCGGCGGCCACCGGCACCGGTCGACGGCTACTGACCGACACTGACCGACAAGACATGGTGGCCCAGTACGTTGCCGGAGAGTCTTCGCTGGTCGTGGCCACCCGGTGGCATGTCACGCCTAAGACGGTGCGGGATCTCGTTCGAACTGCCGGAGCGCGGATTCGGGAGCCGAGCGGAACTGGCTACATCGCGGCGCAGGGCTATCGCTACGTCTGGACCTCCGACGCCGACGAGATTGCCGTACAGATGCGACGGTCTCGCGACAGATACGTCTTCGAGCATCGCCTAGTCATGGCTCGCCACTTGGGGCGCCCGTTGACGGGGGACGAGACCGTGCATCACATCAACGGGGATCGGTCGGACAACCGCCTTGAGAACCTGCAACTCCGGGTCGGCGCCCATGGACCTAAGCAGGCCCTCGGTTGCCTCGATTGTGGATCGCACCGGATCGGGCCGGTGCCCATCGCAGAGGAGGAAGTCGCCTGATGGCGGAAGTGGGGGACCTGTACCCGGGTACCGGAGAGCGCATCGTCGGCAAGATACCCAACCCCAACGGGCCCGGCTTCTACCTCCAGGGCGAGTACGGCGGTGTCTTCGCCGAAGGAGGAGCCCCCTATCTCGGCGGCTACTTCGATCCCAGCATGGCCGAGCACCGCAACGACCCCAACCGCCGCTTCTCCGGCATCAGGGCCACTCCGGGCGGCGGCTACGAGTCGATGATCGCCGGGGGCACCACCGGCTACGCCTTCAACCCGACGGCCCCGGCGGCCACGGCTGCACCGGCGCAGACCCCGGCGGAGGTCCGGGCCACCGGCGATATTGGCCTTACCGCCAAGGGCTCCCTGGCCAAGATGCTGGCCGACAACGGCCTGCCCGCCAGTCTGGTCAACCTCCTGTGGGATACGTGGTATGTCAAAGAGGGCCGTCCCATCGGCCAGATCATGATCGACCTCGAGGGCACCGACGAGTACAAGCAGCGATTCCCCGGCATCACCGCCCTCAAAGAGCGGCGCAACCGGGGGGAGGCGGTCATCGTCCCCACCGTCGCCGAGTACCTCCAACTCGAAGTCGGGTACGCCACCGTCCTCAAGGATTCCGGGCTGCCACCCAGCTTCTACGACGACCCGAGCGACTACGCCACCTTCATCGGCGGGGGTACCTCTCCCAAGGAAATGCAGGACCGCATCGACGTGGGCAAACAGATCCTCTACGACGCGCCGGTCGAGACCCGCATGGAACTCGACCGCGTCTACGGGCTCGACCCGGGGGAGGCCATCGCCTTCATCCTCGACCCCACCAAGGCCTGGCCCATTGTGCAGAAGACGCTGCAGGCCGCCGGCATCGGCGGCGCATCGCGCCGCTCCGGGTTCGGGCTGCTCACCCAGCCGGAGATGGAACAGCTCGCCGGTTCCGGTGTCACCGAAGTGGCGGTTACCCAGCGGGGCAGCGAGCTGGTCCCCCAGGCCGGCCTGTTCGAGGAGACGGCCGGCGAGACCATGGCCGGGGAGGACCTCGGCCGGGAGACACAGGTCGGCTATCTCGGCGGGTCCGCCGTCGCCTCGACCGCCATGGAACAGCGCCGGAAGCGCCGGGCCGCCCACTTCCAGGGCGGCGGCGGGGCGGCCACCGGCGGGGAGGGCAGGACCGGCCTCGGTTGATATTCGACCTGGCCGTCGTATAATCACACGCAGGTAGTTTCCGACGGAGCGCTCGCGTAGCCGTGGGCCCGTTGACGCACTGCCT
>WUUC01109711.1_pt1 | contig 11764 bp, 8 predicted proteins | sample 6278441 | NCBI WGS metagenome assembly WUUC01 (sample SAMN13675441, study PRJNA597444) | soil metagenome | isolation source: soil | place: USA: Washington | collected 2017-10 | reverse complement strand
GAATGACGTAAATGGTCTCGTAGGAGGGATTGAGAAACGTACGCCAACCAACGAAGTATGCAGCCAGCTGGTACAGCGCGAAGCCTGCCGTTAAGCTCGCAGATATGAGAAGCATGCGCACTGTCCGCCAAACGTCTCGGGGGGATTCGATGATGTTCATGACCATGACTACGTACACGATGCAGTAAGAGAGTAGACGGCCTGTACTCGTCAGTGCTATAGCGGGCTCGGGAGCACGTAATATCGAGGCGAGCGCCGCCGTGCTGAAAAGTGCAATGGAAATACCGATAGGACGTGGCAAGTATATCGTCTTACGAGTAATGAGCAGACGTATAACCCACGCGATCATGAGCTCAACAAGGAGTAGTCGCTTGAACCCTTGGATGGTTTCGTTGTATCCCGCCGCCATTCCTTCTAACGCCGTGACCGGCAGGAGGAACACTAGGGCGTAGAGCGCCAAGTCAATTCGCCAGAAAGCGATGACTCCTATAATCACCACCGCGGCCGCCGGTACCGTCCACACCCCAAAGGAGAGAATTAGTAACGCGATAACTATGGCTCCGGTCGGTACCAATAGGAGCCAAGGCGACGATTTGAGCGCAGCGGCGCCTTGAAGCATGCTAGACCTGGGCGTGGCTGCTGAGGGTCAGTGACCGACCCTCGAAGCATTCGGCGCGAGGAAGGCTCATGACGTCGAAGATGGTTGGCAGGAAATCAACCAGCTCTGCTTCAATGGGTTCTTTAGGCAGAAACGTTGCCGCGAAGAACGCATCCAAGTCGGGGTGATTCGGCAGATACCCGTGGTCCGATATGAACTTGTTGAACCTCGTCCAGGATGTCTTGAGGAAGCTCAAGTGGTGATCCAAAATGCCAATGAGATGCCCATGGCGATCGGGGTCCACCGGCAGGCGATGGCGCCGAAGGTCTATATCGGTGAGGAGAATCATGCCTGGCACTTTGCCTAACCGCTCTCTCATAACCTTTGCATGAGCGTCATTGTCGGGCCAGACCCGCACGTACATGTCCTCCACCTGGTGAACACAATCCAGCAACTCGGGTACATAGGCGTAGATATCGATCTTGCTGTGGATGTTCAGGTGTCCGTGGTCCGATAGAACTATCAACTCCCGGTCACCTCCGCTCTCCTGGTAGATCTGCTCCACGAATCCGTCGATCTCCTTCACTCGAGTGCGAGTTTGCGGGGAATCCGGGCCCGTGTAGTGTGCCAAGTAGTCAATGTCGCCGAATAGCATGAAAAGGAAGTCAGGGCTGCGCAGATCCGGCTTGAGCGCCAATTGTACGCGCAATGTTTGCACGCCGTGTTGCATCTTTCGCAGCTCGCGGTGCACGCCCAAGAGGTGAGTTGTGACCCCGGCGTCCGCGAGATACTCAAAGAGGTACTTCATGGGTGCGTAGAAGCCAGGGTCACCGAACGTCCGGTCTTCAACCACGTCGAAGAGGCGCCAGAAATGCGGATTGACGAAGTGCATGAAAGGGTAGCCAAAGACCGAACGATTCCGTCGCCGAAGGCTCAGGAATCTTTGCCAGGCCATCTTGCCCACGGAGGGCATTACCCGGTAGACCGAGCTGGGAATCCAGGCAGCCGGCCCGAACGGGGACCTCCTGGGGGCATGGACCATCTGAAACCAGTGCTTGTGCGTCTCGGGATAAACGCCAGTCCACAGGTTCCCCCAACAGGTCGTCGAGAAACCGGCCTGGCTCTTGACCCGTTGCCGCGGCAGACTGCCTACGAAGGGCATGTCCTGCTGGTTAACGCGGGTGTAGGCCAAGCCATCAATGAAGACCACCATCATGCGCTGCATTCTCGGGCTCCCGGCAGGGCTTATTCCATCTCAGGTGCTGTTTAGTGCCTCATGGTAGGTCCGTACAGTTTCCGCGGCCGTTCGATCCCAATCGAATTTCTCGGCCACAGCCCGACCTCGATGGGCAAGACGCTCACGGAGCACTGCATCATCGAGCAGAAGCGCCAGCCCAGCTCGGATGTCATCGACGCTCAGTGGATCAACCAGCAGCCCACCGTCCTGCACCACTTCGGGGAGGGATCCGGCGCGTCCTGCAAGGACGCAGGTCCCGCACCGCATGGCCTCTACGACCGGGAATCCGAAACCCTCCGATAGCGAGGGGAAGGCGAAGAGTGTGGCCAGATTCATCAGCGCAGGTAAATCCCGATCATCGACAAATCCCAGGAACCTGAGGGTTCCCTCCGCCGCGTAGCGCCGGGACACCGCCTTGAGATCGTCGTACATCCACCGTTCTAACCCGGACAGCATAAGCGGATGCGCCTGGCGCATTTCGCTTGTCAGCCCACCGAACGCCTGGACCAAGCGCACCAGGTTCTTACGTGGCTGCAATGCACCGACATACAGGATGAAGGACGGAGGCAGCTGGTAAAGCTCCCTGGTCCGTACCAGTTGAGCGGCCGGCATTGATTGAAACCGCCCTGCCACGCCGTGTGGAATGACCCGGAGCTTTTCCTCCTTGACGCTGTAGAGATCCATCAAGTCGCGCTTAGTAGACTCAGAGGGGACTATAACCCGCCGGGCACGCCGGAGGGCGTGTGGCACTCGGTAGCCAAGCTGCAAACGTTGCAGCCGGGGGTGGTGCTCGGGATGGCGCGCGAAGTAGGCATCTGGCACCATGACGACGGCCGGGATCCTGGTAAATGCAAGGAGTCCGTATTGGCTGTGTACCAGGTCCACCTTTGCTCGACGCACCGCCCTGGGCATGGTGAACGCCTGACGCAGCCAGCGTGTCGGCGAGCTGACCTTGCGAAAGTCGGCCTTTTCTTGACACTCAGTGATTCTGGCACGGGCCGATTCATGAGTGTAAAACACGGTATAGTAGAACTCGTCGTTCCTTCGCAGCAGCGCCTGGGTTAGCTCCAGCATGTAGCGCTCGTTACCGGTAGTCGTTCCACCAGGTGAGATCAGACCTACACTGGTCACTGCAGGACCGGGGCCCGCAACTTGAGGTTTTCGAATTCCGCAACCAACGTGTCGACGTGCTTCTCAAGCGTGAACAGCTGGTTCACCCTTGCCAGCCCCTGCCTTCCCATCTCGCGCGCCTTTTCGGGGTCCGACCACAGCCGCAGGATTGCGCTGGCCAGTGGACCGGGACCAATGTCCTTCACCAGGAGACCGGTATAACCATCGAGCAGCCAGTCCTGAATCCCACCTACGTCGAAGGCGATGACCGGACGAGCATGCGCCATAGCTTCGAGGCCCACCAGCCCAAACGGCTCGTTCCAGGTACTCGGGAGCACGAGCACGCTGGACCGGGCAAACAGCTCGGACAATCGTTCCCGTTCCACCCAGCCGTAGAAGCGCACACGATCCCTTAATCCCCAGCGTTCGACTAGGTGCTGGCATCGCTTCCGCCAGGCCCCATCCCCCGCTATATCGAGCGTCACGGAGCCAGGGAGCGCGCGGAGTGCGGAGAGTAGGAGTGCCAAGCCCTTGAACTGCTGAATCTGGCCCACATACAGTAGCGAAAAGGGTGGAACTGGGTCCTTGGGGGCCGACGACACGGGCAATGGACAGAAAAGTGGAATCACCGCAATGCGCTCCGCTGGGATGCCGTTGCGGGTCAGGAGATCACGCATGAATCGGCTGGCCACCACGATGCGGTCCGCTCGGCGACAAGTGTCGCGCTCGTCCAACTTTCGGCTAATGCTGTTCCAGGAGAATGGCAACTTTCCCGATCTACGCGGCGAGCCGATGAAGCAGCCATGCAGGACGCAGCCATATCCTAGAGCCCGATGGCAATTCTGGCGGGAAACCGGGAAGACTTTTGAGACCCGCAAGCATACCGGCCTGAAGTCATGTACAAACCGCACTATCGACGCTTGGTCACGGATCACTGTGTATAGGTCGCTCGAGAAAGCGGCGCTGTGCACGAAGACAATATCCGGGACTTCCGTCTCAAGATGCTCGCGTAACCAACGGGCGCGGGCGGTCGGCTCGGCCGGCATCTCCGTGCAGACTGCGCGTTGCACGAAGCGCGACCATTCAGCTCCCCGCGCCGGGGCGGCCTGCTCATACGCAAAATGCACCTGGTGCTCTCGCTCGAGGAGCGCAGAGCCGACTGCGCGTACGTACTCCTCGGTACCTCCGTGAGTCCCGAAAATCTTTACCACAAACGTCACGCGCATCCGCCGGTGCCTCGCGCCCAGACCTCATGGAACCTCTGCCATACGCCCAGCTTCGAGGCAGGCATCCCCGCGGGCCAGTTCAGGTAACGCTCCAGCGTGGCCTTGCCCTTCTCGCTGTTGTAAGCCAGCCTAGGAAAAACCCGCAGGAGGACCTCCTCGGCAGGGCGGCCGAGCTGAGCACGGTAAAAGTCGCCTGCCCTGGGGAATCCAAAGCTCTTCCCAAGTCGCAATAGCCGCCTGGCGTGTGATCGTCCGAGATATCGGGGGTATTTAAGATCGGACTCGGTATATTGCGCCCAGTTCCTAATGACATAGCCCAGGCGGCGAGTTTCGACGTACCGGAAGGTCTCTTCGTGCAGGCTGAGGAGCTGGCGCAGGTCGGCACGCACCGCCTCGCAGCCGAACGCGGATGGCTCCTGTCCGGTTAATCGCTGGCGGAGTGCCTCGAGGTATCTGGAGCGCAGATCGGCAGCGCCAAAACGATTAAACACCGCACACTCTGAAGCTGCGTCGATCCGGTGTTGGTATGCCCAGTGGAAGGCATTTGCAGTGATGAGAAGAGCATCACCAATGCCCATCAGCACCTTTCGTCGGCGGACAGCGATGTTCTGTAGCTCGCTTTCAGACAGGTCTCCAGCGTCGAGACGGGCCAAGTCTCCCCAAAGGAGCACTCCACGATTAAGGAGCAGCCGCGTCGCCTCGATCAGTGGCATCTGGCTGGACTCGTAGATGGGCAGTTCAGAGGCGAGATCCCTACCGCTGAGCGTCCGCGAGACATAGCGCAGCTCATAGTTGAACAACGTGAATGGCAGACTCTTCAAGTCAGGTAGTTTCAGGATGCCGACCGACACCGGCACGGACAGTTTGGCCCCTTCCTGAGACAGCCAATTCCGGATGAGGCGCCGACGATAGAAACGCAGTACGTCGCTGCCGGAGTCGGTGACAATGATGAGGTCGTAGTCTTCGACGTGCTGCCTGGTAGCCGCAACGCCTTCAGCATGAAGCCGACCAACAGAGCCCACGGCCACGATTGAAAAGACTCCATCTCCAAATGCTTTCCTGATGCCCGCACACACGCTCGCCAAGTCGGATACCAGGGCCTTGTCCGGGAGCGTCTCCACAGCGTCGGTGGCTGGCATCCGGTCAGGGACTCGAAGCCGGGCTGGTCGCTTGAATGGCCGGCCGCACCATGCATTCCGGAATGAGACGCCAGCGGATCAGGCTGGCATAAATTTCCTGTGCCGCGATGCGGTGACCTTGTGGGTTAGGATGCTTGGTGGGCTCCTCGAGAAACAACGCCTGGTGGCGCCCCGCGGCTCGGAAGAACTCTGGGAGCAGATCGACCGTAAGTAGGCCGGTTTGCTCCTGAACGCTCTGGAAGGATCTTGACAACCACCCCGACGGGCCGGCTTGAACCTGTTGCTCGATTGGAAGGGCGACCACAACCGGCGTAAAGTGCGCGGCGCGGGCGGCAGTTTGCAGCTCACGTAAGACATTCCGAACAGAGTCCCACGCCGCGACTGCATGCGAGTCGGGTTCTGCCCCGAGCCGTGACATCACCGCATCATATCGATGGCTTTCACCACGCAGAAGAAGAGACCTGATTCGAGGAGCCAGGAATTGATAGACGGCACTTCTGGCGACTACCTCCTTGAGGATCTGCCGATTGGGCACCAGCCGAGCTTGGCTCTCCAAGAGTAAGTCGTTCGGGGTAAATCCCAGTATTACGATGTCCGGATTGTAGCGAAGACCAAGGCGCCTAATGAAGGCGACTTCTTGCCGCGCATTGTATCCATTCACGCCGGCGTTGAGCACCTCCGGCCGAGGACACGACGGTGACGGCACGCGGAGCAACTCCTCGAGATATCGCCCATACGTGGAATCCTCTGCAACCCCATACCCGAAGGTGAATGAGTCGCCTACAAGGAGAACCCGGAGGGTACCGGGCGGCTTAGCGATCTGGTACTCTGGTCCACGCAAGCCACCTGAGTTGATGCGCACACCCCATCCTCCTACTGTCTTGGCAAGCTGGTTCGGTTGATGCACCCATCCTAGCTCAGGTACGTAGCGATACTGGACCGCGTGGCCGAAGCCCAGAACCCGCAGCACAATCTCTCCCATGAGAGCCGTCAGCACGACTGAAGCGACCGGAAGTAGCAGCGTCGCGATCCTGCGCCATCCCCCACGGCTTCCAATAACCGGACTCGTGCGTGATCCCATCCTAGGACCTGGCGGCTTGGGGCGTTGCCCTACCGACAACGGTGTCGTATACCTCTTCGAGCCGGTCGACCGTGGCCTCCCAGGTGAACCGGGCTTCGACCCGCTTCTTGCCCTGCTGCCCCACCTTGCCCCTCTCAGCCGGCTTACTCAGTGCGTCATGTAAAGTGCTGGCCAGATCATCGACATCACCCTGCCGGAATACCCACCCTGCATTACCAACCACCTCCAGATTCGGCGCTATGTCACTCACAAGTACCGGAGCGCCATAGCTCATGGCTTCGAGGAGAGCTACAGACAGGCCCTCGAGGCTGGACGGAAGCACGAAGAGGGCACAGCTCGAATACAGCTCACCCAGAGTTTCCTGGTCGACCCAGCCGAGAAAACGAACGCCCGGACCGGCGGACGCGCGTAATGCTTGCTCATAACCGGAGTCGTAGGTGGCCCCGCCAGCGAATGCCAGCTGGAACCCCTCAGCGTCAATGGCGTTAAAGGCCTGGAGAAGATTGTGACAGCCCTTCTCTTCGGACAGACGACCTACACACAAGACGTAGCTCTGCGGAACCAACCCGAGTTGGCAAACCCGTCCATAGCCTGTCTCCCCATGCAGGTTTATGCCATTGGGTACCACGGCTGATTCAACGCCATATTCGGCATGCAGGTAACTGGCGATTGCCCGGGAGACTGCAATGGTCTTGCTCGGCAGCGATACGCTGGTACGCTCTGCCAACCTTAGGCACCACCTCGCCACCCTCTTCCACTTTGGCCGCTGCCAATCCAGAGCATGCACGGTGACCACGGTCTTGCGGCCGCGAAGGCGCGGTAGCCAGGCAAACACCGACGACCCGATCGCATGAATATGGATCACGTCGTAATTGGAGAGGGTGGCATGAATGACTGACGCGAGACTATGAAAGAGCGTCTCGAAATGCTTAGAGCGTGGGGCGGGCAGCCGTACCACGCGCATGCCGCGAAAATCAAGGCACGGGGGGGTGAAGCGGGAGCGGCAATACACCGTGACCAGGTGTCCCCGTTCGGCAAGACGGCTTCCTGCCTCCTCGTAAAAGGTCTCTATCCCACTGTATTGGCCCGCGACGCCTCTACCTCCGATGAATGCAATTCGGAGGCCGTGGCCGGAGTGATGCAAGCTCGGCGAACGCCTATTGATTGTCCGTGCAGAACTACCGATAGCACTCATAAACATGCGGCCGAAAGATCCACTTCCTGGCTAATGGCCTCAGCCATAGTATCCCAGCTGTGCTCCTCGAGAACGATCTGCCTACCCTGAGCCGCCATTCGTTGGATGCTCTCAGTATCGCCCAAGAGCTCTATCATCTGTCGCGCCCAGCTCGAAGGGATCTCCGGCTCGGCCACGCGATAGCAGCCTGCCAACAGGTCGTAACGCTCAAGCGCGCCGTACCCAGAGTGGAGGACTGGTGTTCCATGAGCTAAAGCCTCCAGCGGCGTGAGCCCGCTTGCTTCGTGCCTGGATGGATGAACGAGAAGTGTTGACCCAGCGTACAGCCTGCACAGATCCTGCTCGCTCACTCTACCCGTAAACGACACCTTTCCGGCAAGTTGAGCGGAACTGCCGAGCTGTTGAAGCTCGGGCCCAGTTCCTTCTTGATGCGGTCCCACCAGAACTAGCTGTGCTGACGGAAATTGGCGGCACACCTCCGGAATGGCGTGCATTACCACCTGCTGGTTCTTATGGCTAACGAACCGCCCGACGCTGGTGATGTGGGGGCCTGGCCCAAATCGGTCTTTCATCCATTCCTTGGCATCCACTTTGTCGGTACATGTCATGTGGCGGGAACCGATGCCGTGGGGCACCAGCACCACACGGTGAGAGGGGAAGAGCTTTTCCCAATGTCCTTGTTCTCGCTCGGTCAGTGCAAAGAGCGTGGAAGACTGGCCGAAAATCTCCAGATAGGATCGATCCAGGGATGAGCGTGCAAGTCTCCGCACCGGGCCTGGGATGAGACGCTTCCAGTATGGTCGGTGGCGCTGGGTGGCGTTGGGAAGGTCCACCGGGTAATACGTTGGACACCAAGCAAGGGGAATTCGCAGCCGGAGAAACTCATGCGCGAGCGCTAAGGGAAAGAGAGATCTGGGACTGAATGGGGTGTAACCAAAGCCTAGTACCAGATCAACATTCTCAAGGAGTGATTCTGCCGGTGGATGCCGCCTGGTGCACCGGACAGTCAAACATCCTTGCTCTTCAGATGTTCTCGGGAGCTTCGCCGCGGCCTCAGCTATGACAATGATCTGATGAGTGGAAGCGAGCCGAACGGTGACCTCAGCCATCATTCGCTCGATTCCACCAACCTGGGGGCGGTATCGGTCGTACAAAAATGCGACCCTAGCCATAGTTACGGGGCAAGCCCATGAAGATGTTGAACAGGGACAACCGCCAACTGTCACCCAGCCACCGCTGCCGACCCTCCATTGTTCCCAACACGGACCCTCGCGGGATGTTGGGCAAACGGTGAATCAACCTCTTTCGCCGGTCCCGAGACAGTATCACAGACGTCACCATCCTGAACCCGAATTACCTCTGCTCCCGCATCCCTCGCGTACCTCTCCACAGCACAAAGATCCGTTATTACTAGCTGAGCTTCTTTCACGACCTGGCGGATCTCGGAGGGGCCGCCATGGGTGGCATACTCTAGGCTGTGCCGGCTGAATCCTCCGGACGTAATGAACTCCTCCAGCAACGATTCAAACGATTCACGGTTGTGAGAGGAGACCAAAAGCTTGACGGTGCGACCGTCGGCCAGGCGCTGAGCGGTTCGCAAGGCGCCTCGCCATGTGGGGGGTATAGTTCCGTCCGGCCTTCGCTGATCGACAGCTATCACTATGCAAGAATCCTTCGTCCGTACAGCGTGGCCGTTATGGGCGTAAGGCCCATCCTCTATAGAGGCCCTTACAGCAGGTAAGGGCATGCCCTCTGGTGATGTTAGCACTTCTGCCGCGCCGGCCGTGATGGTTCTCCAACACACGCCCAGGGTAAACAGAACTGTCTCCGCCAAGATGAGGAGGTCGAGCAGGAATGACTGGTAGTTGATGTAATACAGATCGTACTCCAGGTTCTCGTGAATCTGGGCATGACGGTCCGCACTGATCTGCCACAGCCCGGTGATACCGGGCAGGGCCTCCAACCGCAGGCGCTCTACCTCGGTGTAGCGCTCTACAATGAAGGGCATCTCAGGGCGCGGCCCGACCATGCTCATGTCTCCGCGAAGCACGTTGATCAGCTGGGGAAGCTCATCGAATCCACCAGTTCGCAGCACTCGTCCAGTCCGAGTTATGCGAGGATCGGTGTCGCCCGCTGGAGAGTACGCATACGGATCGGTGTCTACCCGCATTGTTCGGAACTTCAGCATCCTGAAGCGTCGCCCTCGGAGACCAACTCGCTCCTGAACGAAGAAGATCGGGCCAGGCGATCCGACTCGAATCATGAGAGCCGCAACCGCCCAAAGTGGAGCTGTGACTAGTAACAGGAGCGTCGCGACCGTAAGATCGAAGACGCGTTTGCCTACGGCGTAGGCGCGTCTGGAGGGCATCCGGTGCGACCGCAGGATAGGAATGGCGCTCAAGTCCTCCACCACCAGCTGGTCCGCACGGGTAACGCCGAGCTGGGGGACTACCCCAACACTGAGATTCAAGGTGCCAGCAGTGTTTAGAATCTCGCGCAATCGTGCAGAACTGAGCGCTGGCGCAGCGATCAGAAGCTCGTCAGCTGGGCAGGTGGATATGACCTCTGATAGGTCCTGAAGCCGCCCGAGAACAGGAACGCGAAAAATCGCAGAGCCGCTTTGCGTAAGACGACAGGCCACCGAGCTGCCGACGGCAGCGTCATCATCCAGAAATCCTACGACCGTAAAGTTTAGATGAGAGGCGTGCACAATCTTCTTCAACAGCAGCTGGCCCGTCTGACCGCAGCCGTAGATCAACGTCCGCCTACCCAAAGTGCCGCGCCGGTGAAAGCTTCGGAGAACCGAGGACAGCAGCCGCCGCTGGGCGATAATGAGGAAGGCAGAAAGAGAAATTGCGCCGACGACCACCGTTCGGGAATAACCAGTTACCTTCAAGAAGAACATGAGGGCAAAAAACAATGCGGCACTGTAGAGGGTGCCTTTTAGAACTGCCTTGACCTCCCATAAGTTAAGTACCGATGCCCTCGTTCGGTGGAGGCCCAGATGCCAGAAAACCAGCAGTGAGGTGACTTCGAACAGCGCAACAACCTCCCAGTAACCACCAGGACCGGGCACTTGTCGCCAGGTCCAAAAACCGGCATGGACGATCGCAGCGTAAACAGAGTAGGAGAGTGCAAAAGCCAACAGGATTGTCACAAGGTCGGCACAGAGATGCAGGACAGCGATCGTGTGGCGTCGCCGCCAAAATGATACTCGACCAGCCCCAGGCGGTCTAACGTCGAATGCTGTCATCGAAACAGCTCCTGCAGACAAGCAACGCTGACAGCGCTACTCACGCGAAGGTAGTCGGGCGAGATATACTGGAAGCGGGTCGATTTGATGCGGACACCACAGTACCGTCCCCACATCGAGCCGGCGGCATTGGCACCAACATCTAAACGGATGAACCCTGACTGGTCCTCGATTCTTGTACAGCCCTATCGCTTACTGATACCACCGATCCCCGTTCTCGCTAGATGACGTTGCATAATGCAACGGCATCATCACAACTACCCACTGCAAGTTAGAGCTCCTCCTCGGGGTGGCCTCTTAGTCACCGACAACGCACACACCATGATTGTTGTATGGACAGTCCTACCCAGCACTACCGCGCCGTGCAAATCGCTTACGCACCTTATGCCACTTCTTCCACAGCTGCTTACGCTGCTGCTCTGTACCGTACCCCTGCTCCAACCTGAAGCGGCCATTCTCTCGGACGAAGACCAGGTCCACTTGTGCCAATGCACCATCAAGAGGACGGTTGTGTCCGCCTACGATGTCGTAAACCAGGAAACCCCGCTGCCGCATGTACTCCACGACATCATGCAACTGCGGTCCATCTCGAAAGAACTGGAACAATGAGACCTCGAGGATAATCACCTCGGTTTCCTGCAGCGTCTGAGCGGCGCCGTCCAATACCAGGAGCTCTGCGCCCTGAACGTCCACCTTAATAAGATATGGGCCACCAAGCTTCGCTTCAGCGCATAGGGCATCGATCGCTTGTTGGGGGACTTCTCTGGGAAGTCCATCAACGTCGGCGCCGTCAGCCTCATGAAAGAGTGACGATCCGACGAGATCGGGATGGACGTTGATCGTTAGCATTCCCGCTCCGGGACCTGCCGCTGCGATGACGTACCTAGCCTGGAACCGGCGAGAAATATCTCGAAGGAACGGTTCG
>WUUC01056510.1_pt1 | contig 11764 bp, 7 predicted proteins | sample 6278441 | NCBI WGS metagenome assembly WUUC01 (sample SAMN13675441, study PRJNA597444) | soil metagenome | isolation source: soil | place: USA: Washington | collected 2017-10 | reverse complement strand
GATCCGACTTCTTCGAGTTCACGATCACATCGTCGAGGATGACTGGCTTGGCGACGAGTGCAATTTGTATGTTCGTTTTGTCCCCGATCGATCTAACCGGTGAAAAATATCGGCTGTAACCCAGGCTCGATACCACCAATGTATCGTTACTGTATTCATCGGAAAAATAGAAATCAAATGACCCTTCGTCGTTGGTCAACGTCCCGACGGGCTTATTCTTGATCGATACTGTTGCAAATGGCATTGGTTCCTTTGTTCCACTATCAAGTACTTTGCCAGAGATCTTTATAGTGCTCTGGGCAAAGGCCATCGCTGGAATTAACAGTAGCGCCACGAATATGAGCTTCATATGTTACCTGTTTGTTTTTACCATGTGCCTAACTATTAGTTCATGGTTTGTATAACAAATATAGATTAAATTTTTGAGTGATAGTTCGAGGGGGGAGGTCAGGTGGATTTTTTACGAACGATCATCGCCGAATAGCATTTCATAGGTCGTTCGCACCTTGTCGTCCGGAGGGTTCCCGCCGCAAGCGGCGGGAACGACTTTCCATAGAACGGGGGCTGGCGACGTAACGGTTTTATTATTAACTTCATATTCGCTATGAACACACGAAAGGGACTGGTCTGCATCGCTACATCTTTGACATTGGTTGGCTGTTCCTGGTGGGAGAGCGATGTGCTACACGTGCCACCCACCCCGGAGTTTACATTCGCCGATGGCGTTGACCGGATTAACCTCGTGGCAAATCCCGCTGGTGATAAGTTCGAATACAGTTGGACCTCAACGGGGCCTGTCACCATCAAACAAGACGAGGAAAACAAACTTCAGGCGTATTTTAAGATACCGCCTGGCACAACCGGCGAGGATACTGACATTACCCTTGAGGTAAGACATAAGAAACGGAGTAAGACTTCTACTCAAACTGTAACAATTCCACCTTACAGTTATGTTCGGGCATACGGCCTTGGAAAATCCGCGGTGGTTGAAAAAAATAATGGCGTCGACTACGAGTGGTATGTAGATCAGGGAACCAGCACATATCCAATGGTCGATTGTGGCCCGTCGACAGTAACCATGGCGATCAAATGGTTCAACCGTGACTTCCCTGGGTCGCCGGCCACAGCCCGCAGCATCTATCGTCCAGGCGGCGGCTGGTGGTACACCTCAGACATTTTAAGTTATCTTGTGAATAACAACACACTTAATTATGTTGTTCCTCTCTCCAGCCCCAATGATCTTAAGCGTGAAATCGACAAAGGCAACATACTGATCCTTTGTCTCGACATGTACTACGTTTCAGATGAAACGAAGAAGGAGTATCACATCAATAAATTCTATAAAACAGGGGCACCTGAATGGGGACACTTTGTTTTGGTCAAAGGCTACAAGGAAGTCGAAACCGATGGTTCCAGGAGGATGTACATGGAGGTTTACGATGCATATAGTCTTGGAAATACATATGATGGCACTGCGCTTAAAGGGAAGGACCGGTATTATTCGGCCAGCGACCTGATTACTGCGTCAGACAAATGGTGGCGTTATGCGATCGTTGTTACCAGGAGCAACAACATCGCCCGCATGGGTGTCAATGTCGAGAACGTCCCGGACCAGAAAGGTAGGTGAGAGGCCACTAGCAAGGTTAATCGGAACACAATTATGGAGGGCTTTACGAATTCCGCCAAATTCCGTAGAAATGGTTCGTTTATGATTTTCTCAACTGCTCGATCCGCTGTTCGATCGCGGTCTTCATCCGGGCTTTTGAGCTCTCGTCAAGATGATCGTCGAAAGGAAGGATCTCGAGCGCCTTTGAATACATTGTCAGTGCATTTTCTTTTCGACCGAGCTCAAGATAGCAACGGCCCGCAATGCTGTAAGCAGTTACTGCATCCGGATAGCTTCCCTGGAAAGTAACCGACCATTGTATGCATTGTTCGAAAGCACGGCTTTGGATGAAATCGGTACCGAACGCCGTCATTGTATCGAACGACAACGCATGTTTGTCTTCATTTATATATTTATTGACCTCCTTCATCAAGCCATCGAATCCAGATGTAGCATAGATCTTGTCGAGATCGGATTTCGCCGGGGGGATCAACAATGCGGTCTTTTTGGAGAACTTGATGATACCATCGGGAATGCCAGCCTGTGCCGGAGTTTTATCCAGGAACTGTTGGCCTTCAGCAGATCCTTTTAATGTCGCGTTGAGAAACTGTAATGTGTATTGCGACACAACTTCAAATCCTTTCTTTGTGTCACCGGGCGCAGGCCCCAGCAGGTCCTTGATGGAATTTTCCCACACACCGTAGTTCAGGTAATAGAATTCCTTCATGCCAGGCAGAAATGCCATATAGCGATCTGCATACTTATAGTTTTCGATAAAACCCGGATCCACCGATTCGTGGGGAGAATGCAAAACTAGCATCGGCTTGTTGGCCGCGGTAACGTCGTAAAAAGGTGATTTTTTAATTAAATCGAATTCGTAACCGGTCAGTATTCCTCCTTCAAGGCTCACGAGGGCACCGACCTTCGGACTGCGCATCATCCAGGCCAAACCTGCAGATGCATTCATACCGACACCCATCGCCGCTATCTTCGGATCATTAAGTTTGAATCTCTCCTTAACCCTCGCAAGAGCGAACTGACAATCCTGTACCAGTGTCTCAATGCCGCGAACATTCTGCCATTCGAATTCAGCATTAAGATTTCCGAAGCGCGAAACACAGACTACGATATATCCATGCGACGCGAGATACTCACACAGCAAACTGCTGAGATACGGCGCTTCCGGATATATAAGCACAGGATATTCACCTGGCAAATAACTGGCATTGAGATATGAGTTAGTGGGTGACTTCATGAGGTCGGGCAGGTTCTTATTGAACAGCACGGTATCCCCACCGATCTGCGACATATAGTAATTGATCAGTTTCAGTCCTGCCTTTTTCGAAGCAGCAGTCGGCGCATCCGGATTAATCATCGAGTCGAAAAAATCGACATACTCATTGAAGTTCATCTGCTTGCTTCCTGACTTTACGGAAGCGGGATACCAGGTACTTAGATGAACAGCACGGCCGCTTTGAAACTCCTTCCGCTGTTCTGCGAGCGGAGGCCTGCCAGGGTCGAAGTAGACCTTTTGAGTGAACCCTACTTTATGAGTGCCCTGCGGGAGCGATGTTTGAAACTCGCCCTGGGCATTGATCGGGGCAGTGATAACAACGGAAAGGAGAACAAGCACCATTAATCTCATACCGGGGAAGTTTAAACGAAGTCAAATTCATGGTAACCTCGCTCATAATTTTACGAAATCAAACACTCATTCATCGCCAGAATACTTCCGTTGTGTGTAACCCCCCTGGGGTGATCAAAGTTACTGTCCTGTAATTACGAACGCACCCCAATACCTTGGGCTACTGTAGGTCTTCCGAAGTTCGATCTGTGCGGCGCGAAATGCAGCTCTCCGGTCCAACCCTTTCTCCAGCCAATTGCGGTAGAATGCTGTCATTAATAGTTGGGTTGCTGTATCGTCAACTTTCCAGAGACTCATGATAACAGATCTTGCGCCAGCGGAACGGATCGCCCTTTGCAGGCCGTAAATTCCTTCTCCACTAAAAAATTCACCGAGCCCTGTCTCACATGCTGACAACACCACAAGTTGAGTGTCCTCAAGATCCACATTCATCATCTCATAAGAGGTCAGTATTCCGTCTTCTCCATGATGAAGACTTCGGTCGCCAGCGCCTGCGAGAATTATTCCGGAGTTAAGCATTACATTCACGAGGTCGTTGGTAACGGTGTCTTTGGTAACGAAACCATGGGTTGCAAAGTGAACGATCCTGGGTGAGGATAAAGACTTGACTTCCCCCTCCGTAGCGGCTTTACCCTTCAGTATTGCCGGTTTCCATCCCTTACCTTTAAGTATTGCGCTGATCTCGTCCACCTCTTTTTCAGTTCCAGGAAGATCGTTGATGACGACTTCTCTTTTTTCGCCGTCAATATTGAATGACGGCCTCCCGAAGAGGACTGCATCCTTTCTACCAATTGAGGCTGTCGGCTTCGATTCCAGGATTTCCTTCAGGTTCGTTACCTGGTGGATGTCCATCTCGTCGATCAGGTATTTTTTTGATCCTGGATTGAATAACGCATTCAGATTGATCTGGTGATAGACGCCGTCGTAAGAGATATAGATCTTTTCCACGCGCCCTTTGCCTGTATTCCGCGCGATCACGTCCATTATCGGTTTCCAGAAAATGTTGTAGGACGTGGTGTCCAGGTCGTCGACCAGCACTCTATTTGCATAGCCGCGGAATAGCTGCCTTTCGAGATATTGGGTCGGTTTCGATTTGATCACAGCCGCTTTTGGACCATTGGTCGTAGTTGGTGTCAATATCAATGCGCCGTAAACCAGTCCTTCAGTGAGCCTCACGATCTCGACGGCTGCTTCGTTTGGCTTGAGGGATCTCTGGATGTCCTTCCAGGTCTTCTTTTCAACTGCGAATTCTCTTTTGAACTGTGGCGAGTTAGCTCTCAGCCATTTTTCGAGAGTCTCAATCTCAAGAGCAAGCTTTGCGAGATGGGCCCGGTCGGCATCCTGTTGACGTGCGTCATTAGCGTATTGATATTTTTTGTCCTCCCACTCCTGGTATCGGCCTTTCAACTGTTGATCTTTTCCAGACAGGATGTTTGTCCTGATCCGAAGGCCAGGATGGAGAATGAGTCCTTTTGTTGCCAGTAGTAGATCAAAAAGATCATTGAGTGACGTTTTGCTAATGTATGTTCCTGATTTCTGCAGTCTCACATCGCCACTTAATTCAAAAGCGAGCGAGGAGTAATATTCGATAATGGGAAGATTGCTTCTAAAAAATGAAATTTTTTCTTCGTCTGAGAGATACGTGTAGTTGTGCAGTATCTCGTTTGTTAGAAGGGACGTCAGTTTAATGTAAACTTTCTCCGCAGTCTGTAAGTCTCCCGACCACCGGTACGTTTCGCCGAGGTTGAGCAAAGAACTTTGGTACACTCGTGGATTAATACCTGCCCTGTTCTCTTGTAAGGCAATGGAAGCGGTGAGAAATTTAACGGCTTCGGCCGTCGAGTCGACGGAAGCATAGAGTTCCCCGAGGTTATTCAATACTGCGATATGAAGATCAGATCCTTTATAGTCGCCGTCGCCCAGGCCGGATGCAGCTATGGAATATATGCGGATCGCGGAGTCGTACTGTTCCAGCGACCGGTAGATGCTTCCGAGGTTATTCAAAGCATAGAAATGATCAAGTCCGTTCTTATCTTTTTTATAGGAGATAGACACCTGCTCCGAAATGATGACTTGTGCCTTGATGATCTCTCCCGCTGACATGTAGTAGGTGCTGAGATTGTTAAGTGTGCTCTGATAGACCGGCGATCCATCGAACGAGGACGGATACATTGTTCTGATGTCGATCCGTTGTTGTTCCATCAGGGAGGCTGCCTTTTGATATTGACCTTTCTTATAGGAAAGTGACGCCCTCGTGTTATTTGTGTTCACCGATGCATCGAAGAAATGCGTCACGTGTTGGAGGTAGTGGTCCGTTCGCTTGGTGACATTGCTGATAATCCACTCGTTCGCGATCGTCACATAATATTCGCAGCTGTCGTATTCGCCACTGGGAAGAAATGCGTTGGCGAGATTGATCACGGCGTCGATTTGTTCGATGTGGCTGTCCGGGTACACTTTCCGGGCAATAGAGGCTGATGCTCTGAATGCATCTTGCGCGCTTTTGTAATTGCCCAGTGCCTGCGACGAGTAACCAACGTTACTGAGCGCAGTAATGTGATCGGCACTGTTTGTTCCCGTAGACTTCGCTGCAAGGATCGCCGCTTCTCTGAATAACTTTTCGGCTTCTTTGTACAAGCCCTGTTTGTAGAGGCCCATACCTTCGGCATTCAGGTCAGACCAGGACTGACCGTGACAATGGGCATGAAGGACGACGACGAGAATGATAAGAAGTTTGCCCCGCAAGTGACGTTCGATAAGATCTTAAATTACGACTGATTAATATACTAATTTTTTGTTCAGTCAACTTCTTACAAATTCCATAAATTGGCACAATGCGCGGACCCTCACTTGTTTTTTTAGCTGGTGCAATCGTAGTCATCGTTTGTGGCATCGCCCGGGCGCAAGAAAGCTACAACGCCGATAGCGTAGAACAGGTATTCGATTCCCTTGCCGACAGTGTCAAGATCAGGGAGGCAAACAACCTGATGAAATTTTACCTTGATGTGGACTTCGCCAAATCCACCTACTATGCCGAACAGGCTTTCGCAATGGAGAGCAAAGTTTCCAACAAAAAAGATGTCGCGATGACCTACATCAGTTGGGCTATTGCACAATACAACTTTGGACGATACGACGAAGCATTGAGTTATAATATGAAGGCGCTTGGCATCTATGAGCCGGTTGGCGACTCAACGGCTATCGCCACGGCCTACAATAATATCGGCATCACTTACAATGCCCTTGGCGACTATAGCACGGCCGCATACTATTCCTTCAAGGCGTTGGATATTCATGAAAGGAAAAAGAACTGGCGAAAGGCGGCGATCTCCTGCCTTAACATCAGCTCGTCTTTTTATGAGTCGAAGAATTACGACAAAACTCTTACCTGGGCACGGCAGGCTCATAGATACTATACATTGGTAAATCAGCCGGACCAGCTTGGCTATGCATTTCAGATGTTTATCGACGCGCACCTTGCTCTTCATCAGCCTGATTCCGCAAAGTTCTATCTCAATAAGGTCAGGAGCCTTAATAGACAGTACCCGAATGAATACCTCGAAACGGTTAATCTCAGTCAACGCGGTGAGGTATACGTTAGCGAGAAGAAATACGACAGCGCGATCTATGTATGCAATAAGGTGCTCGATTTTTATCGTGACCTTGAAATGGACGACGCCGTTCTCCATACACGGCTGACCCTGTCCCGGGTATACGCTGATCTGCGGGATTTCGACCGCGCGTTGAAGTTCGCCAACCAGGTTTACGAAGTCAGTAACCGGATCCGAAACAAGGTGATGATCGTCAAGAGTGCTGGTATGCTTTCGGATATTTACGTGGCCCAGGGGCGATATGATAAGTCGATTGTTTATTCCAACACAGCGTCAACCTATAAGGATAGCCTGATGCTTCGGTCGCTGCAGGGTAGCATCGAAGGACGTATGCTTGATGTAAAGCTTGAAAAGGAAACGAATGCGCGGTTAGGTGCAATTACAGCCCTTGAAAAACAGAGCGTGCTTATCGGCCGGCAAACACTGATTATAATTATTATAGCAGCTGGACTTTTGGGAATGCTCTTTATAATGTTGTTGGTGCGTCGTGAAGGTTTGTACCGTAAGAAATTGAGCGATCAATTGTATGAGAAAAACGAGCGACTGAGCGAACTCAACAGCGAGATCAATGGGCTGGTGAACACAATCATCCACGACCTCAAATCGCCATTGAACAGTGTGCAAGGTCTGCTTTCCGTGATGGAGATAACAGATGGCACTAAACAAGAACGGCAGCAATTAATCGATCTGGCAAAGAAGACCATAGGAAACGGTCACGACATCATTCGTCAGCTACTCGAACTCCGGGAAGTTGAGGAAAACCCACGGGGGTTGGCGGTCTCTGAATTTGATACATACGAGTTACTGGAAGATGTTTACAGGGCGTTTCGGCCAATCGCGGCGAAAAAGCTTATAGGATTTACGTTTGATGGCGAACATTTTGTGTTAAAGTCCGACAAACTACAAGTGCGGCGTGTTCTGGATAATCTTGTATCCAATGCGATCAAGTTTTCTGCCGAAGGAGCGAATGTGAACCTCAGTGTTGGTCGCGAAAATGGTATTGTTACATTTCGCGTTAGCGACGAAGGGCCAGGTTTCAGTCCCGACGACCTCAAGAAAATTTACGGTAAGTTTCAGAAGCTCAGCGCGCGCCCGACGGGCGGTGAAAGTTCAAATGGCCTTGGCCTTGCAACCGTTAGCCTGCTGATGAAGAGACTCGGCGGTACCATGGAACTTAAAACCAATCAAGACAAAGGATCTGTTTTTATCTTGCGAATTTGAGGTTTCAAACAATTCCAAGAAATTTATTCAAGGCAATCAGATTATTGAAGGCGTCACCCATCGTATTGTTAAAATATGTGTATACAGTTTTCCCGTCACTCAGCCATTTTTTGATGTACGACGAGTATTCGCTTAAAAAATCGTCGGTATAACTGCCGCGGTAGTCCCCGGAGGGACCATGGAATCGCACATACAATGTATCTGAAAGTTCATCCAGGAAAGGAGAGGGATACTTGGACTTGTCATGGATCACGATGCTGGCCTTGTATAACTTCATCACCGCATATACATCCTCATGGTACCAGGACAAATCCCTGAATTCAACGGCGATACTCCAGCTGTCCTGCATGCTCCCTCTTATCAAAGCCAGCAACTTCGCGAGTTGACTGATGCTGCTGATCTTTATGCTTGGAGGAAATTGGATCAACAGGCAACCTTTCTTCACACCTACATTACTGACAATGCTCAGAAATTCCCTGGCGTCTGCGGGATCAAAATTCAAGCCTTCATTATGTGTAATTTGCTTCCATAACTTGAAGGTGAATTTGAAGCTGTCACCAACCGACTCGCTCCATTTGGTCAACGTTGTCCCCAGGGGCAGTTTGTAAAATGTACTGTTAATTTCGATACTGTTAAAAAAGGTGGCGTAATACTGCAGGCGACTGGACGCCTGGTGTTCTGGCGGGAACAGGTATTTGGGCACAGGTAGTTGCAACCCACTCAGGCCACTGAAGTAATGTAAATGTTTAGCTGATCCAGTCGTCATTGGAAGAACGCCACAATCCGAGAAAGACGCTTGTGTACTTTAAACGATGAAGGGCTTGATCACCGTTCGCCAATCCTTGAATTTATCCGGCTTCGTGATAAAATCGGTTGCGCCCAGGGCCTTTACTTCTTTGATCGCCCATTCGTCACTGCTCGTACTAAAGATTACAATGGGGATATTTTTCAGGTGATCCATGCTTTTGACCTTACGGAGGAATTCCGTCCCATTCATGATCGGCATGTTCAAATCCAGAAAAATTATACTTGGTAAAGCGTCGACAGACGCCAGTTTCTCCAGGCCATCGGCACCGTTGATGGCGGTATTGGAAATAACCGTAGAATCCAGTTCGGAAACTACCTCGAGGAACACATCTCTATCATCTTCGTCATCATCAACAACAAGAATTCTCTTCGCCAAAGACATAAGGACAACCGGATATTTAAGGAATAAGGGTAACTATAACTGTCGGGGGGCACAAAGATCGACAATTATTAGGAAATGTTCCCCTGCAACGAGTGTTGATTTTTTAAGCCGGTTTAATCGGTAAAAAGATCGTAAAGATGGTACCGACCCCCGGTTTCGAATCGACGCCAATGCTCCCGTAGTGATTGGTTACGATCTTCCTACATAGCGCCAGCCCGATACCCGTGCCCTCATATTTTTTATCCTGGTGCAGGCGCTGGAATAATGTAAACACTTTTTCCGAGTACTGGGGATCAAAACCGACGCCATTGTCAATCACCTGGATCTTTGCATAACCTGGTGTATCGTTAGATAACCCTTGTGATATCACCTCTCCGGTCGAGGCGATCGCACACGTGATTTGAACCAGGGGCTTCCTGTCGCAGAACTTTATCGCGTTATTAATGAGATTGGAGAACAACTGGTGAAGTTGCAGGGTGTTACCGGGAACCACCGGCAGGCGCTGCGAGGTGATGACCGCGTTTTTCTCTTCCACGTACAACTCGAGATCGATCCGTACCTGTGCGAGGATCTCATTCAGATCGGTTGGAACAAAAGAATCCTCCAGGCGCGAAAGCCGTGAATAAGACAATACGTCCCGGATCAGATTTGACATGCGCCTTGCAGCATGATCAATTTTGTCAATGTAACGGGTAACTGTTTCACTCTTGTTCTCAAGTTCCTCGTTCAAACGGTCGGTAAATAGAAGAACTTTTCGCAGCGGTTCCTGGAGGTCGTGGCTGGCCACGTAAGCGAATTGCTCCAGGTCGGCGTTCCTTTTCTGGAGCTCGGCATTTGCCTCAATGAAAGCATTGATATTGTGTGCGGTCATGAGCGCCGCATAGATCTCGTTGTTTTCATTTCTCAACGGCCGCATAAAGCTTTCATAGAAAGCACCTGTTACGCCCGACCGGTATTGGGGGTTGTGTACATACTCACCATTAAGCGCGCGAACGACGCTGTTAAAGGTCAGCGATCCCTTGATTTGAGGCATCGCTTCATCGAATCTCTTGCCGAGTACCTGTTCACGCCTGAGTCCGAATTCTTCTTCACATTTATCATTATACCCGATAAACCGCATGTCAGTGTCAAATACTGCAATTAATACAAGCGAGGAATTAACCACGACCTCGGCGAATTCCTTTTCGCGACGATAAGCTTTGGTGCGTTCATCAATCTTGTATTCCAATTCCTGGTTATGTCTTTGAATTTCGTTGTTTTGAATTTCAATCTTCGATAGCATCGTATTGAAGGCATCCTTCAATTGCCCGACTTCGCCGTCGGCCGGATCTGTTGCCCGTACCGAATAGTCGTGATGTTCCGATACCTGTGTCGAAATATTGGAGAGAGAGATCAATGGATTGGAAATTGCGCGCTCTAAACGGCTGGATAGGAGGTACGTCAACACAAAACTGACAACAATGACGGATCCGGCGATGGCAGCGTAGAGGAGCAATCGCTGATTGGCGTCTTCGGTGCTTCTGCTGATGTATAATGTGCCCAGCTTCTTTTCTCCGAGCATCACCGGCACGAACCCCTCCACTTTTCCACGAGCGATCACGAACCCGTCAACCTCCTGTCCCACGAAAATTTCAACGCCGGTGCTGTCTGCAACGAAACTTGTGAGAATATCTCCATTTGCTTTTATAAGAACTGCAGCTGTTATGAGCTTTTCTGCCGTTACAGCCGAGAGAATTTCATGTGCAGCTTCGGCATCGTTGAATGCAAGTGCTGCAGTCGAATTTGCCGCCACGATGTTGGCAATGACGTTCATTTCCCTAACGGTGTCTTCACGATAGGAGATTATCTCATAAACGAACAATACCGTGAATACGATCAACAGGGAGACGGCGCTGATGATACTAATGAGCCGGATAAGCTTGGACCGTATGGATACACCTTTGAGTTTCATTTTTCGTTGTATATCGTTGCGAGCCGAAGAAGTTTGGAGCTGATAGTGAACCCTGCAGCGCTTGCTGCGGATTGATTGATCTCAATTCTGATTTTGTTTCCTTCCTGGTAGAACCTCAATAATCCTTTCTGTTCCATAAAGTTTGGACGTTCGCCGACTGTCAGCACGGGCCGGTCACCGGTCAGCCGGGATACATTCATTGCAGGGCCGACATAAAGGATTTGGCAGTTTCCAACATCTTTAGGCGTAGCATAATATTTTATTACAATCGGACGTGATTGGTACGTTTCGCCGGCAACCGCTTCTTCGAGATATTTCCCAAAGACGTTTTCGCCCAGAACGCCAATGACGAAGCTGTCCTCTGATTGATCAAAACTCTCTTCCGGCCATTGAATGAACTGGGTGAAATTGTAAATGAATACTGCTTTAATCTCAAACTCATTGACAGATTGACTCTTCCCGGTACCAGGCAAGATCAATGCCGCCAGGCATATCAGAAAGATCAATGGTTTGTTTCGTTTCATGCTGGTATTGAATCCCT
>WUUC01175567.1_pt1 | contig 11767 bp, 10 predicted proteins | sample 6278441 | NCBI WGS metagenome assembly WUUC01 (sample SAMN13675441, study PRJNA597444) | soil metagenome | isolation source: soil | place: USA: Washington | collected 2017-10 | reverse complement strand
TCGAGTTCCGCGCCGCCGACGCGGCGGCCTGCCCGCACCTGGCGCTCGCCGTGCTCGTCCTCGCCGGCCTCCGCGGCATCCGCGAGGAACTCCGCGAACCGCCCCTGACGAGCGGAGACCTTTCGGAACTCGACGAGGAGGAACGCCACCGGCTCGGTGTGAAGCCGCTGCCCAACTCCCTGGAGGAGGCCTTGCGAGCGTTGGAGGCCGACGAGATCGTGCGCTCCTGGATTCCGGATGATCTGCTGGACTGCTACATCGGCGTGAAGCGGACCGAGATCTCACTCCTCGAAGGCGTGAAGCCCGAGGAGGCCTGCGAGCGGTACCTGCGTGTCTACTGACTTCCTCCGGGCGCTCCTGGCCTCTCTCGAAGATGAGATGCCGGGAGCAATCTCCTTGCGGGTGCGGCTGCACGCGAACCCCGAGCTCAGCAACGCGGAGCACGGCACGGCCCGGCTCGTGTCCGAGGCCCTCGGCGCTGCCGACGTCGAGCCCGTGGCAGGCACGGGCCTCGTGGCCCGCGTCGGGCCGGTCGAGGGGCGGTCGGTCGCCGTACGCGCCGAGCTGGATGCCCTGCCCATAGAGGAACAGACCGGTGCGCCCTTCGCCGCCGGGAACGGCCTCATGCACGCCTGCGGCCACGACGTGCACATGGCCGCCCTCACAGCCCTCTTCCGCGCCGCGCGCCGCCTCACGAGATCGCTCCCCGAGCCCTTGCTCGCCCTCTACCAGCCGAGCGAGGAGACCTACCCCTCCGGGGCGGAGGTGATCGTCCGCGAGCGGGCGCTCGCCGGGGAGGTCGGTGCCGTCGTGGCGGCGCACGTCCACCCGGAAGTGCCCTGGGGCTCCGTGAGCGTCGAGCCGGGTCCGGTGAACGCCTCCTGCGACTACCTCCACATAACCGTCGAGGGAGACGGCGGCCACGGAGCCTACCCGCATCGAGCGCGCGACCCCATCCTCGCCCTGTCCCACATCGTCGTGGCGCTCCAGTCACTGGTGAGCCGGAGGCTGGATCCCATGCACCCCGGCGTTCTTGGCATAGGCTGGACCCGCGCGGGCTCCGCCGAGAACGTCATCCCCGAGAGGGCCGAGGCAGGCGGCACTTTGCGCGCGCTGCAGCCGGAAGACCGCGAGCCGCTCCGCGAGGCCGCCCGCGAGATCGTCGAGGCCACCGCCCGCGCCCACGGTTGCGTCGCCAGGATGGAGGTTATCGAGGGGGAGCCCGCGACGATCAACGACTCCGCCATCGCCGCAGCAGCGCGTGCTCTGGCGCCCGAGGCGGGCTTCGAGTTGGCCCGTCCCACGCGTTCCTGCGGTTCCGACGATTTCGGCTTCTACGGCCGCCTGGCGCCGACCCTGATGGTGTTCGTGGGCCTCGGTGGCGCCCCGGGTACCGAGCGGTTGCCCCTGCACCACCCGCGCTTCTTGCCTCCGCCCGAGGCGGTGAGAGCCGTCGCCCGCGCGCAGGCCGTGGCTTTCGCGGCCTCCACCAACCAACCCGGGAGATAAAGATCCCTCGCTCCCTCGTGCTATGGTAGCGCCGTGCCGGTCTCTTACCTGTGAGGAGCAAAGGGCTTGGGCGCTACGGGATCTACGCTGACCCATCTGGAGGGCTCGCTTTCTGGGGCGACATACCCCGCCGACGAGCTGGCGAACCTCGACCCGGCCGACGGCCGCCCGTTGCTCGCCCGCTACGACCTCGGGGACGCCGCCCGCACCCTGACCGCGGGCTCGCTGGCGGGCCGCCGGACGGGCGGCGTGTGGCGCTGGGCCGAGCTGCTGCCGGTGCGGGATCGGGAGCACGTCGTCTCTTTGGGCGAGGGGGACACGCCCTTGCTGCCGCAACCCGGGCTGGGGAGAGCCCTGGGTGTCCCGCGCCTCTGCACGAAGGCGGAGGGGATGAACCCTACGGGGTCGTTCAAGGCGCGCGGTATGTCGTCGGCGGTCTCGCGGGGCCTGGAGCTCGGCGCGACCTCCTTCATAGCGCCCTCGGCGGGGAACGCGGCGGGGGCGCTCGCGGCCTACGGCGCGGCTGCCGGCGTCGAGGTCACGGTCATCGTCCCGACCGATGCACCGCCCGCCAGCCGGGATGAAGCGCTGGCGATGGGCGCCCGCCTCGTGCTGGTGGAGGGCTTGATCAGCGACTGCGGCCGTGTCGCCTCCGACTTGGCCGGAAGGCTCGGCGCCTTCGACGTCAGCACGCTCAAGGAGCCCTACCGCCTCGAGGGCAAGAAGACGATGGGGCTGGAGCTGGCCGAACAACTCGACTGGCATCTTCCCGACGTCATCGTCTACCCGACGGGTGGAGGCACGGGCCTCGTTGGGATGTGGAAGGCGTTCGGGGAGCTGGAGGCGCTCGGCTTTATAGGCCCCGAGCGCCCGAGGATGGTCGCCGCGCAGGCGGAGGGCTGCGCCCCCGTCGTCCGGGCTCATAAGGCTGGCGAGCGCTTCGCCGAGCCCTGGGAGGACGCCCGCACCCGGGCGGCGGGCCTCCGCGTCCCGTCCGCCGTGGGGGACTTCCTGATCCTCGACGCGCTGCGGTACTCGGGCGGCACGGCCGTCGCGGTGGACGAGCAGTCGATCGCGGAGATGCAGATGTTCGCGGGGCGCATGGGAGCGGGCTACGTTAGCCCGGAGTCCGCGGCCGCCCTCGCCGCCCTCCCCGAGCTGCGCGACCGGGGCGAGGTGGGCCGGGACGAGGAGGTCGTCGTCTTCGATTGCGGCATCGGCCAGAAATATCCACCGCCGCCGGGACTCCCCGACCCCCCGGTCGTCGATCCCACCGACTACGACTTGGAGTCGCTGGTGGGACGGATCGGCTTGTACGGCCGCGCAGAGCCATGATCCCGCCATCGCACCGAAGCGTTGCGTCCTCCAGCGACCGAAGGTCGTATAATTCAGCGCACGGGGGTATGGCAGAGCGGACGAATGCGCTGGTCTTGAAAACCAGAGGTGGTAGAACACCCGTGGGTTCGAATCCCACTTCCCCCGCTTGGTGGAGACCGTCGAGAGTAAAACTTCTGGGAGTTCGAACCTCCCGCTGACGCGTGTCGAGGGTGAGGTGGGGATGTCGGTCAACCAGCGCAAACAAGAACAGCTCGGCATGCCTCTGGGTACGGCCGCGGCAAGGCTGAGAAAGCTGGTTATGTTCCGGTTGGTTCAGAGACTTGGGGAAGATATCTGTTACAGGTGCGGACGCAAGATGGAGACTGTTAAGGAACTGAGCATCGAACATATGGAGCCCTGGTTCAATGTAGACACGAACCTCTTCTGGGATCTGAATAACGTAGCGTTTAGCCATCTGTCCTGTAACGCAGGCAATAGGAGACGCGGAGTACAGAGATTGACAGGTGAGGATGGTACAGAATGGTGCTCCGGCTGCAATAGGTTCTTAGATATAGATAACTTCGGTAGAATGGACAAAAAGAATTACACACGTCCAGTAAAGTACCACTGCAACGAGTGCAGAAAAGCGAACGGCTGGGAGAGGAAGAAATGATCCTACTGCCCCCGCTGCCCAACAGGCGCTCGGGCCACCAGATTCACTCCCGTTCTTATATTAATTTTATTAAAGATTGTTAAAATAATGGAGACTTTTGCGTTTGGGTTCTGTACACTGTGGGTACCTTCTCCGCTGAGGGGGAATGCAGGCTGATTGGAAAACGGAGTAGAAAGAAGGAGGACTGGATGAAGAGGGCGATATTGCTGGCTACGGCCGCTCTTCTGCTAATGCTGGTCCTGGCGCCCGTTGCGCTGGCGCAGGAGACCACGGCGATGACCACGGCTCCGGGGCTCGCACCCAGCGGTGGCCCGGCTATTCTTCTGCCCGCGGCCGCGCTGCTGCTCGGTTCGGGTGTCCTGACCTACGCGATCTTGCGGCGTAGGTAACGCGAGCTCGAAGATGGTCGATCCCGCGCCCCCGGGGGCGCGGGAACTTTTTAGGACGGGGAGTGTGCAGGCTCTCCCCTGTTCGTAGTTTCTGGGGCCTCAGCCCGCGGTAGCCGGGAGGTTTCGACCAGAACCTGTTCGGCGGCTGGCTTGCTCGCTGTGCCACGTGGCCCTCGATGAGACTCTCCACCGCTTCTGCACCTGAACGTCCTCTCGCGCTGGCCTCACGGTAGATGGATCGTTCGCGTCGCCTCTCTCGTTCGATCGTCTGGAAAGCTCGCCAGGGTAGCAGGTGTCCTCGAATGTAGGATACGGAAGGGGATAACCTATTGTCGCGGGCGAAGGACCTGAGCGTCGAGTTCGAAGACCTTCAGCCTAGGCGGATGGCGACGATGCCCATCGACGGCAAGCACCTGCAGCCCTTCGGCTACCTGCACTGAGGGGTCAGCGTCGTCCTGGCGAATCGGTAGCCAGCATAGGTGCGTTTCTGAACTGCCCCCGGGCAAAGGGGCATTCGGCTCGGAGGTGAACGCCAGAATGGGCGGCTTGGGCGACGCGAGGGGTCGTCCTCGCGGTGGCGTTCCGTATACGCCCAGCGCATATTTATGCGGCACCGCTAGAGGTTGTGATCGGGATCCACGTCGACCTGCCGGTATTGCGCTTGGGGACGCGGATGCCTGGCTAAACCATATACCGCCAGGTGACAAATAAGGCCGTAAACGCTATGCCCAGGCTACCGCTAATGAAAAGCCATAGGTAGAGCACGAGCCTACTATGGGAGAGCAGGTAACCCAGGATGAGGAAGAGCGGGAATGCGCCGAGCGCGTAGCGTGGCAGGCCCATGAGGGGAATTACGGGGTTGGGCGTAAGGACGGGCAGCAGGGTGACTAGGAAGGTGTAGACGGAGAGTCCCAGTGGTAAGACGCTGAAGCCGCTGCCCACGAGGATAAGTAAGAGGACCAGAAAAGCAAAGCTTACGGTGTTGTAGGCTTCGACCGTCACGCCGCCACCCCTTGGGTCGAGAAAGAGGGTCGCAGGATCGAGGAAATGACTCAGGCCTTTCTCTGCTCTAGCCCAGGCCATCCCCAGGGCGGTCGCCGGGTCGATGAGCTTGCGGAACCAAAAGGTTTCCTGGGAACTGAAGAAGATTAGGGGGTCTCCGAACCGGGCCCACAAGAAGATCATATACCCCAAGAGGCCTGTAGGCACGATCCCGACCTTCCACATCCCGCGCCACCCGAACTCCCGTCGGTTGCGCAGCCACTCGTAGCCCAGGGGGATGAGCAAGAGCACCCCGAAGTTGCGCGTAGCAGCGGCAAGGGCTCCTAAAAGGCCCGCCAGCAACAGGTCCCGCCGGACGTATGCTGCCCAAAAAGAGCCGGTGGTGAACGCCACGAACAAGGCCTCCGTGTAGGCAGCGTTGAGGAAGAAGGCCGTAGGGAAAAAGGCAAAGGTGAGCACCGCGATCCTCGCGGCCTTTGCACTTTGGAGCTCCTCGGCGACGCGGTACAGGAAGTACATGGCGAAAAGAGAGGCAACGAGCGAGATGAGGACGCCCCAGAGGGCTGGTCCCCCGCCCAAAGTCGCCCCGAGGCGTAAGAGCATCGGGAAGAGGGGGAAGAAGGCCGTGCTCAGTGGTGCCCGGTAGTCGTAGCCGTACATCGCGATCTCCGAGTACCAGGCTCCGTCCCAGTGGGCCCAGTAGTTCAAAAAACCCGGCGGGCCCACTACCGAAGTGGTCGGATTCGCCCAAGGGAGCGTTGCCGCAGCGACCGCACCCACCCCCAGGAAGAGGAGCCGCGAGAGGACGAAGACGGCAAGGACGAATGGCCAGGCGGACGTGTGGTGGACTATCTCAGTAACGGAGATTCGCCCCCCGCTCATCGCCAACTGGGCCCCAGCGGAGGATGAGTGGCAGCGAAGAAGACGGTCGCGAGTGTTGGGCAAGGGTTCAGGTCAGAGGCGTGCAAGGTGGTGTAGCGGGCGACATCGATCATGTGGAAGATTGGGCCGGAGAGCATACCACCATTGTTGGGATCGGCGAGGACATGCCCATAGAATAGAATGTGCCGCCCGATAAAGCCAGAGGCTGCATCGTTGCGTCGATCATCTCTATAACCAGAAAAGAGATGCGACCTGCGCTTATCGCTGAAGCGCCGATTATTAGTTTCTCCTCCTGCCGAACTCATGGCAAGATAGGCCTTAAAGTTACCTTCCTTCCACGTTCTGCCGAACGGTCGGCGAGAAGGCGCAAGCGGTTTCTCACTTGGTTATACGCGAGTCGCGTGGCGAACTACCACAGGCCATCGCCGAAGCTCTCCATCCGGCTCACCCGTCCGGGTGGCGCGCGCAGCGTTCCCGCCTGCTCTCTCTGACGAAATCAGCCAGCTCGTCTATGCTCCCCGTGGTTTCCAGATCCTCCTGCATCTGCCGGTAGAGGGCCACCTGCAGGGGCCACCTCGCCGCACCTTTGCGCCACACGCCCTCGACGCAACTCCAGCCACGCGCCTCCAGGTACCGGCGGAACCTGACGGTGCGCGCCCTGCGCCGCGCCCTCAAGCCCTCGTCCCTGGGTTCGTAACGCTCGCCCACGTGCTCACCCCGCTTTCCCCGTTTGAGATATCTTGGCACAGGCGCCACGCCGGGCGGAGATCCCCTTCGGAGCACCGGACCTTCTCGCGTTTACACTTTTTGTTGCGAGGGTAATTTACCCTCCCGGGGAAAGCGATAGGAAGGAGGTAGCGCATGTTCGCGCGAGTGAGCACGTTCGAAGGAGATCCCGAGCAGGTAGACGAGCTGACCCGCTACGCCGAAGAGCAGGTTGTCCCTGCGCTCAGGGGGCTGGACGGGTTCAACGGGGTCCTCGGCTTCGCCGACCGTCAGAGCGGCAAGGTGCTGGCGGTGACCCTCTGGGAGAGCGAGCAAGCCATGAGGGCGAGCGAGGAGGCGGCGAACCAGCTACGCGACGAGAGCGCGGAGGCCGCCAGCGAGACCATAGCGGGTGTAGAGAGGTACGAAGTCACCTTCGCCGAGCTGAAGGGAGCACAACTCTAAACCGCCTTGGCGGAACCGGGCGGTCGCTCAGAGGTCGGACTCCTGGACCTCGAACGCCCGCGCTGGCGCCTGTCGCAAACGATCTTCGGCGTGTACGCTCTACTGGATCCCTCTACTGCGGGATCGGCGGTGTCGCCGACCGCGAACTCCTCCGAGCCGATGCGGATCCTCCCTTCTCCAAGCTTCCGTGCTCGGTATGCGACGCCGCCAAGTTCCGTGCGCTAGAATCATACTAAGTGGCAGTGAGTCCACGGTTAGGAACGTGTTAATGGTTTTCGCCGTCGCCGTGTAGCGCTAATGGTGGCGACTTACTTCCACGCGTTCGAAAGCTTTGGGGCGTAGGCCTGCAGGTACGAGGGGTAGCAAATCGACGAGATACTGATCGTTTCCACCATCCTTGCGACGGTCCTCGGGTTCTATTCCTGGCGTAAATGGGCGCAACTCCGCCGAGAGGCCACGAAACGCGAGCGCGAGGTCGCGGAGCTCACACGCGAGGTGGCGAACGCTCGACGGACCAAGGAAGTGCTGCAAAGGAACGAGGCATCTTACCGAGGGGTCGTCGCTAGCCTACCCGTCGCCCTGTTCGCGGTGGACCCCGAGGGGGTGTTTACGCTCTCGGAGGGTAATGGCCTAGAAGCTTTGGGGCTCGAACCGGACCAGGTCGTCGGGCGGTCCATCTTCGAGACGTACCAACACGCTCCGCAGATAGTGGAGAACGTGCGCCTCGCGCTCAGCGGCCAGGCATTGAGCACAGTCGTGGAGGTGGACGGAAAGGCGTTCGAGACGCGGTACTCGCCGTTGCAGGAGAACGGCGAGTTCTCCGGCGTCATCGGCGTCGCCACCGACGTCACCGAGCGCAGGCTCGCCGAGGAGAAGCTCCGGGAAGCCGAGGCTCGTTTCCGCACCCTCGTCGAGCAGATCCCCGCCATCACATACGTTGAAGAGCTCCGGTCCCGCGGCAAAGCCCTCACGTACATGAGCCCGCAGTACGAGGCCTTGCTTGGGCATTCGCCGGAGGAGGGCGTACCCCATCCCGAGCACTGGCTCGAGATCACCCACCCCGACGATAGGGAGCGCGTGTTGGCCGAGGACGCCCGCACCGACGAGACTCTCGAGCCCTTCGAAGCGGAGTACCGCATGATCGCCAAGGACGGCCGCGTCGTGTGGATGAGGGACCAAGCCATGATCGTCCGAGACGAACAGGATCGTCCTTTGTTCTGGCAGGGCGTCATGCTCGACATCACCGAGCGCAAAGAGGCAGAGAAAGCACTCAGGCAGAGCGAGGAACTCTACCGCACTGTGCTGGAGCAGGCAGCAGAGAATATCTTCCTCGTGGATGTCGAGACCAAGCGGATCCTTGAGGCTAACGCTGCCCTGCACCGCTCGCTGGGCTACGCGCCCGAGGAGCTCAAAGACATGACCCTCTACGACATCGTCGCCCACGACCAGCAGAGCGTAGACCGGAACATAAGGCGCATCCTGGCGGAAGGACATCACTTAATCGGTGAGAGGCGTTACCGGCGCAAGGATGGCTCGTTCGTTGACGTGGAGGTCAGCGCCAGCGCGATCTCCTACGGCGGCGGGGAGGCCATGTGCATCGTCGCCCACGGTATCACCGAGCGCAAGAAGGCGGAGGAGGCTCTGCGCAGGAGCGAGGCTAGCCTGGCGGAGGCTCAGCGGATGGCCCACCTAGGTAGCTGGGAGTGGGACGTGAGGACTGGTGAGGTGTGGTGGTCGGACGAGACCTTCCGCATCTACGGCTTCGAACCACAAGCTTTCGTCCCCACCTTCGAGAAGCTGCTCGTCGCGGTGGTGCACCCCGAAGACAAGAAGATGCTAAGCCGGGCGGTGGAGGCTGCCCTCCACGAGGACCTACCCTATGACTTCGAGCACCGCATAGTCAGGCCTGATGGCGAGGTCAGGGTGGTACACCGCTGGGCGGAGGTGATGCGCGACGAAAGTGGTGAGCCCCTGAGGATGGTCGGCGCTGTCCACGATGTTACCGAGCGCAAGGCCCTCGAGGAGCAACTCCAGCACCAGGCGCTGCACGACCCTTTGACCGGCCTGCCCAACCGCGCACTGTTCACGGATCGCCTCCGGCAAGCCTTGGCCCGCGCCAAGCGTCGAGGGAGCGAGGTAGCGGTGCTGTTCATGGACCTGGACAACTTCAAGGTCATAAACGACTCCCTTGGGCACAAGATGGGCGACCGGCTACTCGTCGCTTTGAGCAAACGGGTCCGGGACCTCCTCCGACCCGAGGACACGGTGGCGCGCTTAGGCGGCGACGAGTTTATTTTCCTGCTCGAGGACACCGACATGGAGAGGGCGATTCGCGTCGCGGAGCGCGTCTCGGAGCGGCTGCGGGAGCCCTTCTCCCTCGGCGGGCGGCGGATTTTCGTCACCGTTAGCATCGGCATCACCTTTGGCAGTGCCAAGGGGATATACGCGGCGGACCTCCTGCGTAACGCGGACCTGGCGATGTACCGGGCTAAGCACTCTGGCAAGGGCCGTTATGCCATCTTCGAGGAGGCGATGAAGACTCACGCCCTCGAACGCCTGGAGCTCGAGCACGGCCTGAGGCGCGCCCTAGAACGGGACGAGTTCAGGCTCTACTACCAACCCCAGATGCTACTGGACGCGAACCTTCAACAATATTTGCGCTCCGTGGGAAGCCGGGCGATCGTCTCACCCAGGGTCCCGCGGGCACCCCGAATCACAGCGGTAGAGGCGCTGGTGCGCTGGGAGCACCCGGAGCGCAGCCTGCGGCTCCCAGAGGAATTTGTGTCCCTTGCCGAGGAGACGGGCCTGATCGTCCCCATCGGGGAGCAGGTGCTCGAGGAGGCGTGCCGCCAGGCCAAAGAGTGGCAAGAACACCTCCCCGCCGCCCCGCTCCTCGCCGTGTGCGTGAACCTCTCGGCGAAGCAGTTCAGGGAACCCGAGCTGACAGAGACCGTCAGCCGGGTGCTCCGAGAGACCAAGCTCGACCCAACATGCCTGCATCTAGAAATCACGGAGAGCACCGCCATGAGCGATGCGCCCGCGACGGTCGCCGTGCTCGAGGAGCTCAAGGCCTTGGGCGTGCGCATGGTCATAGACGACTTCGGCACGGGGTACTCCTCGCTCTCCTATCTCGAGCGCTTCCCCGTCGACTACGTCAAGATCGACCGCTCCTTCGTCGGCAGGGTCAACGAAGACCCAGGGACTAGAGCGCTGGTGTCCGGGATGATCAGTTTGGCGCACGCGCTCGACATCAAGGTTATCGCCGAGGGTGTGGAGACCGAGGGGCAACTCGTACGGCTGCAAGGGATGAGATGCGACCTAGCGCAAGGGATTTACTTCTCGGAGCCCCTTCCCGGCGAAGCAGTGGGCACCCTACTCGAAACCAACATCCCTGGTTAGTATCGCTCGTCATTCCGTGGGTTAGTTCCTCTGCCGAAAAGTGACGCAATCCCATATAGAAGGTTGCAGTGTAGTTGACCCGTATCGCAACAACGGAGCAGAACACCCACTCAGGACAGCTGCGCAAGTGTTCATGAACTTACGGGTGTTTGCGTGTGCCAATATCATCGCAAATCGCTTTAGAACAGGTCTTTTTCTCTTTTTGTGCTGGACTTTCGCTCTCGTTTCATTCGCGTTTCACCGTCGATTCATCCGGGATTCATCGCCACCTGTTAGCTTTTGGTCGCGGGGACTCGGCGACGGTGCCCAAGATTTCCCAATCCTTCGCCGGTCCCCGCTCCTCCTCTACGTTCCTCTGTCCACCGATCTGCTTAGGACGAGGGTTCTCGGAAGTTAGCTCGCCGCTAGCCAAAAGTGTTATGAAAAAATAGCCCCCATAAATAGGCCATTTGGATGATACGCTGGAACCGGTTCGCTGCTAGTCTGTCCCCAAAGGGAAATAGAGGTATAGGTAGAGGCTAAGATTCCCGCTCTAGGCTTGGGCACCGGGAGTGGAGAGAGCCAGTGGTGCGACCGGCTACCGGAGGTCATGATGATCTCGGTGGCCGATTTTGTGTTTTACAGGAGGATCATCCCAAGAGGAATACGGTGACGAGAAAACACGGTGCTAGTGGCCCATGCGGCATCCCGTCACACCAGGTGCACGCCGCGGAGTTGAAAGACCTTGTGGAGAGTTCCCAGGAAATAACGAATGAGTAAGCGTGTATACGAGATATCCCGGGAGTTGGACCTGAGCACGGAGGAGGTGATAGGTCGCCTGAACGACGCGGGCATAGAGGTCAAGAGCCCCTTGGCGGTCGTCGAGGACCCTATCTACGAGAGGGTGTTTGGCGACGGCTTGGGCGGCGCCGCGCCGAACGGTCGCTCGGAGGCGCAGGAAGCTGGGGCTTTACCGACCAGGATCCAGTCGCGGCGGAAGCGTTTACCTATCCGTAGGGTATTAGTGTACATTTTGGTAGCGGCCTTGGCGTTCGTGCTGGCCTCGAGCGTAGGGGCGATGGCCACTCTGATTCTGCAAGGTAACCTGAACCGGCCCGAGAGCGAGGAGCCTCGATCGTCTGGTCAGCAAGGCAATGCTCCTCAACGTCAGGGAGCAGTTGCTGATCGGCCGCAACAAAAGGAAGCTGGTGCTGAGCAAGAAGAAGAAGCCGCTTCTCAACAAAACGAAGCCGAGTACATAGCCAGAGTCGGCGACATACAAGCCAGGTCCGTAGAGACGTTCTTAGACAGCCACGACAAGCTTGTGCATTACGACGCCCTTACCGCCGATGACGTCGAGAAGATGCAAGCTAACAGGCTCATTCTCGGAGAGCTGGCCGACCAGGCCGACCAGCTTGATCCTCCTCAGAGATATAAGGAGCAACTC
>WUUC01152437.1_pt1 | contig 11768 bp, 8 predicted proteins | sample 6278441 | NCBI WGS metagenome assembly WUUC01 (sample SAMN13675441, study PRJNA597444) | soil metagenome | isolation source: soil | place: USA: Washington | collected 2017-10 | reverse complement strand
CGTTGTCGGTGACATGCTGGATTTGGCGTCGCGGACGAATGTGACGGAGGAGGGGAAGAAGGAGAGGCGGCGAGCGTTGCTGCAGAAGGTGTCGCCAGGGGAGGCGATTGAGTTTGGGGTGGAGAAGGCGAAGCACACGGTGTCTGGCGTTTCCGAGGTCGGGGCCGGAGACGAAAGGAGGAGAGAGCATGTAGTGATGCGTCATCGCGAAGCACGAAGCGTTGGGTCAGGAGTTAGGGATTCCTGGAACGCCGATGATTGTGATGAGCGATCGGACGTCGCTTGGAGGATATATGTCGCCCGACAAATTGGTCGCGGCGCTCGAGGAGCACGCGGCGGAGCAGAAGAGCATGAGCGCCAAGTCCCACGAACAGTGACTCGCGGCCGGTAAGCGAACGACGCAGCGAGCCTTAACTATTCCCGGCATTCTCGGCGGCGGTCGGGCCGGTCGCGGGTCGCCTTCGCGCAATTGATGAGCTGACAATGCTGGATTGGCTGTATCGTCGGATCGAGTTCTGAGTACACTCTCCATTGCAGTGGTGCACGGATGGCACGAACATGGAGCAGATCGATTCGGGACAAATTCATCTGTGGCTCGCGTACACCGACGAGATCATAGACGCGCACACGCTCTCCGAACATCGTTTGCTGCTCAGCAAAGAGGAACAGCAAAAGCAGACTCGCTTTCATTTCGAGCGCGACCGACGTCGGTATCTGGTGACTCGGGCGATGCAACGTACGGTCCTGTCCAAGTACGTCGACATTGCACCTAGTGCTTGGCGATTCACTGTCAATGACTACGGGCGGCCTTCGATTGCTGCCGAACACGTTGGGGCGAGAGGCATCGAGTTCAACCTGTCCCATACCGACGGTCTTGTCGTCATGGGAGTCACACGAGAACGAGCGATCGGCGTGGACGTGGAGAACGTTCGCACGCGTAAAGCAGACATCGAGATCGCCGACAGGTACTTCGCTTCCGAGGAAGTCCTAGCGCTTCACATGCTGTCAGATGAGAAGCAGAAGCAGCGATTCTTCGAGTACTGGACGCTGAAGGAGTCGTACATCAAGGCTCGCGGGATGGGGCTGTCGATTCCTCTGGAACGCTTTGCGTTCAGTCTAGAAGATCCAACGCAGATTCGACTCTCGATCGATCCGGGTCTGCAGGACCACGCGGAGCGTTGGCGGTTCTGGCAGTTGAGGGTTGACCAAGATCATCTGACTGCGCTGTGTGCCGAGGGCCGCGGGGGCGAGCGACCATATCTAGCTTCGATTCGCAGTTGGCCGAGCCGAAGGTCGTGATGCACGCGGTTAGCTAACGGCGCGAGTGGTTGGTTTCGCCCGCACACTTGCAAGAGATGCAAGCGGGCGGGGCGCGCGGTGGAGGTGTTTCGCGGCACGGTAATAATGACTTACCCAGCGGCTGTCTCCTTTCATCGTGGCGCGATGGACACCTATCTTGCACCGTGTGCATGGCGACGGCGTGCAACACCATCAAGCACCTGTGGTACGTTGATGCTGTACTTGTCGCACGCGGTTGTTCAGGCTTGTGATGTCACGCTGTAGGCAGTAAGGCTTCGGACGGATGATGCTGCGGGAAGTCGGCGGCTGATCAGCCGCATACGATGCGAAGCGGTCACTCGGCCGGCACGGGACTCTCGCCCGCGAAGATCGCCCTCACCATGCGCTCCAGTTCTACTGCGTCCGGCGGCACGCCGAGCTTCCAGCCATTGATCACGATTATCGGAACGCCCTCGTTGTCAGCGCGCAGGCGACGAGCGTCGCGGTGAGCACCGTTTCCCATTTCATGTGGCGGCCGAACATAGACTGAAGAACGATTGCTAGTCGTACCTGCAACTCACCCAGGCGAGGCCGGGACACGGCGGAAAGAGCTGGCTGACGAAACACGATGAGCTAGTCACGGTGCATCCGGAAGGAGCGATGCTTTGACAGAACTGCGCCGTGTTCGCGGGACAGGAGACGAAGCACGCGGCATAAGTCGCGCAGGGGTTTGCAACTGCGGCAGTCGGGGATACGGCGCTCAAGGCGATCAATCCGTTCGCCATGACAACGGCTGCACCTATCTGCAGCTTTCGATGGGTCTTCATTGTCGGTCTCCCGCGCCAGCGCAAGTGCCGGCGAGGTCCACGCTGCGCGTGCGGACGCATACTGTCAAAGCTGTGAGGTTGCTGCGCATGTGCGTGCGCCAAGGCATTGACGCGGAGTCGATCCTACGATGGCGGCACGACGTGTTCGTCATGGAGAATTGGTTTGTGACTGCGGCGGCACGCGCCGCTGTCGTCGAATCCTTCCTGCCTAGACCTGCTGAAGCTTCCAGCTGCCGCGACGAAACAAGATGCCACTCCAAAGTGCCGCAGCCGAGAAGGAGAGCAGCACGGAGACAAAGATGGCAGCTGGGCCAAAGTTGAAAGTGCCTGTCAGGACCCACGCCAGAGGAATCTGGCCGAGCCAGAAGCAGACGAAGTTGAGGCGCGCCGGCGTCCACGTGTCGCCGGCACCGTTGAAGGCGGCTGCGAAGCAGTTCCCCGCGCCGTAAACAGGCAGTCCCAGGCTGATAATCAATAAAGCGTTCGCGCCGGCGGCGATCACAGCCGGATCGTCGGTGAACAAGTGTATGAGCGGTCGGGAAAACACCACGAAGATCGCACCGGCCGCGCTGAGCAGCAGGATGTTGAGTCGCACCGCCATCACTACCGCTGCGCGCGCGCGCTCGGGCTTGCGAGCGCCGAGGTTTTGACCCACCAGAGTCGCGCTAGCGTTGGCAATGCCCCACGCTATGAGCATGGCGAAGTTGACGACGCGTATCGCAATCGTGAAGCCGGCGAGGGCCGCGCTGCCAAAGACCGCGAGAATCTTGATGAGACCTATCCAGCTGGTCATCGTGATCAGCAACTGTGCGACGCCGCTGCTCGCGGTGCCGACGATGGCGCGCAGCTGACCGAAGGCGGGTCGCAGATGGCGCAGCTGCACGCGGATCTGCCCGCGCCTGCCGAACAGGTGGTAGAGCTGGTAGAGCACTCCGACTCCGCGACCGATCGTAGTGGCTACGGCGGCACCCGTTACACCGAGCTCCGGAAAGGGACCCCAACCAAATATGAAGAGTGGGCCCAGGACGATGTTCAAGGCGTTTGCGAGCCACAGGGTTCGCATCGCCAGTGCGGGGTCGCCTGCGCCGCGAAAGATCGCATTGATCAGGAAGATCATGAACACGGTGGCGTTGCCGCCGAGCATGATGTGCGCGAAGTCGGTGCCGACAACGACGACGGATGCGTCGGCGCCCATGAGTCGAAGCACGTCGGCTGCAAAGCAGCCGAACGCAAGACCGAGCGCTGTCGAAGCCAGGGCGCCGATCAGCAGCACCTGACCGGCGGCGTGGGCAGCGAACTCGGGATTCTTCTCACCGATGCGGCGGGCGACGATGGCGGTCGCCGCGAACGAGATGCCCATCGCAACCGCGTAGATCAGGCTCATGACAGCTTCTGTCAGGCCGACGACGGCAACGGCTTCGCGTCCGAGCCGAGACACCCAGAACACGTCCACCAGTGCGAACAGCGATTCCATCGCGAGCTCGAGCACCATTGGGACTGCGAGCAGAAGGATGCCACGCTTCAGTGGACCGGCGGTGTAGTCGTGACGCTCGCCGCGAAGCGCTCGACCAACATCCTTCCAGACGGACTCGGTCACCATCGATGCACTGGCTCGAGACATCCGGCATGCGCTCCGTGCAGTGGGTGCCTGCGGAGTTGAGCATCGATGTCGTCAGCAGCACAGGGCAGGATTGCCCAAGGCGCGCCGCGCCCGCGATTCCGGACTGCGCAGAAGCATCGATCGGGGTGACAGTGCGGGAGTTTTGGAAAGGCGGCGCTGCGCCCGCCGCGTAGTCCGTTACCAGCGGGCATCCGGCGAGCGGGTCCGATGTTCTTGATCGCAGGGTAAATCTCGGTGCGTCAACCGGTCCTTCTTTGGAAGGGCGCCCGTCGCCACGGACGCCTCCAGGGGGAAACATGTCGAACCGCTGTGGGCAACGGAGAAAAGTCGGTGAGGTCGCCGATCGGTCATTCATAGCGCCGCCGAAGACCGGGCCATCGTCATGGATCGCCGACGACGGTGTTGTGTACGTGCGCGAACTGGCGCTGCGGCCATCCGACCTGTGGAGCTCCGACTTCGCACGTTTCTATATGAAGCGGATGGCCGAAACGGCCGCTCCCTTGCCGTTTCCGAAGCGCGCAGCACCCAGAGCTGAGTGGGACCGGTTCGATGCCTGGGTGGACGCGGAGTTCAACGCCGAGCCGCTGGCCAAAGCCCTGAAACTGTATCCAGTAGAGGTCGTCGACAGACGGATCGCCGGAGTCAGGGCCAGCACGATCACGCCGCGCGACGGGCTCACGCCGGAGAACGAGCGCCGCGTCCTGATCAATCTGCACGGCGGCGGATTCGTGATGAATCGAGGTCTGGTGTTCGGCAAGCTGGAATCCGTGCCGGTCGCCGCCATCGGCGGATTCAGAATCATCACTCTCGACTATCGGCAGGCACCGTACGCGACCTATCCAGCCGCGAGCGAGGATGTCGAGGCAGTGTACCGGCACCTGCTCAAGAGCTATGCGCCGGGGGCGATCGGCATTTTTGGCTGCTCCGCGGGCGGGATGCTCACCGCGCAGGCAGTGGCTTGGTTTCGGGCGAAAGGGCTGCCTCGCCCCGGAGCCGTCGGCATCCTCTCCTTCGCGCCTCCGCCGCCATACTCGCCGGCCGCATGGGGCGGGGGATGGGGCGAGTCGGCAATGTGGTTTGCCGGCCTTCCGCAGACCGAGTGCAGCGTACAGAGCGACGATGCGACGCGCTGGTACATGGAAAGCGCTGACGTGGCCGACGCCGTCGCGTTTCCCGGCATAGCCGACGACACGCTGCGTCAGTTTCCGCCCACTTTGTATCTGAGCGGCAGCCGCGACTTCTCCATGAGCTCGACGGTCGTGGCTCATGCGCGGTTCGTCAGGCTCGGCGTGGACGCATCGCTATACATCATGGAAGGCGCCCCACACGGTGCGCATGTACTCGCGGTAGGTACACCCGAGGCCCACGATGCGCAGGCGTACATAGCGCGATGGTTCGCTCGACATTTGGCTTCGGCCTAGAACCGCTTGGTGATACAGCTTGAGCTCTTCGGTCTCACCGACGCCGGCGCGACGCCATCGGTTGCGCGCGCACGGCTGAAGCGACCGAACTCCTGATGACGTCGATGTCGTCCATCACCTGCATCGAGGACTTGCGCCAGCTTGCGCGGCGGCGTGTGCCGCGGGCGATCTTCGAGTACGCCGATGGCGGCTCGTATGACGAGATCACGCTGCAGCGTAATCGCGCCGATCTGCGGGATCTGCAGCTTCGTCAGCGCGTGATGGTCGACCTCAGCTCGTTGTCGCTCGCGACGACGGTGCTTGGACAACAATGGACCATGCCTGTTGGCATCGCGCCCACCGGGCTCGCTGGGCTGTTTCACCGCGATGGTGAAATATGCGGCGCACGCGCTGCGCAGAGCATCGGCGTGCCTTTCGTTCTCAGCACGATGTCGATCTGCTCCGTGGAGGATGTGCGCGCCGCGCTTACTCAGCCGTTCTGGTTTCAGCTCTACCTGATGCGCGATCGCGGATTCAATGAAGAGCTGATCGCGAGGGCGCATGCAGCTGGGTGCACGGCGCTTGTGTTGACACTCGATCTCACCATGCAGGGACTCCGGCGGCGCGACATTAGGAACGGGCTGAGCGTCCCGCCGAGACTCACGCTCACGAGCGCGCTGGATATCGCTACGAAGCCAAGCTGGACGATGGGTGTTTTGCTCGGCAAGCGCCGGACCTTCGGCAATCTGGAGCATCGCATGCGCGGCACGGATGGATTGCGCACGCTCTCGCAATGGATCGCGGCGCAGTTCGATCCTTCGCTTACCTGGCGCGACATCCAGTGGGTGCGGGACCGCTGGCCGGGCAAGCTGGTGCTGAAAGGTATCCTCGACAAGGAAGATGCGCGGCACGCGTTGAGCGCCGGAGCGGACGCCATTCTCGTTTCCAATCATGGAGGGCGCCAGCTCGACGGGGCGCCGTCGAGCATCTCGGCGCTGCCGGACATCGCCGATGAGGTGGGCGATCGCTGCGAGGTCCTGTTCGACGGCGGCGTGCAGTCAGGTCAGGATGTGCTCAAGGCGCTGGCCCGAGGGGCTCGCGCATGCTTTGTGGGCAAGGCGTTTCTCTATGCGCTGGCGGCTGCAGGCGAGGCGGGAGTTCGTCGCGCGTTGGAAATTCTGCGCAGTGAGCTCGAAGTGAGCATGGCGCTGACTGGAACGGTCGACGTACGCAGCATCGATCGAAGCGTGTTGCGCGGCGCATGATCCAGCGCTAGCCCTGCGCATGCATCTCGCGGACGATCGGCAGGATGACCTCGACAGGATCGATGGTCTTGGCTTGTACGACCGAGTTCGTCTGGTCGGTGGGCAGGCGCGGCAGCCGGCGCACGACCATGCGCACGCCGGGAACGAATCTGGTCAGATCCGCGCACAGCACTTCGGCGGCCGCTTTGGCCATGGAGTACTCCGTCATGTTTCCGGGCCGCTCGGCGACGGCGACGCTCGAAGGATAGAACACGCGTAAGCCCTGCGGGATCGAGCGCAGACATGCCTGCACCAGCTCGAAGAACGCGGTGACATAGAACAGGTTAAATTCATCGAAACGCGCCGCGTTGAACAGTCCCGACTTGCGGCGAAAGATCGGCGGCGTGGCAAAGTAATATAGATGCGTCGGGACCGCATCCAGCGCGGCCAGCTGTTCTGCCGGCGGCTGGCGCACATCGTAGGCGAGTACGGTACATCGACCTCCGAACCTGACGATCTCTTCAGCCACCGCGTCGGCATCGCGCCTGCCGACCGCGTAAGTGACGATCACACTCCCGCCACCGGCGGCGACGATCTTCGCGGTCAGTTCGCCCAGACCTCGAGATCCGCCGATCACGAGCGCAGTGGCGGCGCTGAACTCGTTCCGGGCGACGAGCGCGGAGACGTGCCCGATGCCGGGTTGCCGAACTGGAGGCAGGCGGCTGACGGTCTCGAGCGACCCGCGCAAGGCCCGCCCACCGACGGCGATGCGAACGAGGCGAAAGCGCTCGACCACGGAAGCCACTGCGAACTGCAGCGTGTCCGCTGGCACAGCGTCGTCGTCCGCGAATGAGACGTCGAGCCCGGAATACAGCGAATGCAAGCCGGGAACTATCATCCCGACCAAGCTCGAAGAACAAGCGAGCGCGGCGATGCGCTGCATGCCAAACGCTTCGACGGCGTGAGGAAACGACGCGCCAAGCTGCGTGATCGCGGGCGGGAAACGCAGCGACCCGCTCAGTCCCGCCATCTCGCTCAATGTCAGATCATTCGGATTGGGCGGCACGGGTGTGTCGGGACCGGACGACAGGCGCGGGGACTGCACGTCATCGACCGCAAAAGTGACCGTGAGCACCTCCTGATCGTTGACCATGGCGCGGGCGCGAATCGGCGTGGCCTGCGATGGCGCGATCTCGAGCGCCACTTCGTCGCCGACATAGATGGGCTGCAGGAACTGCGCCTTCAGGCGCCTTGCGCCCGGCGGCGCAAGACGCCTCTTGGCGATGCAATCCATCACCCAGATGAGGCAATGAATTCCGTGCACGATGGGAACGCCCGACGGTGTGCGCCGCGCCGCGACCGCATCCATGTGTATCGGGTTGAAGTCGCAACAGCCGCGCGCGAACTGCTCGTGACTGCTCCAGTCGAACATCCGGCGGTTCACGTACATCTGCGTCCCTCCATGGCGATGCTGTCCGCGGCTGCATGCGGCGCAATCGCGCGCGGATAGGCAGTACACGTCATCGAGCGAGAGCCGGTCAAGTGCGGCCTGGCGCGTCGCACGCGCGACTGCGCCGCGAATCGGCAATCAAATAATCAAGAACTGTCGTCCGACGCTGGCGCCGTTGCGGTCTCTGCGCGCGCGCACGTGCGACGCCGACTCCCTTAACTTTCAAGGCGCTACTCGCATCGCGCGCCGGATGGCGACTCCTCCGCGCGCATGCGCGTGAACACCCGCATGCGCGGTCACGGCGATGTCGCAGACTGCGCGGATGTTGTCGACGCTCGGCATCGGCTCGATGCGCGCTGTGTACGCACGAAAGAGGTGACGTGATGAATGACGAGATCGTGAACTCAGCAGGGATTGCCAGCGCGGCGGATCTTTGCGCATCCGGTGAGCCGCACTCGCGCGGCACATCTTTGCGCGCAGAGAACGCACAGACGATCGCGATCGCTTCGACGTTTACAGCCGATCTGCTCACCGAGCCGCTGCGGTTCTGGATGGCGGCGCTCGAGATACCGGCTGCCGTCGTCCAGGCGCCGTATGCGCAGCTCATGCAGGAGTTGCTGAGCCCGGAGAGCCTACTGGCGTCGACCCGGCAGGGCTTCGCGGTGCTGCTGGTGCGACTCGAGGATTGGGTCCGCGACAGACGGGCCGAGAGCACTCAGGGCAATCTCGATCACATCCGCGACATGACCAGCGATCTGCAGCGGGCGATAGCGGCCTATCGCAGAAGAAGCGGCGCCTCGTTGTTGGTGTTCTTCTGTCCGCCATCCGCGGCGTTGCCCGCCGCGTATGGCGATGCGCTGCGCGATGCGGAGCGTGCGCTCGTCAAGGAGCTGGCTACGTTCGCGCACACACATTGCTGGACGCACGATGACGTGATGCGGCTATATCCGGTGTCCTGCCATGAAGATCCGCACGCGGAGCGCATTGGCCACATTCCCTATAAGCAGGAGTACTTTGTTGCGATTGCAACGCTGCTTGCGCGGCGTATCGCGGCTTTGCTCAAGCCGCCGTACAAGGTGATGGCCATAGATTGCGACAACACGCTGTGGAAGGGCATCTGTGGTGAGGACGGTGCATCCGGCGTCGAGCTGACGCCAGAACACCTGGCGCTGCAAGAGACCCTGGTGAAACAGCACGATGCGGGCGTGCTGCTCTGCCTCTGTAGCAAGAACAATGCCGCCGATGTGCAGGCGGTGTTCCGCAGCCGTCCGGAGATGGTGTTGCGGGAAGATCATCTGATCTGCTCGCGCGTGAACTGGAGCGCGAAGTCCTCGAATCTGCAGTCTCTAGCGCGGGAGCTCGATCTCGCGCTGGATAGCTTCGTGCTGCTGGACGACAGCCCTGTCGAATGCGCGGAAGTGCGGGCGCATTGTCCCGCGGTGCTCGCGTTGCAGGTACCGGGGGAACCGGGCGAGTTGCGCCACTTCCTCGATCACGTGTGGGCGTTCGATCGAGTCGCGGTGACGGCGGAAGCCAGGCAGCGCACTGCCCAGTATCGACAGAATCGGGCGCGGGACGCGGCCTTGGAAGGGGCGGCTGACCTACAGGAGTTCCTCGCGTCACTCCAGATCGCCGTGGACGTCGCGCCGATGCAGGCCGCCCACTTGGTGCGCACAGCAGAGCTCGTTCAGCGAACCAACCAGTTCAACCTGACTGCCGTGAGACGAAGGGCAGCCGAGATCGAGAGCGTGTGCGCCTCCGGGGAATTGCGCAGTTTCGTGGTCCACGTGCGCGATCGCTTCGGCGACTATGGAATGGTCGGAGTACTACTCGTGCGCAGCGAGCCAGATGCAATCGACGTGGATACGTTCGTTCTGAGCTGCCGTGTGCTCGGTCGAGGAGTCGAGCAGCGGATCATGAACGAGCTGGGGCGCCTGGCAGCCGCGGAAGGGCGCGGCCGCGTCCGGCTCACGTACCGGCAGACACCACGCAATGTGCCGGCATGGAACTTTCTTGAGAAGTCCTTCATGGAGTTCTGCACGACGTCGATCACCGACGATGCCCGGCCCGTGGAGGCTGCATTCAGCGTGCCGAGCGCGTACGCGCAGGAGCTTTCGATGCAAGCATCGTCCGCGGCGAGCCCGGCGAACGGCGAGGAGCAATCGCGCAATCTCGCGCATGAATCGTCCGCGTCGCCGCAATGGCACGAGGCTGCGTATCGGTATAGCCGCGTTGCTGACGTTCTGGCGCAGATTAGCCGGCCAAAGCAGTCGGTGGCGCAGCCGCGGGCAGATTACGCTGCGCCTCGAACGCAGACGGAAGCAGCCCTGGCGGAGATATGGGCGAAGGTCCTTGGCACGGCTGATGTCGGCGTTCGCGATGACTTCTTCGATCTCGGCGGCGATTCGGTGCTTGCCGTGCAGGTCATCGCGAGTATCGAGTCGACATTGGGTCTCGAAATCTCGATCTACGAATTCTTCGAAGGCCCGACCATCGAAGCGGCGGCCCGCAAGCTCGCGCCAAGGCGGGCCGCGGCAACGACGATCGAGCGCGCCCATGGATCCGGGCCGGCGCCCTTGTCGACCGCGCAGCAGCGGTTGTGGTTCACCGACAGGCTCGAAGGCAGTACGGCATATCACGTGCCGGTCGCGGTGCGCTTGCGTGGCGAGCTCGACCGAGAAGGTCTGCAGGCAGCACTGAACGACATCGTGCGTCGTCACGAAGCACTGCGCGCAGTCTTCGTGGAGATAGACGGTGAACCGATGCAGGAGATCGTCCCGGACGTGCAGGTGCGGATGCGATCGGTGGATTTGCAGCACCGCGCGGCCGAGGAGCGGGAGGCAGCGTTGCTGGAAGAGTTGCGCGACGAGGCGGCGCTGCCATTCGACCTGAGCGCCGGACCGCTGATCCGCGCCGGCCTCCTGCAGCTGTCAGCGAACGAGCACGTCCTGCTGATCACCATGCATCACATCGCTTCCGACGGCTGGTCAATCGGGATACTCGTCAAGGAGTTGAGCGCGCTCTATGAGGCGCGGTGCGGTCGGCGGGCGGCGTCCCTGCCGACGTTGCCGATCCAGTTCCCAGACTATGTGTCGTGGCAGCGGCAGTGGCTCGAAGGAGCCGATTCTCGCGAGCAGGTGATGTACTGGAAAGAGCATCTGCTGGGAGCACCGGCTCTGATCGACCTGCCGACGGATCATCCACGCCCTGCGGCGCAGAGCCATCGGGGGGCGGTCGTGCCGCTGTCGCTCGGGCCGGATACTACCGAGCGCCTGAAAGACACGGCGCGCCGCTTCAATCTGACGCCTGCGATGATGCTGTATGCGGCTTGGGCGATCGTGCTCGCCAGGCTGAGTGGTCAGGACGACGTGGTGATCGGCACGCCGATCGCGAATCGTCGGCGTGTTGAGCTGGAATCTCTGATCGGTTTTTTCGTCAACACACTGGCCGTGCGCGTGTCGTGCGCGGACGATCCCACTGTGGCGGACCTGCTGAAGCGCGTGCGCGAGACGATGCTGGGCGCGCAGGCACATCAGGATGTGCCGTTCGAACGGGTGGTCGAGGTACTGCAGCCCGCGCGCAGCCTCGGATACAGCCCGATCTTTCAGGTGATGCTGGTTTATCACAACGCTCCGGCGGGCTCGCTGCAGCTGCCGGGCCTGGTCCTGTCCGAGCAGGACGTGCCGCTGCGCACGGCGCAGTTCGATCTCGTCCTGACGCTGCAGGAGCGCGCCGACGGCATCCGTGGAACCCTCAACTATGCGACGGACCTGTTCGACGCGGCGACGATCTCGCGATGGGCGGGCCATTTCTCGACCGTGCTGGAACGAATGGTGCGGGACCCCCGGCAGCGCTTGAGCGAGCTCTCATTGCTGTCCGAAGCGGAGCGTCGGCGGGTGTTGGAGGAATTCAACGCAACGCAGATGCCGTACCCGCGAGAGAAGCTGA
>WUUC01098307.1_pt1 | contig 11768 bp, 10 predicted proteins | sample 6278441 | NCBI WGS metagenome assembly WUUC01 (sample SAMN13675441, study PRJNA597444) | soil metagenome | isolation source: soil | place: USA: Washington | collected 2017-10 | reverse complement strand
TGAAAAAAGTGAAGAAGAAGGCTCTAAAGAAAATTGAAGCGTGGCTCGATGAGAAGAACAAGCTCGACATCAGCTTTCCGGATATTGCCGGGAAGGCGGTGGAGAAGTTGATTGAGAAGTACGGGAAGTAGGGGAGCGGCGAGGGCAGTGATGATTCGTGCGGCTTCCCGGGGTCGCATCGATCACATTCCCATCTTTCGCATTTCCTTAGCCCGGGACGCGATGAACTATGAAATGCACGCGTAGAGAAAACCCTCAGCGCGACCCCGTGGAAGCCGCACGCCATGATCAATGAAAGTCCTCACTACTCTATCTCCAACGCCTCCAATATCTCCGCTACCTCCCCATAATCTTTAATCCCCGGTTTCTCTTCATCGCTCCCAACTAATGAGATCCCCGCTGAATTCAGTTTCAGGATATCCGTAAGAATACCAGGATCAGTTATGGTGAGCAATACCGGGAAGTGTGCACCGATCGCACCTATGGTCGAAGCATCGCTTTGCGTTGCGTTGATCAGCTCAATGTATTTTATGTTCTCCAGCCCCACCAGGTCACCGTGCAGATTAACCCAGTCCCCGGGTTCGATGGCAAGGATGAAGTTCAGTTTTGTGTCTGAAAGCCACTCAAGTTGACTGCGGCCGATCTCGATATAATGACCAGGATAATTGTCCGTTATGTATTGAAGATCAAGCATCCGTGAATGATGAACTTCCAGCACCAGTTCGGGCCCGGCAACCCATTCTATCATCTGCCTGTATTGTTCCGCCTTCAGCCCGTCGTCACCCACGGGGAACCCCAGCAGGTCGACACCCATTCCGGCGCAGTACCTGGCCTCACTCAGATTAGTGATCCGCCCAACCTTGACCCTGGTTTTTAGTGACATGCGCCAAATATCAAAAAGAAAAAATAACTTTGCTATTCTCCTTCGTGTGTGGATAATGAGGATTGCGCCGGTATTTGCCTTATTGCTCGTTTTGATCTCAGCCTGCGAACAGGTCGATGAAACCCCTGTCGAAATGCCGGGCCCCGGTTATTTCCCCCTTGAAACCGGCCGTTACATAATCTACAAGGTCGACTCATCGCGGATCATCCTTAACGTTGCATCTGATTACTCATTCCAGCTGAGGATTTCAGTTGGCAATTCGTTTGTAAACGGTGAAGGTAACACGAGCTACATCATCCAACGCGAGAAACGTAGCGATGATTCCGGGCCCTGGGCGCCCGCCGGAACATGGACAGCGTGGAAAAGTATACGGCAGGCTGTGGTATCGGAAGGTAACACCAGTTATGTGAAATTGCAGTTCCCTGCCTCGGTCGGTATCCGGTGGGACGGAAATGCTTTAAATTCAAAAGGTGGAGATGAAAGATGTAATGATACTGAATGCGACAGGTATGAACTTACCGCGATTGAACCCGATATGGTCATTACACAAGGCAACTCCGAGGACATTCTTAAAAAGGACATCAGGATTGAAAAATACAGGAAAGATGTGGGCCTCATTTATAAGGAATCACAAGTGCTCGAGTACTGCGACACCGGCGACTGTCCCGGTACCGGGTTTGTGCGGAACGGCATTGTATATAAACAGGAGATGATACAGAGTGGTACCCTTTAAAACAATACTGACGTTTTTATTGCTTTTGGCTGTAGGCGGAATTGCTTCAGCCCAAAATCGCTACATCGTCCATTTCAAGGATAAGAACTCGTCGCCCTACAGCATTTCGGCGCCGGATAAGTACCTCTCCGCAAGAGCAATTTCCAGAAGGCTTAAACAAGAAATAGCAGTAACGACGGCAGACTTACCGGTGAACCCGGCTTATGTTGAGCAACTGAATACAGCGGGAGCGAAGGTGTTTTATACATCCCGCTGGCTGAACTGCGCGTTGGTACAAACAACTTCCGGTGTTGCTAATTCACTTTCCATGCTCTCGTTTGTGAAAGAAGTTGAGTTTGTTGCGCCGGGAACCAGGCTTACATCTGCGCGTATCAGATCCAACAAGACGCGAAAGCAAACGGCAGTGGCGAGTGCAACACGGGCCCAGCTTGAAATGGTTGGTATTCACGATATGCAAGCCGATGACATTTACGGAAAAGGTGTTCATGTTGCCGTTCTCGATGCCGGCTTCGATGGCGTGAATACAGGAGTTCCGTTCAAACACCTCTTCGATGGCAACAGGGTCGTCCAGGTTCACGACTTCGTTCAGAATACAAAAAACATTTATCGTTACGATGATCATGGCACCGAGGTGTTTTCAGTAATGGCAGCAAACTCCGACACATATACAGGCGGCGCCTACGAAGCATCATTTTATTTGTATGTTACCGAAGACGTTCCTACCGAATACCGGGTGGAAGAATACAATTGGCTTTTTGCCGCCGAACGTGCCGACAGCGCCGGTGTCGACGTGCTAACTTCATCACTCGGTTATAACCTGTTCGACGACGAGGGGATGGACTACACGAAGGCTGAACTCAATGGTACGACAGCAATTATTTCAAAGGCCGCAAACGGCGCTCTCGAAAGAGGTATCGTCGTTGTGTGCAGTGCCGGCAATGAAGGCAGTAATTCGTGGCGCACCATCACACCACCGGCGGATGTCAATGGTGTCATCGCCGTCGGTTCTGTTACCTCTTCAGGCACTCTGAGTTCGTTCAGTTCCAGGGGACCCACGGCCGACAATCGCATTAAGCCGGATGTTGTTGCCATGGGCAGCGGCGTATCGGTCATTCGACCAAACGGTACCAACGGGTTCGCCAGCGGCACATCGCTCGCAGCACCTATCATTACCAGCCTTATCACCGGGCTTATCCAGCGTTTTCCCGATATCGATCCCAACATTATTGCCGAAATAGTCGTGGCCACGTCAAGCCAGTACGATCATCCTGACAATTCCTTTGGTAACGGTGTACCGAATTACATTGCGGCGAGAGCAAAACTGGAAGGACTGCTTCCACTGGAAGAGATCTCCGTGTACCCGAATCCTACAGATACCGGCAGATTCTCAATACGTTTCAAAACAACCGACGTGCAGGCAACCATCATCGTGTATGATCTTATGGGGAAAACATTGAGCACGCATGTTATCGATGTTACTTCGCAGAATAATCCACTGGAGATCAACGTAGCCGACCTGCCGGCCAGTAGCTATTTGGTAAAGGTGAAAACAAGCGATAATTTTAAGACTTTCAAGCTTGTGAAACTGTAATGCCATCTGTGAACATCCCCATTGTAGCTCCTTCCATTCTTGCATCCGATTTTGCCAATCTCCAGAAGGAGATCACAATGATCAATGATAGCGCTGCCGATTGGATCCACGTGGATATCATGGATGGCGTGTTTGTGCCCAACATCTCGATAGGTCTCCCTGTGGTTCACGCCGTGAAGAAGCATGCCCGCAAACCATTGGATGTTCACCTGATGATCGTGCATCCCGAACGCTATATCGAAGCCTTTCGCGAAGCTGGAGCATCTATTATTTCAGTACATGCAGAGGCCTGCACGCATTTGCATCGGACCATAGAACAGATCAGGGCGACAGGAGCGAAGGCTGGCGTTGCACTCAACCCTCATACACCTGTGTCGGTCCTTTCGGAAGTCATTTCAGATATTGACCTGGTGTGCCTCATGTCGGTAAATCCGGGATTCGGTGGACAGAAGTTTATTAAAAATACCTACAGCAAGATCCACGAGTTGTCGGCCATGATTCAGAAGAAAAACGCGAAGGTCGACATCGAAATTGACGGTGGTGTCAATGAAGAGAATGCCAAATCCCTGATAGAGGCGGGGGCCACGGTTCTCGTTGCGGGAAATTTTGTCTTTAGCTCAGTGGATCCGAAAGGAACGATCGGCAAACTCAAAATGATTTAAGATTAAATCTTAAATATCTTTACTCCATGCTCCGCTTTATCCCGCTGATCATATTACTCTTATTCATTTCGTGTTCCCGAAGTGTCACGCGCGTCGATCCGTCTACCGAGATCAACCTCAGTGGCCGGTGGAATGATTCGGACTCACGGATCGTTGCCGATAAGATGATCGCTGACCTCACCGGCAGCGAACGTTTTAAAGAATATGTGAAGGCAAAGGGTTCGAAACCTGCTATCATTATTGGAATTGTAAGGAACAAGACCAGTGAGCACATCGATGCAGATAATTATATCAAGAAACTCGAAGCGGCTATTTTCAATGCCAATATCGCCACCCTGGTGGAATCTGACGAGTTCCGCGACAAGCTTAGAGTAGAGCGCGCACAACAGCAGGAATTCGCCGACCCCAAGACCGTCAAACAGTGGGGCATGGAAACCGGCGCCGACCTGATACTCTTTGGAGAAATGACGTCAGAGACTGATGTCTACAACAAAGAACGTGTAGTCACTACATTACCACCCTATTCCTCACCGATATGGAAACCAACCAGCGCGTCTGGTATGGACAACAGGAGATCAAGAAGCATATCAAAAACTAATGTGCGATGTGCAAGGTGCTGCGTGCAGGAAAGATCATAAGTCATATCATGAACCTGATGTTTCCTGGTGTTCGTAGGATCCGACTCATCGCACACAGTACCCTTTACTTCGCTCAAATATTATTCTTCGTATTAGTTCTTACAGCCTGCACCACTGGCACCTACTATCAATCCAACCAATCATTCAATGAAGAGTTCGAACACGGCGACCTGGAAGGCGCGCTAAAACAACTCCAGGCAAAGTCGTCGGAAGCTACGGGACGCAAAGAATTTCTACACGACGTCAACAACGGCCTCGTACTGTCGATGCTGGGGCGATACAATGAGAGTAACGACTTCTTCGAAAAAGCATACCTCTTCCGCGAGGATTTCCGCAACAACTATCTCTACGAAGCGGCTTCATATCTCTCAAACCCGGCCTTCACTACATACAAAGGTGAAGATCACGAACACCTGATGCTGCTGTACTACAAGGCATTCAACTATGTAAAACAAAACAACTTCGAAGATGCCCTGGTCGAATGCCGGCGGTTAAACATCAGGCTTCAACAATTGAGTGACCGTTATACCAGCGACAACAAGTACCGCGAAGATGCTTTCATACACCTGATGATGGGTGTTATCTATGAAGCGGGCAAAGACTACAACAACGCCTTCATCGCATATCGAAATGCTTATAACATTTATACAGGGTCATTTGAGCTGATGTTCAATCTTGCTCCGCCAACCCAATTGAAGATCGACATGCTCCGCACTGCCTGGCTCAGTGGAATGATCGACGAGTTCAATGCATACAAGAGTGAATTTCAAATGCCTGACTTTACGTATGAGGTCAACGACAACCCCGAACTTGTATTCTTCTGGCACAATGGTCTGAGCCCCATCAAAGCAGAGTGGGGGTTGAACTTCGTTGTGAACCGTCGCGACGATTGGTTATACTTCAAAAATGAAAGTTTGTCGATGGTGTTTCCGTTCCACATCAGGGATTACAACGACAATGAGAAGCGAAGGCTGTCGGACCTGGAGATTATCCGTGTGGCTTTTCCCAAGTACCTGGAGCGCCCCGTTTACTACAACCAGGCAGAGCTCGTTCTCGGGGACAAGCGAATCATACTTGAGAAAGCTGAAGATGTCAACGCGATTGCTTTCAAATGCCTCCAGGAACGCATGACCCTCGAGTTAAGTAAAGCCCTTATCCGGCTTGCCCTCAAAAAAGCGGCAGAGGCTGAAGTGAAGAAGACAGATAAAACACTGGGATCGGTCGTTGGTATGCTCAATGCGTTCACTGAGAAAGCTGACACACGGAACTGGCAGACATTACCCCATGAAATATCCTACTGCCGTGTTCCGTTAAAGACAGGGGTGAATAAGGTCACCTTATATGTCGGTATGCAAGGGAAGGCCCAGGCAGAGCAGTTTGACTTCGAATTCAACGCAAGAGAGGGGCAGACCCTTTTTCACACTTTTACTTCGTTAGAGAGCAAGTATCCGACGTATTAGTAGTAAGTAGCCTGTAGCCAATGGTCAAGTGTAAATTCGGACACCGTCTCACATCGCTATCAGTACAATGGCTACGGGCTGCTTAACCACTGGCTACTGTATGCGAAATTCATTAAATTTACTCCTTTTACACGCCACCAACTGAAGTTCGGCAACCTCATAGCGCTCTCCCTGTGCCTCGTCATCCTCTTTCCCATCATCGGATGGGGTCAGGACGAAGAGAAGCCCACCTTCCCGCTGGAGACGATCTACGCGAAGCGAAAGCCGTGGGGTACACGCAAGATCCTCAAGAACTTCCGTTTCAGCCTCAGCACCGGGTATGGTCATACCTTCGTCAATCACAAACTCGAGGGCTATGGCATCGTTCAACCCACCGGTTTTGCACCCAGGGTGTTCCCTACAAACGATCCCACGTTCCGCTACATGAACTGGGTGAACGCAGCCGTTCCTGACACACTCTCTACCGCCTTCGATAGTTTCACCGTTAGCTCCGACACAGCCAAACTCGGATTCAAGGGCGGTGGATGGAATATCCCTCTTAACGCAACCATCCATTACGAATTCCTGGAGCGATACCGGATCGGTGGTGGATATTCATACGAGTATATGAATCTCGGCCCGGTCAACCCCATAACGTTCAAGAACGACATCACAGCCTTCCAACCCACGCCGAGGGGTGGATTCATGCAGAAGTATTACGGCATGGTCGGGATATCATTCTACCGGTTACAGAACTTCCTCTTCACAGGCGACGTGCACGTAGGCGGGTATAAGCCTGGCAAGAACTTCGAGCTGTCACAGATCAAGAAGGGCGTCTATGTGAATGCAGGTGTGACGGTAGAACATGAGTTTTCCGAATACCTCAAGGCGTTCATAAGGCCCTCGTTCGAGATCAAGAACTATACGCTGAATGTACCTTATGCCGACAAGCCTATCCCACATTACATCAACGCATTCTATGTCAACGTTGGATTGACGTACGCCATACCCGACTTACCGCGTTGTTTTCACAAGGACTGCAATGCTCAAATGAACCATACTCATGGCGACCGGGAATACCGAAGCCGCATGCATAAGATCTGGAAAAAACAGAACCCGGCGTATGGGGAAAACTACCCCAGACTGCTCAAGTACAAGGGGAGAAATAAGAAGAAACTCAACCCCTACTGACCTCTCTCAAAACCAGCGTTTTTTGTAGAAAAAAGCCGGCTTTTCCGACCCCTTTTGTACCTCGTTTTGGGCTTTTTTTACTTACCTTGCCACGTCTTTTTCACCCCTATGGCACAGGGTGTGGTTTAAGGCAGAAGACTATGCAAAATCAGTGAGTTCTAACCCTCAAAATTCCCTATCATAAGTGGCCGAAGAATCAAGTTCAGTACCGCAGAACATCATCCCGATAAATATTGAAGACGAAATGCGCGGCGCGTACATCGATTATTCGATGTCCGTCATCATTTCACGCGCATTACCCGACGTGCGCGATGGCCTGAAGCCAGTTCACCGCCGTGTTCTCTACGGAATGGAGGAACTAGGCGTGAACTATAACAAGCCTTACAAGAAATCGGCAAGAATTGTCGGTGAAGTGCTTGGTAAATACCACCCTCACGGAGACTCATCGGTGTACGACACCATGGTGCGCATGGCCCAGGATTGGTCACTGCGTTACATGCTCGTCGACGGCCAGGGTAACTTCGGTACCGTCGACGGCGATTTCCCCGCTGCGATGCGTTATACGGAAGCCCGCCTTCGCAGGATCGCAGAAGAGCTGCTTGCCGATATCAACAAGGATACAGTAGACTTTCAGCCCAACTTCGACGACTCGTTAACTGAACCTACCGTATTACCAGCCAAAGTGCCGAACCTCCTCATCAATGGATCGTCGGGTATCGCAGTTGGTATGGCCACCAACATGGCGCCTCACAACCTCACAGAAGTTGTTGATGGCACGATCGCTTACATCGATAACAAAGACATTACCATACCCGAGCTGATGAAATACATCACCGCGCCGGACTTTCCGACGGGGGCCATCATCTACGGGTACTCAGGCGTGCAGCAGGCATACCTTACCGGAAGAGGAAAAGTAACGGTCAGGGCGCGGGCAGAGATCGTAACAACCGGAAACAAGGAACAGATCATCGTTACAGAGATCCCCTACATGGTGAACAAAGCCATGATGGTGGAGAAAACTGCCGCGCTGATCAACGAAAAGAAGATCGAAGGCATTTCAGGACTCCGCGACGAGTCTGACCGCGACGGATACCGCGTGGTCTACGACCTGAAGCGAGACGCCATTCCTAATATCGTACTCAACAACCTGTACAAATACACGGCACTTCAGTCAACGTTCGGCATTAACAACGTTGCGCTGGTAAAAGGCCGGCCAATGACGCTCAACCTGAAGGACCTGATCGTTCACTTCGTTGATCACCGCCATGAAGTTGTTGTTCGCAGAACTAAGTTTGACCTCGCGGAAGCAGAGAAGCGCGCGCACATACTCGAGGGCTATCTCATTGCACTCGATCATCTTGACGAAGTAATTGCTTTGATCCGCAGCTCGAAAGATCCCGAAGTAGCCAAAGTCGGGCTGATGAAACAGTTCGCCCTGTCAGAGATACAGGCAAAGGCGATCCTGGAAATGCGCCTCCAGCGCCTCACCGGCCTGGAGCGTGATAAGATCATCAACGAATACAAGGAGGTGAAGGAACTGATCGCAAAGCTCAACGAAATACTCTCCAGCGAGCCTTTGAGAATGACCATCATCAAGAATGAACTGTTGGAAATGAAAGAGAGGTACGGTGACGAAAGACGCACCGAACTCGTTCATCACGACGACGACATCACCGTCGAAGACATGATCCCTAATGAAGAGATGGTGATCACTATCTCGAACCAGGGATACGTGAAGCGCACATCGCTTTCAGAGTACCGGACACAGGGCAGGGGGGGTATTGGTTCGAAAGGCGCTTCGACGAAGGAGGATGACTTCACCGAACAATTATTTGTTGCAAAAGCTCATAACTACCTGCTGATCTTTACCGATAAAGGACAGGTGTATTGGAAAAAGGCATATGAGATCCCTGAAGGAAACAAGACTTCCAAAGGAAGGGCCATCCAGAACCTGATCAACATTCAACCTGGAGATGCAGTACGGGCGGTGTTGAACGTGAAGGAACTGGTGAACGAAGAGTACCTCAACAACAACTTCGTGATCCTTTGCACCGAGAAGGGTGTGATCAAGAAGACTTCGCTGGAGGCTTACTCACGGCCACGCGCCAACGGTATCACGGCAATCACCGTGCATGAAGGCGACCGTCTCCTGGAAGTAGCTTTGACGAACGGTAAAAATCATATTGTGATCGCGAAGAGCGAAGGAAAGGCTGTGCACTTCAACGAGGAAGATGTGAGACCTATGGGTCGTACGGCTGCCGGTGTGAGGGGTGTCACTCTCGAGTCGGACCAGGACAAGGTGATAGGTATGGTGTGCATTACCTCGAACGATACCAACCTGCTGGTGGTGTCGGAGAAAGGCTACGGAAAACGCTCCGACATGGGCGACTATCGCATCACCCGTCGCGGTGGTAAGGGTGTGAAGACCATCAACGTCACGGAAAAAACTGGCAAGCTTGTTGCGATAAAGGAGGTCACAGATAAAGACGACCTGATGATCATTAATAAGTCGGGGATCAGCATCCGCATCAACGTATCGGAACTGAGAATTATGGGCCGGGCCACGCAAGGCGTCCGCCTTATCAAGCTAAACGAAGACGATTCTATATCATCCGTGGCAAAAATTGAAAAGATGGGCGATCCGGAACCCACGAATTAATGAATAAAAACTATTTTTGACGGAGAATCTTAAAAACTAACCTAAAAGATGAAAAAGTTATTTGCAATGCTGCTTATTCTGGCGCCGTTTGCGGTTATGGCGCAGAAGGAGTACAAGCCGAGTCTTCCCAAGGCCGAGAAGGCCCTCAAGGAAAACAAGCTTGACGAAGCAAAGGGTATTATTGACGCCACAACTTCGAACCAGGAGTTCATGGTGAACAAAAAAGGTGAACCCTCCAAGAACGCCGCCAAAGCATGGTTCCTGAAAGGCGTTATCTACGCAGCCATCGATACCACAAAAAACAAGGCATGGAACGAACTCGATCCTAACGCCTTTGCCACCGTAAAAGAATCGTTCGACAAGGCGACAGAAATCGGCGGTGCGAGTGCAAAGGGATACATCACGGATGCAATCGGCCTGCCGATCGACAACCAGAACGTGAAACTGAACCTTGCACAGGCGTACTTCAACAAAGCCATCGGTGAATACCAGGACAACAAAGACTACAAGAAAGCATTTAATATCACTGAACAGACGCTATACTTCATCCCTACCGACACATCGGTGCTTCTGAATGCCGGCGTTTATTTCGGGCCTGCAGCTGAAGAATTCGATAAATCAATCAAGTACATGAAGGAATACATGGCAGCTGGTGGACGGTCACAAGACCCTTACATCATGCTCTTCGGTATCTATCGTGACCGTCAAAAAGACCTTGATGCAGCTCTGAAGATCGCACAGGAAGCGATGAAGAAATTCCCGAACAATCCTGACTTCCCCAAGTATGAGCTTGATATCTTCATCAAGACGAACAAACTTCCCGAAGCTCGTGAGGCGATGACCAAGCAAGTACAGGCTGATCCTACCGATAAGGAATCAAGATATTATCTCGGTGTCATTAACCAGGAGTTGAAAGACTTCAAAGAAGCACGTAAGTGGTACGAAGAAGCTGTGAAGCTCGATCCAAAATACTTCGACGCGCAGCTTGCTATCGCGGAAATTGTATACCTCGATGCAAAAGAAGTGAAGAACCAGATGAACCAGCTTGGTATCAACGCCGAGGACAAGAAGAAAAGATTTGAACTCGACAAAGTGTACGTTGAAAAGCTGAAGGTTGTCCTTCCATATTACGAAGCACTGGAGAAATTGAACCCTGATGAAGAGAAAGTACTCTTCACATTGTCGGCCATTTACAGCGATCTTGGTAACGACGCTCAAATGACACGCATTAACAAGAAACTGAAGACACTCGGTCTGCTCGACGAATAAGCAGAAGAATAACCACCGTTTAAAAGCCGCTCTGTATTTGCAGGGCGGCTTTTTTTTGTGCTATTTTTAATAACAATGAGAAATCTCCTCTTGACCCTGTTGGCGCTCACGGTCCTGTCGTGCCAGCACAAGCCAACGTACCGCAAAACGACTGATGGCATTATCGTAAAACTGGATGATAACACTGCAGATCACATCCGTCTGCGAGTAATCAGCGACAATATCATACAGGTCCTCGCCTCGCCAGACAGCACCAACGTGGACAATAGCATGATGGTCGTACCACAAAGCAATAAGGCCACGTGGGATATCGCCGAGGTTCAAAACGGCCTGGAGTTGAGAACCTCAAGTATCACTGCTTTCATCTCGAACGGCGCGGTCACTTTCAAAGACTCATTGGGAAATGTCATTCTAAGTGAAGCCACCGACGGCCGCTCACTCGAGCCGTACCAGCTCGAAAACACTACCAGTTATCACATCCGCCAGGTGTTTGAATCTCCCGACGACGAAGCATTCTATGGGCTCGGCGGCCATCAGAACGGCCAGATCAATTACAAAGGCGAAGACGTAGAGCTTGCACAGCATAACATAGTTGATGTTGTTCCTTTTGTTTATTCAAACAAGAATTACGGCATCCTTTGGGATAACTATTCGATCAGTAAATTCGGAGATCCCCGCGATTATCAGCCGTTGTCATCCCTGC
>WUUC01232844.1_pt1 | contig 11769 bp, 8 predicted proteins | sample 6278441 | NCBI WGS metagenome assembly WUUC01 (sample SAMN13675441, study PRJNA597444) | soil metagenome | isolation source: soil | place: USA: Washington | collected 2017-10 | reverse complement strand
TGAAGAAGCGCGGGCGGCTGAGCGTCCAGCGGAAGCTGTAGCGCAGCGCGTCGAGCGGCACGTCGGCGCGAATCGTGCCAGTCCCGGTCTTCACCTCCGCGTTCGAGACGTTGCCGAGCACGTCCACGGCCCCGCCTTCGGTCTCGACCCGCACGCGCGCGCGCACAGGGACGCTCAACGTGAGGTCTATGCGCTCGCGCTCGGCGCGGACGAGGCTGCCGCTGAACTTGCCTTGAGAATTGGCGCTGCTGCCATCCGTCCCCGGCTGTGCGCGCTCGACCTCAATCGTCAACGCGCCGCCGCTCGTCTCAATACGCACGTCCTTTTCGGTGACGGGCCGCCCCGCGGAGCTTGCCCGAATCAAGACCTTCTTCTGCCCCTCGTCCGAGGCGGCTGTGATGGTCACGCGGCCCGCGCGGTTTTTGACTCGCAGCTCGACTCCCGCCGCCGCGTCCAGCTCGCGCTCGAACCCTCCATCCTGCGCGCTTGCGCGCTTTGCCGCGCACAGGCACACCAGCGCCAAGACACAGACGGCCAGCGCCGATGCCTTACAAAACCTGTCGCGCCTGTCGAGCAGCGCGGCGGAAACGGGGTAGAACATACGCACGGGAAGAAATGCGGATTGCTGATTGTGGAATGAAAATCAGCTTGTCTTTCATTCCGCAATCCACAATCAGCAATCCGCATTTCCTTTCATCCTTTTCTCTTCTTGATGTACTCGTCGAAGGCGTCGCGGAGTTCTTCGACCTGCTCTATGTTGAGCGGGCCGGTGACGGCCTTGCCTTCCTGAAAGCCGATGATGGTGACGCGCCCGTCCATCTGAAAGTTGAAAGTGAAGCTGCTGCCGTTCTCTAGCTCCAGAGAGATGTTCGGTGAAACGCATGCCGCGCTGTTCGATTCAAGCATCCTTGGCAGTCTCCGTGTGTGTTTATTCTCGGGGATGGCAGAAACAGTCAGGGCTTCAAAAGTGCCTTGCCTGACGCGCCCCGGTTCGGGTAGTTTAACAGAGTCCCGGCGCGTGCGTGCAGCCTGACCGTAAAGATTGCGAACAATAGGGGTCGCGGATTGAGCGGGCGCGCATTTCGAGTCGAAAATGTCCGCCGCCGTCGAACCGTAGAAGAGGCGGGCGCATCATACTTTCTGTCGCCGGGAAGTCGCCACACCTTAACTTTTTACTCGCAAACTAAAGGGGGTCAATGAAGCAGCATAGAACCTACGTCGTCGTGTTTTTCGTCGCTTGCGTAGCGCTTCTGGCCGCAGCCGTCCTCGCCGCAAAGGCGGGCCACGGGCAGCAGCCGCAGGTGAGCGCAGCGTCCAACGAGACGGAAAAGCCGGAGGCTTCCAGACTTCAGCCGACCGCCGTCGTCAGAGAGAGACGCGCCACAACGCGGCCCCCCGCCGCGAGCACTACCAGCGCGGCAATCTTCTCCGCCGCAGCCGAGCGCAACACGGTGCTCAAGTACGAGCTTGACTGGGCCTTCGGAGGGAAGCAGCAGCACGGCTGGTATCTATACGTACCGCTCATCACGCGCATGATAAAGGCGGAGGATGAAGTTCGCCCGCACGACTTCGCCTCGGCGCTCGCGCGCTGGCAGCAGTCCTCCGGGCTCAACGCGAGCGGCGTGCTCGACGACGAGACGCTCTACCGAATGGTTTCAGAGTGGCAGGGTTCGCGCCTCAAGGAGAAAGCCCCCGCGCAAGCGCACCAGCTTCTGCTCGCGCCCGCTTCGGACTTCTATGACCCCTCGCGCCCCGACGAGCTTCGGCAGGTCGAGCGGGAGACTTACGCAGCCTACAAGCGCATGATAGCCGCCGCAGCCGCAGACCCCTCGCTTGGCCTCGGCGTGAACGCGGCGGGCGAGCTTCTCCCTTCGGAGAGGTATCTCAAGATAATCTCCTCTTTCCGCTCGCGCGAGTATCAGGAGCGCCTGCGACGGCAGTCGCCGCACTCCGGACGCGCGGGGCTCGCAGTCCACAGCCCGCACTTCACGGGCCGCGCCCTAGACATCTACGTCGGCGGCGAGCCGGTCGAAACCAAAGACTCGAACCGCGCCCTACAAATCCAGACCCGCGCCTACAAGTGGCTCGTCAAGAACGCCGACCGCTTCGGCTTCCGCCCTTACTACTATGAGCCTTGGCACTGGGAGTACGTAGGCACTTCAACTGTTGCGGTCAGGTAGTATGTAGTTTTCCGCCTTGATGCGGCGTCCGCTCTTTTTTCGCGTCATCTTAAGCCCGTCGTCTCACTTGAGCGATTTTCATGAACGGGCAGAGGGTTTCAAGCGCGCGAGCCAGACGCCGCGACCGTCATCCTTCTTCAAAACGTAAGCGACGAAGACCTGAGCGGCAGTCCGCGCGGCGACGGGCAGCTCACCCGTTTCAGCCACGGCGAGGGAGCCGCCGCCTTCGCCGCCTTCGCCCGAAAGGCTAGCCGCCAAAGGCTGTCCTTTGATTCCGTCGCCGCGTCCTTCCCAGACCGCAATCAAGTCGCCTTCCGAGCCTCCGAGCAAGACCGGAGTCCCGTGCCCGCCGCTCTCTTCAAAGGCCCTGCGCGGCGCGAACGTCTGCCCGCCGTCGCGTGACTCAGACCAGTAGAGCCCCGCCCGTCCCGCTTCGCCCGCCGTGTACCAGAGCACACGCAGAGTCCCCCCAGCACCTGCTTGCAGGGCCGCGCCCGAGACGGGACACCCTTTTATCATCCAGCGGTCGTCGCTGACCACGACCGGCGTCGAGAAAGTCTCTCCACCGTCTCCCGACGACGCGACGGCGATGTGACGAAACTCTCCCGGCAAGACCTGTCGCCAGCTCACGTAGACGCGCCCGTCCGGCGCGACCGCCAGAGAAGTTTTGCAGCACGGGCAGACCTCGCCCGAGACGCGACGGTTGGACGAGAACGTGCGCCCGCCGTCGGCGGAGTAAGCGAAGAACAGCTCACGGTTGCTCTCTGCGTGTTTGTGGCCCGCGCCCGGCTTCGTCGGCGGCGGTGGAGCGACGTTGCGCTCGTCGAGCCAAGCGACATAGACGCGGCCTTCCGGCGTCACGGCCAGAGAGTGCATGCCGTGGTCGGTCGGCTTCTGGTCGTCGTTGACTTTGACGGGCGCTTCAAAGCTCTGCCCGCCATCGCGCGAGGCCGAGACGTAGAGGTCGGTGGCGTGCTTGCCCTGCTTGGCGCGTGCCGTCCAGCCGACGTAGACGACGCCGTCCGCCGCGACGCCGATGGTCGGCGGGTCGCCGTGCCACGCCGTCGCAAAGCCCGCCGACGGGTTGACGCGCAAGGGCTGGCCCTGCTTCGCTCCGCTCTCGTCGAACTTGGAGAACCAAACGTCGGCCTCTTTACCGGCGCGGTGCTCGACCCACGCGACATAGACCGCGCCCCCGGCTCCCGTTGCGACCGAAGGCTCAGCCGCGTCAGTGCCTTCCAGAGAGATGCGGACGGGCCGCGCCGCATCTTCCGCGCGAAGTCCGGCGGTCATCACGCCGTGGGCGGCGGGAGAGTCTTTAGACTTTAACGAAGCGTCTTCCGTCTTCCGCGCCGCGCAGCCCTGCGCGACGAGCGAGAGCAAAAGGACGCACGTCGTCATCAATGCTTTTTTCATCTTCAGTTCTCTTCTCAGAATCAGTTCTCTTCTCAGAAATTGAGTCGCAGGCCGAGCTGTATCTGTCTCGGGTCGGCTGCGGCGTTCGGTCGCCCGAAGTTGGCTGACGGCGTCTGGCCCGTGCCGTAGATGTTGTTGGGAAGTTGCAGATTAGCCCGGTTGAGCACGTTGAAGGCTTCGGCTATCGCTTCCAGCGAGACGTGCTCGGCGAGCCGGAGACTTCGGCTCAGACGCAGGTCGAGCGAGGCGAAGTCGAAGCCGCGCCCCGTGTTGCGGCCAACGCCGAAGGGACGGTCGTTGGCGTTGGTGTCGAAGTTCCGGTCGGAGCCCGTCTGGATGTTGAAGGGCAGGCGCGAGGCGTAGCTGAAAATGTAGCTCAACTGGAATCCGCCGAGGGCGCGGCGCATCGCGCCTCCGCCGTCCGTGCGCGGGGCTTCAAACGAGCCGCTCAAGGTCAGTCGGTGGCGCTGGTCGTTGTCGGAGAGCCCCCGTTCGTCTCGCAGGTCGGAGTTGTTCTGCGGCACGAAGAAGAAGAAATTGCCCGCGTTGTCAATCGCCTTCGAGAGCGTATAAGAGAGTCGCACGCCCGCGTAACGGCCCGCGCGCTTGTTGAAAGAGACGTTCAGGCCGCTGTAGGAAGAGACGCCCGCAGACTCGAAGCGCGAGACGTTGGCGAAGCGAGGGTCGGGGCGTCCGAGATTGGCGACGCCCGCCGAAGCGGGAAAGCGCGGCACGTTCACGTTGCGCGAGAGAATCAGGTGCATGCCGCGCAGGTACGTGTAGCCGATTGAGAGCGAGCTGTCCGAGGGCAGCTCCCGCTCGACCTGCACGTTCGCCTGCTCGGCGTATCCGTTCTGGATGTTCGGGTCAATCGTCGTGATGCTTGAGAGCAGCCCTCCGGGGAAGGCTTCGAGCGCGCCGGGGAAGACGGGCGCACCCGGCTGTCCGAAGGAGAGGACGGCCACGCGGTACTTCGAGCCGTCGCGCTGCAAGGCGTTGGAGACGGCGCGAAGGGGGATGCGGTCGAAGTAGATGCCGAAGCCCGCGCGCACGACCGTCCGGCGCTCGCGGCCCAGAAAGTCCGGCGCGTACGCGACGCCGATGCGCGGCGCGAAGTTGTTCGCATCCGTCCGCACGGGGTCTGGCAAAAACTGTACGTCGTAGCGCAGCCCCGCGTTGACCGTGAGGTCGGCGCGCGGCTTCCACTCGTCCTGTACGAAGAGCCCCGCGTTCGGATTCGACTGCGCCTGAGAGGGCTCGCCGAACGCCTGCTGAAAGGTGACGTAGCGACCGTCGAGGAAGTTCTGAAGCGTGGAGAAGGTGTAGACCCCCTGAAACGCGCCGGGGAAGAGGATGTGCGCGCGGTTGAGCAGGAAGTCGACGCCGCCTTTGAGCGAGTGCGCGCCGCGCTCGGTCGAGACGTTATCGACCAGCTCGTATAGATCGACGGCACGGGCCGTCGGCGAGAAGGTGGCCGTGCCGAAGCTCGCCACACCGTTGATGTTGACAGCCGGGCCGACCTCGTCGTTGAGGGGCGAGACGAGACGGCTGCGCGTGAGTTGGAAGCGCGCTTCGTTGAGCGTGCGCGGCGAGAGCGTCGAGACGAGACTGCCCGTCACGGTCTGGTCGCGGTTCGAGAGGGCCGTGCCGCGACTCTGTGCGTTGAGCCCGCCGACGTTGCGCGAGTTCGCGGCCTCTATGTCGTAGAGGCTGTAGCGCACGGTCAAGAGGCTCGCTTCGTTAACCTTGTGGTCGATGCGCGCGAAGAGGTTCGTCACGTCGAAGCCGCCGTGGAACTCGCCCGTCTCGATGCGCGGGCCGGGGTAGCCGACCGCGTCGAGTCGCGCGTTGATGGCCGTGACCGCCCCCTGCGTAATCGTAATCACTCCCGCGTCGTTGCGGCGCGTCTGCTCGACGTTGGCGAACAGGAAGGTGCGGTCGCGCGCCAGAGGGCCGCCGAGCGACGCGCCGTATTGTGCCTGCGTGAGCGGGTCGCGGCGCGCGGCCAGAGGGTTGCGCGCGTCGAGCCGCTGGTTGCGCAGGAAGCCGTAGGCACGCCCGCGCCAATCGTTAGTGCCCGAGCGCGTGATGATGTTGACGACCCCTGCGGACGAGCGCCCGAACTCGGCGATGCCGCCCGAGGTGACGACCTGAAATTCTCGTATCACGTCCTGACTGTAGAACGTGCCAGCCAGCCCTGCGGCGTCGTCGTTGGCCGAGACGCCGTCCACGACGAAGCTGTTGTTGAGGTTGCGCTGCCCCGAAATCGAGAGCCCCTGACCGGGCACGGCTGAAGTCTCCGCAAACCGCTGGTTGCTGCCCGTGTTGGTGCGCGACACGCCCGGCACGAGCAGCGCGAGGTCTAAGTAGTTGCGACCGTTCAAGGGCAAGCCGTCTATCTCTCTGGGCAGGACGGTCTCGGAAAGCTGCGTCCTCGCCGTCTCGATGACCGGCACTTCGCCCGAGACATCGACGCTCTCCGTGAGTCCGGCGACGCCGAGGGTAATCGGCACGACGAGCGCCTGCCCGACCGTCAGCGTCAGCTCCGTGTCGAGCGACGTGAAGCCCTCCATCTCCGCCCTCAGACGGTACGTCCCGACCGGCAGGTAAGAAAATCTGTAGCGCCCCTCGCCGTCGCATACGGCGTTGCGTTTCTGTCCGGTTCCGACTTCGACGACCGTGACGCTTGCGCCCGCCAGAGCCGCGCCGCGCGAGTCCTGCACGCGCCCGCTCAAGGTGGCCGAGGTCACCGTCTGCTGCGCGGACGCCGTCAAAAACGACGCGCAAGGCATCACGCAGAGGGCGAACAAAATCAACCGCAGGAGCGCCGAACACTTTTTATGCTTCGTTGTGATACTCATTGCGCCTTCCCTTCCCGACACCACCCTCGACTCCGGCCTTCAATACGGAAACACTCTCGTCACTCTTCCTCCGAGCCTTTCGCTTGAGCGTGTCTTTGAAAGAAAGACTTCCAAGCGAAAGGCTTTTAGGAGACGCCAAAAGAAGAACGGCGCTGCACGCGACGAGATGAATCACGCCGCGCGCCGAAGGAGACTATAAGGCCCGGGATGTCTTGACGATTAAGCTGTGAGGTTTAAGCGGTGGGGCGTCGGCGCGGGCGGCGCGCGCGGAGGCGAGAGCCGACGCCGTACGGAAGAGGATTTGGCGATGCCTGAAGAGTAGAGCGCGTGCGGCGCGACGGTCGGCGGACGCGGTCGGAGCTTTTGCGAGAGAGCGCCCCCGTCGCCCGTGCGGCGTAGCTGCGTGAAAGCGTTTGCAATCGTCCCGCAGTCGGCGGGGCAAGGCTTCGAGACGACCGCGCTCAAGCCGGCGGCGGGCGTCGAAGTGTTCTCTGTCGAAACATGCTGATGCGCGGCGTGTTTCGTCTTGGCTCGCTCGTGCGCGTGCGACTCCGGCTTGTGCCTCGTCCGCGGCGCGGCGGCTTTCGACGGCGAAGCGCTCTCCGCGCCGCACATGGGGTCGGATTCGGCGTGCGAGGGCTCTACGTGCTCAGCCGGTTTCTCGTGAAGTTGCAGATGGCAGGAATTCCCTTCGGCCCCGTTCAAACCCTTGCAGCAAGGCATCGAGCAGTCGTGCGCCCCTGAGACTGCGCCCGCAGGGACGACGCCCGAAAGGACTGCGAACACCAGCCACACGGCCAGCACCGCTCTAGCGATGCGTGCCTTCCTGCGTGATGACGTTGTTCGCGACTGACGGTACAAAGGGGGAAGCCTCTCGGACGCGGACATAGAACCGAAACGGTCTGTGCGCGCATTTTATCTTTCGATGCCACAGAGAGCAAGGTTTATGCCGCCGTGTGAAAAGGAGAAAGCAAAAAACAAAAAAGGAGCCGGAAGCATTTCGGGTTTGAAGCTTGAAATCTCAAACCTGAAATGCTCCCGGCTGTCTTCTGTTTTTTCCGCTTTCTTTGCTTACCGGCCCGTGTTGGCTACGGCGCGTTTTCTGGTCGAGGGTTTTTTGACCGCCGGGCGACCGATGACGGGTACGGCGCGACCGTCAACGAGGGCGCGGCCCTCTTCGATGCTGCGGACATCGACGACGAATTGCGTGTGCCGCTTGACGCGCGAGAGCATGCCGCGCAGCGTCTCGTCGTCGAGGCCGGAGGCGTCAGCGCCGCTCGCTTCGAGTTCGGCGCGCAGTCGCGCGACCGTGTTCGTGCGGCGGTCGTAGACATCGGGATAGATGTGGAGCACGCCGCCTTCGACGACGAGCGTGTCATAGTTGATGTCCACCGGCAGGGGCTCTTCCAGTTGCGCGACGAGCTGGCGGCTGCTTCGCTTCGCCGCCTCGATTCGCTTGCGCGAGAGCGGCACGGAGCGCGCCGCGACGATTCGCTCGGCCAGATCGTAGAGGTCTGCGCGGAGCATCCGCACGCAGCCGTGCGAGACAAGGTTGCCGGGGTCTGTCGCCTTCGCCGCCTGATGAATCAGGTATGCGTCGCCGAGCGGAATTTTGAGCTTGCCGAGCGGGTTGCGCGGGTCGCTCGCCTTGATGACTTCGCCGGGCTTGATGCCTTTGCTTCCCTTCACCCAGTCGCTCGAAGGCGGAATCCATGAAGGGTTCCAGATGACCTGCGTCGCCTCTCGGTCGCCGATGTATAGAGGGAACTCCTTCATCCCGACGCCCACCGAGTAAGACTTCACTTCCTTGCCGTTCTGCCAGAGCGTCAGGCGAAACGAAGGGATGTTTAAGGTGATGCGGATGTCGGGCTCGCCCGCGACGAACTCCGCCGTCTCGATGCGCCCGCCCGTCACTTTGTCCGAGCGCTCGGACTCATGCTTGTCGAACGCCGTCTGCGCGCGCGCGGCGTCCGCGGCGGCGAACGCCAGCACCAGCGCCAGCAGCAGCGGCGCGGCCATCAATCTCACAGTCTTCAGGAATCGCCTTCTCATCATGGCGTAAAATTTTCTCCCTATGTTTTTCGCCTGCAAATTTTTTCTGCGCGCGGGAGAGGGCGCGCTTTTTTTTCGCCCGGCTCGAAAAGGTTTCCGGGGTTCTAGATTGCTATCAGGTGAATACCTTACGCATAGATTACCATCTGCTAACATGTAATCTCAATTGAGGCGGCGGGCGACAGACGAACGCACTACAGGAAGGTGAGGGAAAATCTCTTGTTCAAGCATGACCTCGGAGACGGCGCGGAGCTTCGGATTCTTGAGGTGCGGCACGCGGGGGAATTTCTCCGGTTCGTGGACGAGAACCGCGCGTATCTGGGCCGCTGGCTCCGCTGGGGCGAAGAGATTAAGACTTTAGAAGACACGGAAGCGTTCCTGCGCCGTGGGGCGACACAGTACGTCGAAGACGGTCTGCCGTGGATGGGCCTCTGGCTCGAAGGGAAGATGGTCGGCGGCGTGCTCTTCTTCCCCATCGAGGCGCGCACGATGGCGACTGAGGTCGGCTACTGGCTCGGCGAAGCAGCCACCGGAAGGGGCCTCGTGACGCGAGCCGTCAAGGAAGCGCTGGATTACGCGTTCGGGACGCACGGCCTGCACCGCATAGCGCTGGTTGCAGAGGTCAGCAACGAGAAATCAATCGCCGTGGCGAGGCGGCTCGGGTTCACGGAAGAGGGAGTGCGGAGGGCGGCGGGAACCAACGCCGGGCGCTACGTAGACATGCTGTCCTTCTCGATGCTGGCCGAAGAGTGGGCACAAAGGACGAGCGAGAAGTAATTTCAAAACGTGGCCGCAAGGGGCCGAGGAAGGTCAAAATAATTCGATGACTGCGCCTTTGAACATGCACGCCGCACGGACGGCTCTCAACCGCGACCCGGAACTGCGGCAGTGGGCAGAGCAATGGCTAAAGAGTAGAGAGAGAACCGTCGAACAAGAGTTGACGGAAGAGGAGTTCGAGAAACACTGGCTCTACGTACGGCCCGAGCGGATGCACGAGGGAGCCATCGAAGCGGTCACGGCCTACATGCAGCGCAACGAGGAGCATTAAGCGCCGCACGACCGCACCGACTGCTCCGCGAGCCGGAAGAGGTGTCCTGAAATGCCTTAGCCTCTCCCTACAAGACTTGCCACGAGGGCGGCCAGTTCGGCTGGGTCTGCGGGTTTGACGATGTGGAGCTGGAAGCCTGCGGCGAGCGCCTGCGCGCGGTCTTCGGGGCGGGCGTAGGCCGTGAGCGCTGCGGCGGGCGTGGCCCCGCCCTCGGCGGCGTCCAGTAAGCGAATCCTTCTCATCAACTCGTAGCCGTCCACGCCCGGCATCCCTATGTCTGCGACGAGCACGTCGGGCCGCGTGGCCTTGAGCCGTTCAAAGGCTTCGGCGGCGGAGGCGGCCACTGTGACGCGCGCGCCTTGCGCCTTGAGCGCCGTCGAGATGAGCGCGCGCGAATCGTCGTCGTCGTCCACCACCAGCGCGTGGAGCCCCCAGAGAATTGCCGAGTGCGAATCTCGCATTTCGGATTTCTCAACCACCTCGGCCCGCTCTTCAGCTCGCGATTCTACATTCTCATTCCGCGCTTCGAGAAGCGGGAGGCTGACGGTGAAGGTCGCGCCGCGTCCCTCGCCCTCGCTCTGGGCGCGGATAGTGCCGCCGTGCAGCTCGACCAAGTGGCGCGAGATGGCGAGGCCGATGCCGAGGCCGCCGTGCTCGCGCGTGATGGCCCCGTCGGCCTGCCGGAAGCGCTCGAAGATGTGCGGCAAAAAATCCGAGTGGATACCCGCGCCCGTGTCCGCGAAGGCGACCTTCGCGTGGTCGCCTTCGCGCGAGAGGCGCACTTCAACCGAGCCCTCGCGCGGCGTGAACTTGATGGCGTTGGCGAGCAGGTTCCAGAAGACTTGCTGAAGCCGGTCGGCGTCGCCCGAGACGTGTCCGACCGAGGAGTCCAGACGGACTTCGAGGCGCACGCCGCGCGCCGAGGCGGCGGGCCTAACGCCTTCAGCCGCCGCCTCGATGATGGGCGCGAGCGTGACCGGCTTGACCGTCAGTCGCAGCTTGCCCGTGACGATGCGCGACACGTCTAGCAGGTCGTTGATGAGCTGCGCCTGCGCCTGCGCGTTTCTCTCGATGGATTCGAGGGCGCGCGCCGCGACCTTCGGGTCTAGCTCCTCGGTTCGCAGCAGCTTCGCCCAGCCGAGCACGGAAGTGAGCGGCGTGCGCAGCTCGTGCGAGAGCGTCGCGAGAAATTCGTCCTTGAGGCGGTTGGCCTCCGACAACTCCTCTGCGCGCGCGCGCAGTTGCGCTTCGAGCCGCTTGCGGTTGGTGATGTCGATGGAGACGCCGACGATTCCGATGAAGTCTCCGCGCTCGTCGTGGATGGGCGTGTCGGTGACGAGCGCCGGGAAGGTCGTGCCGTCGCGGCGGCGAACGTCGAACTCGCCCGACCACGCGCGGCCCGCGCTCAAGTGGGCCATAATCTCGGACGCCTGCTCTTGGCTCGTCAACGCAGGCGTCACTTCCATGATGTTGTGCCCCACAGCCTCGTCCGCCGTCCAACCGTAGAGGCTCCCAGCGTACTGGTTCCAGTAGATAATCTTCCCTTCGAGGTCGGTGGCGATGACGGCCTGCTCGACCGTGTCGAGGAGGTGCGCCTGAAAGCGTATGGCCTCCTCGGAGCGCTTGCGCTCGGTGATGTCTTCGTGGATTAGAACGACTTCGCAGACGCGTCCCTGTTCATCCTTGACCGGGTAGATGACGGCGGTCAGCCAGCGGCTTGCGTCTTCGTGCGTGGACGCACCGGGGATGGTCTGCTCCGGGTCGTAGATGATGGCGGGGATGGCTGTGGCCTCGCCGCCGAAGCCGCGACGGATGTATTCGATGATGCCCTTCTCTTCGAGCTGCCGGTCTTCAAGAATGTTGTAGCCCGCAAGCTGTTCGAGCTTCACGCCGAACAACTCTTCCCAAGCGCGATTGACGCGAATGGTTCGACCGTCGGGCGAAAAAATCTGCGTGCTCACGGGCGACTGCTCGATGAGCGTGCGGAAGCGCGTCTCGGAGGCGCGAAGCTCCACCGCGTTCTGCTCCGAGGCGCGGCGCGCTTGCGCCTGCGAGCGCGTGACGAAGAAGAGCACGAGGCCGATGAGCAGTCCGCACGAGAGGATGAGCGGCACGGACGCGGGGGCCGTCGCGATTTCGGAGCCGGGGCGCGTCTTGAAGGCGAGGCTCCAAGTGCGTTCGGCGACTTTAATCTTCACGGTCGAGGTGAAGC
>WUUC01202719.1_pt1 | contig 11769 bp, 9 predicted proteins | sample 6278441 | NCBI WGS metagenome assembly WUUC01 (sample SAMN13675441, study PRJNA597444) | soil metagenome | isolation source: soil | place: USA: Washington | collected 2017-10 | reverse complement strand
CTGTGCGGGATCGGTCGCCGCGGACGAAGCGGTCGAACAGGATCGGCATCAGGTCGGCCGGTACGCCGGGGCCTGAGTCGGCGAATCGGATGGTCACCTGGTCGGGTGTCGCGGTGATGGTGACGGTGATCGGTGCCCTGCCGTGCCGCACGGCGTTCGTGAGCAGGTTGCAGGCGATCGTGTGCAGTCGGCGCGGGTCGGCGGTCACGGTCGCGTCCCCGGCGACCTGCCCGCCGCTGGCGGTGGCCTCGACCGCGTCCAGCAGCAGGGACCGCAGGTCGACCGGCTCCGGACGGAAGTCCGCCACGCCCGCGTCGAACCGGGAGATCTCCAGCAGGTCCTCGACGAGCCGGGCCAGCCGGCGGGACTGGGTGCCGAGCAGCCGCGCCGAACGGGCCCTGGCCTCCGGGTCGGTGTCGGAGAGGCTGTCCACCACCGCGATCATCGCCGCGACGGGGGTGCGCAGGTCGTGGGTGACGTCGGCGATGAACCGCCGCTGCTGCTCGATCGACTCGCCGAGCCGGCCGGCCATCGTGTTGAACGAGAGGGACAGGTCGGCGAGCTCGTCCCGTCCCTGCACGGGAAGCCGGGTGTCCAGCTCGCCTTCTCCCAACCTGCGTGCGGCGACGGCGACCCGGCGCACCGGACGCTGGATACCGGCCGCGGCGAGGAACGCGGCGACAACGCCCACCGTCGCGACAGCCAGCGCGATGAGGACCAGGTTCCGTTGCAGGGCGGCGAGTTCCTGCCGCATCGGGGCCATGTCGTAGAACTCGACGAGCACCAGGCCGAAGTTCACACGCGCGGCCAGCGCCAGGACCGGTGCGCCGGACTCGACGTTCAGCACGGTGCTCGCGATCTCGTCGGTGCCTCGTGCCCCGTCGACCAGTTCCGCCGGCAGCTCGGTGATCCGGAAGATCGGCTTGGTCACCGACGAGCTGGGGGCGCTGGTCTCGACCATTCCTGTCACCGGGTAGTCGCCGTTCACCGTGGCCACGGGTCGGCTGAAGTCGTAGATCCCCCAGTCGATGCCGCGCCTGCCGCGCATGTAGGCGGTCATCGTGACGAGCGGCTCGATCGTGTCGGCACCGACGGTGTGCACGGCGCCTGCCTGTGCGCGGTCGGAGGCGAAACCCGTTCTCGCCGCGGCGGTGAAGCGTCCCTCGATCGAGCCGGCCTGCAGGCGGTAGGCGGCGAAGCCCATCACGGCCGCCGTGGTGCTCGTGATCAGCACGACCACGAGCATGATCCGGGTCCGCAGACCTGGCCTCACGGGGCCGCCAGCCGGTAGCCGAGCCCGCGCACGGTCCGCAGGACCGCCGGGTTGGCCGGGTCGTCCTCGATCTTCGCGCGCAGCCTGGCCACCGTCGCGTCGACGATCCGGGAGTCGCCGACGTAGCCGTAGTCCCACACCTGCTTGAGCAGGGTCTGCCTGCTCAGCACCTGGCCGGGGTGCCTGGCGAACTCCAGCAGCAGCCGCAGTTCGGTCGCGGTGAGGTGCAGTTCGGCGCCGTCCCTGGTCACCAGCATCGCGGCCGGGTCGATGGACAGCGTGCCGACGCGCAGGCCCGGCTCACTCGACGGTGGCCCGGCCACCACCCTGCGCAGCACGGCCTTCATCCTGGCGTCGATGACCCTCGGCTCGGTCGGCTTGACCACGTAGTCGTCCGCGCCGCCCTCCAGACCCACGACCACGTCGATCGGATCGCTGCGGGCGGTCAGCAGGAGCACCGGCACCATGCTCCTGGTCCGGATGCGGCGGCAGACCTCGAACCCGTCGATGCCGGGCAGCATCACGTCGAGCAGCACCACGTCGATGGCCGGGCCGGCGCCGAACAGCGAGTCGAGCGCCTGCTCGCCGGTGCCGGCCAGCTGGATCCGGTGCCCCAGCGCGCCGAGCCCGAGCGAGAGTGCCTCGGCGAGCGCGTCGTCGTCCTCGACCAGGAGAACTCGCGGCATGACCGCACCATAGCGGTAACCCGCGCCTGTGTGATCTTGTCACGGAACCCGCACACAACCCGGACAGAACGCGAACATCGGCCTGCCACCTTGTGTGCATGAGTAGACACAGATGGCGTTGGACGGCCGCCGTTCTCGCCGCGGTCCTCGCGTTCGTCCTGATCGGACCACCGGGCGGCACACCGTCGCGAGCCGCGCCGAGCGGCGACGGTCCGTCGCCGGCCGGACAGACCTGGATCACGCTGATCACCGGTGACCGGGTCGCGGTGTCGACGGCAGGCGGACGGATCTCGTTGCGCGTCGAACCGGCCAGGCGCGGACAACCCGTGCCGTTCCAGGAGTTCACGCGGAACGGGGACACCTACCTCGTGCCGGCGGACGCGGGCGGCATGGTGCGGTCGGGCCTGCTCGACCAGGAGCTGTTCAACATCAGCGGCCTGATCCGGCAGGGCTTCGACGACGCGCACACCCCCGAGGTGCCGCTGCTGGTGCAGTACGCCGACCGGACCGCCGCCCTTCGCGCGGCCCCACCGGCCGGCAGCACGGTCCGGCGGGCTCTGCCGGACTTCGGCATGACGGCGCTCGACACGAAGAAGACCGACGTGACCCGGTTCTGGAACAGCCTGGTCACCGGCCAGCAGTCGCGGGCGGGCGGTGTGCGCAAGGTGTGGCTCAACGCCAAGGCGCACGCGAGCCTCGACGAGAGCGTGTCGCGGATCGGTGCCCCGACGGCGTGGGAGAGCGGTCTGACCGGTCGCGGCGTGCGTGTCGCGGTCCTGGACACGGGCATCGACACCGACCACCCCGACCTGGCCGGCAAGGTCGACCTGAGCAAGGACTTCTCCGGCAAGGGCACCGTCGAGGACGGGACGGGCCACGGCACTCACGTCGCGTCCACGATCGTCGGATCGGGTGCGGCGTCGCAGGGCAGGTACAAGGGAGTGGCGCCGGACGCCACGCTCGCGGTGGGCAAGGTGCTCGACGACTCCGGCAGCGGCAGTTACGACGCCATCATCGCCGGCATGGTGTGGGCGGCGGCCGAGTCGGGTGCGAAGGTCGTGAACATGAGCCTCGGCGGTGAGCCGGGCACCGACGGCACGGACCCCTTGTCAGCCGCGGCGAACACGCTGACCCGGGACCACGGCACGCTGTTCGTGGTCGCCTCCGGCAACTTCGGTGCGGACGGCTCGGTGGCGGGGCCCGCGGCGGCCGACGCGGCGCTCGCGGTGGGCAGTGTGTCCAAACAGGACAGTCCGAGCTGGTTCTCCAGCCGGGGTCCCCGTGGCCGCGACGGCGCCGTCAAACCGGAGATCGCGGCGCCCGGCGACGGGATCGTGGCCGCCAGGCCGGACGGTGTCGCACCGGAGGGTGAGCCGACAGGCGAGGCGTACCAACGGCTTTCCGGCACGTCGATGGCCGCGCCCCACGTGGCCGGCGCCGCGGCGATCGTGGCGCAGCAGCACCCGGACTGGACACCTGACCGGCTCAAGGACGCGTTGGTGAGCAGTGCCGTCGAGATCGACGGCGCCGGGCCGTTCGGCGTCGGCGCCGGCCGGGTGGACGTCGCACGCGCCACACGCGCGCCGGTCGTCGCGACCGGCGCGGTCTCGGCCTTCCTGCCGTGGCCGAACGTGGGCGCCACGACGAAGCAGACCGTCACCTGGCACAACTCCGGCGCCGAACCGGTCACCCTCGACCTCGCCGCCGGCCTGACCGGCACCGACGGCCAGCCGGCCCCGGACGGGCTGCTCACGCTGTCCGCGCGGAGCGTCACCGTGCCGGCGGGCGGCAGCGCGTCGGTCGAGCTGACGGCGACCGCCCGGGACGGCCGGCCCGGCACCTACTCCGGCGTGCTCACCGCGACCGGCGGACCGGTCTCGACCAGGACCGCGTTGTCGGTGCGCCAGGAGGAGGAGCAGTACGACCTCACGGTCACCGCGGTCGACCGCGACGGCGCTCCCGCGCAGGCCGATGTGGCGATCACCGACCTGGACACCGGTCGCGTCATCCAGAGCGGCGTGGAGACCTACCGGTTGCCGCATGGCCGGTACGCCGTGAACGTCACCATCAGGACCGCTCGGCAGGGCGGCGAACCCTCGTACACCATGATCAGCCAGCCGGAGCTCGTCCTCGACGGCGACACCACGCAGGCGTTCGACGCCCGTGCCGGCGTCCGGTTCTCGGCGGAGCCGGACAACGTGGCGGCGAGTGGCGGCTCGTACGGCGTCAGAGCCATGAACAAGGTCCGCGTCTGCGACTGCACGTACTCCAACGTCGTCGACGTGGACCCCCGGTTCCACGAGGTGTTCGCGGCGACGGTGCCCGGCGCCAGGACGGACGGCTTCGCGATGGGCCAGGCGCGGCGGGCGACCGAGCCACCGCTCCAGCTCGTCGCGGACGACGGGCAGCGGTTCGAGGTCAGGGCCGACTGGTTCGAGGAGGCCCCGGCAGGCACCGCGACGCTGCCCGTGGTGTACGGCGGCGCCGGCACACCGGAAGAACTCGCCGCGATCGACGCCGCCGGCACGATGGTGGTGCTCGAACTGCCCGTCGGCATGGCCTACCCCGAGATCGAGCGGCTGGTCGAGAACATCGAGGCCGCGGGCGGACAGGCCGCCATGCTGAGCTTCACCGGTGAGCTCCCGAGCATGGCGCTCGACGGCGAGGAACGAGCGGCGTCGTCCACGCTGCCGGTGATGTACAGCGTGAACGGCGCGACCGCGGCACGGTTCGTCGCCCACGCCAGGACCGAGGGCGCGACGGCGTCCTATGTCAGCACGCCACTGTCCACCCTCCGCTACGAGCTGGCCTACGGGGTCGAGGGGCAGGTCACGACGCCGCAGGTGCACCGGCCGAGGACCCGCGACCTGGCGGAGGTGCGCACCGCGTACCACGACAACGCTCCTGGCGAGGTCCGCGTCGCCGCCAACATGCGGTTCTTCGGCGGTTCCCTCGGCGCCACCTACGCCGCGGGTACCGCGTCGCAACAGGTGCGGAAGGAGTACTTCACGCCGGGCACCTGGCTGCTCCAGTGGAACCTGGCCTGGCGTGGCTCGCTCACCGACACGCGGACGTTCGTGGCCGGGAAGCGCCACGAGATCGCCTGGAACAAGGCGGTCGCCGGCCCGTCGCTGCGTGGGCTCACCGTGACCTACAGCGGCGAGGAGCCACGACCGTGGGTGTGGCGCAGGAACGGCGTGATCGACATGGCGCTGCCGATGTACGGCGACGCGGCCGGCCGGCCGCGTTCGTCGGGCGCGATGCGCGGTGTCACCGGGTCGATCAGCCTGTACCGGGGCGACACGCTGGTGGGTACGACACCGGACCCGACCTGGGCCACCTTCCCGGTGCCGGACGAGGACGGGACCTACCGGCTGGTCGCCGAGAGCAACCGCGCCGGCGACGAGAACTGGCCATTGTGGACGACGATCGGCGCGGACTGGACCTTCCGCTCGTCCTCGGCCGGTGACGCCAAGGCGCTGCCGCTGCTGACCGCCCGGTTCGACCCCGCGGTCGACATCCGCAACCGGGCGCCGGGCGGCAGGCGGTTCTCGTTCCCCGCGTACGTGGAGCGGCAGGACGGCGCCGCCACGGTCACCGCGTTCACGGTCGAGGTGTCCTACGACGACGGTCGCACCTGGCAGCCGGCCACCACGCGGCGCACCGGTGACCACTGGACCGTCGGCGTCAGCCACCCGGCGACCGGCCACGCGTCGCTGCGGGCGACGGCGACCGACTCGGACGGCAACTCCGTGCGGCAGACCGTGCTGCGGGCGTACGAGATCGGCGGGGTGTCGTAGCGTGGCGCGATGGAGACACTGTCATCGCGCGTGGTGTACCGGAATCCGTGGCTGACGCTGCGTGAGGACCAGGTCGAGCGGGCGGACGGCTCCCGCGGCATCTACTCCGTGGTGGACGGGCTGGACTTCGCCGTGGTGGTGCCGTTCGAGAACGACGGGTTCCACCTGGTCGAGCAGTACCGGTACCCGGTCGCGGCGAGGTCGTGGGAGTTCCCGTCCGGTTCGTTCCCCGAAGGCGTGACGGGCACGCCGGAGGACCTGGCCGCGGCCGAGCTGGCCGAGGAGACCGGCTTCACCGCCGGTCGCCTCGACCGCCTCGGCTACCTCAACCCGGCGAACAGCATGAGCGGCCAGGGCTGCCACGTGTTCCTGGCGACCGACCTGACGCCCGGTGAGCCGAGGCGGGAGCTTTCCGAGCAGGACATGCGGCAGGAATGGTTCTCCCGCACGGACGTGGAACGCATGCTCCGCGACGGCGTGATCGCCGACGGTCCGACGCTCGCGGCCTACCTGCTGTTCACCATGCGGGCCTGAGTACACCGTCTGGTGTACGTGCGGGTGCGTCGGTCGGGACGACGCGCCGAGCCGCTCACGCGGCGACGCTGTCGTGCATGAAACTCGTCTACGCCGGCGTCGCGGCCTCGGTCACCGCGCTCCTGCTGCTCGACCTGCTCAACCTCGACCACCCGGTGCTGGACCCGGTCGCGCACATGGCGAGCTACTTCGTCCACGCGCGTGCCGGGTGGCTGCTCACGATCTTCGCCGTGGCCTGTGCCGCCGCCGCGCTGGCGCTGGTGCCGCACCTGCGGCGCCGCGTCGCGCTCGGGGTGTTCGCCGCCGGGCTGCTGGTCGCCGGGTTCGTGCCGACCCAGCCGTACGGGCAGTGGGACGACCAGTCCCTCGCCACGGTCGTGCACGGCATCGCCGGCTGGGCCGCGTTCGTCGCGATACCGGTCGCGGCGTGGCGGTCGCGGCGGGACGTGCCAGCCTGGCCGGGCCTGGCGGCAGCGGTGCTCGCGGTGCTGCTCGCCGCCGGCACCGTCGAGATGATGGGCGACGGGCCGGACCACCTCGGTCACGTGGCCGGGCTGGTCGAACGGCTCCTCCTGGCCGCGGAGCTGACCTGGCTCCTGCTGGCCGCGCGGGCGGTGCGCCCAGCATGATGCGACCCGTGCGACTCGACCTGGCGCTCGCCGCCCTGACCTCGGTGGCCGTGCTGACCGGCGCCGCCATCACCGGCGGCCTCTCCTACGCCGGCACGGTGCCGCTCGCCACCACCCTCGGGTTGTTGCTGCTCCTGCGGCGGCGCTGGCCGGTGGCCGTGCTGGCCGGCTCGGTGGTGGTGCTCTGCGGGTTCGGCGGCACGGACCTGGGCACCCCCGGCTGGATGTGGCCGGCCACGGTCGCGTACGTGACGGTCGTGCTCGCCGGTGAGCTCTGGTGGGCGCTCGGGCTCGGTGCGGTCAACGCCGTGGCCGCTTCCCCGTTCGTGCCATCGGGCGCGTGGCTGGGTGTCGAGACGTTCTGGCTCGCGACGGTGCTGCTCGGCGCGTACGCGTACACCGAGCGGTCCCGCCACCGGATCACCGAGGAACGCCTGGTGGTGGCACGGGAGCTGCACGACGTGGTCGCGCACACCCTCGCGGTCGTCGGCATCCACCTGAACGTCGCCGCCGACACGCTCGACGACGACCCGGAGGAGGCGCGGGAGGCGTTGCGGCTGGCCCAGTCGGTACGCGGGCAGGCCATGGCGGACCTGCGCTCGCTGATCGGCATCCTGCGTTCGGAGCCCCAACCCGACGACGCGCCCGACCTGGCCGAACTGGTCGCGCGGACCTCGGCGACCGGGCTCCCGGTGCGGCTGACGGGGGACCTGGCCGGGTTGCCGGCGCCGGTCGCGCTGGCCGCGTACCGGGTGGTCCAGGAAGGGCTCACGAACGTGCTGAAGCACGCGGACGCGTCGGCCGCGGCGGTGACCGTGGCGCGGGACACGGCGGAGGTGACGGTGTCGGTGGTGGACGACGGTTCCGGTGCGCCGGCCGGGCGGGGCGGGCACGGGCTCGCCGGCATGCGTGAACGGGTGGAGGCACTCGGCGGGACCCTGACGGCCGGACCGACCGGCGCCGGGTTCGAGCTGGCCGCGAGGCTGCCGCTGTGACGATCACCGTGCTGCTCGCCGACGACCAGGCCCTGGTGCGGGCCGGCTTCCGCAGCCTGTTGCGCCGCGAGCCGTTCCGGGTGGTCGGGGAGGCGTCGACCGGTGACGAGGCCGTGCGCACGGCCAGGACGCTGACCCCGGACGTCGTGCTCATGGACATCCGGATGCCGGGCATGGACGGGATCGCCGCGACGGCACGGATCGTGGCCGCGCGGCCGAGCTGCCGGGTGATCATCCTCACCACGTTCGAGACGGACGAGCACGTGTTCGCGGCGCTCCGGGCCGGAGCAAGCGGTTTCCTCACCAAGGAGGTCGAGCCGAGGGACCTGCGCAGGGCCATCGAGGCGGTGGCCTCGGGCGAGGCGCTGCTGTCACCGAGCGTGACCCGCCGGGTGGTGGGCACCTTCGTCGGACGGCCGACACCACGCGCCGTCCCGGCACCCGACACGCTGACCGCACGGGAACTGGAGGTCGTGGGGCTCGTGGCCGCCGGCCTGGACAACGCGGCCATCGCGGAACGGCTGGTGATCAGCCCGCTCACGGCCAAGACACACGTGACGCGGGTGCTCGGGAAGCTCGGGTTGCGGGACCGGGTCCAGCTGGTGATCTGGGCCTACGAGACGGGCCTGGTACAGCCGGGGAGCTGACAGGGGCCGACCAGCCGGTCGGCCCCTGTTGACTCAGCCACTCTTGCGGCGGAACGTTCGTTTCGCGGCGGCGGGGCCGTGTGCGTTGTCCACCTTGGAACGCGCGTCCGCGTGTTCCTGGCCCTTGCGGTTGTGCGCCTGCTTGCGCTCCAGTGCCGCTCGGAAGGCGGCCTTCACATCCTCCTGGGGCGTCTCTGTCTCGGTCTCGGGGGATGTGGGTTCCGGTGTGTCGTCAGGCATGACCTCAGGGTCGCACGGAGCGTGCGCCCCAGTCGAGCCGGATCGGGTCGCTTGATGGGGTCAACGGTTCGAACTCCAGTGCTGGTCCCGGGCGCCACCACACCGGGTCCGGGGTCCGCCAGCGCTGCGCCGACAGTGTGCGCTTCAACACCTTGAACGTCGCCGTGCGCGGGAGCCGTGCCGTGAGGCGGACGAACCTCGGCACCTGCTTCGGGCCGAGGTCGGTCTGGGCGGCCAGGAACGTGGCGAAGGCCACCGCGTCGAAGTCCTCGCGGTAGACGAGCGCGGCCATGACCTGGTCGCCGACGGCCTGGTCCGGCACCGCGTAGACGGCCGCCTCCGCCACGGCCGGGTGGCGGAGCAGGACCTGCTCGATCGGCGCGGTGCCCAGGTTCTCGCCGTCCACCCGCAGCCACTCGCTCGTGCGGCCGACGAAGTACACGAAGTCCTGCTCGTCGCGGTAGACCAGGTCGCCGCTCCAGAACATGCCGTCCCGCAGGCGTTCGGCTTCCGACGACGAGTCGTTGTAGTAGCCGGCGAACATGCCGGCGCCCGCCGTGTTGACCAGCTCGCCGACCACGCCGGGCTCGCACGGTGCGCCGGTCTCCGGGTCCAGCACCGCCAGCGTGTCGTCCAGCTGGCCCAGTGAGCCCGCGGGGGTGCCGGGCGGGCGGACCACCGTGATGCCGCCCTCGGTCGACCCGTACGCGTCGACCACCTGGCAGCCGAAGCGCTCGGCGAACTCGGTGACGTCGGCCGGGTTGGCCTCGTTGCCGAACATGACCTTCAGCGGGTTGTCGGCGTCGTCCGGTTCCGGCGGGGTGCTCAGGATGTAGGACAGCGGCTTGCCGACGTAGTGGGCGTAGGTCACGCCGAACGCCCGGACGTCGGGCAGGAAACCGCTTGCCGAGAACCGCCTGCGCAGTGCGAGCCGGGCGCCGGCCGCCAGGCCGACCGCCCAGCCGGCCATGACCGCGTTCGAGTGGAACATGGGCATCGACACGTACACCGTGTCACCGGCGCCGAGCCCGTACCGCTCCGCGAGCAGCCGGCCCGGCAGCGTGACCTTGCCGTGGGTGACCCGCACCGCCTTCGGCTCGCCGCTCGTGCCCGACGTGAAGATCAGCATCAGCAGGTCGTCCGCGGTGACCGGCGCCGCCTCGAGCGGGGAGTACTGGTGCCGGTACGCGCTCACGTGCCACGCCGCCGAGTCGATGTCCAGCACGCGGGCGCCGATGTCCAAGCCCTGCAACAGTTCCACGTACCGGCTGTCGGTCAGCACCACCTGGCAGTCGGCCAGCTTGATGTCCCGCACCAGCGCCTCGCCCCGGCGGCTGGTGTTGAGCCCGACGATCACCGCGCCGGCCAGTGCGGCGCCGCCGAGGAGGAACGCGAAGTCCGGGGTGTTGTCCAGCAGCACGCCGACGTGGAACGGACCGGGCCGCCGCAGTGACCGCAGCAGCGCGGCACGGTCCGAGCACTCCTGTACATGGTCCTTCCAGGACCACCGCTTGTCCTCGAACGCGAGACCGGGGTTCGCATCGTCCGCGCGGGCGAGCAACAGCTCGGTGACGGTGGGGACCGGATCCCCAGGCGCGGTCATGCGAACCTCCTCTAGGCCGGCTCCGCGGCCAATGTGGTGCCGATGCGGCGCAGTTGTGTGGTGGCGCCGCCAAGGCTGAACTCGATACGTTTCGCGGCAACAAAATATCGGTGCAACGGATAGTCCACGTCAATACCCATGCCGCCGTGCACGTGGACCGCCGCGTGCGCTATGCGGTGGCCGCCGTCCGCCGCCCAGAACTTCGCGGTCGCGATCTCATTGTGGGCAGGGAGATTTTTGGACAGTCGCCAAGCGGCTTGCCACAGTGTCAGGCGGATCGCCTCGGCGTCGACATAACAGTCCGCGAGGCGTTGTCCCACTGCCTGGAACGTCGCGATGGGACGCTCAAACTGCACTCTGCCAGTTGCATAAATGGCTGTCATCTGCAGACTTTCCGTGCACACACCGGCCTGGAGCGCGCAGAGACCGACCGTGCCCCGGGTTGCGAGCCAGTCGACGACCGCCGCGCCGTCGCCCGGCGAGCCCAGCACGCGGTCCTCGTCGAGCGACACATCGTCGAGTTCCAGCACGGCCTCGGCGTCGCCGTCGACGATCTGCTGGCGGTGCACTGTCACCCCGGCGTCGTCCGGAGTGACGAGAAACACAGTGGTGCCGGCGAAAGTTTCGGCCGGCACAAGGAAAAGATCCGCGACCGGACCGGCTGGTACGGCGACTTTCGTGCCGTGCAAACGCCATGGTGCAGATGCATGTGCACGTGCGGCGGCCGTGGCAGGCTGGGTCGGGTCGTCACCGACCTCTTCGGACAGTGCGGCCGTCAGCACGACCGCGCCGTTGGCCGCCGGGGCGGCCCACGCCGCGCGCTGGGTGTCCGTCCCGAACTCCGCGATGGCCGAGGCACTCTGGACGATCGAGCACAAATATGGCGCTGGAGCCACAGTTCGGCCGAGCTCGACGAGCACCCCGCACTGCTCCAACAGGCCCAGCCCGCTGCCGCCGACGGACCCGGGCAACGCGGCGGACAGCACGCCGGCCTTCGCCAGGTCCGTCCACAGTGCCCGGTCGAACCGGTCGCCGGTCGCCTCGACCTCCGCGAGCCGGGCCGGTGTCACGTGATCCGCACAAATCGTCCGAGTCAACTCGGCGAGGTCAGCAAAGTTTTCATCAAATGAAAAGTCCATGAGCCTTCACCTCTTCGCCGGGGGCATGCCGAGTCCCACGGCCGCCACGATGTCGCGTTGCACCTCGTTCGTCCCGCCGCCGAAGGTCAGGATCAACGCGGCCCGGTGCATGCGCTCGACCCGCCCGCGCAGCAAGGCGCCCGGCGAGCCGGTCCGCACGTACGCCTGCGGGCCGAGCACCTCCATCAGCAGCCGGTACGCCTCGGTCGCGAACTCGGTGCCG
>WUUC01129736.1_pt1 | contig 11769 bp, 10 predicted proteins | sample 6278441 | NCBI WGS metagenome assembly WUUC01 (sample SAMN13675441, study PRJNA597444) | soil metagenome | isolation source: soil | place: USA: Washington | collected 2017-10 | reverse complement strand
GCAGCGTCGAGGGGTCCATCCGTGCAGTCTAATGTGACCGCGCTAACAGCACCAAAATCGCGGGAGACCCGACCAGTCCAGTAAGGGCCGTGCAGCTCGCCCTTGGCGCATCTGCAGCCCTTCTTGCCGCAGCGCACCATCTCGCTCCGGTATGTCTTATTGCCGACGGTGTGCTTCGTCGGGGCGGCGACGCCACATCCCTCGGCCGCCTCGAGCAGGCCGTGCAGCCAAGCGTCGAGCCTAATCAACTGCAGAGTGTTCAACCCGCTGATCGAACGTTTGAGTTCACGTAGATTCATCGGTCACCACCTCAGTCTTGGGATCAGTTTGACAGTATCGGGTGAGGTTCTAACAACGTCTGATACACGAAGGAGCGGAAGAAAGGAGGGAAGCCGAATCGGGCGATAGGGCGGCTATTACCGAGCTGGTAGTAGCTCCCGGTGGACATCCGAACACCTTCGCCTTATCAATCCGGTTCGGTCGATCCACATGTAACTACCACTTGCCATTCTTATCAACGTTGGGTAAGATGCGCCCCAATGCAGATAGTGCGGCACAAGTTAAGCCTACGGCATCTACCTAAAGAGTAGAGCCCACCGTCCAAAGCACCGCTCTACGCCAACCGGCATAGAGCGCCCCCGCACATCGAGGTCCGACCCAGTATTACCAGCCAGTCGGCCTTCTCTCGAAGCAATTCGAATGCTCAGGTAGCGGCGGAACTGCCTTGTGGGGTTCTCTCTCCGTCGGGTAGGTGTCGCCTCCGAAGGAGCGACATGGACCACCCGTCACCACGGCAGGAGTGGCCCGACCGGCAGACCGCGGCTACCGCTGGGGTTCGGGAGCGACTGGCTCCGAACCTTCAGGCGCGTATTCCAAGTTGCGGGGGCGGCGGGCTTTGTTCTGGGCAACAAACATCCCACGAGAGGTGCCTATCATGTGGGTGGTAGAGCGCCTCGACGTCGACGGCGAGGAGCTGCCCGTCCTCCGCCACGCTAAGACGTGGCTGCCAGCACCAATCGCTCTGCGATACGCACTCCGGACCCGTTACAGGCTCGGGCCCGCTTCGCTCACCAACCACCTCCGCGCGGTCGCCATTCTTTACAGCTGGGCTGAATCTGAAGAGGGAGTCGGCGACTTCGAAGACTTCCTCAGGTCGGGACGGGCCTTAACCCGGGATCAGCTTCTTACATTCCTCCCGTACCTTCAGAGTCGGCGTTTCTATGTTGCCGGTGAGCTGGATGACCTTCCGCCGGACCGCCTGACTCTACCGCCCGTCGTTTGTAATCAAACCTTTAACACCAGGCTCACCGCCGTCACCCGGTTTCTGGAGTGGGCGGTCGAGCCCGCGAACCATGGAGGGGAGATGCTCTTTGACGAGGACGAACGCGAGACACAGACGTCAAAGATGATACGCCTGACAAATGATGAAAGGCTTTCGGTGGGAGAATCCCCCCGCCCGGATCCAGTGACGTGGGAAGAAGTATCACTTATTCGTGATGCCATCATGCCCGACGAGTCCGTGAACTTCCCGCCCGACGTCTTCACCGCGGCCACTCGATTCAGGAATTGGATCATGTTCGAGGTGGCCCTCAACCTCGGCGTGCGGAAGGGAGAGCTGCTGACACTGAAGGTCTCCCACCTGCCGGCGATGAGTGATGAAAAACAATTCTTCTTCGTGCCAAGGCAGCAGGACGCGCAGGAGGACCCGCGGAAGAGGCGACGGCCACGCGGGAAGACGAACGAGCGTCGCGTCCCGCTCATGGAGCCTGGCCTCCTGCCTTCGATACTCGGCTACAGGGACGCGGCCCCGCCGGCAGGTAGAAATCACCCGAATATCACCTCGCCTTACCTCTTCGTGACTGCCGAAGGCGAGCCCCTCGCAATCAGTACCGCCAACCACATTATCAAGCAGATCGGGAAGTACGCGGCACGCCTCCTAGATGAGGACGCGACGCTCGACGAGCACGTGCGGGAGCGGCGGAAGGAGAGCCTGCTCGCGCTCTCGTGGCACCGCCTTCGTCACACCTGGGCGGAGCAAGCGGCGCTAATGCTTTACCGCAAGCACGCCACCGGCGCGCGGGCCATCCTCAAGGAGTGGGGCGGTTGGAACTGCGATGAGTCGCTAGATCGATACATCGAGTACGCCAAGCAGGCATTTAGCGAACAGGCGGGGCGCGAGTATTTGTCGTCCTTCAGCAAGAAAGGCAAACGCCGATGAAATTCAAGACGGATCGCCCGGCCGACAAGTCAACCTTCTCGTCGGCTCTGCCGGAACTGCCAACGTATATAACACTTGAAGACGGGAAGCAGTACGACGTAGCGGGCAATGTATGGGTTTTCCCTACGGGCGGGGGCATTAAATCCCCTGTGAAAATTGATTGGACGCTTCTCGCCGGCGTGGTCGTCGCGGACACCTCTACGCCCGTAATGTCTGCGCGAGCCTTGGCGCTGGTTATGCTTTACATCTCGGAGAGACTGGACACCGGTGGAGACTCGATCAAGCCGGCGTCGGCAAAGCAGTATCAGCGCGCCATGTTAGCCTTCGCCCGCTATTTGGCCGCACACCCTACGTGGATGCCGGCAGGCCGTAGCTTTGACTGGAGTGATTTGTCCGCCGACATGTTTGGCACCTGGCTGACGTTAGAGTACCGGGAGAAGCGGAAGGGACACTTTGCCGGTCTGGTGCGCTGCTTCTACATATGGGGCGCTGACCCGGATGCGGGACGACCTGATTTTTTCCCCGATGTAGCGTCGGCACTTAGCGCCATACACATTAAAAATCATGCGGTAGGCGAACTGGTCGAAAGCCGCGATGCAAAACGCGGCCCCTTTAATCGCGAAGAACTTGAAATGATCTACGACGCCTGTGAAATCGGCGCGGGGAAGGATCGAGACCGGGCAATCGTGTGGACATTCCTCGAGACTGGTATGCGCCCGAGGCAGCTTTTCAAGCTTACAAACCAAGATCTGGAAGTAGTTAAGGGAGTGAGTGGGGAGAATGACGCCGACGGGGCACCAACTGAGGTCAGTTACCGGTTGAGGGTGGTTAAGGTTAAGCAGCGTCGTAACGTCATCAAGTACCATTATCTACCCCTGTCGAAAGGATGTGGGAAATTACTAGATGAACTACGTAAACCCGGGAGCAACGCCGACGACCGACTTTTATGGTGGCTCGTCAGCTCATATCGGTACGGCATAATGATGGGGCTGAATGCCTTCGCCGAGGATGCCGACTTGCGTTCTCCCCGTCTGCCTATCGAGCACCCCGAAGGCGGAGGTCCAACTCACGAACGCTTGCACTTGGCACCATATCGCTTCCGCTACGCCGCTGCAACAGATCGCATCAATTACGGAGATACTCCCGACGATGTCGCTAACATGCTCGGGCATCAGGGTACGGCTTGTGTCAATATTTACATAGAGACATCGCCGAGGATCGCAGACTATTTTCAGCAGGCGACGGATTATGCCATCAGGCCATTGATCGAAATGATGGAAGGGCGCACCGAGCCGTCAGGGAACAATTTGCTAGCGGAAATTGTTCCGCCTGTCGCCCCCCCGGTACGTATTCACAGTGACGCCCCTATATTCATGAGGGACTCAGGGGGGCATGCCCACAGTAATAATCAGAGGTCTTACGTTCCCCCGGCCGTGCCGATCAGCCCCGCGTCTAGACCGGGTATGTCTGAGGCCAGGATTAAAGAACTGGTTACTCGCGCGCGCCGAAAGTTCCCGTTAATCTACCCCGGCCAAGATTTCGACGCGCAACTATGGAACGTCGGGCACCTCAGGACGCGTCCAAGCACCAACGAGCCGGTAAGATTCGGCTTCACAACGAGCGCCTCAACTGTCACTAACCGATTTTCAGTTCGCCCGGAAGATGCTCTCCCGCCCTACTTCGCGGAAGTAGTTAAAAGCTGGATGGTAATTTCGAATGATGTCACGGTAGCGACCAACGGAAATAGACTATACGCCGCGCGATGTTTCTGGCATTTCCTGTCCGCGCGGAGCGGTGCCGACGCCTCATCCTTTAGGTGGGGGGATCTGTGTGAGAGTGACCTGCTTGAGTTCGAGCAGTTTCTTACTGTAGTCGGGACGAGTCGGAAGAAAACACCCGGCCAAGGCTCCATACTAGATATCATCAATACGACGCAATGGCTGATCGATTTCCTCGCAGGCCACGGAATCTGCCGACGCATCCGCTACATCCCGCAGGCCCGATCACCGCGCTTAGAGGATACCCGTCGGCTTGAAGGAAAGAAGCTCGCGGCCGAACTGAAACTACCCACACCCGGCGTTCTCGACGCACTATCGGACATCTACCACCGCCTTACGACTGCGCCCGAAGGGGAAGTGAGTGATTGGTTGCTCATCTTCATTTCCGGGGTGGCAATCCTAATGTTGACGGGGTTGCGCATAGGCGAGTTGGTCACGCTGCCATACGACTGTGAGGTGGAGGAGAAACGCTCGAAAGCCGACCCCGGCGAGCCGGACTCGTACTGGTACGGAATCAGGTACTGGGTCGAAAAGAGGTTTAAGAAGGCGCCGCGCGTTAAGTGGATTTCGCCGACTGCCGAGCCCGTCGTTCGCAGGTCAGTCGCGATGATAAAGCGACTAACCGCGGCCGCGCGGGAGCGGGCCAGGATCCTTGAGGCTGATCCGACAAGGGTGCCTATACCGCCTGAGCTTGCGGGCGCGAGCACTCTGACCAGACCGGAACTGCTAGGGATTCTAGGACGGAAAAGCTACTGGCCCAGCAAACATGATCCGCAAGGGTTACTGCCCCAACACGGCGTAGGACGTGAGAGTTATTACTACGTAAAAGACCTAGAAGCATACCTGCTGTCGAGCAGAGCAACGGAGCTTTACACAATCCGCCACGACGACGGTACTGAACAAAAGCTTTCGGAGTCACTCTTCGTTATCTTCGCCAATCAGAAGAGAGGTGAACGGGTGACACCCTGTCTTCTTCTCGTAGAGCCGGTGAAGTCGCGCGATTTCTACAAATATTTGTCATCGGGAGATATCTTCAGGAATTACGCGGCCGAAGAGTGGCAGAAGGAGTTGTCTGTAACACCACACTCTTTCCGGCACTGGCTGACTCATGTCGCTTACGAAGGGGGCATGGAGATACATCTCCTCCTGCGCTACTTCGCCAAGCTCTATGTTTCCGGCGTGGTGGATTACCTTCATTTCTCGAGTAACGAAACTGACGCTTACGCGCCCGAGGAATTGAGGGCCGAGCGCTTTTACGTCCCGCCTGGGCTATCTAAAGGACGGGAGCAGGAGGAACACGATGGCTAGGAAAAGCCGTGGCCCTGAGATTATTGAGGCTATCCGTACGTACCTTGTCGACGCCGCCAAGCGACCCGAGCCTATTACTGACGAACGACTGATGGAGGTTGCCGACTGCGGGCGAGCCACGTTCTATAAATACGTGACCAAGGGCTCCACTATTGAACTTGAAATAGAGGCGGCGCGCCGCGAGCAGGAGGAGAATGTGGTGATTAGTGACGGGGGGGTGGATGAACTTAAATCTTTACGTAAGAGACTTCGTGTGGCAGAAGAGGGCAACCGCAACTTGCTGGCAATGATGGCGCGAATGACGGATAACTTGACCTTGCGTTACCTGATTCCAAGTAAGACTGTTCAGGCCGCACTGAGAGAGGCACTGCCGCACCCAGATAGAAGTTTTAGTCACGCCGGAAAAGGGCGCCGTGGAAGGTAACTTATCATTGATGATTATGATTATTCGAGTGTTATGGATTAACGGGGTTAATCCGAACAGTATGCAAACATAGTGCTTTTTTATTGAAAACCACACACAAGCAAGGGATAGAGCTAATGAGTAAAAGACGGAGTACTACCCCGAATACTCAAACACGCCTGGCCGGCAAGGCGAGCAGGTCAACAAGACTTCGAAAACTCGGCAAAGTTGCCGTGTGGGTTATTCCCGGAATCGTCGTGCCGCTTCTCATCTACCAACTCACCAGTGCCGAACCGGACATCAGGTATGTTTGTGATTCTGGCAGTGCGCTTGAGCCATTAGACAAAAAATATGATCCGGCGACCGGAACCACCCAACTTTACTTCCGCATCTTTGAGACGTTCAAAAATAACTCAACAAAAAGCGGCAGGATTGACAAGGTTGAGTTCACGCCTCTCGAAATCAACGTCCGGCCAACAATAGAAGTGACGCACATAGATAAAGAAGAACTCGGCTGGGGGGAGCAGCGGAGGGTTGAGGTGAGGTTTAACATTACCCTCACGAGAGAAATGAGCGATGCCATGGCGCTCGGCAATAAACAGATGGCGGTGACGATGAAGGCTTACGACAACACTGGCAAGTCGCTAAAACTATGTAATAGTGACACGCCGTACTCCACGACCTTCAATTTATCAGCCCAGAGATAATCGGTCTAACGACATTGCTGTGTTTCGTTGATGATATGGATTTTCACTCACGCGACCAGTTATAATGATCGGTAAATCCGGGAAGGAGAAAGGAGACGAGGAGATATGTCTGACAAACACACGGGTAAGAAAGCAGCCAGCGACTCTTCGGACGTCCTCCGTGACGGGCGGACAGGCGGCGACAGTAAAACCTCGGCTGGCAGCGCCCTCTCTCAGGCCGACCAAGACTCGCACAAAACCACCGGTGGTCAAGCGGCGGGTGCGGCCTCGGACGTTCTGAGGGATGATAGCACCGGTGACAAGAGTAAAACCGCTGCAGGAAGCGCCCTGTCGCAGAAGGAAGGGGACGGCAGGTCGTAGAAGTTAACGACAGCTATCCTTGCTTAAGACGGGGGAGTGAGCCGCGGCTCACTCCCCCGTCTCGCACAAGCCACCGAGCAGCTAACGAAACCGTTTAAAGAGCCTTGCCGCACAGTCAATTTCTAAGGTGTGGCAAGCCGCAGCCTAGTAAATTTCATGGATTTAAAGCAGAGCGAGGCTGGCGCTGCGGGCTTCTACCGCGGCCTAGAAGTCGTCGCAGATTACATGCAGAGCGTTTCAGGCCTCGTCGAGGGGGTGACGGCGCTACCCAGACAGGCTACCCGCCACCGCGACGAGTCCCTCAGCGGCCTCTGGTATCGCTCTTGGGGGTGGGTCCAGTCGCTCAAATTGCTGAACAGCACTAAGCATGTCCAGGCGCACCTCGCCGGCAACCGCGCCCTGCTGGAGATCGCCACCGACATGATCCTCCTGCACCATGACCCCACCAACGAGCTGGGCTGGATGTACGTCCAGTGGGGACAGTCCGAGAAGTGGAAGGCAGCCGAGCAGGTGGTAAATTTCTACACGAGCCAAGGCGTTCCCGTACCCGACGTCCATGAGGAGACTGACAAGTTCTATAAGAACCACTCCGCCTTAGTCGCGGACACGAGGCGCAAGCTTTGGCCCGACAAGAAAGATCCCTCGAAGGGGATTCATCCCGCGCGCTGGACCGGCAGGAGCGATCTGTTCAAGGATGTGGAGGAGGCCGACCGCGTCTACGGGGCTGAAATCAAAGCTGATCTGGGCGTGTCGCTGACCGAGTATTACAGGACAGAGTACCGGAGGATGAACTGGCTCATCCACTCGGGGGCGCCCGGCTGGTGGAACATCGAGGCGCCGGGCATCACACTGATGAGCGGACTCTCGCTGAGAGCTAGCGCAACCTTGGCCATGCTATGCACTAAAGTCATGCTCCTCGACGCCGGATACAATCACGCCATCGGCGACTTGAGGAGGCAGTGGGAAAAGGTCAATGACGACCGCAACTGGGTCTTTTATAACCCCGAACTGCCGGGGAAGTGAGAGCCCCCTCAGAAGGGAGTGATGATGAACCGCCCCGTCACGGTCTACTTCGACACTAACTTTTACGTGTGGCTCTGCCGCGCCGATGAATCGCTGTCGGACGGCGTGCTCCAGGCGCTTGATGAGTTGAACGTCCGTGTGGTTATTTCTGACGTCATCATCAGGGAGTTGCTGACGAGCAGGGATAGGAACGAACTAGATGTGGCGTTAGTCAGTCGCGTTAATAAACTCCGCTTGCCGCCGTATCAGACGAGAGACGGATTGGCTTGGGAGGTGTTATTGCTGGCGGGTGAGGAAAGGGTGGCGATGGCGAATTTCCTTCGCTGGGCACACGACCTTACAACTGTCGCCGAAAGCCTCTCGATGACGGCGCGCAAAGAGACCACTGACGAGGAGACCGCGGAACTGTTGGAGGGTGCCAAGCCATACCTGCAGGATATGGGGTTCCCGCAAGACTTCGGGCAGAACCCGGCGGGGGCCGCGGCAACCCTTCTCTCAATGCTCAATATTGAAGGGGTAGTGTGGCCCGAGAATCCTACCGAGCAAGATTATGAGCGGATCTCGAAACAGCTCTTCGGCATCCTCGGCCCCGACCTCGTGGAACAATTGAGAGAAGACGGCCGGATTAAAGATTCCACGACGAGCAGTGAGAACAGGCCGTTTAAGGTCGCGGCAGGGAAGGCCACAGAAAAGGAAAAGAAAGGGCTCAGCAACACCCTCCGTGACACAGACCGCATGGCGGATTTCGTAAGTCACGCGGATAGAATTGATTTCTTACAGGTCGACCAAGCCCAAGAGGCGATCATTAGGGACTCGAAGCCATCACACCGCCTTGCCGAGTTGGGGTTGGCCGAGCGGTGTTTTTCTATTAACTCGCTTTCGGATGCGGTCGATAAGCTGCGCAGGCTAACAGGTAGATGCTGAGTACGACTGCCTCCGACCCGACTGCTCACTGAAGGCAACCCAGTACTTGGTTACCCTAAACAGCGAAGATCCGAGAAATAAGACCTGATGGCGAGAAGAAGTTATGAGCGGTGATGAAAAATTCATTTGTTATTGCGGGGATTGGCGATTCCGCAACGCGCACTTCGTTATAGAGGATATTCGCACGGACGTCTGCCGCGAGTTGCCCTTTTATGGTGAAATTGATGGGAAACAGTATTGCGTCTTGCATTACCCCCATAAGAATAAAGCAAAAGATTTTGAAGTCGTGTTTCAAGCGAGAATTGGTAGTGGCAGTTGGGATTTTAGAATGGTTTACTTTCCTGAACCCATAATACACGAGAACAAAGAATTTCAGATTAACGCGAACTTTTCCCACGCGACTTTTGCTGAACCAGTAAGTTTTAAGTATTGCACGTTCTCTGCGCGGGTTGATTTTTTCGATGCCCGTTTTTTTGATGATGCGTTTTTCACTTACTCGAATTTTTTCAAGCAGATCAATTTTAACAGCGCCGAGTTTCGAGAGCATGGGAACTTTGCGGGTGTAACCTTCCACGAGAAATCTTACCCATCATTTAATCAAACCAAGTTTAAAAGCAGTTCCTTCGGCTCTGCTAAGTTTCACGACGAGGCTAAATTCTCAAAGGCCTCTTTTAGCGACGGCGTGGATTTTTTTCAGGCCGAATTTCTGTCCAAAGCGGATTTCAAGAACATATCCCCGCCTCAGAATGGAAAAGCCGAGTTCGAGGCCGCTACATTCCACAACTCGGTTAATTTTGAAAACATTGATTTTTATGAGGCGGATTTCAGTCGCGCCCGGTTTCTCTCCAGCAATTCAGCCTTCAATCAAATAGTCTTTAAAAATAGTAAATTCAGGAAATCTGCAAGTTTTGCAAAGGCTGAATTTCATTCAGTAGCTGATTTTTCAAACGCGAGTTTCCAAAATGTCCATTTTGAGAGTGCCGTGTTTGCTAACCAAGCGAACTTTAGAGAAGCCTCATTTCTTGAGGATGCTTTTTTCAACGACACGAAGTTCGGGTATAAAGATGAGCATCGCATCAGATCAAGCCAAGTGAATTTTGATGGCGCCACCTTCGGAAAGGATTCAAGGGCATTCTTTGATGACACATGGTTTTCGTGGCATACCAGTTTTGATTATGTAAGGTTTGACGGTTATGTTTTTTTTAAAGGCAGTGAAGAAAACCCTGTTTTTGACACCGTGTTTGAAGAACATGCTTTTTGGAGTTTGCTGAAGATTCTCAACGCTACTTTTGAGAAACCTGAAAAAGTCTACTTCGAGACAGTCCGTTTGCGCCCGAGTTGGTTGGTAAACATCGGCTCTGAGTTACGCAAATTTAACTTCAAGAATATTAGCTGGACTGACGAGAATGGAAACTTCATAACTATTGAAGGTGAGCTAAAGAACATTGAAAAGCTAAATAAGCATAACTCGAAAAAATTGTTGTCAGTAGTATTCCGACACCTTGCCGAAAACGCGGAAACGAACAATCGTTTTGAAGAAGCCTCGACGTTTCGTCGCATGGCGATGGAAGCCGAATGGCTGGAGAAAAAGGGAAGGTTTAGTAGCTGGGTTGCTAATCTCGATACCGAATCCGAAAAGCTTAAAAATCGGTTTGGCGGCTCAACTGCTGAAGAAGATCGGCCGAACCCGCCAACGAATTCTTTTGGAATTCTTCATAGAAGCGGAGATTTCATTATTCACGGACTTTATAGGATTACGAGTTACTATGGAGAAAGTTGGAGTTGGGCCGCGATTGTATTAGCGACTGTTTTAGTCATCTTTGCCTTTGTGTATACAAGGGTTGATTTTAATGTTTGCCCACCTGATAAACCGACTTCACAAAGCACCGCACTAAACCTTTGCCAAACACGAGTTTTAGATGTTTTTGAAGCGAGCCGCCATAGTTTAGCCACAGCGACTTTTCAAAACGTGGACTATCGCAGACCCATTACCGGTTTAGGGGAGACTGCCATCTTATTAGAAAAAATCTTTGCCCCGCTACAAGCTGCTCTTTTAGCTTTAGCAATTCGCAGGAAGTTTATGCGATGAATAAAAGCGGTCAAGTGACCAAGTGAGCCGTGTCCCCGTGCCTACTTCTGCGGTCACCTGCGCCCCACCTGAGCATAGCTGCGCGGCAATCGCACGATTCGTCTGCTCCACCTCAAGACAGAAAGTTAATTGCATTTACATACTTACTGCTGGGTACACGTCCGGCTCCTTCGTGAACCCTTTACAATATAGAGTTTCAAACCAAGGCTTCACAGCGTTGATGAGTTGGAATTAGTCACGCCTCCCTTCTGGCCAGTCGGCAAATTTAAGGACGGCTGTAGGATTGGCCACACTCAGGTAGTCTTGGGCGCTGATGATGATGCTGCGTTCGAGGTCGGCGGCGTTGAACCCGACGGACTCGACGCTGCCGATAGTACAGTCAACAAACAACTTTGATGTCCCGCTAAAGATCGTGCTCGCGAACGGGGGCATCTCACCGGGCGTGACACCGCACAGGTCGAGCAGTTCCTCATTTGTAGCGAAGCGGAACTTCCTAAGTCGTGGCACCTGCGCTTTGAGCAATTGCGAGTTCAGCCGCGCGGGGCCGGGCAGCACTAACACGTTGAACTCGGACGCGCCATCGTCGAAGGTCATCTTCGTCAGCAGCGCCTTGGCCCCGACCGCACGCGGGAAGCCCGCACGGGCGCGGGTGGCCGCGCTCTCCGCGCTCGTGCGGCAGGCTTCGTGTTCGATCAGTTTGTATTCCACTCCGGCGGCCTCGAAGATCCGGCAAATGGCTCGCAATGCCTCTCTGTTCATGGGTCTAGTCCCTCCTATCGTCTACTGTTTAAAGGGCTGGCGGGCGCACCCGTTACCCCGCCAGCGTCCGCGCGTCGAAGACGCGCTCGTTAAGGGCCGCGCCCGTCGCGAGCCTCTGCGGCCTTAACGTGTTGTTGAAGTACACGCGTTGCAGCCAGCGCGCGCCCGCCACTTCTCTGCGGGCGTGGACGCAGCGGGTG
>WUUC01165678.1_pt1 | contig 11771 bp, 10 predicted proteins | sample 6278441 | NCBI WGS metagenome assembly WUUC01 (sample SAMN13675441, study PRJNA597444) | soil metagenome | isolation source: soil | place: USA: Washington | collected 2017-10 | reverse complement strand
TGTCGAGGTCGGAGCCGAACTGCGCGAAGGCCGCCAGCTCGCGGTACTGCGCGAGGTCGAGCCGGAGCGTACCGGCCACCTGCTTCATCGCCTTCGTCTGCGCCGAGCCGCCGACGCGCGAGACGGAGTTTCCGACGTTGATGGCCGGGCGGATGCCGCTGTTGAAGAGGTCTGCTTCGAGGAAAATCTGCCCGTCCGTAATCGAGATGACGTTTGTCGGGATGTACGCGGAGATGTCGCCCGCCTGCGTCTCGATGATAGGCAGAGAGGTGAGCGAGCCGCCGCCCAGCGAGTCCGCAAGCTTCGCCGCGCGCTCCAACAGGCGCGAGTGAAGGTAAAAAACGTCGCCGGGATAAGCCTCACGACCGGGCGGTCGTCTGAGCAGCAGAGAGATTTCGCGATAGGCCGCGGCATGCTTCGAGAGGTCGTCGTAGACCGTCAAAACGTGCCGCCCCGAATCGCGGAAATATTCGCCGATGGCCGCGCCCGCATACGGCGCGAGATACTGCATCGCCGCAGGGTCTGAGGCCGAGGCGTTGACGACGATGGAGTAGCTCATCGCGTCGAAATCCTGCAAGGTCTTGATGACCTGCGCCACGGTCGAAGCCTTCTGCCCGATGGCGACGTAGATGCAGATTACATCCTTGCCCTTCTGGTTCAGAATCGCGTCGAGCGCGACGGCGGTCTTGCCCGTCTGACGGTCGCCGATGATTAGCTCGCGCTGCCCGCGACCGATGGGAACCATCGAGTCAATCGCCTTCAGTCCCGTCTGCAAAGGCTCCTTCACGGGCTGCCTGTCAACCACGCCGGGCGCGATGCGCTCCAAAGGGTTGTAAGCGTCAGCCGCAATCGGCCCCCGCTCGTCAACCGGCACGCCGAGCGCGTTGACCACGCGACCGATGAGCGCCTCGCCCACAGGCAGGCTCATGATGCGCCCCGTGCGCTTCACCGTGTCGCCCTCTTTGATAGCCTGAAACTCGCCGAACAGAACGACGCCAACCTTGTCTTCTTCGAGGTTCAAAGCGAGCCCGCGCACGTCGTGCGGAAATTCCAGAAGCTCGCCCGCCATCACCTTCTCAAGGCCGTGGACTTCGGCGATTCCGTCGCCGACCTTTATCACCGTGCCCACTTCCGTGACGGTCACGCCGGTCTCGAAGTTCTCGATTTGCTGCCGGATAATGTCGCTGATTTCGTTGGCTCTGATTGCTTCCATAATATTTTCAACCTGTCTTCAATGATTGCCTTAAACAATCTCTCTACTGCCCGGTCATCCTCTGCTTGATCTGCTGCAATTGCCCGCGCACCGAACCGTCATATACGGTCGAGCCGATGCGCGTCACGACGCCGCCGATCAAATCCTCGTCAACCCCGAATTCGAGACGCACCTTGCTGCCCGTCAACGCACCCAAGCGAGCGCGCAAAGTCTCCTGCGCCGCTGCCTCGACCGGACGCGCCGTCGTCACCTGCGCCGTCACGATGCCCGAACGCCGGTCGAGTTCTTGCGAGAAGTACTTGTTGATTTCGCTCAGGTCGGCCAGCCTGTGATTCTGTAGAAGTACGCGGAGAAGATTGGCCGTCGTGGGACGCACGCGCGTGCGCTCGATGAGGGCGTCCACAACGCGCTGCTTCTGCTCGTAAGAGATTGTCGGGTGGCGAAAAACTTCGAGGAGCTGTGAGTTCGTCCGCATCATCTCTTCCCAAGCGGACAACTCCTCCTGAACCTCACGCGCTTCGCCGCGCGATGTGACAACGTCTGCCAGCGCCACCGCGTAACGCCGAGCAATGGTCTGCAAGCTCAACGCTTGATTCCTCCCAGTTCCTCGACGTACTCGTTCATCAAACGCTTGTCATCCTCCGGACGAATCTCCTTGCGAATCATCTCTTCTGCTAGGCGGATGCTCTGCTCGGCTGTGTAAGCCCGCAACTCCGCACGCGCAGCTTTCGACGCGCTTTCAATCTCGCGCTGCGCCTGTTCTCGCAACTTGCGGATGTCGGCTTCCGTCGAGCGCTCAATCCGCGCCCGCTCCTCAGCGGCCTCCTTCTGGGCCTGAACGCGAATCGCCTCGACCTCCGCGTCGAGCAGAGACAGACGCCCTTCAACCTCTTCCAACTTCGCCAGCGCCGCGTTTCGTTCCTCCTGCGCGCGCATCAACTCAAGGCGAATCCCCTCGCGCCGCGCGCGGAAGGCTTCGCCGATGGGTCGGCGCAGAAGAAAGTACAGGGCTCCGACGAACAGAAGCAGATTGAAGACTTTAGCCAGCGTGCTCAAAGGCACGTACTGCTGCCATCCGGCCACTTCCGTCTCCAGAAACGCCGCTACGATAATTGTATTAATTAAACCCAGAAGCATAATTCTCGTCAGAGACTAACGACCACCCCGCCTCTGCCCATCAAGAAAACATCTCGGAGAGCCTTCAGACAGCCCGGCCAAGAATTTGCGCGCTGACGCTCGCGGCCACACGCCTCGCTTCGCCTTCCAACGACGCTCGCGCACTCTCAGCCTGCGTCTGAATTTCCCTCTTCTCAACCTCTATCAAATCGCCTACTTCTTTCTTTACAACTCCTACCTTCTGCTGCCTGTCGCTGGATGCTTCCGCCTGCTGCTGCTCAAGCAGGCGATAACTTTCCGCCCGCGCCTCTCTGAGCGACCTCTCATACCGGGACAGGTTTTCCTCTACCCTCTGCAAAACCTCCCGAGCCTCGCCCGAGCGACCGACCGTGCGTTGCTCACGCTCCTCGATGACACGATTTACGGGCCTGAACAAAGTCCTGTTCAGAACAAAAATCATGACCAAAATAATCGCGATATGGACAAAAAGCGTACCGTCTGGTACGAGTTGGATGGATTCAGCAAAGGCCAGAAAGGACATGAGTGTCGGCGCGTCTGCCAAGCGGCAGAGACTAAGCTTTGGATTAAATGGATTCTGATAGTGCTAAAAAGCTGGAAAGTCTACCATCTGATTTTGCAGGGCGTCAAGGCGAACGGAGGATGGGAAGTCTATCAACTCTGCACAGCTTAAGAGGTAACGCCTGACCCTTATATCTTGGACACCCTTAATTTTAAGACCCGCTGTTCATGGCTATCATAAAATTCCTGACCTTCGTCTTTTAAAGCTTTAGGCGATGCGTCATTTAACTGATTGAGGCTACTTTATCCCTTAGAACTAGAATCCCCGCTCAAATCCACTTTACGTTTACTTTCCCACCTCGCCTTTGCTCCCTTTTTAGCTATTTCTTTTCGTTCCTCGGGTGACAATATCTCCGCGCGGGCCTTTCCACCTTTAAGCCCTCCCAACCTTCCAGCATACTTTGGCGAAAGTTTCTGTCCGACTTTCACGACTTCACAAAACCAATCGCTCAAGCATTAACTTCATTACTCTCAGCGTTTAACCTTGAAACGGTGTTTTCCTGTCCGCCCATCATTAGGTCATAAATTCTGATTAAATCATTCTGGTCAAAGAACTCTATCTCAATCTTCCCACTGCTATTCGTTTGATCGGCTATTATTCGCACCTTTGAGCTGAGTCTCCTTCTCAACTTATTCTCAGCAGCTTTAATATTTGCATCCTCTTTTATAACCGGGGCGGCAGGCGACAGGCGGGTATTATCTACCCTGTTAATTATTCTCTTGATTGTTCTCTCAGTCTCACGGACGGAAATTCCCTGCTCGGTAATATTTTTAGCAACTTTCCTTTGAATCTCTGGGTCATCAACCCCGAGTAACGCGCGGGCGTGGCCCATCGAAAGTTTATCCCGCTCCACAAGTTGTTGAATATCTTCCGGTAAACGCAAGAGTCTCAAGTAGTTAGTGATGAACGTTCGATCTCTCCCGACTCTCTGAGCGACCATCTCCTGAGTCAGACCCAGTGTTTCAATTAGTCTTTTATATGCCTGTGCCTCTTCTATAGCGTTTAACTCTTGCCGTTGGATATTCTCGATTAACGCAAGCTCAAGTATCTTGTCTTCCGGAATTTCACGAACCACACAAGGAACGCGCAGCAGTCCGGCGCGTTGTGCAGCACGCCATCTTCTCTCCCCTGCAACTAGTTGAAAGCGCTCCCCGTTTTGCCTGCGGACGAGCAAAGGTTGGATAATCCCGTTTGACTTAATTGACTGCGCGAGTTCCTCTAAACGTTCTTCATCGAAATTGGTTCGTGGTTGGAGGGTGTTAGGTTCAATTAGGTCAATATCAATTTCGATCATCTCTTCATTGGCTATCGTGGGCTTGTCCGACAGCAGCGCGCTCAATCCCCGACCGAGTACTCTTCTTGTCATGAGCCATTATCTCCTTTGCAAGCTGAAGATAGCTTTCAGCACCACGTGACCGGATGTCATAAAGAATGATTGGTTTACCGTAGCTCGGGGCCTCTGCCAACCTAACGTTCCGTGGTATCACGGCCTCAAAGACTTGACGCCCATAAAAATCCCTCAAATCTGCTGCGACTGCCGATGACAGATTGGTTCGCTCATCGAACATTGTAAGTAGTAAACCTTCAATCGTGAGGTCGGGATTCAGCGAGCGCCTTATTCGCGCAAGGGTATCGAATAATTCAGTCACCCCTTCCAGAGCATAATATTCACATTGAATGGGAACCAACAGCGAGTCAGCCGCAGTTAGAGCATTTAAGGTCAGATGGCCAAGAGAAGGCGGGCAGTCGATTATTATAAAATCGTAATCATCTAAGATGGGTGCTAAAGCCTCTTTTAATTTAAACTCTTTTTGCTCAAGGTCTATTAGCTCTACCTCAGCACCGATTAAGTTTTTATCTGCGGGAAGAATCTTTAAAAGAGGAAGCTCCGTATCCTTAATAACATTACGTACAGGCTCATCCAAAACGAGCGTATGATATAAACTCCTCCTCAAAGAGCCTCTCTGGATACCCACACCTGAAGATGCATTTGCCTGCGGGTCTGTATCGACTAATAGAACCCGCATCTCAGTAACCGCGAGAGCCGCAGCCAGATTCACAGACGTAGTAGTTTTACCTACTCCACCTTTTTGATTTGTCACCGCGATTATCTTCGCCATGTTTCATCCTCTATTTCGCGGTCTGGAGTGAGCGTGCATAAACTAGCACAAATAATCTGTCCATACCATAATTTTAAGCCTTATCAACTTAAAGCAAGGCGTATGAACGAAGAGATATCCAGTAACAGCTTAGCTTAAGAGATTTCGGCAAGCCTTGGAGGTGTTTTGAGGAAGGCTTCTATGTTTCACGTGCCACAACTTTTGATGTGGCACGTGAAACATAGTGAACTAAGCCGCTTTTGCACGCTTTAATTGATAGAGAAGCAGAAAGAGGGCTGCTGGCGTCATTCCGGGTATGTGCCGCGCCTGACCAAAGTTTTGAGGTCGTGTGCGTTCAAGACGCTCAATTATCTCATTAGATAAACCGTTAATCACCCTAAATTTTAGACTTGGCGGAATTTCCAAATTGTCGTGCTGATGAATACGCTCGAAACTTTGTCGTTGCGACTGGATATAGCCGTTGTAGAGGATATCCGCCAGAGAAGTTTCGAGGTCGCCAATCGTTAAATGCGACCTTATAGCTTCCGGAAGCAATTTGAATATCAGGTCGCTAGAGATGTTCTGGAACTGTGAAAGTTGTGCTAATGAGACGGAATCGCCCAAATCCTTACTCAGTAAATTTGATAATTCATGATAACGCTCATCTGAGCGCTTTATTCGTGTTTCATCCAAAACGATTCTCAAGCTGGCAAGCCTATCCGAACGCTGATTAAAGCGTTCCCAACTGGAATCACCGACGAGACCCAAATCCCGCCCGTAATTTGAAAGTCGTGTGTCCGCCGTATCGTGTCTCAGCGCGAGACGATGCTCGGCGCGAGAAGTAAACATGCGATATGGTTCATCTACTCCGTGGTTAATAAGGTCGCTAATTAAAACACCTATGTAAGATTCTTCGCGCCGAAGTCTGAAACCCTCACGTCCTTGAACAAAAAGCGCCGCATTGACGCCAGCTATAAAACCTTGACATGCGGCCTCTTCATAACCGGTAGTGCCGTTTATTTGCCCCGCGAAGAAGAGTCCTTGAATGCTCATCGTTTGGAGAAACGGTGTAAGCCCTCTAGGGTCAACAAAATCGTATTCGATGGCGTAACCGGGGCGAATAATCTTTGCCTGTTCAAGGCCGGAGATTTTATGGACGATTTCTTGTTGAAGCTCTGAGGGAAGGGAAGTCGAAAACCCGTTGAGATACACTTCATAAGTATCGTGCCCCTCGGGTTCGAGATATAGCTGATGCCGCGATTTATCCGGGAATTTTACAACCTTATCCTCAATCGAAGGGCAATATCGAGGGCCGACCCCTTTTATCTGCCCTGAATAGAGGGGAGACTCGTTAATGTTAGTACGGATAGAGTTGTGAACGCTCTCGTTTGTATAGCCTATAAAACAAGTAATCTGTGGCTGTTCAATCGTTTCAGTGGAGAAGGAAAAGGGGACGGGCCTTTCATCGGCTGGCTGTGGCTCGAAAGCGTCCCAGTCTATTGTGCGTCCATCAAGACGCGGGGGCGTTCCCGTTTTCAGCCGTCCGACAGGAAAACCTAGTTTCTTTAAACTTTCCGCAAGTTCGATGGATGCGGGTTCTCCGGCGCGTCCAGCCGTGTAAGTCCTGCGGCCCGTGTGAATTAGGCCATTCAGGAAAGTTCCCGTTGCAACCACTACCGCACTTGCACCAAGTCGCCTTGTATCCTGAAGCTCGACCCCAACAACACGGCCATTCTTGATTATGAAGTCAATAACTAAACCCTGCCGGAGGTGTAAGTTAGGCGTGGCTTCGAGGGTGCGACGCATCTCTGTACGGTATAAAGCACGGTCTGCCTGAGCGCGAGGCGCTTGAACGGCAGGCCCGCGAGAGCGGTTAAGCAAGCGAAACTGGATACCCGTGCGGTCGATGACCCGTCCCATGATGCCGCCGAGAGCGTCTATCTCACGAACAATATGACCTTTGGCAATGCCTCCCACGGCTGGGTTGCAAGACATCTGCCCGATCATGTCTAAATTCAGCGTGACCAGAGCCGTCTGCGAGCCTATGCGCGCGGAAGCGGAAGCGGCCTCGCACCCGGCGTGACCGGCCCCGATGACGATGACATCAAAAACTTCATCGAAACTCATCATTACTTACCTATACAAAAAGTTGAGAAAATCTGTGAAAGAACGTCCTCGGGCGTTGTTTCGCCCGTCAACTCGCCAAGAAAACGCAAAGCGTCGTAAAGTCCGACGAGGATAAGCTCTTCGCTTGCGCGCCGGAGCAGTAGATTCTGTGAGGACAGGATAGCATTTTCCGTTCGACGCAAGAGATCGTAATGGCGCGCATTGGTGATTACAAAGTTGCTTTCATAAGTTTCAAATGCTGAAAACGGCTCGATTATAGCAGCACAAAGAGAGTCCAGCCCCGTCCCGGTTTTGGCCGAAATCGAAAGCGTATTTGCCCCATTACTCAATTCACGAACACGTTCAGCATCATGCGTCGGGAGATCGCTTTTGTTCAGGGCGATGATGAAGCGGCTTTTAGCTGCATCATTAACAACTTCAAAGTCTTCGGGCGCTAGGGGCTGCGAGCCGTCAATCACTACAACAATTAAATCGGCATCCACGATTGCCCGGCGGGTTCGTTCGACGCCTAATTGTTCGATTCGATCCGAAGACGTTCTAACCCCAGCAGTATCAGTGATAAGAACAGGGATTCCTTCAACGTCGATTACTTCGCTCAAAGTGTCCCGGGTTGTACCGGGAATGTCCGTTACGATGGCCCTTTCCGATTGAAGTAACCCATTGAAAACACTTGATTTACCGACATTGGGCCGCCCCGCGAAAGTAACGTGAAGCCCCTCCTTCAAGAGTCTCCCCTTGCGAAAAGTACCGGCCAGAGCCTTTACGCTATCGGCGAGCGTTGAGAGTTTCTGCGAAACGTGCGCGGCTATGTCCTCAGGCAAATCGTCCTCGACGAATTCAAGAGAAGACTCTAAGGGTACGATGACTTCTAATAATGAGGACTTTAACGGCTGAAGCCGCGCGGAGAGCTCACCTCCGAGTTGCCGCGCAGCTTGCCGTACGGCGGCGTGTGTCTGTGCGTCGATTAGGTCACGGATGGCTTCGGCTTGAGTCAGGTTGAGTCGCCCGTTCGTAAGGGCGCGCATGGTGAATTCACCCGGGTCAGCCGCGCGGGCTCCGAGGTAAAGTAATGAGTCAATGGCACTTAAGAGGAGCGGCGGCGAACCGTGACAACTCAATTCGACGACATCTTCGCCGGTAAAAGAGTGTGGGGATTTGAAGTAAGTTACGAGAGCGCGGTCTATGGTTTCCACGCCGTCGAGGTCTCGCAGAGGCCGTAGAGAGACTTTTCGAGGCTCAGGGTCGAAGCTCTCATCGTGGAGGAGGGAACGCGTCAGGGCGAGGGCGTTTTTGCCGCTGATGCGAACGACGCCGATGCCGCTGCGCCCCGGTGGTGTTGAAAGAGCAACGATGGTGTCTGTTGCTTGCACTGGCGGAAACAAAAGGGTTCAGCCCGGATGAAGGAGCGCGTGCCTTGCCTTGAGGCTTTAATTATCGGAGGATTTCTTTAAGCTTACCTTCAGGCGACGAGCGTTACCCTCACCCACGGATTCGGTATAGAGCTTCTCGTCGGCGGCCAGAGCAAGATGTATCACACGCCGCTCGTTCGCGTTCATCGGCGCGAAAGTAAAGGGAACACCGGAGGCATAGACTCTGTCTGCGGCGTGGCGAGCCATGGCGCGCAGCTCTGTTTCACGCAACGCGCGGAAATTGTGTACGTCTAGGACGTAACGCTCGCCTTGAGGGAGTTCGCGTGCGAAGGACTGATTGACGAAATGCTCTAGAGCATCTAGCAGTTCCCCGCCTTCGCTGCGAAGCAGAGAAGCGTCCTCGCCATCAATATCAAGAGTGCATCCCGACTCCGAATCGATAGCTTTTGCCTGAAGCTCAAATCCGGCGTGAGTGAAGATTTCGTTAAGAAATCTCTCGGCTTGTTCGTGAACTTCGCTCATAGCTAATAGACTCAAGCTGCTGATTTAGAGGCACTTACGCGCCTAATCAAGCCTGCGAGGGACGTGCCTCTCCCAGCTTTTTATTCGGAGGACGTGACCCGGCTTTGCCCTTCTCAGGCGGCTGCGGCTCCTCGTCGTCTTCCGATTTCAGAAGACGATTAATAAGCATTTGCTGACCGAATCCGACCAGATTTCCGACGAGCCAGTAGACCAGTAATCCCGCCGGTGCGCTCCATAAAATGTAGAGCATCATGACGGGCATGATGACAGCCATCATCTTTCGCTGAAGAGGGTCGGCTGAGGGCGCGGGCGTGATTAATTGCAGGACGAGCATCGAGCCCGCCATCAAAATCGGGAGGAGACGAATCGGGTCAGCGGCTGAAAGGTCTGGTATCCAGAGGAATGTTGATTGACGGAAATCAATCGAGATGGTAATCGCGATGTAGAGAGCTATCAGGAAAGGCATCTGAATCAGGAGCGGCAGACACCCGCCGAGCGGATTGCCCTCCTTCATCAGCCGCAACTGCTCCATCTGCAACTCTTTCAGGCGCGGGTCATTCTGCTTCAGTCCTTTAATCTTCTCTTGCAGCTCCTTCATTCGCGGCGCGAGCTTCTGCGCCTTCCTCATAGACTTGGAGGAACGCCACTTGAGCGGGAAGAAGAGCATGTAAATGATGATTGTAAAGATGATAATCGCGATGCCGTAGCTGCCCGTGAGCCTGTTCAGATGCTTGATAGACCAGAGAATCGGAGCCGCCAAAGGCTTGGTAATGCGCCCCGTCCAGCCGTAGTCTATTAATTTCCCGAGGTCTACCTGACGACCGGGTAAGTTCTGGCTTATTTGAGCCGCTGTTACTTCGAGCTGGTCATGGTCTTTAGGGCCTACAAACAGATAAGAAGGCGAGCTGTCGGCGGGAATCGGAACATAGGCGGTGATTAAGAACCTTTCTTCATCTTTACCGTCAACCGGCTGTTGATACTTCTCAGACCGAAACTCTAAACCAGAGCCCGGCTGCGGCAGCACCAAAGCCATCGCGAAGTACGTGTCACCCACCGCTGCCCAATGAGTAGGGCCATTTAAGGTTTTGACGCGTGGGCTCTCTTTATTACCTTCAACATCCGAAGCGTGAATTCGGAGGACATCGTCCCCGACGGCTGCAACTCCTTCAGGAGCAACGGAATAGAAAGTATAATGAGAAACTCCCTGATCGCCGATGCTTGGGCCGACGGCCATCTTCGCGGTGGTTAAAGGCTGGCCGCCCTGTAAAAGCTTCGTCTCGACCTTAACGATGTAGCGATCAGCATCGAAGGTCAGTTTCTTTGAAACATCAAGGCCGCTAGAAGCATCCGTCAAGACAAATTCGACGCTCTTTTGCTCTCCCGCATTCAAGGAAAGACCCGGATTCGCCGCGTTATCTTCGGCTCCGCTAATCTGATAATTTCTGGAAGAGAGTACGGCGTCGAGTTCGGCGCGACCCGTGACAATCTTGAGAGGGGCTATACCCTGCTCAAGTCCTTTGGATGAAATAAGTTGAAGCGGCTGCCGCTCATTTTTAGTGCTGGCAATCGAGTAGAGTTGTTTCCCTTGCTGACCCTCTTCCTTATTTTGTTTAATAATCCAGCTTTTGGCGATAGCGCCGCGACTATCAAGACCAATCTCAAAGAGAGGTGTGGAAACCGTCAGCGTGCGTTGCGGGATATTATCCGTAACTGCCGTAGACACTTCAGTTTGCCCGCCAACCGGGGCCGTCTGAACAGTCGCGACGGGCGTTGGCGAGGCAACCGGCGTTGGAGGATTTTGGTTTTGTGGAGGAGGCGTGGGAGGAAATAGATAGCTCCACCCGAAGAGAATGACGGCAGAGAGTACGATAGCTAATAAAAAGCGCTTCTGTTCCATTTAGTTCATATTTATGAGTGCTTTAAGGACTCAAGAACGAAAAAAATTAAGTTGGTTGCTATTATTTGACCGGGTCATAACCGCCCGGATGAAAAGGATGACACTTCAAAAGGCGGCAGACGCCCATCCAGCCTCCGCGCAGAGCCCCGTATTTCTCAACAGCTTCAAGGGCGTATTCCGAACAAGTCGGCACGAAACGACAAGCGGGCGGGAGCAGCGGCGAGATAGTCGCTTTATAGAACCTTAAAATCCCCGCAAAAATTAGCTTCACAGCTTAATTACCAGACGCTGTAAATTCAATGAAGCTCATTGCTCTTCACTTGAGCGATGACCCGCCGGAACTCTTCGAGGACAAGCGGCAGCTTTACGGAAAGTATTGACCTGCGGGTATTAACGACCCAGTCATACTTTCTTTGGAGCGTGTCCAACTCCAACAGACTCAAGCGAAAAGTCTCGCGTATAAGTCGCTTGGCCCGATTACGCTCGACCGCCTTCAGAGACATTTTGCGCGATGCGGTAATCCCGATACGGTGTTGTGCCATTTCGTTGGCTAAAATAAACACCGAAATCAGACGCCCGTCGTAACGCTTCCCCCTGCCATAGACCGTGCGATATTCCGCGGAACTACGTAACGGTGCTCGCTGAGGCAAAATGGCTCCAGACTAATAATGCGACGGAGTCAGACGCTTGCGTCCCTTGGCCCTGCGCCTTTTGATTACGAGGCGTCCGTTCTTGGTAGCCATACGAGCCCTGAAGCCATGTGTCTTGGCCCGCCGGCGGTTGTTGGGTTGAAATGTTCGCTTTGGCATAACTGTCTATCTTCTCCTCAAACGAAAACATTAAGACT
>WUUC01018063.1_pt1 | contig 11771 bp, 13 predicted proteins | sample 6278441 | NCBI WGS metagenome assembly WUUC01 (sample SAMN13675441, study PRJNA597444) | soil metagenome | isolation source: soil | place: USA: Washington | collected 2017-10 | reverse complement strand
ACACGCACCCGGCCCGCGACGCGCTCGGCGATGAAGCCTTTGACGCGCGTGTCTTCGACGAAGGTCGCATTCTTGACGGTGTGCTTGACGCGCGCGCGGATCGTCGATTCGAGCAAACGTCGGCTGACCGTGAGCGGAGCGACTTCCACGCGCGCGCGTGGTGCCCAGCCCCATTCCGAGAAATGCGCGAACTCGGCACCCAAATCCATGCGTCGCGCGCCGTGCGTGTTGAGCTCCGCTTCGATGCCGGGAAAGAGGCGTTCGAGCTCGAGCAAACCGCGCAGCAACAGCGCATGCACGTGATGGCTCTGCGGAACGCCGGCGCGGTGCACGGCGTCCGCCGGCAATACGTCACGTTCGATGATCGTCACCGAGTCGAACTGCCTTGCGATGGCGCTCGCGACCGATAACCCAGCGATGCCGCTGCCTATGATGATCGCCTTGCCGCCACGTTGCACAGCCATCTACTACCTCGTCCAAGCAAAGAGTATGGGCAGCATAGAGACCATGGGGGATGCCCTGTCAATCCCTCGCAAGGCATCCGTGTTTCGCGATCCATGCAGCGCCGAAATCTTCAAAATGGCGGTGTTCGATCGCGTCCTTTGCGTACGCAGCGTGACGGCTTCGTGCTAGCCCCGCTTGTGTGGGAAAGAACAAGCGCCCTCGTCGCGGCAGTGGCCAGGCGGACCCGCCCAAGGCGCTGGAGCGGCCCCCTGAGCGGCTCGCTTCTCCCTTCAAGGACTCGCTATCGGGGCTGAAAAAGCAGCTCGCCGAAACCGAGGCCAAGCAAATTGAAGCCGCCAAAGCCGCAGCGACCAAAATCGCCGCCCCCAAAGCCACGCCCACGAAGCCGAGCCGAAGCGCTCGCGCAGCGCTCGAGGACGAACAGACGGCCTTGAGTCTCGCCATGCACGGCGTGGTTCCGCTCGGCGAGGGCAAACGGCGCCGCGTGACGAACACAGAGCCTGTGCCATCGCGCACCAAAGAGCTTTCGCACATCGCGCCGCGCGCCGAGGATGAAGCGCGCGCCAGACTCGACGCGCTGGTGGCGCAAGACGTGAAGTTTCGCATCGAGCGTGACCGCGACTACGTCTCCGCCATGCGCTTGAACGAGCCGTCGCGACTGCTGCGCGAACTCGGCCTGCGTACACGCGCGGACGAATCGCTGGACTTGCACGGCATGAATCAGCGCCAAGCGCGCGAAGAAGTCGCGAGCTTCGTGCGCAAGATGCATCGCCGTGGCCTCGACCTGTTGTGCATCGTGCACGGCAAGGGCATCCACAGTGAGGACGGTGTCGGCGTGCTTCGCGAGGTCGCCGTCGATGCGTTGTTGCAAACAGGAGCAGCGCCGTTGGTGCGGGCCTTCGTCACCGCGCCCGACGCGTTGGGCGGCTCGGGTGCGTTGCTGGTCCTGCTGCAGCGCTGAGGCTGGTTTTCAGGCATGGACGCTGCTATGTCGCCGCGCATGCTCGAGCGAGAGTTGAACGCCGCCGTCGAGCTGGCGCGCGGTGCAGGCGAAATCCTGATGGACATCTATGCCAAGGATTTCTCGGTCGCCTACAAGACCAAAAACGATCCGGTTACCGAGGCCGACCAGCTCGCCAACGCGTATCTGGTCAAGGAGCTGCGCGCGCGCTTTCCGGCAGACGGCATCATCGCCGAAGAGAGCGCCGACCAGAGCGACGCGGAATCCAAGGGGCGCTGCTGGTTTGTCGATCCGCTCGATGGAACCAAGGAATTCATCGCAAAAAACGGTGAGTTCTCGGTCATGATCGGCCTCGCCATCGATGGCGAGAGCGTGCTCGGCGTGGTGTTTCAGCCCGGCAAGGGCAAGCTCTATCGAGGCGTCGTGGGCGGCTCCGCGGTGCTCGAGACCGACGATAGCGAGACGCTGCTTCGGGTGAGCGACAAAGCCGATCCGCAGCGCCTCAAGCTCGTGGTGTCTCGCTCACATCGCCCGGAGAGCATCGGCCAACTGATGCAGAAGCTTGGCGTGAGCGAAGAAATGCCTTCCGGCTCGGTTGGCGTGAAGGTCGGCCTCATCGCCGAGCAGATCGCAGACTTGTACGTGCACGTCTCGGACAAGAGCTCGCTCTGGGATGCTTGCGCGCCGGAAGCTATCTTGCGCGCTGCAGGCGGTCGTTTCGTGCATGTGGACGGCAGTCCGATCCAATACCGAGCCACCGATATGACGAACCGACGCGGCATTCTCGCCTGCAACGCCGCTTCTTACGAACGCGTAGTCGAGGTCGTCCGCGACGTGTCGCGCGCGGTCGGCTTTCTCGTCTGAACGGAGCGCACAACCCGAAGCGGCTCTCGCGCCTGCAATCGTTTCGGCCCTGGTTCTTCAGGAACTCGGCGTGGCGCGGTTGGGGCGATAGGGCCGCGGACGCTCGCTCACGCGCGGCTTGGCGATCGCCGCCACGTTTGGCGAGAACGGCGCGCGCCGCTCTTTGAACCACAGCATCGCCTCTTTGAGCATGAGCTTGCTCGAGATCACGAGCTGATCGCGCAAGTCTTTGGTGTCGAGTGTGGAGAACAACGTGTCGCCCAAGGCGAATGGAAACATGCTCGGGATGTTGCCGCGCGCGTACTCCAGCATCCACACGCCCGGACAGAGCTTCGAACCGTTGGACTTGCCGCGCTCGAGGCACGCCAAGTCGCCCGCGCTGTGTACGGTGCGCTCGAACGTGTTCGGCTGATAGGTCCAAAGCTCGCCCGCCATGATCACGTCGTAGACGTCCGCGCGATGGCGGCCGCTGTGACCCTCGCTGCCGATCGCAGTCCCGCAAAACAACAGATATTCATTGCGGGACACGTGCAGCGGGCTGATCGTCGCCATGATGCCGCCGGCCGTGCTCCACATCCACGACTGGCCAGGGCTCACGTGCTCGCCGTACACGTCGCGCAGAGTTTGGGAGATCGCCTCGACTTGGTCTTCGACCGGCAACTTGAGGTGTTGGCGCACGATCTCTTGCAGCGTCTCAGGTTCGAACACGTAAGCCATGCGCTTCTCCTCTCAACCTTGGGTCGGTGCAGTCGGCTCCGCGACGAACGTGTCGATGAGCCTGAGTAGCTGCTCGAGAAAACCGTAGAACGTCCGTACCTTTTCGCGCATCGCGCGCGCTTCTGCAATCAACTCGGCTGGGGCGTTGGCTTCGAATGCGTCGACGTCTTGCAGGAGCGCACGCATCGTGGCGAAAACGGGCGCCACCTCACGATCGCGGCGCACGCGAATGGTGTTGCGCAGCCATTGCCAAGGGTCGGGCTCTGATTGAAAGAAGGCGCGGCGTTCGCCGGGGCGATGCACACGCCGGATCACGCCCGACGACAGCAAATGGCGGACGGTGGTCGAGGTGTTGCCGTGCGAAATCTGCAGTCGTTCGCCGATCTCCTCCGCGCACAGCGCTTCGGGTGAGATGAACAGCAACGAGTGAAGGCGTCCGCCCGAGCGTTGTGTGCCCCAGATCAGCGCGAGTTCCCCCCAGCTCTCGATGAAGCGGCCTTGAAGCTCTGCGAGACGCGCGAGCGAGTCGTCAGTTTTTTCTGACATATCTGACGCAGCCGACGCTAACACAACGCTGTTTCGAGGCGCAATCAGCGCGGCCACTTGGTTCGCTGGTGAACCGATTCCGCGGGGCTGAGGTACGCAATGAAAGTGGATTCACAACTTGAGCGAGACGACAGTCTTGCGTGCTGGCAGCGCGCTGCCCCGCCGAGAGGGGGTTCGGCGGGGCAGCACAGGCTGAACGGAAAGTTGCTAGTTCAAACCCGAGGCCGAGAGGAGGCCCTGCGATGAGCCCACAGTTTTGGCAGGGCGTCGTAGCGGCGACCGGCGGCTGGTTCGCATTTTCTTTGATCGCGTGCGCCGTGATGGCGTGGTTTCTTCAGAAAGGGCGCTGCGCCGAACTTACCGAGCGCTCTGGCGTCGCCGCTTTGAGCGAGCGATCCGATAGGCCGGCATCGTCGCAAGCGCTCGGCTCGTAACGTCCCACGCAGGCGGTTCGAACGCCGTCTCAGTCCGGCTGAAAGAGACGGTTCTGCGTGCTGTCGTTGTCGTAGAAAGCGTTGTTGCGACCGAACGTGAACGCGCCGAACGCGTTGATCACCAGTGCGAACATCGCGCACGCGTAAAAACCTGGGCCGAAGCGACGCGCGCCGAGGGCGAGCAGCACGAATACCAACGGTAAGTAGTCGAGCGCGAAGCGATATCCGAACTGCACCCAGCCGCTGTTTTGGTAGCAGAGATTGAGTGTCGCCACGCACAGTGCCGCCATCGCGAGTCCGACCATCCGCGCGTCCCAGCGCCGCGGCCACAGCGCCCAGAGCAGACCCGGCGTGGTCACCCACAACGCGAGCCCGTGCAGGCTGATCTTCACATACGGTGGATCGGCCGACAGCCACGGCATGCTCGCCAAGAACACCGCGAGATTTTTCGAGAGATAGTGATAGCTGAACAGCCCCCACTTCTCGATCCGCCCTTTCCAGCGGATTTCGAGGTGCTCGTGACCAAACGTCAGCGGATCGTCGAAGCGCGTCTCGTTCATCCAGAGCTGCACGGCGATGCACGCCAAGATCGGGAGCGCGAAGATCACGCCCGTGATGGCGACCCTGCCCAGGTCCGCGGAGCGCACGAAGTGCAGCGCTTTCAGTGGCGGGGAGGCCGATGGCGAGGGCACGGACACGAGGCCTGGTTTGCGATGCGTGCGCAGCGCTTCGATCACGAACCACACGACGAGCAGCGCCGTGGTCGTGCGCGTGAGAAAGCAGAGGCCGAGCGCGAGTCCGCTCCAGAGTGGGCGACGCACCGACAGCCCGAACCACACGTAAAGCACGATCAACGTCGACGCGACGACGTGCGCCGCGAACCACACGGTGCCTTGAACGGCCACGAAAAAGTACACGCTGCCAAAGGCGTAGAGCAGGGCCAGCGTGAGGTTGTCGATAGCGCTGCGTTCGCTCTCGCCGCGTTCGGAAAGCTCGCGCAGCAGCATGTAGAGGAGGGCAGGGGCAAGGCCCGCCAAGATCGCCCAAAACAGCCGGTCAGGCGTGGCCGTTCCCCAAATCGCGACCGCCGGCAGGATCACCACGGCAGGAAACGCCGGAAACGAGACGAACCACGTCCCTTCGTAGCGCGCCCAATCGTTCGTTCCCGGCGGCGTATTGCCGACCAGCGACAGCTGCCCGTGCAGAAAAGAACGCGCGAGATGGACGAAGTGGTTATTGGGAGAAGGTTCGAGGGCGAGCTTGCCCAACACCAGAATGTACGCCGTCGCACTTGCGATGAAGATGAGAAGAGGAGCGTAGGCCTTGTGGCGCATCGGGCGTCGCGATGATAGCCGCGCCGACCTGCGCATGCCGCCAAAGAGCCGCGTCCCGCTGTCGAAACGTCGCGCGAAAGCTTCGCGCATCGCGAAAAATCGCCTGCTTTTGCCAAGGTTCACGGTGGGTGGCGCCCCGCGCGCCCAGGGGCCCCACGCTTGACCATACGCGAGCATGGTCTTATTCCATGCGGGTCGCGGAGCCGTGAAACCGCGCCCAGGAGTCCCAATGTCTGCCGTCACTCAGGAGTCCGTCCTCGCTGCGCTCTCCGAAGTGGAAGACCCCACTTTCAATAGGCCCATGCTCGAGCTCGGTACGCTCAGTGACGTGATCGTAGAAGGAAACCAAGTGCATGCGTCGGTGCGCTTAACCTCACCGTCGGACGATCTGCAGCTCGAAATCCGCAAGCGCATTCACGGCGCGCTCTCGCCCCTCGGCATCGAACAAATCGCGCTCGATTGGGATTTGCAGGTGCCCACGCGCGACGTCGGTCAAGAAGACCCGATTCCTGGCGTGCGCAATGTGATTCTCGTGATGAGTGGCAAGGGCGGCGTCGGCAAGAGCACGACCGCGGTCAATCTCGCGCTCGCGCTCAAGCGTATGGGAGCGCGCGTCGGTCTGCTCGATGCAGACATCTACGGGCCGTCGATTCCCACCATGTTTGGGATTCAAGGTTTTCCGAGCAGTGAAGACGGCAAGACGATCGAGCCGCTCGAGCGCTTCGGCATCAAGCTGATGAGCATCGGCTTTCTGATGGAGGACACCAAGGCGGCGATCGTCTGGCGCGGTCCGATGTTGCACGGCGCTCTGCAGCAATTTCTCGGCGACGTGCACTGGGGTGAGCTCGATTATCTCGTGCTCGATCTGCCGCCCGGCACGGGCGACGTCGCGCTGAGCCTCGCGCAGAAGATGAAGGTCACAGGTGCGGTGATGGTGACCACGCCCCAGGAAGTGGCGCTGCAAGACGTCTACAAGAGCGTATCGATGTGCGAGAAGCTCAACATCACGATCCTCGGCGTGGTGGAGAACATGAGCTTCTTCATCGATAGTGCCGGCGTGCGTCACGAACTGTTTGGGGCCGGTGGTGGAGAACGCATCGCGGCTTACGCCAAAGCGCCGCTGCTTGGCCAAGTTCCGCTCGAGCCCAAGGTTCGGCAATGGGGCGATGACGGCACGCCCATCGTTCAGGCTGCTCCTGACAGCGCGCCAGCGCAGGCTTTCTCGGCGATTGCAGCCCAGCTCACTGCGCTGATCGCACAACGTCACTTCGAGCGCCAAGGTGGCGGCAAAGCGCCAGCCGCGAGTGGTCCGCGCAGGCTCAAGATCGTTCGCTAGATCGGCGCCGTAGCGATTGCGCACGATGTAGGTTCAGTCGGTGGCGGCCGTGTCGGTTGCTGCCTTCGTTGCACTCGCTGCCTGGGCGCGGGATCCTGTCGGGATGCGGGCCGTTCGTGCTTAGGATTTGGTTTCTCGCGGCCAGCTTGCTGTCGCTTTCGGCATGTCTCCATCCTCATGAAGCCGTGATCCCGATCGATCCCGGCGAGTGGGACGGCGACTTCGGGCTACAGCTGGCGATCCATCGGCTCAACGACCACGAGCACGCGCTGCTCGTCGCGTGGCTCGGTTATGCCGAACTGACCTGGTATCGCGGCGACCGCATTCTTCCCGGTACCACCGTGGGTGAAGCCATGCACGCGCAGCGGCATTTCCAGCGTGAAGAGCACGCGCGTCGCCTTCTAGAGAAGAAACTCGGCCGGCTTTTGCCCATTATCACGACCCGTCCAGTGCTTTATCGGCTATCCAAACCGGGTGGATCTCTTTGAGCACGCAGCGCAGGGAAGCGTCGAAGGTCGTCCGCTCGCCGAACGCATGCGGCCGCGCAGCCTCGATGAAGTCGTCGGCCAGCGTCATCTGATCTCACCCGGCAAGTTGCTCTACGAGGCGATCGTTCACGATCGCGTGCCGTCGATGATCTTGTGGGGGCCGCCGGGCACGGGCAAAACTACGCTGGCGCAAGTACTCGCCAATGAAACGAGCGCGGAGCTCATCCCCTTCAGCGCCGTCTTGTCCGGTGTACCCGAGCTGCGCGTCGTCATCGCCAAGGCTGCGGAGAAGAAGCGGCTCTACGGCAAACGCACGACGGTGTTCATCGACGAGATCCACCGCTTCAACAAGGCTCAGCAAGATGCGCTGCTGCCTCACGTCGAGCGCGGCACCATCACGATGATCGGCGCCACCACTGAAAACCCGTCGTTTGCCGTCAATGCGGCGCTCTTGTCGCGCGCTCGCGTCTTTCGTTTGGAGCCGCATAGCGTCGATGACGTGCGCATGCTGCTGCGACGCGCGCTGGAAGACAGCGAGCGAGGACTCGGCACACTGGGTCTGACTGCAGCGGACGAGACGTTGCTCGCGTTGGCCGATCAAACGAGCGGAGATGCCAGGCGCGCGCTCGACGTTTTGGAGCTGGCAGCGCGGCATGCCGCAGCGCAAGGACACACCGAAATCGATGAGGGCAGTGTCACCGAAGCGCTCTCTTCGCGCACGTTGCTTTACGACAAGAGCGGCGAGGAGCACTACAACGTCGTGAGTGCGTTCATCAAGAGTATGCGCGGCAGCGATCCGGACGCTGCGGTGTACTGGATGATGCGCATGCTCGAGGCGGGCGACGAGCCGCTGTTCGTACTGCGACGCATGATCATCTTTGCCAGTGAGGACGTCGGTCTCGCCGATCCCATGGCGATCCAGGTCGCCACGGCTTGCGATCAAGCATTTCAGCGGCTCGGCATGCCCGAAGGGATGTTTGCGCTGGCTCAGTGCTGCCACTACTTGGCGTGCGCGCCAAAATCGAACGCGAGCTACCGCTCCTGGACGGCGGCGCGCGAAGACGTGCAAAAACACGGGGCACTGCCGGTTCCGCTGAAGCTGCGCAACGCCGCCACCAAACACATGAAACAGTGGGGCTACGGCGACGGTTACAAGTACGCCCACGACCACGGCGGTTTCGTCCCAGGCGAGACGTACTTGCCCGATGCGCTCGCCGGCAAGCGCTACTACGAGCCCAAAGAGGTCGGCTTCGAAGCCAAGCTGCGGGCACGACTGAAGGCGCTGCGCGGTGAGTCGGAGTAAGGCGTCTGCGCACCGCGTGCGCACTTGCGACCTCATGTCGCAGGATGATCATTTGCCACGCAAGCGAGCGAACGATAGCCTGCTGATCGCCTGTCGTGCACGCTCCACGGCGACTCGCTTCCGCCCGAACCTCCGACGATCCGACCGATGAACGCTCCTGCAACCTCGAAGCCTCCTATCGGCTGGCTGCTGCTGGCAGTGACGACGGCCCTGCTACTCAGCGCCGCGCTCTATGCAATCTTCTGGATCGCGCCAGTCGAACAGCAGATGGGTATCGTCCAGAAGATCTTCTACTTTCATGTGCCGAGCGCGTACGCGATGTACATCGGCTTTGGCCTGTGCGTGATCGGCAGCGCCGCATTCCTGATCACGCACCGCGACGTGTGGGAGGCGATCGCTATCGGCGGCGCCGAGGTCGGCAGCATCTTCTGCGCCATCGTGCTCATCACGGGGCCGATTTGGGCGCGCAAATCGTGGGGAACTTACTGGACGTGGGATCCGCGCCTCACCACGACGCTGCTGATAGGTCTCATCTACGTAGCGTATTTGTTGTTGCGCAACGTGGGCGCGACGGGCGAGGCCGAGCGCAAGTTCGCGGCAGGCTTGGGGCTGATCGGTGGCGCCCTGATGCCGATCATTCACTACAGCGTTCAGCTGTGGCGTGGTCAGCACCCCACCGTCATCACGAGCAAGGGTGGTGGTCTCGACGCCAAGATGGGCATGGCCCTCGGCATTTCGTTTGCGGCGTTCAGCGCCTTGGCCTCGTTGCTCGTATGGACGCGGGCACGCGCCGAACGCGAGCGCCAGCGCGTGATTTCTTTGGAGCTCGACGCCGCGGAGCGCGGCTTGTTGGAGGATGCATGATGGCGATGATGCGCGTGCTCGTGTTGCTTTGCGCTTGCTTTGCAGCGCCCGCCCTCGCGCAAGAAGATGCTGCGGCAGCGCGCTCGACCGCGTTTCAAGCCGTCGAAGGCGCGCGTCCCGAAGACAACGTGCCCGGTGGCAAGCTGATGATCAGCGCCTACGGCGTGGTGATGGTGTTGCTCGTGGGATACGTGCTGCGCCTCGGGCTGTTGCAGCGTAAAACCTCGGCCGACGTCGAGCGTTTGACGAGCCTCATCAAGCGCACACAACCCAAGAGCTGAGTAATGCTGCCGCCCGCAACGCACCTGCTTTACATTCCAGGGGTGCTCCTCGTCGGCCTCTTCTTGGGCTTCTTTTTGGGCGCCAAAGCGGCCCGTGCCCAGTTCGAGAAAGCCGCCCGCGACCGCAAGAAGTAGCGACCAGCGGGCTTTTTCAACCTCGCTGCGCTTGGCGCGAGCGCGCGAAAAGTGTCGGACCTGTACGTTCCCTCGCGTGCGCTCGGGCGCGCCGCGGTGCAGACTCGCTTCTCGTATTTTAGCCGGCAAAGTAGGCGAAACGCGAGTTCGAGACCAAGCCGGAAAGGTCGTCCCCATGCTGAGCTTCGATCTGAGCCCCGAGCAAAAAGCCCTCAAAGACAACGTCGCTCGCTTCACGGCCGAGCGCATTTTGCCGGTCGCGGCCGAGTTGGAGCGCGAATCCACGTTTCCGATGGAGATCATCCGCGAAGCGTGGGATCTCGGGCTCGTCGCGCCGGTGGTACCGAGTGAGTACGGCGGCGCGGGCGCTTCGCACGTCGACCAAGCGGTCATCACCGAGGAGCTCGCCTACGGCTGTTCTGGCATCCAAACCAGCATCACCGCGAGCACGCTGGCTGCAACGCCGGTGATCCTGGGGGGAAACGACGCGCAGAAGAAAAAATACCTCGGCATGATCACCAACGAGTTCGCGCTCTGTTCGTACGCCACAACCGAGCCCCAAGCCGGCAGTGACGTCGCGGCCATGCAAACGCGCGCCGTGCAAAAGGGCGACGACTGGGTGCTCAACGGCAGCAAGTGCTTCATCACCAATGCAAGCTACGCGCGCTGGTACGTCATCTTCGCGACCATCGATCCCAAGCTGCGCCACAAGGGCATTGCGGCCTTCATCGTCGATCGCGACCTGCCCGGCGTGTCCGTAGGCAAAAAGGAAGACAAGCTCGGCCAGCGCTCGAGCGACACGAACACGGTGATCCTCGAGGACGTGGTTTTGCCCAAGGCGAACCTGCTCGCGCCTCCAGGCGAGGGTTTTAAGCTGGCCATGCAGACCTTCGACGCCACGCGACCCGACATCGGCATGAGCGCTGCGGGACTGATGCGCCGCTGCATCGATGAATGCGTGCGCTACGCCAAAGAGCGCAAGACCTTTGGAACTCCAATCGCTGCCCACCAGGCGGTGCAGTTCATGATCGCCGAGATGGCGATCAAGGCCGAAGCCACTCGTCTCTTGGCGCTGAAAGCTGCGACCTTGCTCGACCAAGGCGAGCGCAGCTCACTGTATTCGGCATTTGCGAAGGCGCTGGGCGCAGACAGCGCCATGCAGTCCGCCATCGACGCCGTGCAGGTGTTTGGCGGCAACGGCTTCATCAAAGAATACCCCGTCGAAAAGCTGATGCGCGATGCCAAGATCCTACAGATTTACGAGGGAACGTCGCAGATTCAACGGGTGGTGATCGCCAAGCACTTGTTGGGCGGTTGAGGCGCTCGACGCCGCTTAGCGCCCGGAGCAGCCCCTACCGCTTGGCGGGTCGTCTCGTGCTCCGCTGACCCGCTTCATTCCGCACTGGCTATTGGCCGAGCGCGCGCGCTACCTTTCGGCGGTGCGCGCTCGTTGGTTTTGGGGGATGGTGGCAGTAGCGCTGTGCGGCTCGTTGACGAGCGCGTCATGGCTCTCGTTCGCCCAGGCTGCTCCTGACGCGAGTGAGCCGAGCTTTGCTGCGATGGGCGTCAAGGTGTCCGACATCTTGCGCTCCTTGAAGAGTGCTCGCCCGCTCTCGCTGCGCACCGTAGGCACGACCTCGCTCGTCTTCAAGCTGGACTTGGAAGGCGGCATCGACGCGGCCTTCAAGCCTGCGAGCAAACGGCACCCTCAAGGTTATCGAGCCGAAGTGGCTGCGTTTCGCATCGCACAAGCCCTGGGAATGGACAACGTCGCGCCCGCCGTGCCGCGCTCGTTCGCTCGTTCGCAACTGGATGCGTGGGTGCCCGGTTTCGAGCGCGGCACCTACGCGAAGCTCGCGCCCGAGTTCCTAGAGAGCGACGGGCAAGTGCGCGGTGTCGCCATTTACTGGATTCCCGAGATGTACGAGATGGGCATCGATACCGCGGATGGGATTCGTCAGTGGCGGCGTTGGCTGTCGCAGCGCGACCCAGACGGACCGTCGCGCGATCGGTCGAAGCTGGTGGCTGCGCAGGTGAGCAATA
>WUUC01023459.1_pt1 | contig 11772 bp, 9 predicted proteins | sample 6278441 | NCBI WGS metagenome assembly WUUC01 (sample SAMN13675441, study PRJNA597444) | soil metagenome | isolation source: soil | place: USA: Washington | collected 2017-10 | reverse complement strand
CTGATACCACCAAAGTTCGCACGTGATCCATTCTTATGATGGTTGTTGTGATAGCTCTCGCCCATCATCAGGAAATCTACCGGAAGGAAATTCCTCGAAGTATCGCGCACGTCGAAATTTCTGTAACCATACTTATGAGCAAACCAGTTGATGATCGCACCGTGGATGGGACTCATCAGGAAGTGTATCGGTAGCAAAAGATAAAACCAGGGCGAAGGAGCAAAGATCACATACACCGCCACGTATGTCGCACCCCAGAATACCCTCGACGGCCACGAACGAGCAAACTTGTCGAACGCAACCCAATCGGGCACACCTTCTGTAAATCTTTTATCGACAACCATGATCTTGTTGGAAAGCTGTGAATAGATGGTCTTCGTCTTCCACATCATGTTCCAGATGGTTTCATCGTAGATAGGGGAATGAGGATCGTTTTCCGTATCGGCGTAAGCATGGTGCATACGATGCATCACACCATAACCGTAAGGACTGAGGTAATTTGCGCCCTGGAAGATCCACGTGAGGATATAGAATATCTTCTCGGTGGTCTTGTTCATCGTAAAGGCGTGGTGGGCAGCGTAACGGTGCAGGAAGAACGTCTGGAAGAATAGGGAGAGATACCAGTGCGCTGCAAAAAATGCAAGAATGACTATCATAGAATTTCCCTCAGGGTTTTAGTTTTCACAGTAAGACAGGGGGGAGGCTGGTTTGTGACAAAAAGGGTGGAAAATCTTAGAATTTTTTCCGGATGGCCTCCGAGATGTCGTCCTTAAGGTGGGCGACCAATTCAGAGGCATTTTCCATGGTACAGGCCTTTTTGAAGGCATCCAGCAGGTCGGAAGCGTTTGTAAGCTCCGTTTGCATCTTCGAGGTACCTTCTTCAAGTTTCTTGCGGGCCCTTGACAGCAACTGGCGGCAATGGTCTTTCTTCTTATCCAGCGTCTTTTGGAGCGCTTCGTAGTCAAAATCAAACACTTCCTTGAGCAGGAACACGGCCCTTTCGAGAGGCTGAAGTTTCTCCTGCATCACTTTGAACGCCTGCTTCAGGTCGACATCAAGGTCCAGGTGGCTAAAGTTTACTTCCTTTAACTTTTGTACAAACTCGCTCGAGTTAATGCTCTCGATACATTCCACCTTTTTACGCTTCAACGCCTCAAGGTGTGACAGACAGTTGTTGGTAACTGCTTTTATCAGGTAAGCCTTTGTATTAGCTATTCTCTGGTGATCAATAGTAAGCCAGCGGAGAAATGTTTCCTGTACAATATCCTCTGCGTCTGCCTTACATCTTACAAGATTGTAAGCGATCTGATGAAGCAGCGGTTGGTACAGCGTTATGGTCTGCGCGTGAGTCATGGGATGTAAAGATACATATGAACTTTTATCTATTTATATCGCTTAAAAGGAAGGTTGAATGAAGGGGTGGGAGGTATGCCAGAACCTGCAAAATCTGTGTTATTTTCACGATTTTGGGCCGAACGCTCGTTCTATCGCAGAATAACCCGAAATTTGTAATCTTAATCTAATAGTGATGGTCCAAAATACGACAGAACTGGTACCTGAGAACCGTCGAAAGCCTATTCTCAAGCAGGAGGTAGCATTTGCGATCGTGCACCTTATTCCCCTCGCTGCCATCTGGACCGGAGCCACACTTTTCGACTGGATGCTGTGTATTTTTCTGTACGTGTTCCGGATGTTCTGGGTCACAGGCGGATATCACCGCTACTTCGCTCACAAGTCGTATAAGACATCACGTTGGTTCCAGTTCGTTATCGCCTTCATGTCGATGACATCCGCACAGAAAGGTGTTCTCTGGTGGGCTGCTCATCACCGCCATCACCATCGGCACAGCGATACTCCGAAAGATCCTCACTCCATGCTCATCTATGGTTTCTGGTATTCACACGTAGGCTGGATCGTAGGTCCCGACTTCAAAGAAACTGACTACAAGACCATCGGAGACTACGCCAAATATCCCGAACTCGTTTGGCTCAATAAGCATTACCTCTATCCACCTGTCACGCTCGCTGTCATCGTTATGGCTGTCGGGGCATGGGTAAACGGCGGCAGCCCGCTGTTGATGTTCACACACCACGGTCTCTCTACACTGCTCATCGGTTTCTTCCTGAGTACTGTCATTCTCTACCACGGTACATTCTCGATCAACTCGATCATGCACCACTTTGGAAAACAGCGCTACGAATCCAACGATGAAAGCAAGAACAGCCTCTGGCTTGCACTGCTTACACTTGGTGAAGGCTGGCATAACAACCACCACTACTATGAAGTAGCGTCACGCCAGGGATTTTTCTGGTGGGAAGTTGATATTACATACTATTGTTTGAGAGCCCTTGCGGCGGTAGGACTCATCTGGGATCTTAAAGAGGTGCCGAGGCACATTAAGCATTCGAAGAATAAAACGCATGCGCAGGAACTGAGGAAACAGTATGAACCGCAGGAGACCGAAAAGATTCTAGAAGTCCAGAAGTAAGGTGCAAAGTGCAGAGTGCCGACTCTTATTGGGGTTAATGTAATTGCGCACTAAGGAGGTGTCATTTGGTCGCGATAGCAAACTACATGACCTCTCCATGGTCAGCGGGATCAATTAACCACCAGCTATCGGCACTTTGCACTCTGCACCAAATAAGAGTTACCTTTGTCAACCCGATGAACTTAACCAGTCTCCATAAGATCCACGCATTGCTGCTTGTCACAGCATTAGCCTTTGGTCAGATCGGAGCCGGCTTTCTCCACAACAAACACGACGCCCACGAAGCTGTCATCGATCTCGACAGTGACCATCCCGTGCTCGTGAATCACGGCGAACATTGCAAAGTCTGCGCTGTCGATTGGGCGCACCCATCGGACCTGGTCTTTTTTGCATTTGTTTTACCCGACGCTGATTATAATTTTTCGGCAGCAGTCGATGTCAGTTCAATCACGGATCCCGAAGCGATCTCGAAGAACAACAAAGCTCCACCCTTTCTTAGCTAAACCCCTGCGTCACTCTGTGCTGCCTCCGCGGCACTCTGCGCAACTGCATTTTTTCTGAGTTAAGATCACCTTGCTCTATTGAGACTTTTCATAATTCTTATATTATTCTTCCCTTCGATCGCTTTCAGTCAAAGCAATTGCAGCTTTACTTTTTCCGGAAAGATCGTTTCTGCTAAAGAACCTTTGCCCGGCGCAGCTATCGTGTTCCACGAAGAGCAAAAAGGCGCCATCAGCGACGTCGAAGGCAAGTTCAGTATCGAGGGGCTTTGCGCACGGATGTACACCTTTCACATTCATTTCCTTGGCTACAAACCACTGGCTGTCGACATTGACCTGCGTAATGGAAACATAGATCGCACAATCACTCTCGAAGAAGAATTGAAGAAACTCGATGAAGTCGTTGTGCAGGGCCAGACACAAAACATCGACAACGTTCAGAACTATGTAACACTCGGGGAAAAGGAACTTGCAGCCACCGCTGGAAAAACTCTGGGTGAATCACTTAAAGAAGCCCCCGGTGTCAGTACCATCCAGGCTGGCCCCGGTATTTTCAAGCCAGTCATACACGGAGTTCACAGCACCCGGGTGCTTATCCTCAATCACGGCATTCGACAAGAGGGACAACAATGGGGCGCCGAACATGCTCCCGAAGTAGATCCATTTGTTGCCTCGGAACTAGTTGTTATCAAAGATGCCTCGGCTATCAAGTACGGCACCGATGCTTTGGGCGGCGTTATCGTAGTGAACCCCGCACCCCTCCCCGAGCGAGCTGGTCTCGGTGGATCCATCAACGCGATCGGTCAGAGCAATGGTCGTGCGGGCACACTGTCGGGCATGCTTGAAGGTGGTTTAAAAAACCAGGAAGGCTGGGGCTGGCGACTGCAGGGCACCGCTAAACGCGCCGGCGACTATCACACACCCGACTATCAATTGACTAATACCGGCAGCAAAGAACTCGACTTCTCCGTAGCAACAGGTTACCACGGAAAGACTTTCGGAACCGAGGTGTTCTTCAGTCACTTTCAGACAGAGCTGGCTATATTGAAAGGTACCGCCATCAGCAACCTCGACGATCTCCTGACCGCGATGGAGAAGTCGCCTCCCCAGTACACTTCACCATTCAGTTACGACATTGGTGAACCAAGACAACAGGTTGCGCACAACTTACTGAAAGTGCTCGTTCATAAGGAAACCGGTAACGGCGACATTCATTTTCAATACGGACTTCAGAATAATGCGCGTAAGGAGTTCGATATACGCAGGGGTTCATTGTCTGAACTACCGGCCATCGACCTTCAACTGAATACACACACCTTCGAAGGTGAATGGGAGATCGACAACGAGGATAAGAGTTCGTTTTGTTTCGGTGCCAATGGAATGATCCAGCAAAACAGCAACGTCGCTGGCACACAACGTATCCCCTTCATCCCGAATTACACCAGTTTCTCCGGCGGGCCTTTTGCAGTCGCGAAGTTGTTTGTAAACGCATGGACGATCGACCTTGGTGCACGATATGATTATCGTAGCTACAGTATATCGGGTTATGATTTTAAGAATACGTTGTACAGATCGAATCTCCATTTTCAGAATGTAAGTGCGACGGCGGGAGCAACAGTGAAACTTAAGGATGACCAGTCACTGTCGTTCAACGTGAGCAGTGCATGGCGTCCGCCACATGTTGCGGAGTTGTACAGCCTGGGAACGCATCAGAGTGCCGCTTCGATAGAATACGGATTGTTACTGAACGACACCACGAACGAGGTGATGGACATCGGTGATGTTGACTTCAGGATCGAAAAGGCATTGAAGTGGGTAAGCACTTATCGATATCAAAAGGAGCGGTTGCAATTCGAGGCCACGGCTTACATAAATTTTATCTTCAACTATATCTATTTGAGACCTACGGGTGTAACCCAGAACATTCGTGGAACATATCCTTATTTCAGGTATACACAGACCGATGCTTTGTTCACCGGGCTTGACCTGTCGGCGGTGTGGCAGGCGGCTAAAAGGATTGCTATTACACCAAAGGTATCGCTGATCCGTGCGTCGGATTATGCGAATAAGGACTACCTGGTGTTTGTGCCTGGTAATCGTTTCGAACTGGGCGCTCATTACGAGATACCGAAGTGGAAAAAGCTGTCGAATATTTTCCTCGAGTCGAAATGGAAGTATGTGATGCGACAAGTGCGAGCACCGCGGGTGGTGACCGTGAGAGAACTGAAGCAGTCGCAGGAGGATGGGACCAATCTGTTCCAGGATGATTCCTCCAACTTCGACTTTATGGGGGCGCCCGACGGTTATTTGTTGTGGAATATGTCGGCGGGTATAGCGGTCCCGGCAAACAAGGGGCGCTACGAGTTTCGGGTTTCTGTTGAGAATATGCTCAATACGCGCTATCGGGAATACACCAACAGGTTTCGGTATTATGCGGATGATCTGGGGAGTAATTTAATCTTCGGGGTAAAGTACGTCTTTTAATTTTTTAAAACCGGGCGTGAAAGTGCAGAGTGCAAAGTGCCGGATTCTTTCTGTTGTATGAGTCTTTATTCAAGGAGAGATCATTAGATCGCGACGGCAAACCCATTGATCTCTCCCAGTTCCGCAGGCGCTTTAACGTAATTTTGCGACGGCACTTTGCACCCTGCACCTGTTTTTTGTGAGCGACATACTTGTAGATTTGTGTCATAACTACACGAATGATTAGTCCCACCATTCATCTCTCCGTCGACGCCGTGATCTTCGGTTACGATCCCGATGAGGGTATTTCTGTGCTGTTGATCAAGCGTAACATCGATCCTTACCAAGGATGGTGGGCACTTCCCGGCGGACTGGTAAAGACCTACGAGTCGCTGGAACACGCGGTGCGAAGAGAGCTCAAGGAAGAAGCCGGTATCGAAGTCCAGTACCTTGAACAGCTCTACACTTTCGGTGAAAAAGACCGCGACCCAAGGAACCGCACGGTTACCGTCGCATATTACGGCCTGGTCCGTCCCAAAAACTTCCGGTTGATCGCAACCACCGACGCCGACGATGCGAAGTGGTTTAATATCAAAGGACTCCCGCGACTGGCTTTTGATCACAAGAACATTATCGAAATGGCAACATCACGCCTTCGCGGCAAGCTGGCTTATGAGCCGATCGGCTTCGAGTTGCTGGATTCAAAGTTCCCGTTCTCTGACCTCGAAAAGCTGTACCAGATCCTGCTCGACAAAGAGTTAGACCGCAGGAATTTTAAGAAGAAGATCATGGCTTATGGATTCCTGGAAGAGACCAGCGAGATCAAAAAACAATCCAGTGCCGGGAGACCAGCGGCGCTGTTCAGATTCAACAAAAAGCGGTACGAAGAGCTGGTAAAACGAGGGTTTAACTTCGACCTATTCTACTGAAATTCAGCCAATTGAATAATTATTGTACTTTTTACGCAAATACATCAACTTCAGTCACCATATTTGCGTATATAATACACAAATAACATTAATATGAAAGAAGTCGGTGTAATTGTGTCGAGGTTTCAGACGCCCAGGCTCCACGAAGGTCATCGGAAGCTGATCGAGGCGGTAACAGCAAAGCACAACAAGACGGTCATAGTGCTTGGAGTTTCCCCGGTGCTCGGGAGTCGCCGGAACCCGCTGGATTTTCAGACGCGCGAAAGGATGATCAAGAAAGAGTACAACAACCTGGTCGTTCTTCCTTTGCCAAACCATCCAATCGATGCTACGTGGTCGACTAGTCTCGATCATCTGTTGAGTAACACATTCCCCGGATCAGCTTTCAGATTGTATGGGAGCCGCGACAGTTTTATTCCCTTTTACACAGGCCGGTTTGATGTCGAACAGCTTCCTGAAGTCGGAAACCACAGTTCAACCATTCTACGCGATCAGATCTCCGACCGCGTTCTCGACTCCGAAGAATTCCGCACGGGCATCATCTACGCATATTCAAACACTTACCTCAAAGTGTACCCAACGGTCGACATAGCACTGTTCAGGAAGAATAAAACCGAATTACTCCTTGGTAGAAAGTCGATCGACAACAAGTGGAGGCTTCTCGGCGGGTTCAGTGATCCAACGGATGAAAGTTTCGAAGCGGCCGCAAGGAGGGAGATGATTGAAGAGTGCGGTGAGATCGACATTACACCTATGCAGTACGAAGGTTCGTTCCGCGTAGCCGATTGGCGCTACCTGCACGAAGCCGATAAGATAATCACAAGCTTATTTTCGACTGACTTTGTTTCCGGCGAACCGAAAGGCAGTGATGACATCGCGGAAGTGAAATGGTACTCGCTCCGTGAAGTGGAAGAGATGATGCTCGTGAAACTCACCGCCGGTGAGCACTACCCTCAATTGAATGCATTGATCAAAAAGTATTTAAAGAAATAGTTATGAATAAGAACTTGCTCTTAATGGCCGACGCCTACAAGTATTCGCACTATAAACTATATGCTCCCGGCACAACGAAAATTTACTCGTACCTCGAAAGCAGGGGCGGCATGTTTGATGAAACTGTTTTCTATGGCCTTCAGTACATCATCAAAGAATACCTCGAAGGCCCAGCATTCACAAATGAAGACATCGATGAAGCCGAAGAATTGCTGAACGGCGTGTTCGGCACCAAGGGAGTTTTCAAAAGAGAAAATTTCGAACATATTCTTACCAGGCACGGTGGCCGGCTGCCGGTGAGGATCAAAGCCGTAGCTGAAGGAACAGCAGTACCGACCCACAACGTACTGATGACCATTGAGAACACAGACCCTCAATGTTTCTGGCTCACGAACTTTCTCGAAACACTGCTCATGCAGGTTTGGTATCCCTCTACTGTGGCTACGCTTTCGCGTGAGATCAGGAAGGTTGTGGAGGAATATTTTGACAAGACCGCTGATGACTCCGCGAAGGGATCGATAGAGTTTGTTCTGAACGATTTCGGTTTCCGCGGAGTGAGCTCTGTCGAAAGCGCGGCCCTGGGAGGTTCTGCTCACCTGGTGAATTTCATGGGCAGCGATACAGTCTATGCTTCGAAGTTTGCAAAGAAATATTATGATGCCCGTAAGGTTTATGGGATGTCCGTTCCGGCGACGGAACATTCGATCATGACGTTACTCGGCATGGAAGGCGAGGGGAAAGTATTCGAACACCTGCTTAGAGCCTGCCCGACGGGAATTCTATCCTGTGTCAGCGACTCATACGATATCTTCAATGCTGTGGAAAATCTTTGGGGAACCGAGTTCAAAGAGGAAATACTGAAACGTAACGGAACGCTGGTGATACGTCCGGACTCTGGTGATCCTGTAAGGACTTTGTTGAAAGTGTTTGAAATATTGTTTGAGAAATTCGGATACGAGACGAACGGGAAGGGTTATCGCGTTCTGCCGAAACAGGTGCGCGTGATCCAGGGAGACGGTGTTGACTACGAATCGATACGGTTAATTTACGAAGCATTGGCTTCGAAGGGGATCTCTGCCGAGAACCTGGTGCTGGGAATGGGTGGTGCGTTGTTGCAGAAGGTCAATCGTGATACACAAAAGTTTGCACTGAAATGTTCGTATGCTGAGATTGGGAATGAGAAGGTGGAAGTGCGGAAGTCACCCGTGGAGATGAATGAAGATGGAAAGATCGTCCCTTCATTCAAAAAATCGAAGGCGGGGAGGTTGAAACTTCTGTATGACAATGGACAGTTCCGCACGGTGACTGAAGGAAAACCTGGCAAAGATATTCTTGAGACGGTTTTTGAAAATGGGGAGTTAAAAAAGAGTTATACTTTCGAGGAGATTCGGGCAAATACTAAATCAGAAAGCAAGTGCAGTGTGCAATGTGCCAACACTTATTAGGTTAAACGCACTCATTGACCATGGAGACATCATCCGGCCACGATAGCAAACCGAGGATTATCTCTCCATGGTCGGAAAGATCGATTAAAATGCCGGCTGTCGGCACTTTGCACTCTGCACCCTTGTGTGGATCCTCATTCTTTATCAGACCCTCGTCGCAAAACTATGATCAACGATAACAACATCAAACTTTTCGCTACTTCAACGGCCGTGGCTCTTGGAGAAAAGATCGCCCAATATCTTAATCTCAAACTCTGCCGCACGGTTGTCGAGAAATTCTCGGATGGAGAGTTGTTTGTAAAGTTCGATGAAAGCGTTCGTGGCCAGGTGATCTTCCTGGTGACCAAAGTCCACATGCCGTACGAGAACTTCTTCGAGCTGCTGCTGACCATCGACGCAGCCCGGAGGTCATCTGCCAAAGAAGTGATTTTGGTGATACCGTATTTGCCACACAGCCGCCAGGAACGACGTGAAGGAGTACGCACAGCGATCTCATCGCGTATGGTTGCCGACATGATCCAGATGATGGGTGCCGACCGGTTGATCACACTCGATCTGCATACGAATGCCATTGAAGGGTTTTACAAGATCCCCCTCGACCCGTTATCGTCTTTAAAACTCTTTCTCGAACATATCAGGAAAGAGAACCTTCCGAATCTTTGCCTGTGCAGCCCGGACTTCGGTGGTATCAGACGGATCAAACAGTACCGGAAGAATCTCGACACAGAAATGGTTGTGATCAATAAAGAGCGACTGAAGGCGAATGCTGTGGAAAGCATGGAGATAATCGGTGACGTAAATGGCCGTAATGTGATCATCATCGACGACCTGGTAGATACCGCCGGAACATTGTGCGCGGCTGCTGATCTCCTGGTGGCGCGGGGTGCGAAGTCGGTACGGGCTTACTGCACACATGGAATCCTCAGTGGCCGCGCGCTTGAGAATCTGGAGAAGAGCCGCATCGACAAACTCTTCATCTCCGATACGGTTATCGAATCTGTCAATCATCCCAAGGTGGGCATTGTGAGTTGTGCCCAGGTGCTGGCGAGCGCCATCGAAAATGTTATGTTGAATAAAAGTCTCAGCCAGTTATGATCACACGAGCTATCGAAAATGCTTTTAAACATGCGAAGGACCGCGGGTGGTCGAAGACGTACTGGGCCTTCGATATTCATGGAACGATCTTGAAACCCAATCATCGCCGTGATGTAATCGGGACCGAGTTCTATCCTGGTTCGATCGAAGTAATGCAGGCATTAAGTAAACGCACTGACATCGTAAGGATATTGTACACGTGTTCGTACCCTCATGAGATCGACGAGTACCTGGAGTTATTTCGCGCTAATGGAATTCATTTTCATTATGTAAATACCAACCCCGAGGTAGCAGACGGCGGTTATGGATATTATAAAGAGAAGTTTTATTTCAACGTACTATTTGAAGACAAGTCAGGTTTTAGCGGGGAGGAGGATTGGGTTGGCGTAAAGGAAATTCTTAAAAATTATTAAGCCGCGTATCCGCCCTGTAGGCAGACGGTATCCACCGCGACACCTATCTTTACCTCATGTTCATCCTTGTCCCGGGTCGTCATCACCTCCTCACTAACTTCCAGTTCAATTATCTATCCGAGATCTGCAAAGTCACTAAAGTCGACGCGATCATCTTTGCCGTAACTTCTGCCAATCACAGCAACACCCGCCGTAACCCTTTACCATTCTACCTTCGGGCACTTGCAATCGAGGAGTTCGGCAAGTCACTCGGCGTCCCATGTTTCATTTACGGTATCGATGATGTCGGTAACGTGAAGAACTTTTCAGGATACACCGTTAAACGTATTCATCACGAAAGTGAGGGGCAGTTCGATCTCGGGTCTTCGAATACACAGGTGGTTTGTTCGACACCCGTTCTCGAGATGTACGAGAACGATGGTTTCATCATACTCACCGCCGAACTCGAAGACAGGAAGACCTGGAAGCATCATACCTCCATGCCATGGGATATCGTGGAACGCATCGCTACGATCGCTGATTGGAAAAACGATAATTGGATCGTCAGCCGAATGCACCCTGCCTCGATCGACGTGTGGGATCGCTACCGGTTGGGGGGAAAGATCCAGATGCTCTTCCGTGACAAAATGATCTCGGACGACGGTGACATCACCACCACGCGTGACTACAACACCTACGTAAGGCAGATGGACGAGATTGCCGTGCTTAAATACGAAGAGACAGCGTCTTTCATCCGGCCGGGGCGCGTCGGCGACATCGGTTGTGCGGTCGGTTCGTGGATCAAACTCGCTTGTAAGGATACGCGATGGCGGGAATGTGACTTCTATGGCATTGAAGTCGCCCGCCACCTGTTTGATATCTGCCAGCAAAGAAAACATAATGGAGAGTTTGCAAACCCGTTCGTTTTCTTTTCACAAAGAAACGCGGTGACAGGACTGGCATTTGATAAAGGATCCATGAACACCATTCATACGTCTTCGCTTACCCATGAGATCGAATCGTATGGTAGCCGTGAGGAACTGCTTTCGTTCATCCGTAATCGCTACGACGAACTGGCGCCGGGCGGAGTATGGATCAATCGCGACGTGGTAGGACCTGCAGACCGCGAACGAACTGTACTGATGAAATTATCGAAGGTCGACGGACGGAACGATGACTTCGACAAGAAACATTCCACACGCGAGTCGTTGTCGGATTACCTGAAGGGCCTTTCAACCTACGGACGATTCAGGCGTTTCGCAAATGACTTCCGGGCAAAGGAAGGATACACGTTGAAGTACGAATTAACGACCGACCATGTCAGACTGTCGATGAAAGACGCGTGTGAGTTCATGAGCAGGAAGGACTACACTGACAACTGGGAAAGCGAGATGCACGAAACATTTTGCTTCTGGGATTTTGACGACTGGAAGAGACATCTCGCTGATGTTGGATTTTCGATAGCTG
>WUUC01081871.1_pt1 | contig 11773 bp, 3 predicted proteins | sample 6278441 | NCBI WGS metagenome assembly WUUC01 (sample SAMN13675441, study PRJNA597444) | soil metagenome | isolation source: soil | place: USA: Washington | collected 2017-10 | reverse complement strand
TCAGCGCACCGTATGGGGGATTGGGGCCCGCGAATTCGGAGGCGCCCGGGGTGGGCAGCATCCGGGTCTCGTAGTACTGCGTCGCGGGCCGCAGCGGAAACAGGTGTGCATCCGACGTCATCACCGCCGGCGTGAGATGCTCCAGCGGCGTGACATCGTCAAGGATGATGATGCTCCGCCCGTGCGTACCGAGCACCAGGTCGTTGGCCTGTTCGTTGAAGACGATGTCGTCGATCGGCACGCGCGGCAGGTTGCCCCGCAGGAGCGTCCAGTTGCGCCCGGTGTTCGTGCTCACGAACAAACCGAACTCGGTGCCTGCAAACAGCAGGTTCGCATTGCGCGGATGTTCCTCGAGCGCGTTGACGACCATACCGTCGGGCATGTCACCGGCGATCGACGTCCATGTCGCGCCTTGATCGGTGGTGCGGAAGATGTAGGGCCTGAAGTCATCGTCCTGGTGGCCGTCGAACGCGACGTAGGCAGTTCCTGCAGCATGCCGTGACGCGAGGACGCGGCTGACCCAGCGCGGTCCCGTCAGCTTGAACCGCGAGGTCAGGTCCCGCCACGTCTTGCCGCCGTCGGCCGTCATCTGCACGAGACCGTCATCGGTCCCCACGTACAGTACGCCGGCACTCACCGGCGACTCGGTGATGGTCGTGATCGTTCCGAAATCACTAACGCCGTCGTCGCGCGACAGCGTATCGTCGCTCCGTTCAGGCCCCATCAACGGCAGCTTCTTCCAATCCTGGTTCTTCGTCAGGTCCGGGCTGATGACGTCCCACCGCTGTCCACGATCCGCCGTTCGGAACAGCCGGTTCCCGCCGTAGTACACGACGCGCGAATCATGCGACGAGATGAGCATGGGGGTGCTCCAGTTGAACCTGTACGTTTCCTTCGGGTCGGCGGGCACCGGGCGGATCCCTTTTTCCTCGCGCGTGTCGAGGTCGACCAGGTACGTGCGTCCACTCTGCGAGTTCGCGTAGATCGTCCGTGGGTCCTTCGGATCGGCAATGGTGTAGAACCCGTCGCCGTAGGCGATGTTCACGACGTCGGTGTTGGTGATCCCAAGCTGGCTGTAGGTGCGGGCAGGAAGACCCCAGGTGCCGTTGTCCTGCGTGCCGCCGTAAATCCAGTAGGGATCGCGGCCGTCAACCGCGATGTCGTAGTACTGTCCGATCGGCAGGTTGTCGATGAAGTCCCAGGTGCGGCTGCCATCGTATGAGACATACAGGCCTCCATCGTTGCCGAGAATCAGGTGATCGGGATCGTCGGGGTTGATCCAGAGACCGTGGTGATCGACATGGATGCGATCTCCCGTCGTGTCGCTCTGCCAGGTCTTGCCTGCGTCGATCGAAACGAACAGGGGCGACGCGAGCTTCCACAGCTTGTTCGGGTTGTGCGGATCGACACGGATCTGGCTGTAGTAGCTCGGACGCTGGTTGAGGCTGTTCTGCTTCGTCCACGTCGATCCACCATCCTCGGACCTGTACACGCCGCCCTGCTGCTTGTGCTCGACCACCGCATATACGATGTTCTGGTGCGTGCGTGAGATGTCGACGCCGATCCGGCCGATTGTCCCGTCCGGCAACCCTTCCCGCAGCTTCTGCCATGTATCGCCGCCATCGAAGGAGCGATAGAGCCCGCTCCCCGGCCCGCCGCCCACAAAGCCCCACCCCCTGCGCCGCCGCTGATATGCCGCTGCGAACAGGGTGCGGCCGTCTGCACCCATTGCGACGTCCACCACACCGGTGTCGGCATCGATGAACAGCACCCGTTCCCACGTCTTCCCGCCATCCCGCGTCCGATAGAGGCCCCGCTCGTCGTTCGCTCCCCACAACCGGCCGAGCGCCGCCACGTAAACGATGTTCGGGTTGGCCGGATTGATCACCACGCGCCCGATGTGATGCGTGTTCCGCAATCCCATGTGCGTCCACGTCTCGCCGCCGTCTACTGACTTGAAGACGCCATCTCCCCACGACGAGCTCTGGCGGTTGTTCGGCTCACCCGTGCCGGCCCAGACAACATTGGAATCGGAGGGGGCGATGGCGAGATCGCCTATCGACAACGACGTACCTTCTTCGTCGAATACTGCCTTCCACGTCACGCCTCGATTCGTCGTCTTGAAGATTCCGCCCGACGCGGTCCCGACGAAGATGACATTCGGCTTCCCCCGCACGCCTTCGACGTCGTCGATCCGCCCGCCGAATGCCGCTGGCCCGATGTGCCGCCATGTGAGGCTGTCGAAGGGAGACACGGCCGCGGGTTGCTGCGCGGCGGCACTAGCCGTCCCGAGAAGGAAGGTGGCGATGATCAGGGGTTGGATGATCGGTCTCATAGAAGCTCCATGTTCGCGGCCTGTCAGCGTTGGCGATCGCGGGCGCGCACCGCCAGCGAGAGGTTGTGACGCGCCTGCTCGCTCGTAGGTCTGAGCGCGAGTGCAGTCTCGAGCGCCCGAACGGCGGCATCCGGTCGTCGGGACGCAATGTAAATCGCGCCAAGGGTATTCCACGCTTCGAAGTAGCTCGCATCGATGGCGAGCGCCTGGCGCTCGAGCTCCTCTGCGTGTCGAAAGTCGCCGCGCGTATAGGCGATCGTTGCCAGGTTGTGGTGCGCGCGCACATTTCGCGGTTCGTCTGCCAGCACGGACCGCAGCGTTCGTTCCGCAGCCTCCAGACGTGAGAGGCGGATGTACGCGAGCGCCAGCCGGAAGCGCGCCGTGACATGCCGCGGATTGAGCGCGACGGTGCGCTCGAGAGCACGGGCGGCCTCAGAGTAACGCTGCTGCCCGCCGAGGATGGTGCCCTTCAGATAATGAACTTGTGCAACGTCCGAATCGAGATGTTCAGCACGGTCGAGCGCCTGCAATGCTTCCTGCGGCTTGCCGGCCTCGGACAATTCGAGCGCGGCCATCGTCAGCGTGTACACGTCCAGCCTTTCCTTCGGATCAGGCAGGCGTTCGGCGGGTACGGTGTCGGCGGCAGGAGAGGCGCCGATGTATCCGAGCGCCATGAACTTCTCCTCGAGCTCCTGGTGTGGCGCGGCCGGCCTTGGCGCGCTCGCCCGTCGGCGCTCTATGACGCCCAGCAGGTTCTTCAAACGCGCAGCGTCGGCTGGGTACCCATTCGCGATGTTCCGCTGCTCGGCCGGGTCGACGGCCAAATCGTACAGCTCGGGTCGCGGCGCGGCGACATACTTCAGTGCTCCCGCGCGTACCGATTTGAGCTCGCTCCATTGAAACTGATGACGCGGCAGGAACGTCTCGGCGTATCCCTCGAGCCCGGGGTCCTGCTGATGCTGGAGGCTCGGCACGAGGTTCACGCCGTCCAGCGGCCAGTCTGCCTGCGCCCCGACCTGGGCGAGGTCGATCATCGTTGGCATCACGTCAACGATGCGCACGTGGGTACCGACCCGGCGCGCTGTTATCCCTGGTGCCTTGAGGATCCACGGGATCCGAAGTGTCTCGTCGTACAAAAAGAAGCCGTGGGTCTGTTCCCCGTGTGCGCCGAGCGACTCGCCGTGATCGGAGGTGACGCTCAGGGTCAGGTCCTCCCATATCCCTTCGGTACGGAGCCACGAGAAGAACGCATCCAACTGCCGGTCCACTTCGCTCACTTCAGCGCCGTAACTCCCCGTCAGGTAAGGGGCGTGCGGCTCGAACAAGTGGACCCACACGAAGAACGGCTGCTTCTTCTCGTCGGCCTCGCCACGCGACAGCCACTCACGCACGCGCGCCAGCGTGTCCGCGGCGCTGCGTTCCGGACCCGCACCGAGCGCATCGTCGTAGCCGTCGAACCCGTGGTTGAGCCCATACCGGTGATCGAGCACGACGGCGCTGACGAAGGCACGTGTGGAGTAACCGCGGCCACGCAGCCACGCCGAGTAGGTGGCGGTCTCCTTCGGCAGCGAGAAGACCGTGTTGTCGCGGACGCCGTGCGCCGGAGGGAAGGTGCCCGTGAGCAACGACGCGTGCGCAGGCAAGGTGAGAGGCCCGACAGACGTGGCGTACTCGAAGCGGACCGCCTCGGCCGCCAGGCGTTCGAGTGCGGGTGTGACGCGCGCGTTGACGTGGTCTGCGCGCAGCGTGTCGATGGTGATGACCATCATCGATCCCGGCGTGCGCTCCGAGCGTGCGCACGCCGGGCTTGCGAGGATGACGGCCAGCAGGGCCAACAAGGGCCGGGTCACGCCTGGTGCATCGGTCAGAAGATCAACTTGACCGCGAACTGCAGCTCGCGCGCCGCGAACGCCTGCGTCGATCGGCCGAACGTGGCCTGCGCCATGTTGCCGTTCGGCCGCTGCAGGTTCACCTGGTTGAGCACGTTGAATGCCTCGGCACGCACCTGCAGCTTCGTCTCGCGCCAGGGAAGTGCAAAATCCTTGAACAGCGACAGGTCCGTTGCGGCAAACCCCGGTCCGCGGTAAGCGTTGCGGGGGAGATTGCCGATGACGTCAGGCCGCGGAAAGTCCGCGGCGCTGAAGAGCCCATTCATATACGCATCACGGCCGGTATCGGGCGGGTCGAGACCAAAAGCGGGCAGGTTCGGTCGATCGGTGTTCACGCCGTCACCGTTGTAGTCCCCCGTGGGATACGACGCCTGGTTGTTGACGTTGAACGGGAAGCCGCTCTGGAGCTGCGTGATGCCGTTGATCTGCCACCCTCCGAGGAGCGCAGCCGTGAGGCCGGTCGATTCCCGGAAGAACGGCAGCTCCCAGAGCCAATTCACCACCAGCCTGTGCCGCACGTCGAAATCCGAATACGCCCACTCGAGGTCGAGTTCGCGCGCATCGACCGGGAGGCCCCCGACCTGCACATCGGAGCCGCTGTCCATCGCCCGGCCCAGCGTGTACGACACCTGGCCGGTGAACCCGCGGGACAGACGCTTGTTCAGTTGCAGCTGCAGTGCGTGGTACTCGGACCGTGCGAGCATCGCGCGGTAGTTAATGCCGCCAAATCCCGGATTGAGGCGGTCCAGTCGGCCATCGAACAGGTCGCCGCGAATTGTGTTGTAGTCGACCAGCCGTCCGAAGTTGCGGCCAACATTGCCGAGATAGTTCGCCTCGAACACGAGATTCCAGAGCAGTTCCGCCTGCGCCCCAGCGAACCAGTTATGCGTGTACGCGTCCTTCGTATTCGGATCGGGAACCCGCAGCGACTGCTGCGACGTGCCGAACCGCGAGTTCCAGCCAGTGATGTTGCCTTGCAGCCCAAGCCCCTCCTGCACACCCGGATTCGTGTTCGGTCCGGTGATCGAGACGGGCTCGTCCCGCCGTGTTCCATCGGGATTGGTCGGGCCGTACGCGATAGGGATGCCCGCCTGTGAGGCCACATTCGACGGGTTCGCAACGGCGAACGCGTAGTAGGGAGGGTTGAACCGTATGTTCGTGATGCTGTTGTTGAACAGGCGTTCATAGGCGATGCCCCATCCGCCGCGCAGGGCAACCCGATTGTCGCCAAACGGATCCCACGAGACGCCGAGCCGCGGGGCGAAGTTGTTCCAGTCGTCCGGCACGACCTGATCGACCCCGCCGACCGTGGCGTTTCTCACCTGCTCGAAGATGTCGCTCCCTTGTCCCAGGATGATGTTCGTCAGCAGCCCGTTCGTTTCCGACGGACGTCCGAACCACTCGTGACGCAGACCCAGGTTCAAGGTCACGTTCGGTCGCACCTTCCAGTCGTCCTGAAGGAAGAAGCCCGTCTCCCAGAAGCGGAAGTTCCTCACGTTTGGCTCGATCAGGCCGGTCGCCGGATTGATCCCCATGATCGAGACGCGGTGAACCTCGTCCATCGCGAAATCGTGAACGCTGAGGAAGTTGTACCCGCCACGCCGAACCGCGAAGTCCGAATCGTCCTGCACGTGCCTGACTTCGCCGCCGAACTTCACGCCGTGATTTCCGAGCGACATCGACATGGTGTCGACCCAGTGGAACGTCTTCTGCGTGAAGCTCGCCGGGTTCGTGGGAAGGTTGCCAAACGATACTGTTCCATCGTCGAAGGCGATGTTCGGCACGCCCTCGTTTTGGGCGAGCAGGCCCCGGTTGCGATAGTTGAGGCCGAACCGCGCCTCGTTGACCATCGAGTTGGACAGCACGTAGGTGTGGGCGATCGTCAGGTTACGGCCGGTCTCGTCGATGGGCTGGTTGAATTGCTCATGGCGCGGGATGTTCTGGCGATCGTCGGTCAGCCGCCTATCCTCGATGAATCGCCCGAGCAGACGCATGTTGGACGTGAGCTCCTGGTCCACGCGCGCGCTGAACTGGTTGGCGTCGGTTGTCTCCGTGACCGGTATGTTCGCCGTCCCAATGTCCGGGATCCCATCAGGCGTTCCCTGCAGCGCATTGCGGAACAGGCCTGCCGCAGGTACGTAGTTCGGATTCGTGAGCACGCCCGGGTTATTGAGCGCGCTGTCGGTGCCGAGCCCGGCCACAGGCTGTCCCGTGTCACGAATGTTGCTGGTCGGACTCGGAGACGGAAAGTTCCGGAACAGGAAGTTCGCAATCGAGTTCGGGAAACGCTGGGCCACCAGCTGTCGGAACTCAGGCGTCTCCACAGTGCGCACGAGCGTCACGCCCCGCCGCAGGCGCAAGCCTTCGTACGACGCAAAGAAGAACGTCCGGTCGTGACGAATCGCACCGCCGGTCGTCGCGCCGAACTGATTGAACCGCAGCGGGTCCACCTCGCGTGAGAACACCGTGCGCGCATCGAGCGCGTCGTTCCGTAGAAACTCGTAAGCGGTGCCGTGGAGCTCGTTCGTGCCGGACTTGGTCACCACGTTCACGACCGCCGCACTGTTGCGCCCGAACTCGGCGGAGAAGTTGTTCGAAAGAACCCGGAACTCCTGGATCATGTCCACGTTCGGATTGACCGCGACACGGCCAGCCGTGAACTGGTCGTTGTTGTCGGTCCCGTCGAGCAGGAAGTTGTTCGCGCGGTTCCGCTGGCCGTTAACGAACGCCGAGTTACCGCCCGCACTCCCTCCGAGCACGACGTTCGCGGGATTGGCGACGGCGCCAGGCTGGAGATCCATCAGCTGGAAGACGTTGCGGCCGTTGAGCGGCAGCTCGCTGACCCGCTTTTCGTCCACCAGGTTCGAGAGGCGCCCTTCCTCTGTGTTGACGAGCGCAGCTTGCGACTGAACGGTGACGACCTCCGTGAGGGCTCCTACCTCCAGGTCGAAATCGAGCCGGACCGTGTCGCCGACCGTTAACAACACGTCAGACTGGGCGACCGTCTTGAAACCTTCGAGTTCAGCTTTCACTTCGTAGCTGCCGCGCGGCAGGTTCGTGATCCGGTACAGCCCATCAGGGCTCGACACGGCCGACCGCAGTTCGTTTGTCGCCTGGTTCCTGACGGTGATCGTCACGCCAGGCATGACGCCACCTGTCGCATCCTTCGCCGTTCCCGTCAGCGTGGCGTCGGCCGATTGCGCCAGCACCATGAGTGGAACGAACAGCAGCCATCCCAAGACAAATCCCACGACCCTAGTCATTGCACCCCTCCGTGCGTGGACGATATCGGTACGGAGGTACCAAGAACAGCAAAAAGGGGGCGGGCATGCACAGAGTTGGGACGAGGACGTGGCGGGACCGGGGCTCTGCCGACGGACTCTCAGTCCGTCAGCAGAACTCCGGTTGGGATGGCGAGAGGTGACACGTCAGTCGTCACGCCGTGCGGTTGTATGCCCATCCGTAGCGAACCGCTTGAAGAAGCTGTCGCCGTTCCACCGCGGCCGCGTGGCGCGGTTCGCGACCGCTTCGACGAGTTTCACGTAGATGCGGTTGAACTCAATCGCGGCCTGCTTGTCCACCGGTTGCGAGAGATCATCACGCACGGAGTGGTACCGCTCGGTCCGCCACTTCTGCACTGTTTCGTGCTCTGGCGAATCCTTCGTAAACCCGACCTTCAGTGAGAGCGCCGGGATGCCGCGTCGAATGAAGCTGAATTGGTCGCTGCGCGTGAAGGCATTGCGCTCGGGCTCGGGATCCGTGAGGACCTCGATGCCGAGCGGCTTCGCGATTGCCTGCAGGTCACGGGCAAGGTCCGACTCTTCAAGTCCCTGTGCGACGATGCTCTTCAACGGGAAGAGTGGAAGGAACATGTCGGTATTGAGATTTGCCACGATGCCGCGCGCGGGAATCGTGGGCTTGTGGGCGAAGTAGCGCGACCCGAGTAGCCCCTTCTCCTCGGCCGTCACCGCGACGAACGCAAGCGAGCGCTTGAACCCTTTCTTCGCGCCCGCGGCGGCCGCCGTTTCAATCAGCGTGGCAATGCCCGACGCGTTGTCCATCGCGCCGTTGAACACGCGATCACCCTCTACCGGATTTCCGACCCCGAGATGATCCAGGTGCGCGGTGATGACGACGTACTCGTTCTTCAGCTTCGGGTCGGTCCCGGGCAGGACGCCGACCACGTTCTCCGACGTGACCGGTTCCCCTCCCATCGAGACGATGGAGCGGAGAGTACCGCGCAGCGGAAACTTCGGAAGGGCCTTGCCCGCGTTCGCGAGCTCGAGTATCTCCTGGAATGTGTGGCCGCTATCGGTGAACCACTTCTCCGCATGCGCGGGGTTTGCCGTGGCCGCGAGCTGCTGGCCCGCGTTATCATCCATCGCCGGGTCGTCGAGCACCATCTGCGGGATGAGCCGGTTCTGGATCTGCCGTTCCCACGGGACGTCCTGCCCCTTCGGATTCTGAATCGCGACCCCTCCAACCGCTCCGGCCGCCTGCAACGCGCGCCACCGGTTCGTCGCATAGTGGGCGTATAAGGGCGCCGTCACACCGGGAGGCATACCGGTGAGGAATACGACGATCTTGCCTTTCAGGTCGAGGCCGGACAGGTCGTCGTGACCCGATTCGGGAACGGTCAAGCCATACCCCGCGAACACCATGGGCGCTTCGACCTTCGGCGCGTGCTTGACCCGGATGTTCAGCATGGCCTCCTCGCCGAACTTCACCGGTTCCTCCGCGCTGTCGCGCACGATCGTCAGGCTCGACTTGCTCTCGTCGAGGGTCTGCATCGTGAACTTCACAGGCTGCAGGTAGCCGTTACCCGCGCCGGGCTTCAGGCCAGCCTTCTTGAACTGCTCGACGACGTAGTTGGCGGCCTCGCGGTGCTCCTTGCTGCCGGTCTGCCGCCCCTGCATCTTGTCGTCGGACAGGTAGACGATGTGGGACCACCAGCGCTCGATGTCGTTCTGCTGCGCCCGAACGGCGCCAGCCGAGAGGATGATGACGACGGCGGTAATGAGACGTTTCATGTTGGATGTCCTGTAGGGGCCGACCGTCGGCCGGCCCTAGTACCTCACGAGCAGACGCGCGGCCCGCTCCACGTCATGTTCGGACACGAGAAAGAAATCTTCGAGTGGTGGCGAGTAGGGCACCGGGGTGTCGAGCGCGCCCAGAACGCGCACCGGTGCGTCGAGTGATTCGAACGCTTCCTCCTGAATGATGGCGGCGAGGCTCTCGCCGATGCCGCCGGTGCGGGAGTCTTCGTGCACGATCAAGACCCTGCTGCAGTGCCGCGCGACGGTGAGCAGCGATGTCTTGTCGAGCGGCACCAGGGTCCGCAGGTCCAGCACGCTCGCCTCGATGCCGTCGCCGGCAAGCCGTTCGGCAACCCGCAGGGCCACGTGCACGTAGGCGCCATACGAGATGATCGCCAGGTCGTCTCCGGCGCGCCGCAGCGCGGCACGCCCGAGCGGCATCGGGTGAGGCGCCTCCGAAGGGAGGGCCTGCTTCACACGCGGGTCGCGGTATAGCGCGATGTGCTCGTAATAGAGCACCGGATCGGGATCGGCCACGGCGGCTGCCATCAGCGCGCGCGCGTCCTCCGGGGTAGAGGGGGTGACGATCTTCAGGCCCGGCGTCCTGTAGAACCACGGCTCCGTGTTCTGGCTGTGATAGGGACCGGCGTGGCGCAATCCGCCCCAGGGCATCCGGACGACCATCGGCACCGATCCGCCCCAGCGATACCGAATTTTGGCGGCGTTGTTGACGAGTTGGTTGAAACCGGTGGCGACGAAGTCGTTGAACTGCATCTCACCGATCGGACGCTGGCCGGCCAGGGCAGCGCCCACGCAGACGCCGAGCACGGCGCTTTCCGCGAGCGGCGAGTTGATGATGCGGTCGCCAAACTCCTTGAGCAGCGGGCGGAGCAGCAGGAACGCGTTGCCATACTGCCCGCCGACATCCTCTCCGTACACGAACACGCGGGGATCGGCGCGCAGCGCATCCCCCACGCCCATCATGACGGCTTCGAGAAACGTATTCCCCTTCTTGTCGAACGGCAATCCCGGATCAACCGGCGGCAGACCTGGATCGAGATCAAGGCGCAGGCGCTCGTCAGGATCGAGGACCTCCACGCGAACGCGCGGCGGTTCGCCGGCGAACACGCCGACTGCCGCCAACTCGGCTTCAGGCCACGCTGCCTCGATGACCGCGCGCGCCTCGCCCTCGACCATCGCCTCGGCGTCGCGCTTGTCGCGTTCGAACTCGCCGTCCGCGATGATGCCCTCGTTGCGAAGGCGCTCCGCGTAGAGCGCGATCGGGTCACGGGCTGCCCAATAGGCGTGCAGTTTGGGATTGCAGTACGCCCCCTGATCGGCCAGAGGCGGATACTCCCACGACGACTGCGGCTCCTTGCCGAGATACAGCATGTCGTCATGGTGAGCGTGGCCGCACATGCGCATGCACACGAGCTCGATGAGCGCCGGCCCTTCACCGGCACGCGCGCGGTCGGCGGCCCAGGTGAATGCGGCCGCCACCTGGTCGGCGTCCGTCCCGTCAATCGTGATCCCGGGAATCCCGTACCCGGGCGCCTTGTCGGCGAACACACGCACGGCCGACTGGTCGCAGAGCGGCGTCGACAATGCGGTCTGGTTGTTTTCGATGCAGAAGACCGCCGGGAGCTTGCGCGCGGCGCAGAGGTTGATGGCCTCGTGCCATTCCCCGAGCGACGATCCGCCCTCGCCGATGAAGGAGAAGGCGACTCGTCCGGCACGCTCGCGAGAAAACGCCATCGCCATCCCGGCAATGGAGAGCGTGCTGATCGAGAGAGGCGCCGTGGCCGGGAGGATGCCCCACTCCATGTCGCCAATATGCAGATCCTTGCCGTTCATCGGCGGACCTGCCTTCGCCATCTGCGCGTTGAGGACCATGCGCACCGTGGCGGGTTCCGGACGCATCGCGAGCGCCACGCCGAGGTCCCGGATGATCGGGCCAACCACGTCGCCTTGCCACCCTCGCTCCGGATCGCGGTACGCCGCGCCGCGCCGAACGCGAATTCCTGCCGCGTAGATCGCCTCCTGGCCGAGCGAGCGGAAGCCCTTGCCCTGGAAGCCGGCATTGCGGTACTTCACCTCGCCGCTGGCGAAGAACTGCTTCAGCCGGTTGTCCACCGCGCGGGTGAGGATCATCCCACGAAGGATCTCGCGCCGTTCGTCCGGCGTCAGCGATGCGGCAATTGCCTCACGCCGCAGGAATCCGTCGCAGGCGTCCAGCAGCTCTTCACGCGCCGAGGCCAGGCGCATCGACGCCGTGATGGCCGGTGTGGGTTCCGGGAGGTCCATGTCGTCGAAGGCGACCCGCCGGGAGAGTTCCTGGCGGAAATGAGGGCGCAGCCCGTCGATGGCCGCGGCGTCGCGTTCGCGAATGCGCGACGCGCCGACGGCTTCGAGGGCCCCCTGCACGTGCGGAAGGGCAAACGGATAACGCTCAACGACGAAGGCCGCCAGGCGTCCGGCCACACCCGGAATAGCGGCCACGGGAACCGATTTCG
>WUUC01195097.1_pt1 | contig 11774 bp, 11 predicted proteins | sample 6278441 | NCBI WGS metagenome assembly WUUC01 (sample SAMN13675441, study PRJNA597444) | soil metagenome | isolation source: soil | place: USA: Washington | collected 2017-10 | reverse complement strand
TTCTAGATATTAATGATGTTGGATAGAATTTGATCTTCATTGTCTTATTCGTCTATATCATAGTTCAAATCCTCATATGATGATTGGGGTTGAAAGTAAAACCACAAGAAGAACCACAAGAAGAGCAATAACAACAACAACAATCAAACCGTCAATGAAAAGCTAGGAATCTGCCATATTACTTGGTTGATGCCTCCAATCATTTTATAGTACATCTTTTATTCCGACTTTTGTGAATCCATCATTTCTTTTAATACTGATTCACCTGCTTTTTGTATTTCTTCTTGGCTAAGATCTTGTTTATGCGTTGCTATAGACCAAATATGTCCAAAGGGATCTTTTACCTGTCCATATCTGTCTCCCCAGAACATGTCCATGACAGGCATTACGACAGTTGCTCCAGCTTTTACAGCCTGATTAAAGATTTTATCAACATCCTCGATGTAAATATGCAGTGTAACAGCAGTTCCTCCTATGGATTTGGGTGAAAGACACGCGCCATGAGGAAACTCATCTGATAATAGGACTATCGAATCTCCTATTTTTAGTTCAGCATTGACGATGCTCTTTCCATCCGGACTAGAATGTCTGTATGTTTCTCTGGCCCCAAATGCACGTCTATAGAAATCTATGGCAGCTGATGCATTGTTAACCACCAAGTATGGCGTGATAGAATGATATCCTTCAGGTATTCCTTTAACCATTATCAGATTGTAATGGTTAAGGCTAGTTATTATTGCTGCATTATATCTCATGGTCATTGCTGACTGGTTGAAACTTTGCTAGCGGTAATCATGAGCTAGGTTGGATACTTGGTTTGATATTAACAGAGGATGATGCCAAATGAGGATAAGTTGCAAGTATAATATCACCTGAGCCTTTAACTCTTCTTATTGGTATCTCTTTTGGCCTCTTATCCGGAGTCATATTCGAGATTGCTCGGGAGATATATCGAGCCAGAGATTCTGGGGTAATATTACCATTAGCATCTACTGATTGCGGAGTGCCTCTCAGACCTTCTAGTAAAAAATAAGTAAATATACTGTGATCTTTTTCCCCTTCTTGGAATGCTTGAATGGATGCTATTATGCATTTACCTTCACCCGGGCGAAGTGTTTTTGCTTGATTTTCTATAGCCATTTTTGCTTCTTTTTCACTTGTTTTCTCTACTTCTAGTTTTAATGTTCTAGCTGATCCACTGTAAGGTATTTTCTTCCTTTATTCTGAGTTAAATACGGTAGGTCTTGAAGCCAACTCTTAGACAATTATTATCATATTTAATAATTAAATATCAATATTCTCAATAGCTTCACAGGCATATTATATGGTATTTTTTAGAAAACTCATGGAAAATATTAATGGTGATAAGAACTCACAATCAGATTCAGATGCAATTTCTACATTATCCTCTGCGTATATTAGCTTAGGAATAAGGCTTGGATTGAAAAATACTGGAAGATGTGGCATTTGTGTTGAAATGATAAATGGAGTAGAATTGGACAAATTGAAATTAGATATCAAGAACCTTCTTGATACAACAAAAGAAACTGCCTTTGATCTCTCGTATTCTATCCATGTTGACAATAATCGTGGCTATGCTTGGATAATGATAGATGCTAGCAGAATAGAAGATAGTGTAGCATGTATAATTGCGGTAGGTGAGATTATGGAACAAAAAAGTTTTCTGCAACAGTATGTTTCTGCAGTTTTTGAATTTAGTAAAGATGGAACTGAATATCAACCATATTATTTGATTTACAACTATAAACTTGACAAATTCTATCCATTTGTTCCTATTGTAAGCAGGCGAAACGCGAGAAATAAGGAAGAAGAAATAAAAATTATGAAAGCCGTAAAAGATGAGAGGCTCCCGTTTGAAGAAGATATAGAAAAATGGTGTCCTATATGGCATCTCCCATTCTAATATTTTAGATGTAGGCATACAGACTGGGTGATGCAGATGTTCTTCCCTATAGCCATTTTCCATATAGCGAATGTATAGATTGTAGAAAGAGAAGCGCTCATGTTTGTACTAGATGTCATTATAGTTACTCCTGTCATCCCAAGATTGAGCAATTAGAAAAAGTGAAACAGGTGAGATACCAAACACCAAAACAACTATTTATGAAGTACAAAAAGAACGGACAACCAAGATGATGATACAAAAGGGGAATAGCAAAATACACAATGTAAACATAATGGTTGTTCAGATGAAACTATAGAGATGGGAGAACTTCTTTTAGGCTGTTCTGGTTGGAATTATGGCGATACTCCGGATAAAGGAGGGTGGGTTGGAATATTCTATCCTGATATGACTACTAAAAGACTCAGATTCTATTCCCAATTCTTCAACACAGCAGAAATGGATTCAATTTTCTACGAGAAATTCTATTCTCATATGACCAAGGGGACCTTCATTGGAATGGTCAAAGCTACTCCGGAAGAGTTCCAATTTTCAGTAAAGGTTCCAGAAACAATTACACATAGAAAAAGATTAGATGTTAGAAAAGAAGCTATAGCAGATTTCGAAATATTTCTTGACAAAATATCTCCTCTTAAGAATTCAAATAAACTGGGAGCTGTGCTTTTACAATTACCTCCAAGCTTTACTGTCATTGACTTTAAGAATATAGAAGGATTTCTTGACAGGCTACCATCAGGTTACTATTACGCAGTCGAGTTCAGACATCCATCATGGAAGACAGAAGGACCATGGGATATGCTAAAACATTACAATATTGCAGCTGTTATGACGGATTCTCCTGCAAAGGAAAATCTGGAATTCCTATCCGATGTTACTGTGACTACTCCTGATCATTCATTTATTAGATTTCATGGAAGAAATACAAAAGGACATTATTGGTACGATTACCTGTACAGTAAGGAGGAATTAAAACCATGGGTTAAAAAGGTAGAAGAAGTCAAAGAACAAACAAAAGTACTTAGAGCTTATTTTAATAACCATTATGGAGGGGCGGCAGTAATCGATGCCCTACAGTTCAAGGAAATGCTTGGTAACAAATTATTGGAAAATGAAAGAAGTATAATTGAACATGCACAGGAATATTTGTCTAGTAGACAATCAACTTTACCAATTTAGCCTTCAATTAACAATATGTCATCACAAACATAGATCAGGAAGCTACTAAATGGAAATAATACGACAAATCATTCTTACTATTACGTCATCTCTTTCTGAATATCTTTTTCTCTTTGTTGTCTTACTTCTTGTAACCATCTCCATTTTCTTGGTGTTGTATTCCTCTTATCTCCATAGGTGGTTCTATCAAAGCCAAAATATCCCAGCACGGTTTGAGCTGCATCAAGTATCATTTCCTTGTATTTTTCTCTATCATATCTAAGATTCTCTTTTTCTATTTCCTTTATAGGAGTAACTCTGCAAAGAGGATTACTATGTTGTGCATCTGTGTATATGTATCTTATATTATCGCCTTTGGCAGGCAATCTATCTTCGTTCGTTCTACTTTGAATAGCAGCACAAACATGGGGGAAAAGACTCCTGTACTTTTCTATATTCTGTCCAAGCAATTTTGAGATTACAAGATCTTCTTGGGTAATTTCATCTCCACCTATCATTATCTTGTCTATAGCTCTGGTAACTAAGAGAAGAGCATACTCATATCCTTTGGTCACAATCTCATCTAGGTTATTGCAATCAAAAAGAGTATACAGCAATTCAGTTTGAAATTTTTTTACAAAGTTGGGAGTGTCATGTCTTCTTGCTTCTATACCTCTAACAACTAACTCTCCAGCTTGGGTGATTCCATAATATTGCTTAAGTGCTTCTATCCTCTCATTAGCTTCTAGAGGAAGAAGAATTAGAAACTTGAAGTTATGTTCAATAGATATAGGAAGACCTGTTTGGCTGCCTATTGCATCTATTACCTTAACATACCAATTTGTTGATACCGCCATTCTATTATCTTTAATAAAAACAGAGTCTGTATCTGCATAAATTACCTCAAATCCTAACTTCTGGACTATATCTATTGTTTTCAATAGTACTTCTCTTGAGAGCTTGTTTATTTCTTCAAAAACTAAGACATTGCCAAGTCTATTCCAAAGAGATCCTGTTGTTCCATAAAGACATACAAGTATATTTTTAAGCGAATCAATGCGCTGCTGACACCAAAGGTATTCTTTGCTTTCTTCAGAAAGCCCCCTCAACATCTCTTTTAGATGATAACGTCTCTTAAGAAATTTCTCAACTACTGTCGGTAACAACCCTTTTGTAAGAGATTTGTTTATTTGTTCTCCATTTTTCGAAATGGTTTCATAGCTTAAATTATGATTTACTATAAGATTGGCATATTCATTGTCATAATCTAACACAATCACATTTTCATGCAGACCTGTTTGTGGAGAGATTATCATTCCTCCTTTGTCTTTAGCTACCAAATCTTCTAGGGTTCTAACATGTTCGTGATTAGATTGTCTATTTTTTGGTGGAATAAGAGATCCCCTTTGAATTAATTCAAAGCAATTTCTGCTATCAATTAAATGGTTTATACCATTTTTTGAAGCTATATCCAAGGTAAGAGAACTAAATCTACATTTTTCGATTAGTCCTGCTAATCCAAATCTGTATAATATCGAATAGTTATTGAGAGAAATCCTACCTCTAATCCACTGTAGACCAGGATGTTTTGCAGGGGCAGACATTGCCAGTACTTTCCCCCTCCCAAGGTGCAGATCCAAACCAAGCTTTTGGATTCTTGCAAACAAATAATCTAAAACTCTGTCAGTAAAATGATCACTAGCAGAAACTATAATGTCAGGATCCTCAGCTTGTACATAATTGCAAAATCTTTCAAGGATATCTTTTTCTTCTCTACCCTCAATTAATGTCTCATTGCTTTGCCTTTGAATACCGGTTTCGCCTTCAAATCTTGTCCTTACCGTTATGATTGGATCTTCTGGATTAATTTCTCCGGAAAATGTCTGAACGTCAATATATAGTATTGTGAAAGGTGGTAGATCTATTTTATTTTCATCATAAATTCTTGTTAGACTTACGACTTTTGAATCACTATATTCCGCTCTAACTTTACTTGTAGGTTCAATCTTCAATTTATAAAATAAATACTGCTGTACAAGAGAGAGGTCATTATTAAAAAGCTGTTTTACCCTGACGTCTTTTTCTAACTTTTTTATCAGAGTTATATAATTTTGTGCTGAATCTAGGGTTACAAAGATGAGCCTGTGTTTTTTATGTTCTTCAAATAGATTCGTAGACTTATTTTCTTCCCAACTAACTTTCTTTACAACAGGTTGTTGCGATAAGAGCTGATAAAGACAAATCCCATCATATTCATTTCTTGGTAAAATGTAAAAAAATGGCTGATATGAGTCTATAAGTCTAAGGACTTTTTTCTCTTCAGTTTTAATCCACAATATAGGTGTATTTTGCTCAATGGAGACATGAAGAAGCCATCCAACAGAGCTTGATACCAAGTAACAGCAACTACTCTTCTATTATTTCTTCTACAATTTCGTTATGTAGTTCTGTTTTTTGATACTGTTCTTTGTTTCTGATTATCAAGTAAAGGTCATTTATTTTAGCCTCAAGCGAAAATACCTGTTGCTTTAGCTCTTCTATTTCATGATCCTTTTCTTTCAAACCTTTTGTCAGTATAGCAAGCAGTTTTCTATTGTGAATGGATGCCATAACATTTAGTTTATCGCTGACAGTTGGAAGTGTAGAATTACCCATGGCGGCTTGCTCTGCATTCCAGGCTTCCTTCAATAGGAGGTCGAATGCACTTTTATGGCCTAAATCTATGAGCGCTGCCTGTAATTCTGTCCTAAGTTCTGATATTGTTTCTTCGTATAGTTGACGAAATGATGGTGTTATTCTTCCCATTTTAGATCTCTCCTGCTGTCAATTTAAAAGCACAGTTCCTCCAGCTTTTTTTATGTATAGAATTGTGGACTTTGGAGTTTTGATATATTGGTGTTTCAGTAAAGTTGCCTTAAAAGACGGATTTGTCATTGAATTACTTGGCTGTTCCTTAACATTTACAATCACGTTTACTGCATGTTTAAGATAGAGTCCTCCTGTTGGCTTTGGTATCAATCCTTTACTTGCAGTATTTGAGTCTCCTGTAATCGCCAGTGCTACCTTGTTCTTTCCACAAACCTTGGAAACCATACCTATTGTCTGTTTTAGCAAATTGACATTTTCTATTTTCTTTATCCCAGTAGAATCTCTAAAAAATCTTGTTAAATTGTGAATTACAAGAAGTTTAATATCATTATTAGATTCTATTAATTTCGTAACCTGTTCTGCGATTGATAACTGGTGGTTCTCATTGTACGCTGTAAGTATGAACAAGTTCTTTGATACAATCTTTGGATCTATACCAGAGCATTTAGCTACAATTGCAATTTTCTCAGGATTTACAGTGGCAGAAGTCTTTCTTGAGTAATCATAGTAGTTTACATTATTTACAAAGACTCCCATGGATTCAAAACCATAGTTTTGTTTTATTGGGAGGACACAGTTGACAAGGAATCTATATACCATTGCATCTAAAACTACAGAATTATTTCCATAGAATAGGTAAGAGGAGCCTTCCTCTATACCATCAATAAGTGAATCAAGGTTAGAAGAGCCAGTTGTCATTTTTAAGGTTGTTTTGTGTTCATTGAAATGCTCAAGTGCTGAATGCATTTCAAAGGGAAATTGGTACGACTGAAGGAAAGACATCGCTACCAAATACCTACCATCATCATTATCATTATTACCAATCTATGAAAACCGTAGTTGATTAGGAAAGAACCAGATCTCATCATGAATAAACATTGCTGAGCCTTTAGCCATAACGCTTCTTCCAAACAACTTTTGTCTTACTTCATGTAATAGCTGAACCTGGATGTCATTATCTGTATTATTGTTATGAGAAGCACTCTGGCCTACAAATTCAAGCTTTGTATCTCCTATCTTGAAGCCTTTTTCTTCATTTATCAAAGTGTCAATAACTCTATCCATTCTTGACTTGATGTTAGATTTTTTGTATTCAACAAATTTTTGTGTATCTGCAGGAATAAACAAGGAATCATTTCCAAAAAAGCACATGCTAGAAGGATAGGTGAAGACATTCTCAGAGTTTATCATTTTTACTTTTAGAAGGGGAATTTCATCGGGTGAAATATCTATACCATAGATCTGCTTCCAGAACTCTACCAGGTTTCTCTTGTCAGTGTCTGAAACCTCTTGATTGTCTGCTCTTCTTGCAATGACATCAACAATACAACCATAGTTTCCCGATGGAGCAACAATTACCTTGTTTCTATATTTAGTTAATGTATTTATTACAGAATCTGTAGATGCCCCACGTCCTCTTCTTAATCTAATATAGTCAAGTACGCTTTCCCTCACATACGATTGGGGTGTTACTTCTATTGCAGCAATAGTAGCATCGTTACTATCATTATTGCCTTCTTTCACTTGTTCCTTTATAATTACTCTGATCGAAAAACCAAGGTACAGCCTTGCTTGTTCGCATCTATAAAGTGGGATGGGCTCTTCAAGCAGATATATTCCCTGCATCTTTCTCAATTCTGTGGCTGTTCTAATTCCAATGTCAAGGGCTTTCTCAATTAGTCTTCTGATTATTTTTCTGTCTTCTATATCAGAAACTTTCAGCGGTCTTTTCACATATTCTGAAAATTTGTGTTCGTCATCTTCACCAAGAGGAAAATAAACAAGATTTCTTCCATCACTTATAATGATCTTGTTATTGCTCCGATAGGATGATGATGATCCGTTGTCAATTACCGCTTCTATAATGTCAATTGTGTCTGGAATCCTTAACATTATCTCAGAGGACGGAGTAGTTTGAAAGTTGTTATTTGGCGCTAAATGTCTGTTTTTTGAGGACGCAAGTAATACTAGCTCTGCTAGATTCCTTTGCAGGACTTTTGATGCAATATCCTTTGTCAAGACCATCTTCATTGATCCCGAACCATCATAAAGCCGGCATGAAACTCTTAGGTCCCATCCCCATCCTTCCTCTTTTGGACAATTGTTAGGACATTCATCATCATAAAGTATTGACTTACATTTGTTACATCTCTTGATTAAGCCAGAATTGCCATGTACGGTCGTAATTACTCCCTGAAGGGCAAGGCTTGTCACAGGCCTTTTTATTAAGTCGATCTTTGGTTTCCAAATATACTCCCTGTAATCTTCAATATTCCTTGGGCTTATCTTGGTATATTCTGTAATTACAAGTAAGAGAGACTTTTCTGAAGGAAATTCGTGCACATAAGCTGAATGAAACTTGTAGACACAATTTCTTATTAGGGGATATGAAATCCTATGAGAGACAAATGGAACTTTAAATGTCGAATCTTCTAACAAACCTGAAAATATCATCTTTGATCCAAGGGCATCTAGTTTTTCAATGGCTCTAAGGTATACAATTCTTGCAGTAGTGGAGACATATCTCCCTGGGATTAATTCAGACAGTGTGACATCTGGTATTTTTGGTTCTTGAGTTGGGAGTGGGAGTGTATTCGGATCAGGATAGTTATCCCCCTCTTTTATTCCCTGCAGGATTGAACCTTTGACTATTATTTCAGATGAGCTATTGTTGTTTTTAGTAATGCTGTCACTGTTATTGTTATTTGTACTCATTCAGATTACCATCCTGCATCACTAAATGCTGCAGTGTTGTCTTTCTTATCCAAATCACGTATCCCCTCCTCTCCGATAGAAAATTTGACTTGACTGTATTCATGATATGGTGAGTCAAGCATTATTGCAATTCTATTACATCCTGCTTTTCTCAGAAAGATCCTATAGGTGGATGCGTGGCCCATTATGTTACCACCAGCTGCTCTCATTGAACTACCGAAGAAATCGTCTGGTTGTGCCTGTACTTGATTTGTATAAACTATTGCAACATTATAAATTTCAGCCAGTCTCTTGAGCTTGTGCAATAACATGTTAAGCCTTTGCTGTCTTTCAGCTAAAGTCTCTCTTCCAGCAAATTCTGCTCTATGTAAGGAAATGATACTATCTATAATAACAAGTCTGGCTCTAAATTGTTCGATATATTTAGCCAGACTTCTTACGACAGCTTCTAAATGAGAACTGTAGTATATTTTACAAACACTTATTCTCCTCAGTACTTCTTCTGCATCTAATCCTCTTGATTCAGCTATTTGATGAATTCGTTCTGCTCTGAAAGTATTTTCGGTATCTACAAATATTATTCCATTGTTTTTATCTGACATATTAGCGGTCGCACAAAGAGTATAGCAAAGCTGGCTCTTGCCTGAGCCAAATTCACCTGCGACCTCTGTTAGAGCCTGAGTTTCTATTCCACCCCCTAAAAATGAATCAAGACTTTGAGATCCTGTCGTAATTTTAGCAAGTCTTTTTCTTACTTCAAGCATATTCTCAGCACTAGAAAAATCCTTTTGAAGAAGGCCATCTTCAATTAGTTTCTGCTGAGCTTTAACTATAGCATGTGATATGGTCTCTACGTCTATTCCTCTGGTGGTGTTGTCATAAGTAGAATAGTAATCCTCCAAAAGCTCAGGAGCCGTCGTAGTAGCAAGGTTTGAGATTGACTCTATTCCTACTCCTTTAAGTTTGAGTAATAGATTCTGATCAACATCCTCCAGACTTTCCAGTGTGCCGCCATCCCTAGACATAGTTTTTGAACCACTTGTCAAAATTTGTTAATAAACAGTAGAACTAGAATTGGGAAGGGGGAGGGTATAATGTGATCTCAGAAGTAGTAACTATTAGTAACTATTTAATCGGTCTAATATATTAAACTCTAAGATTATTCGTACTTTTATGACCTTTAAATTACGTAAAATCCAAAGTATTACCTTAAAGGGAACATATACTATATGTTTTCCCAATAAATGGTACGGTACAATACCGTCCGATAAATACCCCCTCCCTTGGTGGTAATACAGACTATATAATGAGTTAACATTGTGGTCAGTATAATGAACATAGAATTGTTATCTCCTGAGATGGAACTTGAATCACAAGAGGAGCATAGAAATGAAGGCCAGCTAATGAAAAATATAGAACAGGAAATAGAATGTCCACATTGTCATGACATCATGACATTATCTTCAGACTTTGATAAGCTGCTATATGTTTGTCAAGAATGTGACTTGTTACTTATGATGAAATAGAACCAGATAGATATTAGAACAAGCGGTACAAATTTACTTGATATGAACTTTTAAACTCCACTATTATCTGCTTTTTTAATTTCTATCCTAACCTTATCTCCAACTTTTATTGCCATGTCCTCATATTCTTTCATAGTTATTTTAAAGGTAGGAGAATCTCCAAGCATTCCTCCACCTGCACCTGTACCAAACATATTAGACATGGCTTTAGGTAGATTTTTCATTAGGTCTTCTGGAGAGGTAAACGGTACCGCCTCACCGCTACCGCCTCCACCTGTTGACTTCGCATTAGGATCTGTAAAAGCAACCAACACGTAGTGACTGCCATCCTGGACGGCTTCTATTTTAGAAACTATGAAATCTTTTTTCATTGTTCACAATTTACAAATATGAACTTCTAATATTTGAAATGAAGGGAGTCAAGAGAAGAAGTACACTTTCGACTGAGCATTACTAATCCGTGTCCTTACTTTTAAGCCACTAGTGGTTGCTCTTCTACTTTCTCCAATTTTGGTTCTTCTTCCTTAGCTAGCTTGTCCATTTTTCTCTTGAGGAGGGTTGAATAAATTCCATATTTTGTGTCCACTCCATATTTTGTATCCACTCCTACAAATCGTAAAACCTACTAGAGATTCTTTCAAGAACGTCTTAATTAGGTTCTGCTTCAATCTTTGTATCTGCAATCCCTTCGTAGCTTACTCTTATTGAGCGAAACGTGCTCTTGTAATGTGCTATCTTTTTCCCACTAACTGTCTCTGAACTATAGAGAATCAGAAGACCGTATTTAACCAGCTCATTTTCTTTCTATAGGCCGTTGAGTGTGGTATTTCATGAGCCCTAATAATTTCATTGGCTGACCTATCAGAGAAGGATGTTGATTGCAATATCTTTTGCATACTAGAGTCTGATAGGGCAGACATGGTATGAGATTTGAGTCTCTGGCTTTGTATTATCATCATAGTTCAAATCCCAGCTTTGGGACTCAATGCTTAGAAATGGGGACGGATTTAATAAATCCATTGTTTCAGCAAGAATAATTTGAACAAGAGATCAACTGTGATTATCATTTCAGGAATAGCTATTCTAAAACAAGGACAACGTAAAATGATAATTTCTGATTTAGTAACAGATAAAGAAGTTCAAGAAAATTCGGCTAATCAGTCAGTCAGTCGACCAATTAATCCTTCCTTGTTATCTAGTGAAATCCGAACCAAAAGCAGAAGATCTGGTAAACCATGTAGCTGCTCTTTTAGGATAGACAAACGGCTAAATCCAAAGTTTAAGTATTACATCACAATAGCAAACTGAATTAATAACATCATTTGACATTGATAGTATATTTCACATCATCATTATAAAATAGTATGCCAGTTGTAGGATTGGTCAAACTTGCTTTGAAATGAATTTCATGTTTTCCTGGCGATAATGGTTCAAGAATGACCCAATAGCCATCTGACACAGCACGTGTGGGGCCAGGCTCTGCTGCAAATACGTTATTTTCAGGATAATTAGTATCAAATGCTCTTGAAGGAACTCTATACGTTTCAAGATCTTTGAATTGCTTTCCATCAACAGATAAAAAAAGA
>WUUC01167562.1_pt1 | contig 11774 bp, 10 predicted proteins | sample 6278441 | NCBI WGS metagenome assembly WUUC01 (sample SAMN13675441, study PRJNA597444) | soil metagenome | isolation source: soil | place: USA: Washington | collected 2017-10 | reverse complement strand
CTGGCGCGCGCTTACGAGGCGTTCAACAGCAATGACTATGCGGCGGCCAAGGCGCTTTACCAGGAAGCCCAGCGCGCTGATCCGAAAAATCCGGACAGCTTGCTCGGACTTGCGGCGATCGCCACGCTCGAAGGCAATGCAAGCGAGGCAAGCCGGCTTTACTTCAAGGCGCTCGAACTGGATCCGAAAAATCCCACCGCGCAAGCAGGGATCATCAGTTTGTCCGGGCGCACTGATCCTGCCAATTCAGAAGCAAGGCTGAAATCGCTCATCGCTAAAGAGCCGTCGGCCCATTTGTATTCGGTGCTCGCCGGCCTCCATGCGGAGCAGGCGCAGTGGTCGCAGGCGCAGGCCGCGTACTTTCAGGCGCATCATCTCGCGCCGCAGAACGCAGATTACGCATTCAATCTCGCAGTGAGTCTCGAGCATCTGAATCAGCCGCGGGCGGCGCTGACCTACTATCGAAAAGCGCTCGAGCTTGGGTCGGAGCGCGCGAACTTTTCTCCCGAAGCCGTGCAGGCGCGCATCGCGACGCTTCAGTCGAGAACCAACTGATGCCAGCCGAACAGCGCAAAAAGCTCCGCCTGGGCGAGCTGCTCGTCAAGCAGGGGCTGATCACGCCCGATCAGCTGAGAATCGCACTCACCGAGCAGAAAGATCGCAACATCCCGATCGGCCGCCAGCTCGTCCGGCTCGGTTTCGTCACCGAGGCCGTGATCCGGGACATCATGGCGCACACGATCGGTCAGGAGAGTATCGATCTTTCGCACGTCGTCGCGGATTCCGAAGCCTTGAAAATGGTTCCGCAAGATTTCGCGCGGCTGCACAACATCCTGCCCATCGCGTTCGATTCGGAACATCGCCTGCTGACAGTCGCCATCTCGGACATCTTCAACGTCATGGCGCTCGATCAACTGCGCGCGAGCCTCGGCGAAGCAGTCGAGCTGAAGACGGTGCTTGCCGGGGAAGCACAGCTCGCGGAATGCATCGATCACTTCTACGGTTTCGAGCTTTCAGTCGACGGCATCCTGCGCGAGATCGAGACCGGTGAAATCGACTATCAGAGTCTCCAGTCGGGCGAAGATCAGTACACGCAGCCGGTCGTGCGCCTGGTGGGAGCCTTGCTCGTCGACGCCATCAAACGCGGCGCATCGGACATTCATTTCGAGCCCGAGTCGGCATTTCTGCGTGTCAGGTATCGCATCGATGGCGTGCTGGAACAAGTACGCAGTCTGCACAAGACTTACTGGCCCGGGATAGCAGTGCGGCTGAAAGTGATGAGCGAAATGAACATCGCCGAAACGCGCGCCGCGCAGGACGGGCGCTTCTCGCTCAACTTGAACGGCCGTCCGATCGATTTTCGCGTTTCCGCACAGCCCACGATCTACGGCGAGAACATCGTGCTGAGAATTCTCGACCGCGAAAAATCGATCATGAGTCTCGATCAGATCGGTCTGTCAGAGCCAGTGCTCGCGCGGCTCAACCTCATGCTCGCCCGCCCGGAAGGAATTGTCATCGTCACCGGTCCGACGGGTAGCGGAAAAACGACGACGCTTTATTCGTTGCTGTCGCAGCTCAACGCTGAGACCGTCAACATCATGACCATGGAAGACCCGGTCGAATATCCGGTCTCGCTCATGCGGCAAACTTCGGTGAACGAAGTCGCGAAAATGGATTTTGCAAACGGGATCCGCTCGATCATGAGGCAGGACCCGGACATCATCCTCGTCGGTGAAATCCGCGATCGCGAGACTGCCGAAATGGCTTTTCGCGCCGCGATGACCGGCCATCAAGTCTTCACCACGCTGCACACAAACTCTGCGTTGGGCGCTTTTCCGCGTCTCACCGACATCGGCATCTCGAATGAAATTCTCGCCGGCAACATCATCGGCGTCGTAGCGCAAAGGCTGGTTCGCAAGCTCTGCAAGCAGTGCAAGGAGGCCTATTCTCCATCTCCGGAAGAGTGGCGGATCCTCGGTAGGGAGCCCAATCCTTCTCAACACATCTACCGTCACAAAGGCTGCGCACGCTGCAATTACAAAGGCTATAAGGGACGTGCTGCACTGATGGAGCTCTTGCACATCGATGCGGACCTGGACGAGCTCATCGGCCGGCGCGCAACAATGCATGAATTGAAGATGGCGGCGATGGCGAAGGGTTTTCGCCCGCTCGTCGAAGATGCGGTCGCGCACGTGCTGACTGGGGTAACGAGTCTCGCGGAGGTTTCACGCGCGGTCGACTTGACTGCGCGCCTCGCGACGCGAGCCCCCGAGGCCGTCACACCGATAAAGATCAGGGCTTCGTAGCATGCTTGCGTACCGCTACAAGGCCATAGATAGGGTCGGGCGTCCCGCGCGGGGACGCCTCAATGCGATGAACGAGGTGGATCTCGAGCTGCGGCTGCGCCGCATGGGGCTCGACCTCATCACCTTCCGCAAGATCACCGAAAGTGCGTCCAAACTCGGACGCACTCAGATCAGCCGCCAGGATTTGATCACTTTCTGCTTCGACATGGAGCAGCTTACTCGCGCAGGAATTCCTATTCTGGACGGCCTTCGCGATCTGCGAGAAAGCATCGCCAATCCGCGCTTCCGCGAGATCGTCGCATCGCTGCTCGAAGACATGGAAGGCGGCAAGCTGTTGTCGCAATGCCTGGCTTCGCATCCAAATGTTTTCAGCCCGGTCTTCATTGGTCTCGTCCGTGCGGGTGAACAGGCGGGACGATTGACCGAAGTTTTTGAGAATCTCGGCCAGGCGCTCAAATGGCAGGACGAATTGATCGCGCAGACGCGTCGGTTGACGATGTATCCCGCGCTCGTCTTCGTAGTCGTGCTGGGTGCAGTCGTATTCCTCCTCATGTATATGGTTCCGCAGGTCGTGACGCTGCTCAGGAACATGAGCATCGAACTGCCGCTGCAAACACGAATCCTGATCGCCCTGTCGGACTTTGTCGCTGCGGCATGGCCGGTGCTGCTGTTGCTACCCATCATCGCTTTTATGGCCGGCAATGCGATCATCCGTAAGAATGCGAAGGCGCGGTACTTATGGGATTACATGAAGCTCAGACTGCCGGTGACCGGCCCTATCCTGCAGAAGATCATTATCGCCCGCTTCGCGAATTTCTTTGCGCTGATGTATCAGTCGGGGATCACCATACTCGACGCGCTGCGAACCAGCGAAGAAATCGTGTCCAACCGGGTTATCGCAGACGGGCTCACCCGGGCAGGCCAGCAGGTCGGCGCTGGCGCCAGCCTGACTGAAACCTTCCAGAATCTTGGGATATTTCCGCCGCTCGTCATCCGCATGCTGCGGACCGGCGAATCGACAGGCGCGCTCGACACCGCGCTTCTCAATATCAGTTACTTCTACAACCGGGATGTGAAAGAGTCGATCGAGCGCGCGCTGAAGCTGCTCGAACCGGCGTTGACTTTGGTCCTCGGGGTCATCCTCGCGCTCATTATGTTTTCGGTGTTGACGCCCGTGTACGAGATCCTTGGCCAGCTCAAATTTTAGGGAGATTCGTGGCAGCCAAACTTCTCATTTGTGTGTCCGCGTCGCAGGCTACCGTCAGCGTATGGAAGCGAGGACGTCTTTCGCATGTCGACGTCCTGAGAAACGATTCCGCGGGGTGGACCGAGTTCGGTCACTTTCTGCGCGTGCACCGCGGCGTCCCCGCGCACATCATGGTCGACACGGTAAAGGAGGACTATCGCTTCGAAAGTCTCCCGCACACGTACGGACGTGATCGCCAGGAGATGGTGCAGCGAAAGCTGAAGCAGCTCTACCGCACGACGCCTTATTTCGCGGCGACGCGACAAGGACAGACCAAAGGCAAGCGCAACGAGGATCAGTATCTTTTCAGCGCGCTTACAAGCCCCGAACTGCTGGAGAGCTGGCTCAAAGTCATCGAAGTCAATCAGACTCCGCTGGCAGCGATTTACCTTTTGCCCACGGTAGCTGAGCTGATGCTGGCCAGGCTTCAGGTGCCCGCCGGCAATGTATTGATGGTTACGCATCAGGCGGGAGGCATAAGGCAAAGTTTCTTCCGAGAACAGAAGCTGCGCTTGAGCCGCCTTACACAGGTGGACCTGGGATCTCGCGTGCAGCACGCGAAGAGCTACGCGGAGGAGATCTCGAATACGCGCTTTTACCTCGATTCGCTGCGCATTTGCCCGCTCGACGAAGCGCTGACGGTCCTCATCCTCGATCAGGACGGTTCTCTTTCCGAGCTTCCGCCGCTCGTGACCAAGGCCGAATTGCTGGTGCTGAAGAGGAGCGATCTGGCCCGTCGGGTGGGGGTTCACGAACAACTGCTCGAGAAGTATCCCGATTCGCTGCACCTGCACGTGCTCGGAAAGCACGCGCCCGCGGGCAATCTCGTGCCGCAGCCGCTCGCAATCAACTACCGGCGCTACATTTCGCGCAACGCGATCCATATCATGAGCGGTGGTACCGCGGTCACCGCGGTGCTTCTTTGCGGTATCAATCTATTTCAAAGCAGCGAACTCAACGCGCAGGCCGATGACGCGGCGAGGCAGACCAGGCAGTTACAGGCGTCTTACCAGAAAGTAACGCGCGAATTTCCCGCGTCTCCCGTCAGCGCGGAAGCTCTCAAAAAGACTGTCGAGATCGCCGAGAACATCGCAGGCCGAACGCAGACTCCCGAAACGCTATTCCGCGCGGTCAGCGGCGCGCTTGAAAACTATCCGCAGGTCGTACTCAACCGCGTGCAGTGGAAATCGGCTTCCCTCGTCGCCGACCCCGCTGGAGAGCAGAAGAACCAGTCGGGACAGATCGAAGCGGAGATTCGCCCATTTACGGGAGATTACCGCGCAGCCCTCGCAGTCATCAATGGATTCGCCGATGCGCTCAAGAACGATCCCACGATCGAGTGGGTGCGCATCGCGCAGCTGCCTTTGAATCTCAATCCGGACACGGCACTCACGGGTAACACTACGCAGGGGCGCGGGACGAATGCTGGCGCGAGTTTCAAGCTCGAAGTGGGAATGAGGGGCAAGGCATGAAGGTCAGCATACAAGAATGGAAGCCGCTGCAGATTCCGGTACTCGTGTTTGTCGCGGTCGTCGTTGTATCGGTATTCAGTGTTTACTACACTCACCAGTCGCTGGGAGAAGCGCAGCAACGGCTGGCGAAAGAAGAATCGGTGCTCAATGAAGCGCGCAGTCGCTATCAGAAGTCCGGTGAAGAGCGCGACACGATTGTTCGCTATCTTCCCGAATATCAGCGTCTTCAAAAAGAGGGATTCGTCGGTTTTGACGCAAGGGTGAACTGGGTAGATGGTTTGCGCATCGCGAACAGCGGAGCCGACTTATACGGGGTCGATTACGAGCTCGGACCACAGACATCTTTTCGCGAAGCCACCGCGCCAGCTTCTTCGCAATTGCCGATCCAGCATTCGATCATGAGAATTATTTTCAAGTTGCTTCACGAAGAAGACTTGATGCGATTCGTCGGCGAGCTGCGAAAACAGAGGGTCGGGCTCTTCGCGCTCAACAATTGCATGCTGGAGCGCGTCAGCACGAGCTCGGCACTGCAAAACGATCCGACTCTGCGCGCCGAATGTGAACTTTCCTGGATCACCATGAATCCGTCGAATCCGGTTAGTCAACCTGCACAGGCTACGGAATGAAACTTATCGCATTGCTCCTTGGCTGTCTTATCGCAGCGCCGGCTTCCGCAGCGGAAAGCCTAGGAAGATTGTTTTTTAGCCCGCAAGAGCGTGTCCTGCTCGACAAGGCTCGAAAACACAAATCTGAGCCTCCTCAACAATCGGCCGCCGCGCAACCTCCCGTTGCCGCGGAGCCGCCTCCTCCGCCGCCGCCGCCGGAAAATTTGAGCGTGAACGGTTTGATAAAACGCAGCGATGGCCGCAGCACGATCTGGATCAATGGCAAACCCGTCAGCAACAGAACTGAGCTCTCGGGAGGCAGGATCATCACCGGAGTCGGTTCTGGCGGAAGAGTCGCGGTGCGGATCCCCGACTCAAAGCAGCATGTCGAGCTCAAAGTCGGTCAGCACCTCGACGGTTCATCCGGCGCGATAAGAGAAAACCTGTCGAAGCAACCAGAGCGATTCGAAGCGAATATCGAAGACACCGAGTCGCTGGACAAGGAAGATGGAGCTACCGATTCTGAGACGGATGGGGAAGTCGCAGGCGAAGAGATGAGCGACCCGGAGTTGGCCGATCAAGCTGGATATGAAACCGAGATGCGCGATAGGAAGCGACGCGAAGCGATTGAAACCGCTCGCGCCAGGGAGCCAAAAGGCCGCCGATGACCAGCCAGCGCAAGGTGAGACCGCGCGCGAACGAGAAAGGTGTCGCCGTCCTCTTGTTCGTATTGATTCTGCTCGTCGGTGTCGGAGGCTGGCTAGTCAGCGGATTATCGAGCGCGAAACTTGAGCTTGATCGAGACAGACAAATTCGCGAAGCGCTTGCCGAAGCGAAAGAAGCATTGATCGGCTACGCCGCGAGCGATGCCAACCGGCCTGGTGAACTTCCGTGCCCTGACGTCAACAACGACGGCGAAACACTGCCTTCCACTTCTGCTCCGAACCATGATCAGAACTCCGATCTCACGTGCGTCAACCTCGTTGGCCGGCTTCCATACAAACGGCTTCGCCTTCCAGATCTGCGGGAAAGCGGCGGCGAATTGTTGTGGTATGCACTTTCCGACAACTTCCATGCGGGAGTTGCGACTCCGATAAACAGCGACGTGGTAGGTCAGTTGACTGTGAACGGTCCCTCACCAGCTGCGGGCGTCGTCGCAATCATCTTTGCACCAGGCGCAGCGATCAATGCCCAATCGAGGAGCGCCGCAAACATCAACGATGTAACTCATTACCTCGATGGTGAGAACGCTGTGGCGCCGTTGACCACGTTCTCTTCCGGCCCTTTAAACGCAGCGTTCAATGACCGCATCATCACGATTTCGGCTGACGATCTTTTTGCAGTTGTAGAGAAACGAGTTCTCAAGGAAGTCGAAAGTGCGCTCAATGACTACTTCGTCACTGGCTCAAATATCTTTCCACCGCCTGCGAGTTTTGCCGATGCATCGTGCCTTGGGACCGCTCCAACCGCCTCCTGTACGAGCGATCCTTCCGTGGATGGCGGACGCATACCTGCAAATCCTGTTCCGAGCTGGACTCCCGGCGCTGCCATTCTTCAGGGCACCGCCTCGAGCTGGTTCCATAAAAACGGATGGCGCGAGGTCATCTACTATGCCCCCGCCTACACGTGTACAAACCCTGTCCTGACAAACTGCTTGTACTGCACGGTTTATTTTCTACTGGACCCGCGTTGCGGCGGAGCGGCCAGCGGAGGATATGTGACTTTGGATGTTCCGCCTGGAGCCCCGCTTGCCACTCAGAAAGTCGTGCTGGTTGCCGCCGGGAAGGCGATCGGAACACAGGTGCGAATCAACGCAGCTGACAAGGCAAATCCCGGCAATTATGTGGAGTCGGAAAATGCCGACCTTGACAGCACCTACCTAAAAGCCGATTTGAGCTCGACTTTTCACGACCGGCCAATCGCCATTCCGTAATTTCTTGCGACCATTGATCTGCGAATGAATATGAACCGAGGTTTTTCGCTTATCGAAATGGCGATCGTACTCGTCGTCATCGTGCTGCTTTTAGGTGGCGCGCTGGTACCGCTCACGACTCAAGTCCAACAGGCGCGAATCAGCGAGACAGAGACAAAACTAGACGAGATCAAGGAAGCATTGATCGGATATGCGATTGCGAACGGACGCATCCCTTGTCCGGCGTCGGCAACGAGCAACGGCGTTGAAAGTTTCGCCGCTGGGGGAAACCCAACCAACGGAAACTGCTCGAATCCGTTCGATGGATTTATTCCGGCGGTCACGCTCGGTCTTACACAACTCGACGGTGAGGGCTACGCCGTCGACGGTTGGGGTTTCGCCCAAAATCGGATTCGTTACGCGGTCTCAAATCACACCGTTAACAGCGTCACGCGCCCGTTCACGCGGACAGACGGGATGAGAATGGCGGGAATGAGTAATCTCGCCTCCTCCTCTGCACCTTTGCTGTTCGTTTGCTCGAGCGCGAGCGCGATTATTCCGGGACCGCTTCCGCCGGGTCCGTCATGCGGGGCGGGTGCTGAGCTTTCCTCCAAGGCCCCTGCCGTCATTTACTCGGTAGGAAAAAACGCGGCGGAACCGACAGGCGGCAGCGGGCCAGACGAGGCGCAAAACCCGAATCCCAATGGGGGAAGCGCGAACCGCTTTTTTGTGAGCCACATAAAATCTGAAGGTAATGCGCCCGGCGGAGAGTTCGACGACATCGTGACCTGGCTGTCGACCAACGTCCTCTTCAACCGAATGGTCGCCGCAGGGAGATTGCCTTAATCCGCTGTGCGGTGTTTCAGCTCGAATCTAACGCTGCCTTCGTCGTTGTCCACGAGCTTCAATTCATAGCCAAAGTGATCCGCCTGCCCCGCGGCTTGATAAAGCCCGATGCCAAGGCCCGTCTGCGATTGCACAGGACCCGTGAAAAGTTTGCTTGCGACTCCGTCGCTCACCGCCTTGCCGGTATCGCAAACGGACAATCGGGGTGACGAGGCGCACGAAAACTCAACTTTGATTTTCACCGCGGGATCCAGCTTTCTCTTTCCGACCGCGTTCTGGAGCAGGTTTTCCGCAACTCCATCGAAGAGCTCGCCAGGTATTTTCACTTCGCTCGTGATGCCGGATTCTCCAAATTCGATCGCCTGGTCGGAAAAACGAGCAACGAGATCGTGCCACCACGAGCCGCCGTCGACCATTTTCATCTGCGCCTGTTTGGGCGCCTGCAATTTATCCAGCGTGCTTTGCAGCCGATTTGCGATCTGAGGCAGCTGCCGTTTCATCAGCGCGAAGAGCGCTTCCGCATCTTCCGGTTTCGCCGACTCGGCGGCGCCGCACAGCGATTTCATCGATTGCAATAAATTCTTCACGTCGTGAGTGAGCCGCGCGCCTGTCTCATAGATCGCTTGGGTATAAGCGTGCTGTCGCTGAATCTTTTCGCGCGACTTGGCGTCGTAGAAGTCGCCGAGCAGCTGCGAAAGCAGTTTCATGTGTAGAAGAAGCGCCGGCGTCATCGGCCAGTGCGTGTAGAGCACGAGATCCAGTCCACGAAACGAATATTTCGCCGAATGCTCGGAACGTAAGCCGATCTCGCTGCCGCCGCCCTGCGTTTGCCATCTCACTCCCGCGACCCAGGGCAAATTCGCCAACTCCGTCGATGCAAGAGTCAGAAAACGCTCAGGATCGGATTCACGTTGGGCAAAGCTCGCGAGATCCTGCATCCAGCGCTCAAAGGGTAGACCCATCGTGAGCAGATGTCGTGAAAGGAACTGCCCGATTCCGGCAAAACCTGCACGCGGACTCCACAAGACACTGACTGCAATGAGAAGCAGCGCAATCACGACCAACGCGCGCGCGAGCGCCATCGGATAAGCATCACTGCTCACTGCCTTGGCTACGAAAGATCCAGACACTAGAACGGTGACGAGCAAAAACAAAAATAGGCAGTAGAACAGATCGAGCGCATGGCGCGTTCGCTTGCCGCTCTCTTCGGCTTTGAAAAAGAAGATGGCGAACAGCGGCAGCAGCAATCCATAACGCGCGAGCAGCCGAATGTAATCGTTGATTTGCTGGTCTGCGAATAGGTGCGGAACGACCCACGTCAACAATATGGCGATGAGGTAAGTCGCGGCCAGCATCGAGATAGCACGTTGGCCGCGCTCCTGAGTACCGGGAACGTTTCCGCCGATCAGCGCGAACAGAATGGAGATCCAGAGAGTCATGAGCCACCAACTGTTCCATGCCGCGAGCACTGTGCCGACGACAACCACCAAGACCGCTTCGACGCCGCCCAACTCACGCTCGTTGCGCCAGATCGGTTGCCAGAGCAAAAACAATCCGAAGTGCGAAAGCAGGAGTGCGCGAGACCACCAGGATTCGATTCCCCACGCGAGCGCCGCATGCAGCGCCAACAGCATGAGACCGAGCCACCAATGAGGACGTATTTGCCGTGCGTCCGCGGTCCCGACGAGGAGTTCGAACCGCTTGCCGAAGAGCGTGCTCACGCCCTTTGCGTTACGCTTTCCGCGACCGCTATACTGCGCACACTTTTATCTGCGGTCTTGATGCGCAGCCAGATCTTCACCATCACTCGTTTTACTTTGCTGGAAGCGGCGCGAACGCGCCTGCCATGGCTGGTATTTGCCGCGATCGTCATCGCATTTCTTGCGAGTTTGTTTGCGAGAGAAATTGCGATCACCGAAACGACCCGAGTACAAACAGCACTATTCGCCGCGAGTCTGCGTCTGGCTGCGGTGTTCATCGTCGGGCTTTACGCGATGACCAGCATGATACGCGAATTCAACGACAAGGGGCTTGAGCTCGTCCTCTCTCTGGATCTCCCACGATGGGTGTATATCGCCGGAAAATTCTTGGGTTTTGCGCTAATCGCATTCTTGATTGCCGCGGCAATTTCTCTATCGCTGAGCTTACTTGCTGGCTGGCGGCATGCGCTGCCTTGGGGGCTATCGCTTGCCTTCGAGTTGAGCATTGTTGTCGGCTTGAGCATTTTCTGTGTCGTTACCTTCAAGCACATAATGCCCGCGGCGAGTTTCGTTTTCGCTTTCTATGCGTTATCGCGATCGATGGAAGCGATACAGCTCATCAGCGGCTCATCGCCCGTCGGGGGTAGCGGCATCTTTCACGATCTGATCGGGCGGGCAGTGGACGCGATCTCCTTGTTGCTTCCGAATTTGAATGCTTTCAGCGAAACCGCCTGGCTCGTTAATGATGCCGTCCAGTGGGAGAGTTTTGCGGGCATATTTGTTCAGTGTGTGGTGTATGTGAGCCTGCTTCTTTCTGCAGCGCTTTTCGATCTATACCGGAAAAACATCTGAAATGAGCGAAGAGAGGCCTGTCAGCACAGTCCCGCGAACGGTTCTCATCGCGCTCGCGGTAACGTTGTGCGCGCAAATCGCATGGAAGTGGAGTTCCCCGAAACCGATAGCTCACGCATCGAACCTTCCGGTGCCCGCGAGCACGCTGGCGCTTCGAGCCATCAGTATGGACGAGCCTATCGCTTTGGCGCAGCTCATGACGCTCTACCTGCAAGCTTTCGACAATCAGCCGGGTATCAGTATCCCGTTTCGCGACTTGGACTACGATCGAGTTGAAGCATGGCTTTCCACCCTTCTGGCACTCGACCCGAACAGCCAGTATCCCCTGCTGATGGCGTCGCACCTGTACGCACAGGTGCCCGATGAGCGAAAGATCCGTGCGATGCTGAGCTTCGTGTACAAGCAGTTTTTAGAAGACCCGGAACGGCGTTGGAGATGGCTCGCGCATGCAGCAATCGTCGCGAAGCACAGATTGAGGGACCTGCCGCTGGCTTTGAAGTACGCGAGCGCAATTGCCGAGAACGCGCGGTCGGCGCCCGCATGGGCACGCCAAATGCATATCGTGCTTTTGGAAGATCTGGGGGAAGTCGACGCGGCAAAAATTCTGCTCGGGGGACTTCTAGAGAGCGGAAAAGCAACCGACCCTCACGAGCTTCACTTTCTCACCGAGTGGCTGAAACGATTGGAAGGCGGCGAAAAATCGCCGCCTTTGATGAAGAATTGACTTCAGCACTGCCTTATTATTGGGCACTTCAATCTTGCCTGCCTCGCTGGCGACTGCTGATGTTACTCCCGCGAGGGTGCTCCCTTAGTTCAAATAGTGGACGCGCCCTTT
>WUUC01204983.1_pt1 | contig 11775 bp, 10 predicted proteins | sample 6278441 | NCBI WGS metagenome assembly WUUC01 (sample SAMN13675441, study PRJNA597444) | soil metagenome | isolation source: soil | place: USA: Washington | collected 2017-10 | reverse complement strand
CGTGAATTCGGTCGCAGACCAATTGACGCGGCTGGCCACCGACGAGCCCGTGTATACGGCGCTCTGCGATCGAACGACTGAAATCGCCGCTCGTCTGCAATCATTGTTGCGCGAGCAATCCGATTGCCAAACCCATGGTGAATCGACCGAGTTGGCCAACGGCGTCCGGTGGGCTCAATCCACTCGACAAGGATTTTCTGTGCATTTCGCGCCCATAGATGTTGCCAAGCAGCTGAGCTCGCTCATTCAAAATCATGGAGCGACTTGGATTTTCACGTCGGCGACCTTGTCGATCGCCGGCGAATTTACCCACTATCTCCAGCGAGTTGGTATCGAGGACGCACGCACCCATATTTACGGCAGTCCCTTCGACTACGCGAATCAGGCTTTGATGTATCTGCCCCGTCAGTTGGATGAACCATCTTCAGCGCAGCATACAAAACAGGTAGTGGACGCCGCGTTGCCGGTCCTCACTGCCAGCGGCGGCCGTGCGTTCTTGCTTTTCACCAGCCATCGCGCTTTGCGAGCCGCGTCCGCTTATCTGCGGGAATGTTGGGGTGACGCGCCGCCTTACCCCGTATTAGTGCAAGGTGATGCGCCGCGCGATCTCTTGCTGCAGCGCTTTCGCGAACTCGGCAATGCGGTTCTGCTCGGCACCGGGAGTTTCTGGGAAGGCGTCGACGTTAAAGGAGCTGCCTTAGCCGTCGTGGTAATCGATAAGCTGCCTTTTGCAGTGCCCGACGATCCCGTGATGAAAGCACGGCTCGCGGTGATCGAGCAAAGAGGAGGCAATCCCTTTGTCGAGGAACAGATACCCCAGGCAGTGATCGCACTGAAGCAAGGGGTAGGGCGATTGATTCGCGATAGCGCTGATTTCGGCGTGGTAATGCTCTGCGATCGCCGGCTGCAGACGCGGCCTTACGGCAGAATATTTTTGAACAGTTTGCCCGCCATGCCACGAACCGACAAATTGTCCGATGTCAGCACGTTCTTGCATCGTCACCTTGCGCAGCTGGGTTTATCGCCCGACTCCGAGTCGCGTGAAGCGATAGGTGTTTCGTGAAGCTGCTGGCCATCGACACAGCCACGGAACAGTGCTCCGTTGCGATGTTGATCGACGGTTCTATGCGCTCACGATTGCTTCCGACGGCGCGCGGCCATGCAGACGCGATACTGCCCATGATTGACGCGCTTCTGGCCGAACAGGGTTGCGAGCTGCGCGATCTCGACGGACTAGCATTTGGACGGGGGCCGGGTTCATTTACCGGCGTACGCATCGGCGTCAGCGTGATTCAAGGATTGTCTTTCGCGACCCAGTTACCGGTCGTTGGAATTTCCAATCTCGCAGCAGTCGCCCGCCAGGCGGCAACAGCTTTGGAGCTTAAGCCAGATCAATCCATCCTGGTGTCCATGGACGCCAGGATGCAGGAAACATACTGGGCTCGGTATCGCATTGCAGCCGAGGGTTCTGTGGTTCTCGAAGGCGACGAGCATTTGTCGGCTCCATCGGAAGTCGACATGTCGGGGTCTCTAGCAGTGGCAGTTGGATCTGCGTGGTCTGCCTACCCGGCGCTATCCCAGAGCTGGCTTGCTCGACCCGACGCGAGCCCACCTGTCCTAATGCTGCCGCGGGCGATCGAGGTGGCTCAGTTGGCGGAAGTTGCCTTCCTAGAAGGGAAGGGAGTCTGTGCGGCGGATGCCCAACCCGTCTATCTACGTGACAACGTCGTTGCAGTTTCACGCTGACAGCTGAGGTTCGTCATGCGGTTGTAACAATGGGTCGTTGTAATGTTGGCGTCACTTAAGTGTCATTCTTGGAGTCGGGATAGCCGAAACTGCATTCATGGCCGCCAAACATGTATTGATTGTCGAAGACGAGAAGCCGATTCGCGACATGATTGCGTTCAGTTTGCGACGCAGCGGTTTCGAAGTTTCGGAAGCATCGGATGTCGCGACTGCCCGCACGCGCATCGCGAACAATCGCCCGGATTTGTTGCTGATCGATTGGATGTTGCCCGATACAAGCGGCCTTGAACTGACCCGGCAGCTAAAGCGCGATCGTGAAACTCAGGAGCTCCCGGTGATCATGCTGACCGCTCGAGGCGACGAGCATGACAAGGTGGCCGGACTCGAGGGTGGCGCCGATGACTACATGACGAAGCCATTCTCGCCCCGAGAGCTGTTAGCGCGTATCAACGCAGTCTTACGCAGGTCAACGCCGGGCGGCAACGACGAGATCGTGAACCAAGAGGGGTTGGTGTTGGATACTGCCGGAGAGCGGGTGCTGGTAGGCGAAAAGACCATCGCATTAGGTCCAACCGAGTATCGCTTGCTAGCTTTTTTCATGACTCATTCCGAGCGTGTGTACAGCCGCACCCAATTGCTCGATAGAGTGTGGGGCGGAGACGTCTATGTCGAGGAACGGACGGTCGATGTGCACATTCGCAGGTTGCGTAAGGCGCTAGAAGAATGCGGCTACGATCGCTTTATTCAGACAGTGCGCGGTTCAGGCTACCGCTTTTCAACTCGCGCCGAATAGTTTCAAATCGAATCCAACCGCTTACCCATGCCAGCCACTAAAGGCTATTCGATTTGGCGCATGCTGGGATGGCTGGCGCTTGTCTTATTTCTCGCCGCAGTGTTGGGCGCCATCGTGGGCCACGTTTGGCTCGTGATCGCAGCGGCGCTCGCCATTTGCCTGATCTTCCAACTGTGGCGACTTCAGCGTTTCGAGCAGTGGGTCCGTCGCCGCAGATTCGAATTACCACCGGATTACGACGGCCTTTGGGGTGAGGTGATTGCGACTGTCAGTCGTCTTTATCGTCGCAAGCAGTACCACAAGCAACGCAACGCTCGCATGCTGCGCGAGTTTCGACGTCTGACGACCGCTATGCCGGATGGCGCGATCCTCCTCAACGCTGAAAACGAGATTCTTTGGTTCAATCAACATGCAGCGGATTGGCTCAGGTTGATGCGCAAGCGTGACTACGGGTTTCGAATTGAAAACCTGCTACGACATCCTGATTTCGTCAATTATCTACGAGATATGGGCGACGATTCGCAGGCCAATCAGCCAGTGATCGTGCCCATGCCTGGCGAGGCGAATCGGTGGTTGTCGGTCTACCTGGTTCGAACGCGTTATGTGCAGCAACGATTGTTGATCGTTCGGGAAGTGACCCGGCAGATGTCGCTCGAATCGATGCGCAAAGAATTCGTGGCCAATGCATCGCATGAACTTCGATCGCCTCTTACCGTCATCAGTGGCTACCTTGATGCGCTACATGAGGAATCGACAGGGCTGACATTAGATGCGACATGGCGCGCACCGGTGGACGAAATGCGGCGTCAGGCCGAACGGATGCGCTCGATCATTGAAGACCTGCTGGAACTGTCGCAGCTCGAAGATCACCGCGAGCATGCTGGCATGGAGATCGTCGACGTTGGACGACAGCTTTCGATCCTGAAAAAGGAGGTCTGCAGTCTGCCGCAACATCCGTCGCATGTTCACTTGCGGTTGGACAGCGACGCAAAATTACTAGGGTCTGAGCACGAACTGAATTCGGTGTTCAGCAATTTGATCAATAACGCAGTTAAATACACGCCCGAGACGGGAGAAATCGACATCCGCTGGTCGGTAGATGAGGCCGGGGGACACTTGTCCGTGCGCGACACCGGCATCGGAATTGCGCCGGAACACATTCCGAGACTCACGGAGCGTTTCTATCGCGTCGATGCCGGCCGCGCTCGCGAGATGGGAGGCTCTGGATTGGGTCTAGCCATCGTCAAGCACGCGCTGCAGCGTCACGAAGCTTGGCTTGAGGTGCAAAGCGAGTTGGGTCACGGAAGTACATTCGTTTGTCACTTTCCGGCGCGACGATTGACTCGTGCTGCGTAGGTCAGCACGCGCGCAACGGCTGGCGCTATACTTTGTCTGCAAGGCGATCGAGCATCGCCTCCCACTACCAGAGCTACGTCATGGAAAAATCAGATCTCTCGCACCACATTCATAGTCGCTATAACGACGAATTGGAGCGCATCCGGACGCAAGTGCTGCAGATGGGCGGATTGGTCGAGGAGCAACTGAAGCGCGCCGTGCAGGCATTGATCGAAGGCGACAGCCGGGCAGGAGAAGAAGTTGCGCGCAATGACCATAAAGTGAATTCGATGGAGGTAGCCATCGACGAGGATTGCAGCCGCATTCTCGCTACGCGAAGCCCAGCCGCCTCCGATCTGAGACTGATTGTGGCCGTTATCAAGACCATCACCGATTTGGAGCGGATGGGTGATGAGGCCGAAAAGATCGGGTACATCGGCGCCCGGCTGGCGGCGATGGAGCAGCCTGTCGATCGCTATCGAGAGATTAAACACATCGGCCGGCTCGTTGCCGATATGGTTCATGAAACGTTGGATGCGTTTGCTCGCCTAGATGCCGACGCTGCAATTGCAATTGCCAAGAAGGACCGTCTGATTGACGAAGAATATGAGGCAATCCAACGGCAGTGCATCACGTTTATGATGGAAGATCCCCGATCGATTCGACGCGCGCTCGACGTGCTTTGGGTTACCCGAGCTGTTGAACGCATCGGCGATCATGCCAAGAATATCTGCGAATACGTGATTTACATGGTGTATGGCAAGGACGTCCGCCATGTACATTTGGAAGACGTAGAGAAGCAGTTGAAACTTCGTGGATCACGCGCAGTCGAATAGCGGCTGAAAGTTGCGGAAGCCAAAATTGTTAAATACTCGCACCGCCAATGCAGCTGGCTTTTTCGCTTGCTGCGCCTTAATCGCGTATGCGCTCTATGCGCAGTACGTTCTGTATCTCGAGCCATGCCCGCTATGCTTGTTTCAGCGCTTCGCGGTGATGGGCATTGGCATTGTCTTCTTGCTCGCCGCGCTTCACAACCCAAAGCCCGCTGGTGCGAAGGTCTACGGGGTTTTGCTCGTCGTGGTCGCCATCTTCGGTATTGCGATAGCTGGCCGACATATTTGGATTCAAGCGCAACCGCCAGGTTCCGTGGCAGCTTGCGGTGCGAGTTTGGACTATTTGTTCGACATCATGTCGTTTGCCGACGTTCTGAAAAAGGTTTTTACCGGATCCGGTGAATGCGCCAAAGTGGATTGGCAATTGTTGGGGCTTTCGATGCCGTGGTGGACCGCTTTTTCCATGGCCGCACTTGGCATTTGGGGCTTGGCAACAAATTGGCTGTTGGCAGGCCGGCATCGCTGATTCGTAGAATCAGCGGATGCTCATCGGGCGATCAATCGACCGCAAGCAAGAGCTCCATGACCCGCTCATACATTTTTGCCAGCATTTCTATGTCGGCAATTCGAACCGATTCATTCACTTTGTGAATGCTTGCGTTGATCACGCCAAGTTCGACCACTTGCGCGCCCGTCGGCGCGATAAAGCGGCCGTCCGAAGTTCCGCCGGTCGTAGACAATTCGGTAGCAAGGCCCGTGAATTCCTTGATGGATTGTTGTACGGCTTGTGACAGCACACCGGGCGCAGTGAAGAACGGCAGTCCAGAAACGAACCACTCAATTGTGTAGTTCACTTTGTGGCGGTCGAAAATCTCGGTAATCGTTTGTTGAAGTTTCTCGACGGTCTGTTCTGTCGAGAAGCGAATATTGAAGCGCAACTTGAGCTCGCCCGGCACTACGTTTGGCGCGCCAGTCCCGGCGCTGATGTTCGAGACCTGGAAAGTCGTCGGTTGAAAGAATTGATTTCCCTTATCCCAACTGCGGCTACTCAGTTCTGAGAGCGCAGGTGCGACAGCGTGCACTGGATTGTCTGCCAAATGCGGATAGGCTACGTGTCCCTGAACGCCGTGAACCGTTAGCTTTCCGGATAGCGATCCTCGGCGGCCGATCTTAACGACATCGCCCAGCTTGTCGCCGCTGGTCGGTTCACCCACCAAGCACCAGTCGATTTTTTCCTTACGAGTTTCCAGCACTTCCATGACGCGGCGTGTGCCATCGATTGATGGGCCTTCCTCATCGCTCGTCAGCAAGAAAGCCAGCGTTCCCTTGTGCTTCGGATGCTTGGAAATAAAGCGCTCCGTCGCAACGATCATGGCTGCGAGGCCGCTCTTCATATCGGCAGCACCACGTCCGTACATTACCCCGTCCTTAATCGTGGGTTCGAAGGGGTCGGTTTGCCATTCCTCACGAGGGCCGGTAGGGACAACGTCAGTGTGGCCCGCAAAGCAAAGTAAGGGCGCTCCGCTACCGTGCTTCGCCCACAGATTCTCCACTGGTGCGAAGCGAATGCGCTCGTTGTTGAAGCCGAGCTTTTCCAGGCGCGGGCACAGCAAATCGAGGCAGCCATGATCCTCGGGGCTTACGGAAGGGCAGCGAATTAATGCGGCGGTCAAGGCAACAGGATCGTCGGGACCGGACGGGACGGGCGTGGACATCTAGGGCTGGAGACTTCGTTCGTAGGGTGGTGCGACTTATAGCCTGCCAATCCGAGGTCGGCAAGACCTCCTTTCAACGTTGCCAACCGAGTGCGACTGCGCTGTCACGCGTCCGACACATTGCAAACAGATGAAAAGAATGCAGTTGTCGTACGTCCGGATGACACGAAACTGTCACGAGCCGTCCGTATAAAGCCTACCAGCCGTAACACAACGGGGAGAGAACTCGTGAAACGATCAGTGATTCAATTAGCGGTGGCAGGTGTGCTGGCAACGATGGCCGCGCCTTCGTTTGCGCAGAACGCTTCGCTTGACCAAATTCAAAGAGAGCTGGCGGAAATCAAGGCTCAGAATGAGCGCCTTGGGGCGGAGGTGGAATATCTGAAGGAAAGCACCAAAGCGCAGAGAAAGGATGCCGCCAAGGAGGCTGTGGATGTCGAAACGCTTAAGACCAACACCAGCAAATTTACCTGGAGCGGCGATTTCCGCTATCGCAATGAGCAGATCGAATCCCAGCCGAATAGCATTACGCCGGCACACACTCAGGGCCGAGATCGCATTCGATTGCGGTTAGGCGTCACTGCAAAGATCAATGACACGGTGACCGGGCGTTTTCAGATTTCAACGGCCGGTGGATCCACAGGCGATCCTCGCTCTACGAACCAAACATTAGGCGAAGACTGGAGCCGAAAGAGTGTGGGTATCGACCAAGCTTACATCGATTGGAAGGCGCTGAGCTCACTCAATGTCATGCTCGGCAAGATGCCGCAGCCGTGGACTCGCACGGCAGGTTACTTGTGGGACGGCGACCTTACGGCCGAAGGCGCTGCCCTCAAGTTCGCTCGTCGCTCATTCTTCGCTAACGGCTACTACCATTGGCTGAACGAGCGTCACGGCACGGGCGTGTCTTCCCCGCGATCAGATACGAAGATGGTGGGTGGACAGGTCGGGTTCAAGCCCATCTTCGGCACGTCAACATTGACGTTTGCGGTGGGCTATTTCGATGTCACTAACGTCAAGAACGAGCAAGTGTCGGCGACCGCCGCCGCCCCTTGTACTGCTTTCAATGGCACGTTCTTCGGCAATTCGACCAACGGCAATTCCACCTGGGTGGGAAGTGGCTGCACGTACTTGCTCAGCGACTTCAGTGTCGCCAATGCGCTGGTCCAATTCGATTTCAACGCTGGTCGATTCCCGATGTCGGTGTTCGTGGATTACATGAAGAATCTAAGTGCACTCGAAAACACTGTCGTCAACGAAGAGCTGGATACGGCTTATGCTGCCGGCATCATGTTCAATCGGGCGAGCGCGCCTAGGTCATGGGAAATCGGCGTGGTTTACCAACAAGCCGAAGCGGACTCGGTCTTTGGGCAGTTCCACGACTCGGATTTTGGCGGTGGTCGCACCGACACCGATGGATTTGTGCTAAAGGCGGGCTTCGTACCCGCAGCTAGCTGGATCATCAACGCCACCTTGTTCATAAATAAACAGAACAACGACTTAGGGACCGTCACCCCGGCAACAGGCGCCAGTACTGTCGATTTGGACTACAACCGGCTGCAGTTGGATTTGAACTACCGCTTCTAGCCTGCCAGCGGCTGTAACAAATCCGAAACATTCAACCTCAACAATGTACGAGCCGATGGCATGGATGCCATTCCTCTGCCGGGTGTGCGCGTCCCCGGCAGGTCAATCGAACCTAGATGCGCGTCGCTTTCGAGGATACGTTATGAACAGCAAATTGATTGCGGCGGTATTGCCGCTGGTGGGCGGATTGGCGCTGCAAGCCTCGCCGACAATCGCTTTGGCGCAAACAGTCAAAGTCGACGGTTCGAGCACGGTGTTTCCGATCACGGAAGCCGTTGCCGAAGAATTTCAAATAAAAAATCGGAAAATTCGTGTGACCGTCGGCATCGGCGGCACGGGCGGTGGCTTCAAGAAGTTCTGCCGTGGCGAAACGGACATTTCCAATGCGTCTCGCCCGATTCTCAAGGCCGAGATGGAAGCTTGTGCGAAGGCCGGCATCAAGTACATCGAGTTGCCCGTTGCTTACGATGCATTGACAGTTGTTGTGAATCCGAAGGCGACTTGGGTTGATCAAGTGACTGTTGCCGAACTCAAGAAAATGTGGGAGGCCGCTGCACAAGGATCTATTACAAAGTGGAATCAAGTGAATCCGAAGTGGCCAAATGCGCCGCTAAAGCTGTTCGGTCCTGGATCGGACTCGGGTACGTTCGATTACTTCACCGAAGCGATTAACGGTCGTTCGAAGTCGAGCCGCGGTGATTTCACCGCCAGCGAAGATGACAACGTGCTGGTTCAAGGTGTGGAATCCGATCAGAACGCGCTGGCATATTTCGGTTATGCCTACTACGCTCCGAATGCTGCCCGCATGAAGGCACTGAAGATCGTCAACGACAAAGGCGTGGCTGTATCGCCCGCTGAGGTCTCGGTTCTTGACGGCTCTTACAATCCACTTGCGCGTCCGCTGTTCATCTACATCAACGCAGCCAGCGCCAGCAAACCGGAAGTCAAGGCCTTCGTCGAGTTCATGCTGACGAGCGGGGCTGAATACGTGAAGGAAGTGAAGTATGTGCCGCTTGCACCGGCCGCCTACACGACAGCGTTAGCACACTTCCGCGGCAACAAGCTTGGCACCGTGTTTGCGGGTGTTCCGTCGGTCGGCTTGAAGGTCGAACAGTTGTTGAAGATGGAAGGCAAGCTCTAGAGCTGAATGGCGCAGACTACTGAACTGCGTCTACGATAAACTTGGCTTCGGGCCAACCGGGTGACTGGTTGGCCCGACTAAACTGCGGCGACAACCAATTCGGAAATAGAACTTCAATGTCTGCAGTGATCTCCACCACCAATCCGGAAATGCGGCGACTATTGACGTATCGCCGTTGGCGCGATCGCATTATCGAAGTATTTTTGCTGCTGGCGGGCTTGGTTGCGGTATTCACGACATTGGCGATTGTTGTCATCTTGGTCACCGAATCGTTGCCGTTCTTTGCGCATGTCTCGCTCAAAGATTTTTTGACGGACACGATGTGGACTCCGATGTTCGACCAACCGCGCTATGGGATCATGCCGCTAGTCGCGGGCACATTGGTCACTACGATCGTGGCGCTTTTGCTCGCAATTCCTTGCGGCACGATTGTGGCTATTTATCTCAGTGAGTTTGCCACTCACCGCGTTCGAGAAATCGTCAAGCCGATTCTCGAGTTGCTTGGCGCAGTGCCGACCGTCGTGTACGGCTACTTCGCGCTCGCGATGGTAACTCCGTTCCTGCAACAATTTATGCCTAACTTGCCGGGCTTCAACATGCTGGGCCCTGGGTTAGTCATTGGCATCATGATCATTCCGTACATTGCTTCGCTCAGTGAGGATGCAATGCGCGCGGTACCGAAGTACATGCGCGAAGGGAGCTACGCGATGGGCGCCACGCGATTCCAGACGGCGCTACGTGTAGTCGTTCCGGGTGCTTTCTCTGGAATCGCTGCCGCGTACATTTTGGCGATTTCGCGCGCCGTGGGCGAGACGATGGTGGTGGCCGTGGCGGCGGGATTGCAACCTAATTTGACGTGGAATCCGACCGAGTCTGCCGCGACGATCACATCGTTCATCGTGCAGGTGAGCCTGGGCGATCTGCCTCACGGTAGCATCGGCTATCAGTCCATCTTTGCGGCGGGCCTGGTGCTGCTGCTGATTACGCTGTTCTTTAATATTGGCGGGTTCTTGCTGACTCGCCGTTTCCGCGAGGTCTATTGATATGGCCGCGGTCGCCAACCTGGTCAGCGCGCAAACACAGCACGTGCTCAAAAGCGCGAAGCTGATGGACAAGGTCTTCGTTATCGCCGGTCTGTGCATTTTGTTCGCATCGCTGCTGACGCTAGGGATCCTATTCGTCGATTTGGTGCGTGAAGGCGCGCCACGCTTCGGCTGGGATTTTCTGAGCAATTTCCCTTCGCGAAAGGCGGAACGGGCCGGCATTCTGTCCGCTTGGGTGGGTACGTGTCTGGTCATGTTGGTGACAGTGTTCGCAGCGATGCCCGTGGGTGTCGCTGCCGCGATTTATCTCGAGGAATATGCGCCCAAGAATTTCTTCACTGCGATTATCGAAATCAACGTCACTAATCTGGCCGGTGTGCCCTCGATCATTTACGGTCTGTTAGCGCTGGGCTTGTTCGTCTACAAGCTAGATCTTGGGCAGAGCATTGTGTCAGCGGGGCTCACACTGGCGCTTCTGATCCTTCCTATCGTCATCGTGGCTTCTCGCGAAGCGATTCGTGCGGTTCCTAAAACCATTCGCGAGGCGGCCTACGGTCTGGGTGCGACACGATGGGAAGTGACGAAGGATCACGTGCTGCCTTATTCAAGCGGCGGGATCCTGACGGGTCTGATCATCGGCATGTCCCGCGCGATCGGTGAGACAGCGCCGATCATTACCATTGGCGCGCTGGCCTTCATAGCCTTCCTGCCGACTCCACCGATAGGGAGCGAATTTCCATTCGTGAATTTCACTTGGCTCAGTGACCCGTTTACCGTGATGCCTATTCAAATGTTCAATTGGGTCTCACGGCCGGATCCCGCTTTTCAAGTGAACGCAGCAGCGGCTGGCGCAATCTTGCTTGGTATGACGCTATTGATGAACGGAATTGCCATCTACGTTCGGTATCGGTTCCGTAAGAAGATCAACTGGTAGCTCGACAGCTTTCTCGGAGTGGATGATTTCATGAACGCAATGAGTACCGAAGATTCCGTGCAGTCGACTCGTAGTGCGCCACCACGAATCTCGATCCCGCTCGACGACACACGCAAGATGCGCGTCATGCAGGTAAAGGCCGCTGTGGAAAATTTGAATTTCTACTACGGCACCAATCGGGCGCTGAAGGATTTGTCGATAAACATTGCCGATAAGCAAGTCACAGCTTTGATCGGTCCATCCGGCTGCGGCAAGAGCACGTTCCTGCGCTGCTTCAATCGCATGCATGACCTACAGGCCGATACACGCTACGAAGGCAGCATTATGCTGCACCCGGAAAACCTAAATCTAGTGGGAAAGGGCATCGATCCGATTGAGGTGCGCATGCGGATCGGCATGGTGTTCCAAAAGCCAAATCCCTTCCCGAAGACCATTTTCGAGAATGTCGCGTACGGACTTCGGTTGCGAGGTGTCCGTAATCGGGTCGACCTGGCGGAACAGGTCGAGCAAGCATTGCGACAAGCCGCGCTTTGGGACGAAGCCAAAGACCGCTTGCAGGATTCCGCCCTGGCGTTGTCCGGCGGTCAAATGCAGCGTTTGTGTATCGCCAGAGCGCTCGCGACCAAACCTGAAATGCTGTTGTTCGAT
>WUUC01124414.1_pt1 | contig 11775 bp, 9 predicted proteins | sample 6278441 | NCBI WGS metagenome assembly WUUC01 (sample SAMN13675441, study PRJNA597444) | soil metagenome | isolation source: soil | place: USA: Washington | collected 2017-10 | reverse complement strand
GCGCGGCTTGTCGCGCGGCATGGCGGGCGCGAGATCGGCCAGCAGACGGTACATCTCGGCGACCGGCTCTCCGACCGAAAAGCCGCCGAGCGCCACGCCGTCGACAGGCAGCGCCGCGAGCTCTGCCAGGTGGAGCAACCTGAGATCCAAGTGCGTGCCTCCCTGAACGATGCCGAAGCGCGCTTGCCCGGGCGGCGAAGGATACGCCAGCGAACGCAGCGCCCATGCGCTGGTGCGGCGTATGGCGCGCTCCACGTCGGGCCGCGGGGCAGCACCGGGGGGACACTCATCGAGCAACATGGCGATGTCGGCGCCGAGCAGGCCCTGCACGCGCATCGACTCCTCGGGGGTGAGTAGCTTCTTGGCGCCGTCGAGATGGCTGCGGAACGCCACTCCCTCGTCGTCGATCTTGCGCAGCTTGGCCAGCGAAAATACCTGGTAGCCGCCGCTGTCTGTGAGCATGGCGTGGGGCCAGCCCATGAAGCGTTGCACGCCGCCCAGGCGCGCTACGCGCTCGGCGCCCGGGCGCAGCCACAGATGATAGGTATTGGCGAGAATGATGCGCGCACCGCTTGCAGCCACCTCCTGAGGCGTCTGCGACTTGACCGACGCCTGGGTGCCGACGGGCATGAACACGGGCGTCTCGATCAGCGCGCGCGGGGTCTGCAGCAGGCAGCTGCGCGCCTGCCCATCGCGCGACAGCTCTGCGAACGCGAAGCCCGGTGTGACCAGTGACGAGAATGGGATCTCGCTCACGGACGGCTCACGGGGTCGAACAGCGACGCGCTCGCGAAGCAGCGCTGGGGAGCGATCAACATGGCGTCGCCATAGCTGAAGAAGCGATAACGCGCTGCAATCGCGGCCTGATAGGCGGCCCGGGTGGAGGCACCGCCGGCGAAGGCCATTACCAGCGCGAGCAAGGTCGAGCGCGGCAGATGAAAGTTCGTGACCAGCGCGTCGACCACGCGAAAGGCGTAGGGCGGGTAGATGCAAATGCGCGTGCGACCGGGGCCGGCCACGAGCTCACCTCGCTCGCGCGCGACCGCCTCGAGTGTGCGCACCACGGTCGTGCCCACGGCCACCACCGGCCGCCCTTCGCGTCTGGCGCGAGCGATGGCAGCCACAGTGGCCTCCGGCAGCTCGTAGGCCTCTTCATGCATGGGATGCCGGGCAATGTCGTCGACCGACAACGGCGCGAAGGTGCCCGGACCCACGTGCAACGTGACGAAGGCAGACTCGTGCCCGGCCCGCGCCAGCTCCTTCAGCAGGGTCTCGCCGAAGTGCAGGCCGGCAGTCGGCGCCGCCACCGCACCGGGCTTGCGTGCGAACACGGTCTGGTAGCGCGTGGCATCCTCCGCGCTGGGCGCGCGCGCGAGATAAGGAGGCAGCGGGATCTGTCCCACCTCTTGCAGCGCTGCCTCCACGCCCTGCGCGGCCGACAGCCGCACCTGCAACAAGCCCTGATCGCGGCGCTGCTCGACGCGAATCGCGAGCGCCCCCACCGTGAGTTCGAGTCCGGGCTTGAGGCCCTTGATCGGCTTGGCCATGCACAGCCAGCGCTCGTCGTCGTCCAGCTGCGCGACACGTTCGACCAGCAGTAACTCGAAGCGTCCGCCGCTCGGCTTGTGGCCGACGATCCGCGCGGGAATCACGCGTGTATCGTTGAACACGAACAGTGCCGGCGACAACAACGTGGGCAGCTCGGCGACCGAGCGGTGAGCCAGGCGCAGCTCGTCACGCGTCAACAGCAATAGCCGCGCCTGCTCACGCTGGATCGCCGGTAGCTTGGCGATCAGCGCTTCCGGCAGGTCGTAGTCGAGCTCCTCTACACGCATGGGCCGCCAAAGAGAGCGCAGCCCAGCCCTGGCCGCAAGTGCGGGCCGCGCGTTATTTGGCGAGCTTCAGCACGTATTGAGCATGCACGCTGGGCACCGTGTGCACCTGGCCCTGCTTGGAGCGAAACTGTTGCTCTCCGGCCACCACCCCCAGCACGCGCACCCAGCTGTCCAGGTCGATCTGCGTGGCCTGCGGGTACTCGACCCACAGCGGGCAGCGGCTCTGGCCGGGACAGTCGAGAACCAGCATCTGCAATACGCTGCGCCCGCCGTCCACCTCCGCATGGTAGACGCGACCGTCGAACGCCACCTTTTGACCACGGTAGATCACCGGTTTTTGCGCGATACGTGCGTAGGTGAGCGCAGGGTCGGGCACGAAGCTGGCGGCGGCCAGCGTCAGATCCTGAACGCGCTTGACCTTGATCTCGGCCACGCGCGGCGCCTTGCCCTTGGCGCGCGCGATCACGTTGACGACGTGGTCGCCGATCTGGCCGAGCTGGGTGCGGTGCAAGAAGCGCCCGTCGATTACCCGGACGGCCTGACCACCAATCTCGACGGCGGCAGCGGGCTCGACCTGTCCGGCGATCTCCAACAAGGCCTGGTCGGTGACCACCTCGGCCCCTGGCGTATCGATCTGCATGCTGGTGACCGGCAGCACCAGCTCCAGCTTGCCGTCGGCCGGCTTCTCCCCGGGCGCTTCGACGCGATAGTTCGCTGCGAAGGCGAGCACGCCGCCCGCCTGCGGCAACACTGGATAGCGACGAGCGCCATAGCCGCGCTCATTCAGCGCAAGCGGGACAGCGTCCACGATCGCGCGGCTGCCCGGCAGCGCATCCACCACGACGTCGATGGCGGGCGGAGTCGCCTGTAGCGGTGCCGTATCGACGCGCACCCGGTAGGCCACAGCCAGCTGGACGCTGCTGGACTCGACCTTGCCATCCTTCGAGACTAGGTCGATGGCGAGACGATTGTCGCCGATGGTGAGTGCATCGGCCTTGAGCGGAAAGCGCGCACGGCCGGCCGTCAGAGCCTGCTCTGCGCCGAGGAAGCGCAACTTGGAGTCGGGGCTCGAGCCGGGAGCCTCGACCTCGAGCGTCTCCACGCCGGCCACGTTGATGACGCGCACGCTCAACTCCGGCCCGCGGGTCGAGAACCAGGCGAGCAGACCGCCGCCGATTGCGAGCACGGTCAACGCACCCACGGCGAGCCAGAGAAAGCGCTGTGCGCCGGGCGATGCCGGCCGCGCAGAAGGCTCCCAGTCGTCGCGCGTCTCGACCGCGTTGCTGGAGACCGGCGTAAAGGAGCGCGGGCGCGCGTGCCCCGGCCTGGACTCGAGCGCCTCCGAGGGGACCTGATCGAGCGTGCGGGGCGTGGACGGCTCGGCCCCGGCCACCCGGCTAGCGATCACCGGCGGCGTGATGCCCAGCACGGTGTGCGCACTTTGCGCCGACAGCTTGCCCCGGCCCCGCTCCGCCGCCTTGGGCGCGCTCGGCTGCGGGTCGGAAGCCGGCTCCGCCACCCCGAAACTCGTCTTTTTGAGCGGCTCCGCCTGCCTGACCGGCTCAGCCGGCCCGCGGGCATGAGCGGCCGCTGCCAGCTGAGCCGACATGGCCGGCGTCACGCCGAGCAGCGTCTGCTTGTGCAGGGGCGTCCCCTCGCTGGCGGGCGCGCGAGGTTGCGGATCGGAGCTTGGCGTGGCGGCTGGCGGTTGCGGCTGGGCGGCAGGCTGCGGCGCAACCTGCGCACCAACCAGCGGCACGGACATGCCGAGCATGGTCCGTTGCGGCACGGCCTTGGGCGCTGGCGCGCCGGGCGGTGCTGCCGTGGCCTGCACCGGCGTCATTCCCAGCATGGTCTTGTGGAGGTTCGCGGCGGGTTTGACGGCGCTGCCTGCAGGTGGCTTCGCGGCGGCGGCCGTGAGATCAGCACCGCAGACGCCGCAAAAGCGATCGTTCGAAGCGATCTTGGCGCCGCAACTCGGGCAGCTCGTGGGTGCGGTCATGCGTGCAACAGCGTACCAAATTCCTGGCAGCGTTACCCGTTTCGCACTCGGGCCCCACCCCGGCGTGCTCCCCGGGCGTCAGACCTTGCCGTGGATGGTCAGGGCGAGGCAATGATCGAGCAGCCTGGTGGTCCCGGCGTTGTGTCTCTGGGCCATGACCCACTCCAGCATCACGAACATGCGTCGGTCGACGGCGACGCCGATGCCAGGAACATGGCGCGTCTCTTTGTAGTCGATGGGCTTGTACGAGCCCATGTTGAAGTTGTAACGCGCGGTGTAGCGGTCGTACGTGTACTCGGCGCCGACCATCGCGTAGTCGGCTCTGTCGTGCGGCCTCATGGGGTCGGTGCCGGCGAAGGGCGACGCCGACAGATGGTTGCCTGCCTGATGCGCGTACTCGGCCCAGCCGGTGAAGTTCTGCACCATGACCGTCGCGTCCACGGCCACTCTCGCGACATCCTGCTTGCCTTGCATGGGTAGATCGGCTTGGAAGTAACCGCCCGACAAGCCGAGCTTCAAGGTCGTCAAACGGCCGACCTTGAGAAACGGTTCGACGCGACCGACCACGTAGTTCCTGCGCCGGGCACCAGCGATCGAAAGCGTGTCCCGACCCGGCAGTGAGTAGTTGGTCGTGCCGTCGATGATGAAGTACTGCGCGAAGAACACGAGCCCGCTGCGCTCTTGCGGACGAATGTCTCCTTCGATGGAGATGCCGTGATTCGGATCGAGCTTGAAGCCGTCGAACTCCTGCGCGTTGCCGTAGAACGAGTTGTCCCAGAAGCGCCCGAACTGCGCCCAAACTTTGCCGGCCTTGACGGTGACCGGACCTACCTTCCCGAAGCCATACGCCTCTTGCACCCAGGCAGTGCTCGGAAAGAACGCGCGCTCCTTGGTGTCGCGGATGACCGGCATAAGATGCAGACCAAACCGTCCGAACTCAGCGTCGACCCGAAGTCTTGCCTCGAACACCTCGAAGAAGTTCTTGACGTTCTGTCCGGGAGGGTCCTGCAGCGGCTGATAGTAGAAGAGAATCATGCCGCCGCCAACACTCAGCTTGAGCTCCGTTTCTTCGGGCTGCATGGGAGGTGCCGCTGGCGGCGGGCTCGGCTCGGCGCTCACCTCCGCGGACTCCTCCTCTCCTGCAATACCGGTCATCGGCGCCGTATCTGGCAGCGGCGAGCGGCCGGGCGGCGGCGCAGGATCGCTGATTTCGACGCTCACTCCCGGCTTCTTTGCAGGTGCAGTCGGTGCTGGCGCGGTGGGTGCTGGCGCAGTCGGTGCTGGCGCGGGTGGTGGGGCTTGTGCGGCTAGCGTTGCAGAGGCCAGCACAATCGGTGCACTAAGTAGCCAGGACCATGCTCTGACAACATGTTTCGTGTCTGTAAACAGCTTCTTACTTTCCCTCGATTTGTCTACGTCCATTCCCATGTTCTGCCTCGCTCTGAATGGAACACCCACCCCGGGCAGACGTGTGTACGCCGCACGCGTGAACAGGTGTTCTCAATGGACAGCTCAGGTCGCACGCTCGTGTAGTCTGCCCTCGAAGAACACGAGCCATGCCTACCTAGCCGCAAACGCGGGCGGCGTAAACTTCGCAATGCAAGAAACGACACACGTGTCCTCGCAACACAGCGTGTCGACGCCGCTCTATCACTGCGAGTGTTCAATTCGATTGCGCACGGATCTGCGCGCGCGCTTGAACGCAAATGCAGTGCACGGCGCTGCACAGCGTGATACGTGGGCGGTCGCGCTTGACAACGCCGCAAGTTCGCGAACTACACTCCGCGCCGGAGCAGCACGCGTGCAAACGTCTCGAAGTCAAACCATGCGGCCCCTGAGACTTCAGGGCGTGACTCGCATCGTCAACGGTGAAACACATCTGTATCCGACCGACATGCAGTTCGAGCCCGGCTCCTTCACGTCGCTGCTCGGGCGAACGCGCGCCGGCAAGACCACGTTGCTGCGTCTGCTGGCGGGCCTCGATACCCCAAATTCGGGACAGGTCTATTCGGGAACTGAGGACATCACGAACCTCCATGTCCGCGAACGTGGTGTGGCAATGGTGTACCAACAGTTCGTCAATTATCCGTCCCTGAGCGTCTATGAGAACATTGCTTCGCCGTTGCGACTGCGAAAAGGCGAGAGCGCGGCCAGCATCGACCGGCGCGTGCGCGAGGTCGCAGAGCTGCTGGGACTGGGTCCGTTGCTCCCGCGCTTGCCGGCCGAGCTCAGCGGCGGTCAACAGCAGCGCACCGCGATCGCGCGCGCGCTGGTCAAGGACGCCAATCTGGTTCTGCTCGACGAGCCGCTCGCCAACCTCGACTACAAGCTGCGCGAAGAATTACGCACGCAGCTGCGCGATCTTTTCGAGCGGCGCGGCTCGATCGTGGTGTATGCCACCGCGGAGCCGGATGAGGCCCTGCTGCTGGGTGGACGCTGCGCGGTTCTCGACGAGGGGCGCGTACTGCAGGTAGGCCCCGCATTGTCTGTGTATGCACGGCCGAACAGTCAGCGCGTTGCACAAGTTTTCAGCGATCCGCAGCTCAACTTGCTGGACCTGGAGATCGGCACGAACGGCAAGGCGCGCGTCGGCAGCACCTCCGATGTTCCGCTCTGGCATGCGCTGCGCCGGTTGACGCCTGGCCGCTATCGCATCGGCGTGCGCGCGAATCACTTGCAACTGACACCCAGCTCCAGTACCGATCTGCGCCTCGCGACGACGATGCTGATCGACGAAGTGACCGGTTCTGCCACGCTGCTTCACCTCGCATGCGGCGAGACCACCTTGACCGCGCGGCTTTCGGGGATTCACCGTCAGACGCTCGGTGCCCAGGTCGACCTGTTCGTCGCCCCCGAGCGGCTGTTCGTTTTCGATCTCGAGGGAAGTCTGCTCGAACCCGCGCTGGCACCCTCCGCCTAGCTCTTCCACACCGCTTCTTAGACTGCAGCCCATGGCACGCATCGAGCTCCGCGACATTGCACATAGCTACGTTGGCTCTTCGGCGTCCGAGCGCACCTACGCGCTCAAGCCGCTCGAACAGATATGGGAGAGCGGTGGCTCCTACGCGCTGCTCGGTCCTTCCGGCTGCGGCAAGACCACGCTGCTCAACATCATGTCCGGGCTACTCTCGCCAACGCGCGGCTCGATCCTGATCGACGGCCGCGACGTGACCGCGCTTCCGCCGCAGGCGCGGAACATCGCCCAAGTTTTTCAGTTCCCAGTCATCTACGACACCATGACCGTATTCGACAACCTGGCTTTTCCGCTGCGCAACCGGGGCGTTCGCGGCGAAGAGCTGACGCGGCGGGTCGGGCGCATCGCGGAGCTGCTCGAGCTCGAACCGTGGCTGCGGCGGAAAGCCACGCAGCTCACCGCGGATATGAAACAGCGAATCTCGTTGGGGCGTGGCCTGGTGCGCACCGATGTGGCCGCCATTCTGTTCGACGAGCCGTTGACCGTGATCGACCCTCATGCCAAGTGGCTGCTGCGGCGCAAACTCAAGCAGATCCATGCGGAGTTGGCGGTCACCCTCGTCTACGTGACTCACGATCAGGTCGAGGCACTCACCCTGGCAGATCAGGTCTTGGTGATGAACGACGGTCAGGTGCTGCAGCGCGGCACACCGCAAGAGCTGTTCGAACGGCCTGCACACACCTTCGTTGGGTACTTCATCGGAAGCCCTGGCATGAACCTGCTGCGCTGCGAGGTCGAGGACGCCGGCGTCAGGGTGGAGGGTCAACGACTCTCGCTCGAACCGCGCTTGTGCGCGTTGGCGCGCGAGCGCGGGGGAGAGTTCACGCTCGGCGCGCGACCCGAGTTGGTCCGGCTCGAGACCGAGCCCAAGCCCGACGCGCGTTTGTCCTGCATCGTGGCGGGCCTGGAGCATCTCGGTCACGCGACCTTGGTGAAGCTGCGCATAGGTGAGCAGACCGCCTTCGCCAAAGTAGACAGCGAGCCCTCTCCAGCACTGGGCACCGCTGCCTGGCTCGAATTTCCGCCGGCGTCCGCCCTCTTGTACGCCGACGGGCGCGCCGTGAGCTGAACGCGATCCATGAGCAAACCATCCAACAATCGGGCGTGGTTCCTGGTACTGCCAGTCCTCTTGGTCGTCGCGTTCAGCGCGGTCGTGCCGCTGATGACGGTGGTCAACTACTCGGTGCAGGACATCCTGGGCCCCGAGCAGAGCGTGTTCGTGGGACCCGAATGGTACCGCAAAGTGCTGCGAGATCCCGAGCTGCATGGCGCCTTCGCGCGCCAGCTGCTGTTCTCTGGAGCGGTGCTCGCAGTGGAGATTCCGCTCGGCATCCTGATCGCGCTGGGCATGCCGCTGTCGGGATTCGCCTCCTCGCTGTGCCTCGTATTATTGGCTCTGCCGCTGCTCATCCCTTGGAACGTGGTCGGCACCATCTGGCAGATCTTTGCCCGCAGCGACATCGGACTGGGTGGCAGGGCCATGCATGCGCTCGGCATCGACTACAACTACACCTCGAATGCGCTCGACGCTTGGCTGACGGTGCTGGCCATGGACGTCTGGCACTGGACGCCACTGATCGCGCTGCTCTCGTATGCGGGGCTGCGCGCCATCCCCGCCGCCTTCTATCAGGCGGCACGCATCGACGGTGCCTCTTCATGGGCCGTCTTTCGCCACATCGAGCTGCCCAAGCTACGCGGCGTGCTGACCATCGCACTGCTGCTGCGCTTCATGGACAGCTTCATGATCTACACCGAGCCGTTCGTGCTAACCGGCGGCGGACCCGGCAACGCAACCACCTTTCTGACTCAGTATCTGACGCGTCTGGCCATCGGACAGTTCGACCTCGGACCCGCGGCAGCTTTCTCCATCGTCTACTTTCTGGTGGTGCTTCTATTCAGCTATTTGTTCTATACCGCGATGACCAGGGAGACCCCATGAGAGTATCCAGACTGGCATTGACCGGCTATCTGCTCGCGTCACTCGTGCCGATCTATTGGCTCGTCGGGATGTCGCTCAAGAGCAATGACGAGATCCTGGGGCCCTTCCGGCTGTTACCTCTCCACCCCAGCCTCGCGAACTACATCGTCATCTTCACGGATCCGAGCTGGAGTCAGGGCTACGTCAACTCCATCACCTACGTTGCCATCAACACCGTACTCTCCGTGGCAATCTCGCTGCCGGCCGCCTACGCGTTCTCCCGCTACAGCTTCATGGGCGACAAGCACCTGTTCTTTTGGCTGCTGACCAATCGGATGTCGCCCCCGGCGGTGTTCTTGCTGCCTTTTTTTCAGCTCTATTCGAGCATCGATCTGTTCGATACGCCGTACGCGGTGGCGCTGGCGCACACGCTGTTCACGGTCCCGCTGGCCGTCTGGATCCTGGAGGGCTTCATGTCGGGAGTGCCACGGGAAATCGACGAAACCGCGTACATCGACGGCTACGGTTTCGCGCGCTTTTTCGTGCGCATCTTTCTGCCGCTCATCCGCTCGGGCGTGGGTGTGACTGCGTTCTTCTGCTTCATGTTCAGCTGGGTCGAGCTCTTGCTCGCGCGCACGCTGACCTCGGTGGAGGCCAAGCCCATCGCCGCGACGATGACGCGCACCGTGAGTGCGGCGGGCATGGACTGGGGCGTGCTGGCTGCCGCCGGCGTGCTGACCATCGTACCGGGCGCCGTCGTGATTTGGTTCGTGCGGAACTACATCGCCAAGGGCTTCGCCCTGGGGAGGGTCTGAACGTGCAGTGGATGGCCTGGACCCCGCCCACGGCGGTCTTCTTCGTCGCAATCGCGCTGGCGCTGGCGGTGTACACGCTACTCGGCTTCGTCACGCCTTCTCTGCCCAGACGCGGCTTTTTGCCGATCGCGACCACGCGGGGCGATCGACTGTTCATAGCTCTCTTGGTCAGTGCATACGTCAATCTGGCATGGGCCGGGTTGACAGACGCTTCGCAGTGGTCGGCGGCCATTCTCTGGGTGCCGGCGCTGTGGGTGATCGGACGATGGGGTTGAAGGGGTGAAACATGGCATCTTCGACACGGTACGTTAGCGCTGTTTGCGTCGTTATCCTGAGTGCCGGGACTGCGTGCAAACGCAGCTCCGGAGAAAGCGAAAACAAGACCGAGGCACGCACGGAAACCGCTGCGCTGGTTGGCGATGAGGACCAATTGGTGAAGGCCGCCGAGCGCTGGGTGGATCAGGAGTTTCAACCGAGCACGCTGACGCGCGATCAGCAGCTCGCCGAGATGAAATGGTTTCGCGACGCGGCCAAGCCGTATCGCGGCACCACCGTGAACGTGGTCTCCGAGACCATCGATACGCACGTGTATGAATCGAAGACGATGACCAAAGCCTTCGAGGAGATCACGGGCATCAAGGTCAAGCACGACATCATTCAGGAAGGCGATGTGATCGAGAAGCTGCAGACTCAGATGCAGTCGGGACGCAGCATCTACGACATGTACGTCAACGACAGTGATCTGATCGGCACGCACGTTCGTTACGGCTTCGCCGTGCCTATCTCCGATTTCATGACCGGAGAGGGCAAGGACGTCACACTGCCGACCCTGGATCTCGATGACTTCATCGGCAAGACCTTCGGCACCGGGCCGGATGGCAAGCTCTATCAGCTGCCCGATCAGCAGTTCGCGAACCTGTACTGGTTCCGGTACGACTGGTTCAGCCGTCCCGATCTGCAGAAGCGCTTCAAGGACAAGTACGGCTACGAGTTGGGTGTACCCGTCAACTGGTCGGCGTACGAAGACATCGCCGATTTCTTCAGCAACCAGGTCAAGGAGATCGACGGCAAACGCGTCTACGGTCACATGGACTACGGCAAGAAGGATCCGTCGCTGGGCTGGCGCTTCACGGACGCCTGGCTCTCGATGGCAGGCGTAGGCGACAAGGGCATTCCCAACGGAAAACCGGTCGACGAGTGGGGCATCCGCGTCGAGGGCTGCCATCCAGCCGGCTCGTCGGTCACGCGCGGCGGCGAAGCCAACGGGCCCGCCGCGGTGTACGCGCTGACGAAATACATCGACTGGCTGAAGAAATACGCGCCGCCCGAAGCGCCCGGTATGACCTTCTCCGAGGCTGGCCCGGTGCCCGGGCAAGGCCAGATCGCCCAACAGATCTTCTGGTACACGGCCTTCGTGGCACCGCTGACCAAGAAGGGGCTGCCCGTGGTCAACGAGGACGGAACGCCCAAGTGGCGCATGGCACCCTCGCCGCACGGGCCCTACTGGGAAGAGGGGATGAAGCTCGGCTACCAGGACGCCGGCTCCTGGACCATGCTCAAGAGCACCCCCATCGAGCGTCGCAAGGCTGCCTGGCTCTACGCGCAGTTCACGGTCGCCAAGGCCACCTCGATGAAGAAGTTCTTCACCGGGCTGACGCCGGTCCGCAAGTCGGACATCGACTCACCGCACACGGACAAGGTGGCCCCCAAGCTGGGCGGCTTAATCGAGTTCTATCGCAGCCCGGCGCGCGTGGCATGGACGCCCACCGGCACCAACGTGCCCGACTATCCGAAGCTTGCGCAGCTGTGGTGGCAGAACGTCAGCTTGGCGGTCACCGGCGAAAAGACGCCGCAGGCCGCCATGGACGGCCTGGCCACCCAGATGGACGATGTGCTCGGTCGCCTGGAGCGCACGGGCATGGCGAACTGTCCGCCCAAGCTGAATCCCGCCAAGGACGCCAAGTATTGGTACGATCAGCCCGGATCACCGAGGCCGAAGCTCGCCAACGAGAAGCCCAAGGGTGAGACCGTACCCTACGAAACGCTGCTTGCCTCCTGGAAAGCGGGACGCGTGAAGTAGCCATCCGTAATCAAGCCCACCGATGGGTGCGTGGACGTCAGTTCAGGGGAATGCCAGACTGCTCGCCGCTCGTTGTTCGGGCTGAAGTATGTTCGTTCGTCGCATTCCCATCGCCGCAGTAGCTTTGATCGCGGGGCTCTCCGGCTGCTCC
>WUUC01163859.1_pt1 | contig 11776 bp, 8 predicted proteins | sample 6278441 | NCBI WGS metagenome assembly WUUC01 (sample SAMN13675441, study PRJNA597444) | soil metagenome | isolation source: soil | place: USA: Washington | collected 2017-10 | reverse complement strand
GGGCCGTTGCAAGATCGTTGGGCGACCAACTCAGTGCGAGCCCGACGTCCCAGGTCGTGTTGAACTCCTCCGTCAAAGGGAAGATGCGCTGGTTGGGATTTGCGTAATACACGTTGCCAGTGGCGCTGAGTGAGGGCGCCTGTGCGCCGCGCCTCGCGCTCACGATCTTTTCGCGCACGCGTCGCAGCGCTTGAAATGCTTTGAGCTCAGGACGCTTGGCAAAAGCGTCTTCCAGCAGATCGGCGGCTTCTGGGGCTGTCCATTGCTGATCGACAAAGTTCTCGCCAATGCCGCGATTGGAGTCCACCTCTTTGCCCGTCAGTCGACTCAGACGTACGCGACCGACCTCCATCTGGCCGAGGGTTTGAGCGAGCGCGAGACGCGCTTGCTGAGCGCGCGCCTCCGTGAGCGCCAAGTCGGTTCTCGTTGCTGCGCCAGCGCCCACGAGTTGCCTCAGATCCTCGGCATTGGCTTCGAGTACGCGCACGGAGTCTTGACGAACCGCGACCGCGCCGCGCGCGCGCAAGTAACCGAGAAATGCGATGCGCGTGTCGTAGGCCACGCTCATACGACGAGCATCTTCCTCGGCCCGCGAGACATCCTCGCTGAGCTTTGCGCCTTTGTAGGCGGGCAGCAGCGTCAGGAACAAGTCTGTGATCGGAAAACGCGCGCTGGCCTGGAGGTTGTACTGGTCAAGGATTTGCGGAAAAGGATTGGGCTGAGTCATCCCTCCGATGTTCAGAGGTGGAAGATCCACCTTTGAGAGGCGCGTGTAGCGTGCGCTCAAATCGAGGCGTGGAAATAACAAGAGCTTGGCTCGCGCAGCGGTCGCTTCGGTCTTGTTTGTCTGAATGTTGGCCTTACTGAGCGCCGGCGAATGTTGCAGGGCCTGCGCGACTAGCTCTTCCGATGTAAGACCAGAAGGATCGGGCGTAAGCGCACGTGTCAGCAAATCGTCGAGCGCAGGCTCTGCCTTTTCAGCAGCCTCGCCAGAAGCGCTGGGCACTTCAGCCACGGCTTGTGGCGAAGGTGCGACCGGCGGCACCACCGGCGTCGTCGCAGCAGGTGCACTCGGCGCCGCGGCGCCGGGCGGTGCGATAGGTGTCGGCGGTGCGACTTGAGGACTCTGCGCGAACACCGGCGCGCCGAACACGAGCAGTGCGAACGCGAGAGCGCTGCTGCTCTTCAAACTACGATGGCCTGCGCGTCCGCCGCGCAGGCCTCGACCTAGCTCACTCATTTACGTTGGCCGCCTGGAAGTTGATTCATCAACGATATGGGATCAGGGGGAGGATCCGTCAAGGCGTGATTTCGGTTTTTACGCGCATAGCTACCTTGCGTGACCCATAGCCCAATCGTTGATTTGTCGACAATGTGACGCCACGCTCTTGAGCGATGAGCTCGCCCGCGTTAGCTTGGTCGTCAGACATGCGCCCGCAGTTGCATCGAGAGTTCTCGCACCTCATGGCCCAGATGCGTCGTTTAGGAACGACTGCGGTCAACCAACGGCTCGCTTTGGTCGGGACGAGTCTGTACGAATACAAAGTGCTCATGCTCCTGGTGAACGAACCCGAGGTCACGCAGCACGAGGTAGTGTTCGATTGTGCGATGGACAAGGCCGCCGTGAGTCGTTTGATCCGTACGTTCACGGAGCAAGGCCTCGTGACTGTGCGCGTTCATCCGGATGACAAACGGCAGCGTTTGCTGAAGATCACGCCCAAAGGGCGGGCAAAGGAAGCGATGCTCGCGCCGATCGTCGACGATGCACTCGCGCCGTTCATGGTCGGGCTGAGCGACGACGAAGGGCAAGAGCTGTTGCGCTTGATGCGCAAAGCTTACAACGGCTGCCTGCAGGCATCGCGCGAGCAAGCCGTGCTCGAAGGTCGCGGTGCGGGCACGAGCACGTATCCACGCTCGCTTGCACCACAGAGCGAAGGTCGCGCCGCGCCGGACGATCAGAGCGCAGCCAAGAAGCTCGCAAAGCGGCGCTGAGTGGCGTGTGGCGGGGCCCTATTGCAAAGCGAACGGCGTTGCGGTGAGCGCTTCGCTCCGTTCCCAGAGCAGGCGCGCGCTGGCGAGGTCGTAGGCCCGCGCATGGGCTTTGGCGCGCTCGGGATAGCCGCGTGCACCGAACAAGCCGCCGGGCCCGATGTAATCTCCGCTGCGCACGTCACTCGCAGTAGCCGCGTACAGCTGGGGAAGTGCACCCATTTCGGCAGACTGAGCGAAGCCGGCGTTGACCCACTGCATGCTTTTGGCCAGCCAAGCAGCGCCGGCCATTTCTGGGCCGACGAGCTGCAGATTCGTGGCTGCGTAGCCGGGATGCGCTGCAACGACCACGACCTTACTTTCTCCGCTCGAGGCGCGGCGTGCGAGCTCGAAGGTGAACAGTAAGTTCGCGAGCTTACTCATGCCGTACGCCGGCCACTTCGAGTAGCTGCGCTCGGCCGCCAAGTCGTCGAAGTTCATTTTGCCGATCATGTGCGCCTGGCTCGACACGTTGACGAGCCTTGGAGCGTCCGCTTTCGTCAACGCTGGCCAAACCAGCGCGCTGAGCGCGAAGTGGCCCAGATGGTTGGTTCCGAACTGCATTTCGAAGCCGTCTTCGGTTTTGCGGTAAGGGATCGCCATGATGCCAGCGTTGTTGATCAACACGTCGATACGTGGATGCTTCTCGAGTACGCGTGCAGCGAACGCGCGCACCGACGTCAAGCTCGCCAAATCGAGTGCACTGAGCTCGAGCGAGGCGTTGGCATGGCCTGCGCGGATCGCATCGGCGGCCGCTTCGGCCTTTTGCGGGTTGCGGCACGCCATCATCACGTGGGCGCCTTTGCCGGCAAGCGCGCGGCTGGTCTCGAGCCCGAGCCCGCTATTGGCGCCGGTGATGACGAATACTTTGCCCGACAAATCCGGGATGTCTGCGACGGTCCACTTCCCCATTTCGTCTCCTCGTGCGCTCATCAGCGATGACGCGTGCACCTGGCATGACACGTCCTGTGCTCGGGATCACTCGTCGGTGATCGTCCAGATGCGCGTCTCTCGGTCGGCGTAGTCGGGTCGCGGCATGGTCCACGTGGAAACGAAGCCCACGCGTTCGACCAGATCGAACAACTCGCTCAGCTCGCGCGCCGAGAAAGGACCGCGACAGCCTTCGCGATCCAGCACCATGCGTTCACGATCCCCCGCGTGCACCGTCAGCACGTGCGCCTCTTCGGCATGTGGATCGCAGTCTTCTCGCCAACTCCCCCCGCGCCGTCCGAACCAGTCCAAGTCGTCGATGCTGCGCATCAGGGCGGCGACGAGGGCAGGCGAAGTACGTCCGTCGCGCCGTTCGGGCGCCCGTCCGCGTTGCAACGAGTGAAAGACCGTCGCACCTGAGCCGAAGATTGCGACCGTGTAACGAGGTGCGCGTTCGAGCGCGCGTTGACCGCGACCACGTCGCAACGTGACCTGAAGATCGGTAGGCGCGGGTGCCGCGCGTTTTTCGAGCTCGGTAACCGCTTCTCCGAGGCAACCCTCACGTGCGGCGAGCGCTTCGCGCAACACGCCGTCTGGGAGCTTTTCGCACGATGCAGGCCACACGATTCCTGCCATGTTGCACTCGGTCAGGTGTGCTGGCGCTTCTGCAAATGCTCTTTGCGCGCTCGCTTCGAGATGGCCTTGCCGGTCCACACAACGAAGTAAGCTGCGAAGAGCGCCGAGCTCACGGGCGCGCGCGAATTGGTAAGGCGCTTCGGGTCTGCCCGTCGGCAAAAGCTCGAGCACGAGACGCGGTATGTCGCGCGCGAACGGGCGCCCGAGATCGCGGTAAGACACGGACACGACGCGCAGCGGGCCCTCCGCGGTCACCTCGTCGATCTGCAACGTTCGGGCTTGGGTGAGCTCGCGTGTCGAACGATGGAGTTTGCGGATCGCTTCGAGTTCTGTGCTTTCGCCGTTCGCGAGCTCCGTGATCAACGTGTCCAGGCTCTGCTCGAGGGGCGCGCGATCGAGCGCTTTGGTGAAGCGAAGCCGCGTCGATAGCAGCGAGCCCGTCATCCAGAGTTCGAAGCTGCGCGTGCGCTCGTCTGGCTTTAAGGCGCCGTTCTTCGCGTGGTAACGGCGCGGTCGTGGCAGTGCTCGCTCGTTTTCGTCGAGCTCGAAGAAGACGTGCTCTGGCGCGAGGCTGTGAAGCCAGGTGCGTGTCGAGGGCGCTTTCGTTGCGCCTTCGCTGTCGACGAGCAGAACGAGCGCGTCCTTGGGCAGTGCTTGTTCGAACGAAATCGGTTGTTCCGAGGCGGTGCGACAGCGAAACGCCAGCTCCAACACCCGCAGATCACTCGTCGCGCGACTCGGGTTTGCGATCTTGACTTCGCTGACGCGTTCCCGGGCGTCGTCGACCGTGCAGGAGTTGGTGCCGATCGTAAAGGCCTCGTCGATGTGACGCAGGTCGCGCGGCGCTTGCCGTTCTTGTGGTCGCTCGCGCGCCGTCGCGGAGGTGCAAGCCCACATCAAGAGGAGGCTCAGCCAACCGCCGGCGCGCGCGCTCATTCGTGGCCGTTGCGTCCGAGGGCGATGCTCGCGGCGTGTCCTATCGCGTCTCGAAGCTCATCGTCGTCGATCGTAGCGAGTGCGCGTGCGAGCTCGTCTGGGAGATTGGCGACGGCGACCGGGGAGGGTCGGCGCGGTTCTTCTCGGGTGCGCTGCGGTACGTCGGGCAACGGGCCCACGCGAAAGCGTATCTCGCGAACGCGGGCGAAAGGGGCGTGCTTTTGCACCGACGCGAGCAGCGTTTCGCGTAGATGGTCGAGTTCGAGGGCCCAGGCGCTGGTGGCCGTGTGGACGACCAGCGTGCCGTGCACCAAACGAACAGGACGCGCCCGCGCCACGACGCGTTCCGGGACGGCCTTCTGCCACCACGAATAGGCGCGAATCAGCGCGGCTTCGTCCGGCTCACGCGCCGGATACGCGCGACTCATCAGCTCAGCGAGCGCACGCGGCTCGCCGCCGCGCTTCTTCTTTTGGAGCCGGGTCGACACCGACCCAGGCTAGCAGCCCGTTGCGAAAACCTCCATCGTGGCAGCGCGCGTGCCCTTCGACCGCGTTGGCGCGCGGCTGCGGGTCGCCCGCGCGCTGCGTTGAAGAAGGCCTTGCGTGCTAGCGTTGCAGACCATGACGGCTGCACGTTTGGTCGAACCGTTGCTCAAGCCCCCGGACCATGACGTCGAGGTGGTCGGTTCCAAAAGTTACACGAACCGAGCCTTACTGGTCGCAGCGCTGGCGCGCGGCCCCTCCACGCTAAGCGGTGCGTTGTTCAGCGACGACACGCGTTACATGGCCGAGGCACTACGGGCGCTCGGCATCGACGTCAGCGCCGATGAGGCGCACAGCACTTTTAGAGTGCAGGGGGCAAGTGGACGAATCCCAGCAGCCGCTGCGCGCTGCTTCGTCGGAAATGCGGGGACCGCCGCGCGTTTTCTGCCCGTGGTCATGGCGCTTGGCGAAGGCGTGTACGAGCTCGACGGAGTCGAACGCATGCGAAAGCGTCCGATTGCGCCGCTCATCGAAGCGTTGGCTTCGTTGGGGGTGCGGATCGAGTCGTTGGGCGAGCCCAACTGCGTGCCGCTTCGTATTCACGGCGCAGGCCTGCGCGGTGGGCAAGTACGCGTGCCCGGTGACATCAGTAGTCAGTACATCAGCGGGCTGATGATGAGCGCGCCCTGCATGGCGGACGGCTTGGTGATCGACATCGAAGGCGAGCTCGTTTCGCGCCCATATCTGGAGATGACCACCCAAATTATGCGCGATTTCTCGGCGCAGCTGAGGCGAGACGGCGAGCGTCGCTTCGTCATCGCTGGCTCGCAGCCCTACGTGGGCCGCAGTTACCGCGTGGAGCCCGACGCCTCTGCCGCGTCGTATTTCTTCGCCGCGGCAGCGATCACTGGTGGACGCGTGCGCGTGAACGGGCTCGGCACGAGGTCGCTGCAGGGCGATCGGCGTTTGGTCCATATCTTCGCCGAAATGGGCTGCCAAATTCGTGAGAGTGAGGACTACACCGAAGTCCGCGGACCGAGCGCGGGTGGCCTCCGTGGTGTCGACGTAGACATGGCCGATCTGTCCGACGTCGCGCAGACGCTGGCCGTCGTGGCTCCTTTTGCGAGCAGTCCCACGCGCGTGCGCGGCATCGGCTTCATTCGCGGCAAGGAAACCGATCGCATTGCTGCGGTCGTGGGCGAGCTGAGCCGGCTCGGCGTGCGCGCACAAGAGTTCGCCGACGGCTTCGTGGTGCAACCGAGCGCACCGCAGGCTGGCCGAGTTCAGACCTACGACGACCACCGCATGGCGATGAGCTTTGCGTTGCTCGGCCTACGTTGTCCTGGCATCGAGATTCTCGATCCAGGCTGCGTCTCGAAAACGTTTCCGCGCTACTTTGCTGCGCTAGATACGCTGCGCATCTGAACAGATGACGAAGCGCCTTGTCTGGCCTCGGTTCGCCACTATCGTGCCTGGATGAGCACGAAGGACGTCATCGCCGGCAACCTGCGCACGTTGCGCAAGGTACGCGGCATGAGCCAGCCAGATCTTGCGCAGAAAGTCGGGATTAGCCCGCGCACGATCGCACGCCTCGAAGCCGGCCAAGTCGCCGATCCCAGCATCAATCACGTACGTGCGCTCGCTCAGGCGCTCGGCGTGACGGTCGACCTGTTGGCCGAGAGCGAGCTCGAGCCAGTGACGATCGCCGTGCCGATGAGGCTCAAGGAGTTGCTCGACACGCCCGATGGCCTGTCCATGCTCGCCGATCTCTTCGATTACGAGCGGATGCGTGGCCGTAAGGCTGCGCTGCTCGCGTTGCGCCAGATCTCGGACGAACCACGTGGTTGAGCGGCGATGAGCGTCGCCGACGCTTGCATGATCGTCGACGCAGGCGAGCTCGCGCGATGCTTGGCTGAAATATCGCCGCGTGCGCGCGTCGGCCTCGATGCCGAAGGCGATGGGATGTTTCGCTATCGGGCGCGGCTGTGCACCTTGCAAATGAGCGTGGGCGAACGTGTCTGGATCATCGATACATTGGCGTTCGATCCTGCGCCGCTGCTCGCTCCTCTGCTCGCCTCGCGCGGGCCAGAGAAGGTCGTTCACGATGTGTCCTTCGATGCGCGCGTCCTGAACGCTCATGGGATGGCGCTCGAGCGCGTCTTCGACACCTCGATTGCCGCGCGTTTCCTGGGCATAGCAGCCACGGGCCTGTCCACTCTGCTCGAGGCGCGTTTCGGCGTGCGGCTCGACAAAAATCATCAGCAAGCCGATTGGGGCAAGCGTCCGCTCGAAGACGACATGCTGCGCTACCTGGTCGAGGACGTGCGTTACCTCGAGGCGCTCGCCGACAGCTTGCTCGACGAAGTTCGGGCCAAGGACATCGAAGCCGAAGTGCGCGATGAAGTGAGCTACGTGCTTGCTACGGCACGTGAACGCGAGCCGCACGAAGCCCCTTGGATGCGCATCAAGGGCGCAAGCTCGCTTCTGCCCAGCCAACGCGCCGGTCTGCGGGCGCTGGCGGAGGAGCGAGAAGCGCTGGCACGTGAGCTCGACATGCCCGTCGGTCGCATCGCTCCGAGCGATGCGCTCACCCGCGTCGTGGCGCGCGAACAGATCGAAGTCGTGACGATCGAGAAGCTCATGCCCCAGGCGCTCCGTGAACACGCGGCACGTTTGCATGCAGCCTTGCTCCGCGGTCTAAACGAGCCCGACGCGCCTGCCCACGAGGTCACGAAAATCGCTCCCACACCGCTCAGTCCGGCTTCGATCGATGCACGTAAGCGTCGTCGCAAAATCCTGACTGAACTTCGCGCACAAGAATCGAAGCGACGCGATGTGGATCCCCAGGTCGTCTTACCTGGACACTGCCTTTCCGACATCGTCGCGCTCGATGTCGTGGAATCGCACACGCTGGCGCGCGTGGCCGGATTCGGTGAGGCACGGCTCGCGCGCTACGGCGGCGTGTGGCCCGATCTTTTGCGTCCGAAGTGGCCCCGTTGAGGGCTTCCTTCGAGCAGCGCAGAAGGTCGCGCTCGCTTCGGCACACAAGTAGTACGCACGCCATGGGATGTGGGCACGGCTTGTGGGATCAAGTCATCCATAGGTTCGCGTGTACGACTTGGACGCGTAAAAGCCAATAGTCGCGGGCGAAACTCCTGCGAAGGGAAACATCCCTCTCGGATAATACTGTCGAGTGATGCTGGATGATGCCCGCACGACCGAGCGTGCGCGTTGGCGCTTGTACGTAGCGTCGAGCGTGATGGCTTACCTACTGGTCATCTTTTACGTAGCCGTCACGCGTCAGACGGTGCTCGGCCCGCTGTGTATCGTTCCCGTAGGCCTCGCGGCGTGGGCTTACGGTGCGCGCGGTGGGCTGGTAATGGCGCTCTCTTTGGCGCCCGTGCATTTGTCGTTGGCGTACGCGATGCCTCGCAACGAAACAATGGGCGTCGCGGTCTTCATCGATTTGGTCACTGCCTGCGTCGGCTTCGCCTTCGGCCTGCTTTTCGATCGACTGCGCGTGTCGCTCGCTTATCAGAAAGAGTGCGAAGAGCGTTACGAGCGGGCGGCGCGCGGCGCGAATGACGGCCTGTGGGAGTGGGAACTCGAGTCGGGCGAGACGTATTATTCAGAGCGTTTCTGTCAGATGCTTGGCTACGCGCGTCATCAGCTCGGTTCTCATATCGACGAGTGGCTCTCTCGCGTACATCCCGAAGACCGAGCGGACTTGGAACTCTCGCTCGGCGAGCACATACGAGGCCTGACGCCGCGGCTCGAGCACGAGCATCGCCTGTGTTGTGCGGACGGCAGCTTTCTATGGGTACACGTGCGCGGCATCGCAAGCTCACTCGAGGCAGAAGGCGAAAAGCCCAGCCTGCTCACCGGTTGGACGACCGACATCAGCTCGCGCAAGAGCTCTGAACAGGAGCTTCGCTTCCATGCTTTTCGTGATCCGTTGACAGGCTTAGCCAATCGCAGCCTGTTCACCGATCGCCTCCATCAAGGCATCTTGCGCTGTCGCGAGCGGCGAGGGACGCGGATCGCGATGCTCTTGATCGACCTCGACCGCTTCAAGCGCGTCAACGACAGCCTAGGGCATTCCGCGGGCGATGGCTTACTGCTCGTCGTCGCTGAGCGCCTCAAAGCTTGCGTGCGCGCAGAGGATACGGTGGCGCGCCTCGGTGGTGACGAATTTGCCCTGCTCCTGGCCGAAGTGTCGACCGCGGAAGCTGCGATCGAGGTGGCCGACCGCGTGCGGCGCGCGCTCCTCGAACCGATCGTCGTCAAAGGGCGAGCCGTCGCGAGCGGTTGCAGCATCGGCATCGTCGTGTCTTCTGGAGGCGATACGAGTCCGCTCGACATCGTGCGCGACGCGGATACCGCCATGTACCGGGCCAAGGCGCTCGGCAGAGGACAATGGGCGATGTTCGACCCGTCCATGCGTGACCGTGCAGTGCAGCGTCTTACGCTGGAGAACGAGTTGCGCAGTGGGTTGGTGGAGGGACACATCGAGATCTTCTATCAGCCCATCGTGCACAGCGGCGGCGGCTTTGCGGGCTTCGAAGCGTTGCCGCGTTGGCGTCATCCACGCCTCGGGATGCTACTGCCGCGCGAGTTCATCGAGCTCGCCGAAGAAACCGGCCTGATCATGGATTTGGGCGACCTCGTCCTCGGCGACGCGTGCGAGATGGGGCAATACGTCGGCGAGCGACTTCCGCACGTGGCGTGGAACGTCCATGTGAACCTGTCTCCCAAGCAGATTCGGCGTCCAGATTTGATGGGCCGCATCGAAGTCATCCTCGACACCGCCGGACTCGATCCAGCGCGGCTGTGCGTAGAGGTGACTGAAGACGTCATCCTCGAAGAGGCTTCTGCGGGCAGTGTCCTGTTCGAACGCTTGCGCAAGAAGGGTGTGAAGTTGTGCATGGACGACTTCGGGACGGGCTACTCGTCGCTCAGCTATTTGCATCGATTTCGCGTCGACTTCCTCAAGGTCGAGACGGCGTTCGTGCACGGTGCCGAGACGCGTGAAGGTGGCATTCAGATCGTCCGCTCGCTGATCAATCTGGCCAAGAACCTGGGCGTGACCGCGATTGCCGAGGGCGTCGAAACGAAGCGTCAGTGGGATGTGTTGCGCGAACTCGGTTGCCCACGCGCGCAGGGATTTTTCTTTGCCGAGCCGATGTCTGCGCGTGAGCTGCGCGTCTGGGTCGACGAACACGTCGCGGAGTGCGCGTAATGGTCAGAGCGACCCACGATCGAACGATGCGAGCCATCGTCATCACGACCTCGGCGTACCTGGTCATTCTCGCCGTCGCCTCGTTCGTGCTTCACGTCCCCCTCTACTCGCTTGCGGCCATCCCGATTCTATTGGCCGCTTGGGCGTCGGGCCGCCGTGCTGCAGTTTCGGTCTGGTTCGTCATCACATCAGCGCACGCGATCACCAACTATTGGAGTTCGCCTTTCGGGGGCTCGCCGTACCTTACTCTTGCTGCGGGCAGCGTCGTGTTGTTCGTGCTCGGCTTCGGCATCGGTTATCTGCGCGATCGGACCGATGCTCAGATTCGCCGCCAGCGTCTCATCGAAGCACGCTACGAACGCGCAGCGCGCGGCGCAAACGACGTGCTGTGGGAGTGGGAAACCGCAAGCGGCAGCGCCTATTTCAGTGCCCAGTGGCCCGAGTTGCTCGGCTGCACCGCGGGTGAACTCGCGCCGCGCATCACGGAATGGTTCGATCGCGTCCATCCTGAGGATCTCGCCGGTCTGCGGGCCGAGATCGATCGCCATCAAGCCGGCGAAACGCTGCGCTTCGAACACGAACACCGCATCAAACGCAAAGACGGCATGTTGCTTTGGGTATTGGCGCGCGGCGTCGCATCGACGCGGGGAGAGCTCGGTCCGCCGCGCATCACCGGTTGGGTCACGGACATCACGGAGCAAAAGCGTTCCGAAGCCCAGCTGCGCCGGCTCGCCTTTCACGACGCCCTGACGGGTCTCCCCAATCGCGCGCTTTTTCTCGATCGTCTTCATCAGGCCCATCAGCGTGCGCTGCGCCGCAGCAGTAAGTACGCCGTGCTGCTCGCCGATCTCGATCGCTTCAAAGTGGTCAACGATAGCCTTGGCCACTCGGCCGGGGATCTGTTGCTGGTCAAGGTCGCGCGCTTGTTGCGCGACACGCTACGCCCCACTGACACGATCGCGCGGCTCGGCGGCGACGAGTTCATCATGCTGCTCGAAGATCTAGATCGCCCTCAGCTCGCCGAGGAGATCGCAGCCGAAGTGCTCGGTGCGCTGTGTCAGCCGCTCGAGATCGAAGGGCATCGCATGGTGGTAGGGGCCAGCATCGGCGTGTCTGCAGGAGGAGGAGATCGCGATTCGGTGCCCGAGGACGTGGTGCGTGAGGCGGATATCGCCATGTATCAGGCCAAGAATCTAGGAGGCAGTCGGGTCGAGCTCTTCGATTCGGCCTCCCACGCCAACATCAAGGAACGGCTCGACCTCGAGAACGAATTGCGTAAGGCGCTCGAAGGCGAGACCTTACACGTCCACTATCAGCCGATCGTAGACGTCGAGCTCGGCACGGTAGTCGGCTTCGAGGCGCTGGCGCGCTGGCATCATCCGCTGCTCGGTCCAGTGAGCCCCGGTAAGTTCATTCCCGTCGCGGAAGAGGCGGGCTTGATCGAGCAGCTCGGGGAGTGTGTATTGCGCTTGGCATGTCGCGAAGCAGTGCAACTACATCGCCAGTTTCCGCAAGCTCCCGCCT
>WUUC01193762.1_pt1 | contig 11780 bp, 5 predicted proteins | sample 6278441 | NCBI WGS metagenome assembly WUUC01 (sample SAMN13675441, study PRJNA597444) | soil metagenome | isolation source: soil | place: USA: Washington | collected 2017-10 | reverse complement strand
GTCGGGAAGATGTTGAGTTGCGGGTGCGGCACGGCCATCGGGCCGAGTTGCGCGGCGAGTTTGTCGAGCGCGGGATTCAAGACTTCGGCCACGCCCTGCACCCATTGAACTTTAAACTTCGAGAGGTCGCTTTGCGCCTGCGCGATGGCCGCCGCGCCGTCGAGCGACGGGTTCATTTCCACGTTCAAATCTTTTTGATAAGGACCGGAGACGGACTTGACGCGTCCTTCGCCGTCCAACACGACGCCGATGCCGCGACCCGAGACCGGCATGCCCTGATACATCTGTTCGAAATAGAGCAGGTGGCCGCCGAGCGCGGGCGTGTTGCGACGCAGGCGGAGCGTGCTCATGTCGTTGATGCCGAAGAGCGCGGCGTTGGCTGCGATGAAGTCGCGCGCGGCGGCTTCGGGTTCGAGCGAAGAGGCGCGCGAGGCGAAGTCCATGATCGTGTCCACCGAGCCGGTCGTCTTGTCCCAGCGTACCGTAAAATCCGTATCGCCGAGGCGCGCTTTCATCGCGCTGACCGCTTGCAACTGCGACGAAGAAGGAAGACGCACGATGCTTTTGCCGAGATTGATGTTGAAATCGGGCACGGGCGTCTTGTTCAAATTAAGCTTGTCCGCGAGGGAGGACGCAGTGCTCGCGCTCGTGCGCGCCGGATTGACGAACATCGCGCCGAGGAGCACGGCGGACAGTGCGAGGGCGAAAAGTATAACGAAGACTCTCGCGTTTTTGCGGCGAGCCTTTCTATTAACGTGTGCGGTCGGTGAACTCATCTTTTTTCTCCTGTAAAATTTTTATGGCTGTCGCTTGAATTAGAAAATTCCTGAAAATTGCGGGTCGCCTGTCGGCGCGAAGAATGCTGTCCACGATGCCGTGACGCCGTTTTCGAAGTGGCGTCGCGGCATCGCGCGTTTTCGTTAGTTGCCTGCCGCGAAACGCGTCGCGAAAGTGTTGACTTTCGCGGCGAGCGCGGCGCGCGTGAGTCCGTTCGCGGGTTCGACGCGCGGGCCGGGGACGGCGACGAATTGACCGGGGGCGATCTGTTTGATCTCCGCCGGATAGACTTCGAGGAAGCCGCGATCAATTGCGAGTTGCGCGTAGCCGCGCAGCGCGGCGGGAATCTGCGCGTTGTCCGAGAGCGTGACGCCGCCCGACGTGACGTTCGTGCCAGCCTTAGCTTTCGCTTCCGCATCGAGGCCGAGGGCGCGCACGAAGGCGACGGCGAGGTCCAGACGGCTGATCGCGCCGTTCGGGTTGAAGTTCGTGCCGCTCGCGCTCAACAGTCCGGCGGGCGCGAAGTTATAGTCGCGAAGCGTCGAGCCGCTGGCGGTCAGAGCTTCGGCGAGCGCGGCGAGTTCGCCGGACACGTCCGTAAACTTGTTTGTGGCGAAAGCCGTCTGGCGCACGGGCGCGTTCAAGCCGAGCGTGCGTGCGAAGTCTTCGCGCGTCACTGCGGCTTCGGGGTGAAACAGTCCGTCTGCGAGCGCGTCAATGCGACGGCTCTTGAGCAGCGTCTCGAACAGCGTGCGTTGCTCGTGGTCTTGAATGTCTGCGACGGGCGCGAGCGTGAAAAGTTTCTGCAAGATGATGCCGTCCACAGGACCGGGCGCGGCTGCGCCTGAGGTCGGGAGGCTCGCGGCGGGGACGGCGACGAGGCCGCGCGCACCGCGCACTTCCAGCACCCACTCGCCCGGCATAGGGTTTTTGACGATGACGCCGCGACTGTTGGCCGCGATAACCGGATACTGTACGCCGCTCGAATAGGTCGTGCCGTCGGGCGCGGTCAGGAGCAGGCCGACGAGATTGCCGTCGCCCGTCTCCGCCGCAGTGTCAACGCGCGCGTACACGTCGAGCACGCTCATGCCTTCGCGCACGGTGAACTTCTTCGCGTTCGGAGAGTCCGCGCCGGGCAGGGCCGCAGGGTTGAAGTCAATGTGAAACGGCGTGGCTTCGGGAATGGTGATGGTGTATTTCGCGTTGAAGTTGGGGTTGTTGAAAGCGTTGTAGTTGCGCGTGCGGTTGAAGACTTTGTCCACGGCGGCGTAGGCGTTGATGTAGCCCGCGCCGACTTCGTGGTCCGCGTAGCCGGGCATGCGCGTCGCCGTCTCCACGATGATCTGCTTGATCTCGTCGGGCGTTAAACCCGGGTCGGCGTCGAGCATCAGGGCGACGACTCCGGCGACGTAAGGCGTCGCCATAGAAGTGCCGCTGATCTGCGTGTAGAAGGGAAGCTCGCCGGGTGCGAGTTCGGCGTCGGCGTCGAGGCCGTTGGCCGTGATGTTCGAGGTGGAGCGCGTCGAGACGTAAGCGGCGGTGAACTTCGCGGCGTTCGATTCAAACTCACGACCCGTGCCCGGCGCGGTGATGGTCGGCGCGTCGAAGTCGTCGAGCGGATCGGAGTTCGAGAAGCGTTCGTCGGCGGGCGTGCCGCGCGAGGAGAACGAAGCGAGGCCGCCCTCTTTCGTGCCCGCCGCGACGCCGATCACCCAGGGCGCTTTCGCATACTTGTTATAAGTGTTTTTGCCGGGGCCGGAATTTGCGCCCGCGAAGACGACTGTGATGCCGTTGTCGTAAGCGGCCTTGCTCGCGATGTTGATCGGGTTTTCGGGATCGAACGGGGCGAAGCTGCCGTAGGAGTTCGAGACCACTTTGATGTTGTAGTTGTACTGGTTCGCCAGCGCCCACTCCCACGCGCCGACGGCGTTTAAGACGAAGAGGCCCGCGCCGAGGCCCGCGCCGATGATCTTCGTGCCCGGAGCGACGCCCGCATACTTGCCGCCTGAGCGTTGGCCCGTGCCGCCGATGATGCCTGCGCAGTGCGTGCCGTGGCCGACGGTTTGATCGGTGTTCGGTACGTTCTCAAGGACGGTGACGGGCGTGAAGCCTTCCTGCACAGTGTCGGTGCTGGTCAGCACTTGCACGTTCTGTATGACGGTCTGGCCGAGTTTGAGATCGTCGTGCGTGGCATCCACGCCGGAGTCTATGACGAGGACGGAGAAGTCGCCTTTGCCGGAGACGGGCGCGTTGCCGTTGCGCTGGCGAAACGCTGCGTCGCCGCGCACGCGCTCGACGCCCGTGAGCGTGCGCGCCTGCAAGTCGTAGAAGTGAATTTGCTCGTTGTCCCAGATGGAGCGGACGGAATTGTCGGCCGCGAGCGCGCGCACTTGTGCGGCGTTGGCGGCGGGCAGCGCGACCATGCCGAGGCGCGGAAAAGTGATCGCGCGCGTGATGCCGAGCGAGCGCAGGGTTGAGAGGTGCGAATCCTTGAGTCCTTCGCCGGTGTTGAAGGCGACGATGACCGTGCCGACTTTAGACGAGTCGGCGAGCGACGTGAGTTGCGACGAGAGCGCGGGGCTGATGCGAGCCGCCGCAGACGCCGCATCGTTGAGCGCAAAGCACAGGATGATTGCCGCAAATAGGGTCGGGAATTTTCTCATTTTCAAAAACAGCCTCCGGTTGAACTCTTTGTGGAAATTGGTTGGCGCGGGTTTGTTGTCTCGCCCACGGACGAAAAATTAAGCGAAGGCTATTGAGCAAAACTTGAGGTAGGGTTGAGGCAGACTTGAGAACGCGAGATGTAATCGAATCACAATAAACTCATCACGGGAATGCAAAATTCAACCGCCGAAGAGCACCTTCAAAAGTGATCTTCGAACTACAAAGCATCACGTCTTCGAACTACAAAGCGTCATGTGAATCTTTGTACTCCCTTTGCGACTTTGCGACTTTGCGTGAAATTTAATCTCACGCAAAGGCGCAAAGTCGCGAAGGAAGATGAGAAGTGGTTTTTGCCGCGCGTGGCGGGAGTTTTACCTTGCGCGTATGTCGCCCTGGTCGCGTTTGAGTCCGTCGCTGAGGAGCCTGACGCCGAGCACGAAGAGGAAGATGGCGACGGCGGGCGAGAGCAACAGGAAAGGATGACGCGCGAGCAAAGACAATTCGCTCGCGGACTTGAGCATGTTGCCCCAACTCGCCGCAGGTTCCTGCACGCCGACGCCTAGAAACGAGAGCGCGGTTTCGGCCAACAGGAACGCAGGCAGCATCAAAGAGAGTTGCACGATGAGCGGGCGCGCGGCGTTCGGCAGTATGTGTCGAAACAGGATGCGCGTCTCGGTCAGCCCGAGCGACACGGCGGCCAGCACAAACTCACGTTCGCGTAACCCGAGCACCAACCCGCGCGCCAGTCGAGCCATCTCCGCCCAACCGATGGCGACGAAGATCGAGACGAGCAACAGCCCCGCGTGCAAGGGCGGCAGTTCGATGGGAAAGGCCGCGCGCGCCGCCAGTATCAAGACGAGTTCGGGCAAGGCCAGCATGGTGTCGGCCGCGCGCATCAAGAGCGCGTCCGTCCTGCGCCCCGCGTAGCCCGAGATGCAGCCTAAGAGCACGCCGAACGCGCCCGCGAAAAGCGTGCCCAACGGCCCCACTGCGAGCGAAAAACGCGACGCCATCAACAGGCGCGAGAGGCGGTCGCGCCCGAATTCATCCGTGCCCAACAGGTAGACTCGCTGCGCATTCGAGGTGACGGCGGGCGAGTTGCCGACCGTCGAGTTTGCGTTTGACGGCAACGCGGAGTTTTGGCTTGCGTCGTGCGCTACTCCGAAGAGATGCCGGTCGGTTGTGAACAGCCCGAAGAGTTTGTAAGAACTGCCGCGCGTGAAGAGCGCGAGCGGGTAGCGCGCGGCGGTGTCTTCGACGTACGTGCGCGCGAGCGGGTCGGTGAGGCGCAGTTTGTATATGAACGGGCGCGCGTGGCGGCGGCCTTCCGTGTCAATGAAGCGTATGGTGGTGGGCGGCGCGAGCGGTTCGCGCTTCGATTGCTCGCTCGCGTCGTAAGGCGCGATGAAATTCGCGCACGCGGCCACGACGTAAAACGTAGAGATGATGCTGAGTCCCGCGAGCAACTTCCAACGCCGCGCGAAGCTGCGACGCGCACGCCCGCGCCACGTCGTCGCAGCCGCGTGCTCGCGCTCCCAGGCGTCCTGCGGCGGCGACGACGGCAGGGGCGACAATTCGGCGCGGGCGTGTGTGTCGGAGAGGTGCGGCGGCTGTGGGTTGTTCATGCGATGATTTCACGCGCCGGGGGCGGGCAGGTTGAGCGCGCGTCCGCCGCCGTTTCCACGGCTTGAGTTACCGGCGGAGTGGCGTGCGGCGCGCAGGCGCGGGTCGTTGAGACGGAGCATGATGTCCGCGAAGAGATTGCCGACGAGCACCGCCGTCGCCGTCACCATCACGACGCCCATCAGGAGCGGCACGTCGCGCGTGAGCACTGCCCTGACGCTGAGCGAGCCGAGCCCGGACCAGCCGAGCACCGTCTCGACGATGACCGAGCCGCTCACGACGCTGCCGAACGAATAACCGAAAAGCGTGATGAGCGGGTTCAGCGCATCGCGCAGAGCGTGGCGCATGATGACGGCGCGTTCGGATAATCCTTTGGCGCGCGCCACCCGCACGAAATCCTGTGAGAGCGAATGGCTCAATCCCTCGCGCGCCTGCGCCAGAAACAACGCGACGAGCGGAAGGCACAAGACGATGGCGGGCGGCAGGATGCGCAGCGGGCGAAAGTCCGCGAGCGACTCTCCCGAGTCTGCGCCGCCGACTGGAAACCAGGACGTGCGCGCGACGATGGCGAGAGCTATGAGCGCGAGCACGATGCGCGGCGTAGAAGCCGTGAGCAGGATGATGACCTCGCTCGCGCGATCCCACCATGAACCCTTGCGGCGCGCGGCGAGTGCGCCGAGCGTGAGCGAGATGGAGAGCGCGAGCAGGAGCGCGACGGAGGCGAGCGCGAGCGTGCGCAAGAGGCGCGGCCAGATGATCATCCCGACCGGCGCGTGATAGTAGAAAGACTCTCCCATCTGCCCGCGCAACAGACCCGCGAGCCAGCGCAGGTAACGCACCGCGAGCGGTTCGTCCAGACCATAGATGCGGCGCAGGTCGCGCATCGCGGCGTCGGAAGTTCCGTGTTCGATGCCGAGTTCGCCGAGCGCATCGCCGCCCGCCGCGGCCAGCAGCGCGAAAGTCAGAGCGGAGACGACGAGCAGCACGACGACGCCTTGCAGCGATCTGGAGAGAATTAGTTTCAGCACGTTTACAGCCTGAATAAATAGGCGAGCGTCTTAATTCACATCTATGACGTGATTTGATTTAACATCTATTGGCGGCGCGCGCGCAAGAGGTTGGCGCATATAATTCTGGACATCGGCTGGCAGACATGCTTGAATCGAAGATACCTCACCCGTGCGCCCCGCTCGCACAAACTAACCTTACGCTTTTTACAGCTTTAGACACCCGGTATTTTGATATGAAACCTGTGCTGCCCGGACGATCTTTAATTGCCTCGTTACTCATCGCCGCGCTCCTCTGCATGTGCGCGTGCCAGACGCCGCAGCCTGCGACGAACGATGCGAACGCCAATCAAAAACCGGCCTTGAAGGAGAAAGTGGCGGGCACGCGCGGCGGTTCGCTCACCTATCGCCTCACGTCGCCTCCGAAAACTTTCAATTATCTTCTCGCCGCCGACGAGCCTTCCAATTTCGTCGCCTTCTTTTTGATGGGCAGCCGGCTCGTCGAACTCGATCACGACACGCAAACTTACGTGCCCGCCCTCGCCGAAAGTTGGAAACTCTCGGACGACGAGTTGGGCGTCGAAGTCGTTTTGCGCGACGGGTTGAAATTTTCCGACGGCCGCGCGCTGACCAGCGAAGATGTCGCCTTCACGTTTCGCGCGCTCTACGATGAACGCGTCGCCTCGCCCATCTATCGCGACGCGATGCTCATCGGCGGCAAGCCCATCGCCGTCACGGTGACGGACCCGCGCCGCTTTCGTCTGGGCTTCGCGGAAGCCATCGCCGTGCCGGAAAACTACATGTCGAATTTGAGCGTGCTGCCGCGCCACGTGCTCGAACCCGAACTCGACAAGAACACTTTCAACAAAGCCTACTCCGTGACGGGCGACCCCGCGGGGATGATCACCGCAGGGGCTTTCACCATCGAATCATACACGCCCGGCGAGCGTTTCACTCTGAAGCGCAACGCGCACTACTGGAAACGCGACGCGCAGGGCAACGCGCTTCCTTATCTCGACAGCCTCATACTCGAAGTCGTCCCGGATGAAAACAACGCGGTCGCGCGGCTCGGTCAAGGCACGCTCGACATCATTGACCGCATCCGTCCGGTTGATCACGCGAATTTGCGCGCGGGGCAGGCGACGGCGCGCTCATACGATCTCGGCCCCGGCCTCTACGCGGACAACCTCTGGTTCAACATGAATGCCGCACAGCGCGAAGGCGGCCAGCCAATCGTTGACCCGGTGAAGCTCGCCTGGTTCAACGACGTGCGTTTTCGTCGCGCCGTCTCGCACGCCATTGACCGCGAATCAATCGCCACGAACACCTGGCAGGGACTCGCCACGCCGCTCTATAACTTCGTCTCCAGCGGCAACCGCGTGTGGGCTGCGCCGGACGTGCCGCGCACCGAGTACGATCTGGAACGAGCGCGCGCGCTGTTGCGCGAGGCGGGCTTCAACTTTCGCGGAGCGGAAAACGCGCCCGAGTTGGTGGACGCGAAAGGCAATCGTGTGGAGTTTACGATCATCGCGCCCGCCAGTAATGAAGTGCGCCTCAAGAGCGCGATTGTCATTCAGGAAGATTTGAAGAAGTTGGGGATGAACGTGCAGGTCGCGCCCATTGACAACGCGCAGTTGTCCGCGCGCATCGGCTCTTCATACGATTACGAAGCCGTGCTCTTCGGCACGTCGGCCACCGAACCTGATCCCTCTTCTTACACGGACATGCTGCGCAGCGACAGCGGACACCACCTCTGGCATCCCAACCAGAAGAAGCCCGCGACCGACTGGGAAGCGCGGCTCGACGAACTGAACACACGACAAGCCCACGAAGTTGACCGCGAACGACGCCGCGCCATCTTTCGCGATATTCAATTCCTGATGGCGGAGAACATGCCGCTCATCCCCATCGTCACGCGCCACATCGCCGTCGCCGCCAACCCGCGCGTACACAATTATCGCCCCAGCCCGCTCCCGCCCTTCTCGCTCTGGAACGCGGAAGAGCTGTTCGTCAAATAAAGAATTAAGAATAAGGGCAAGGGTTAAAGGACTAGGATTACGAGGGCAAGGGTTAAAGGTTGAAGACAAAAGCGGGGCGCAGCGTTTAAGTGCTGCGCCCCGCTTCCTGTTTTATCTTTACTCTATAACCCTTGCCCTTCGCCCTTGATTCTTTACACGCTCTTACTGTGCGAGCAGTTTTTGCATGGCGACCATCGCCTGCGCGAGTTCGATGCGCGTGAGCGGTTGTTGCGGGCGGAAGTATGCGTTGTTGGTCGAGAGCAGCCCGCGCGAGATAGCGATGCGCACGTAGCCGCGCAAGGCGTATGGGATCAAACTCGCGTCGAGTAGCGTGGTGAGCGGCATGCTCTGTGCGGCCTCGGCTTCCGATTGGAGTCCGGCCGCGCGTACGAGCGCGACGGTTGCCGTGAGACGCCCTACAGCTTCATTCGGAGAGAACGAGCCGCCGCGTTCAACGTCCGTGAAGAGCGCGCCCTGCGGCGCGTTCTGCACGCTTTCGACGAAGAGCATCAACGCCGCGCTACGCACGTCTCTATAACTTGCGGCGGCGGGCACATACTGCGGCACGCGTGCGCCGAGCACGAGCGTCTCGGCCAGTTCGCCGCGCGTGACGCCCTGCGCAGGGCGAAACTTATTCCCCGTCGGCGACATCACGAACGAGCGTATGTTTTGATAGACGGCATCGCGTTGCGACGCGCTCAGCCCGTCGAGGTCTTTGAGCGGCGCATACTCTGCGCGCGCAACTTCGAGCACGCCTGCGAACGCCTGCGGCATGGCGGCCAACCCGCCGAGCGTGTTCCTGACGCGCAAACTCCACATGCCCGAGGGTGGCGCGGCCAACACGGCGCGTTCGCGGTTGCCCGTCACGCCCGGCAAGTTGATGTCGTTCTCGTCGGCCTGCTTTGCGCCGCTCGCGTCATACATCGCAAAGCCCAGATCGTTGACGCTCAAAGTGCTCCAACCGATCTGCATCGAGGCCATGAGCGCGCCCGCGGGCATCTCCAGAGTCGTCTCGTAGCCCGTCGCGCCGGGGTTCACCGTGCCGGAAATCTCCCGCAAAGGGTCGCTGATGAAACTCACCTGCCCGCGATTGAGAGTTGCGCGAAACGCGCCGAGCCTACGTTCGGGGAAGGCCGCTTCGAGCGTCGCCGCGTGAGCGTTGAGCATTCCGGCTCCGACTTCGTGCGCGTAGTAAGAGGCGAGCGGCGTGGCGGTGCGTTGCAGTATGTCGCGCACTTCGGCAGGCGTGAGGCGCGGGTTCGCTTCGAGCATCAAGGCGATGGCCCCGGCCACCTGCGGCGCGGAAAAACTCGTGCCGCTCGCCGTCGTGTAGAACGGCACGTGTGCGGGCGCGAGCGACGCGTCGCCGTTAAATCCGACGCCTTCCACGCCCGTCACGCTCAAGCCGCTCGAACGCAAACTCACGACGCGCACGCCGGGCGCAACGAGCGTCGGGCGAAACATACGGCTCGCGAAGTCGCCGCGCGAAGAGAACTCCGCGAGGCGTCCTTTGAAGTCGGTCGCGCCGACGGAGACGACCCACGGCGCAGCCGCGTAAGGATTGAGCGTGTGCCAGCCCGAGCCGGTGTTGCCCGCAGAGAAGACGACGTTGACGCCTCTGTCCGTGAGCATCTTCGTCGCGATGTTGACCGGATCGTTGTAGTCGAAAACAGTGCTCGCGGAGAAACTGCAATTGACGACGCGCACGCCCAGAGATGCGCCGCGCTCCAACAGATAATCGAGTCCGTTCAGGACGAACACCAGATTGAGATCGCCCGCGCTCATGCCGACGAGACGCGCGCCCGGCGCGACGCCAGTGTATTGCCCGCCCGACTTCGCGCCGCCGCCGCCGATGACGCCCGCGACAAACGTGCCGTGGCCGTGCGCCTGATCCGTGTTCGGCAGGTTCTCTACGTTGACCGGATAGTTGAAGCCGGGGCTGGCGCTCTGCAAGTCCGCGAGTTTGACGTTTTGCGCGACGCGCCCCGCCAGGTCGCCGTGCGTCGCATCGAGGCCCGTATCGAGCACCGCGACCGTCACGCCGCGACCGCTCAAGGCCGTGCCCGCGTTGTTGCGCGTGAGGTCCGCGTCGCGCCGCGCGCGTTCGACGCCCGTCGTGCCGTTCGCCGGGTCGGCGGTCAGTTGAAGCGTGCGGTTCTTGTAGAGCGAGCGGACGTTGGGAAGACGCGAGACGGCTATCAGTTGATCGGGGCTGGCCGAGACATAGACGGCGGGCAGGACGTGGAAGCGCGTGCCGCCGAGAATGCCTATGCATTGCAAGTCTGAGAAGTCGCGTTCGGTGGGCAGTTGATGATAGACGACGATGGCGTTGATGTTGCTGTCGTCCGAAGCCTGATTCGCAGCGTTGAGCATGAGCGCGAGTTCCGGGTCAACGCTCTGCAAGCCGACGCGTTGACGCGAATTGTCCGCGCCCGTGACCGTGATGCCGTCCGCGCCCGTGACCGTGATTCCATCCGCACCTGTGACGGTAATCCCGTCCGCGCCCGTGACCGTGATGCCGTTCGGCGCGACGGAGAAAAAGTGGCCGTTGGCGTCTCTCACCATAACGCCGTCCGCGCCCGTCACCGTAATCCCATCTGCGCCAGTGACGGTGATGCCGTCCGCGCCCGTCACTGTAATCCCGTCCGCGCCCATCGGCGTCGCGCCGTCCGCGCCAGTGACGGTGATGCCGTCCGCGCCCGTCACGGTGATGCCGTTCGGTCTATTGAAGGTGACGGAATCGGCGCGGTGCTGCGTGCCGTCTGCGCCAGTGACGGTGATGCCGTCCGCGCCTGTGACGGTGATACCGTCCGCGCCAGTGACGGTGATGCCGTCGGGGTTGGTGGCGTAGACGCTGTTGGTGGCGGAATAAGGAATGCCGTCCGCGCCTGTGACCGTGATGCCGTCGGTATCCGTGGCGGAGATGCCGTTGACGCCGAACGCGAGAACGCCGTCCGCGCCCGTGACGGTGATGCCGTTTGCGCTGATGTAATTGATGCCGTCCGCGCCTGTGACGGTGATGCCGTCGGCGTTCGAGATGGTGAGACCGGCGTTAACCGAACTGATTAACAGGAGCAGCGCGAGGGAAGCGGCGGTCGCCTGTCTGATTTTTTTCAAAACTATATTCATCATGTTACCGCGAACACGGAGGCCAAAATTGATGTTTTTGATTTTTAAGACCCGGCGGCCTCTGCTCGCGCTGGGGGTCGGGCGCACGGCGAGGTAGGAGCATAAAAGTCGGGGGAAAAACAATAGCATAAATGCACAGGGCTTGACCCGGCCAGTTGTTACAATTTCATTCTTTTTTAAGAAGCCGTTCAGCCTGTTTTTTAAGCAGCCGTTTGGCCTGCGCGAGTTACTCATAAGGGGTTTCTAAATTATTAAAAGCCTTCTACTGCGCGGGGTCCACGCATCGTCCGTTTAACTCATCAATCGTTCAACTCATCAATTCCTTGAGAATCTTCTGCGTCTCCGCCGCCGGTTCGACGCCGAGTTCTTTGCGCAGCACGCGCCGCAGGTGTTCGTATTGATCCTTGACCGCCGCGCGATTGCCGAGCGCGGCGTGCGCACGCATGATCATGCAGTGCACGTCTTCGCGAAATTGATCGTCGCCCAAAATCTGCTGCGCCAGTTGCAGCGAGCGCGGCCACTCCTCGTTCTTTTGCGCCGCGACGGCGAGCACTTCGAGCAT
>WUUC01116956.1_pt1 | contig 11780 bp, 14 predicted proteins | sample 6278441 | NCBI WGS metagenome assembly WUUC01 (sample SAMN13675441, study PRJNA597444) | soil metagenome | isolation source: soil | place: USA: Washington | collected 2017-10 | reverse complement strand
GGCGCCCGACATCGACGCCGCGCTGGACTTCTACAACGAGCTTCGCGATGCGGTGCAGGGACGCGTCGCCCATGCGCGCAGCGCGCGCGAGCTCAACACCGCGCTGCGCGACACGCTGGAGGGCGCTTGGCTCTCCATCGAGCCGGATGGACGGTTCGTAGGACGCTTTGTGCTGAGGGTGACCGACGACACACTCACGGGCAAACTGCCTGAGGAACTCGTCGTTGGGATGGACCTACACGTAGGTAGCGATTCGGTCAGTTGCGAACGCAATACCTTCGTGTAGGTCCAGCCCGTCGTCTCGGCGATCTGCGCGTAGCTGTGCCCCGCCGCCTTCAGCCACAGGGCGCGGGCCTCCTGCGGCTTGAGCCGCTGCAGCGCCTCGGCCGAGCGCGCAACTACGTCGTAGCTGAGGAGCTGCTCCTCCGGCGAGGGCACGTGACCGGCCTCATGCGCGTCCATGTCGACGTCGTCGTGCCCGACGACCTGCAGCCTCGCCGCGCGGACCGCCATCGCTTCGTGCCTGACCACCGTCCGCAGCCAGGCGCCCGCTGTCTCGGGCCGGACGGTCGCGGCCCGGCGCATGAAGATCTCGACCGCACGCTGGTAGGCGTCGTGCGCGTCGTCGGCGCACAGCGAGTGACGGCGGGCGACGCGCAGCAGCGAATCCGCGTGCGCCTGGATCGTGCGCACGACCAGCTCGCTCGCGTCCGCCGTCAGCTCGCTCGCCGCCGCGGCCTGCTGCATGTCCTCCCCCGGATCTCCTTCAATTGGCCGGCACTGACTCCTATTAGCCGGATTCAACGGGAAGCTCGCTCCCGGGATCCAGCCGAAAGCCCGTAAAGAGCGACATATTTGGAGGGATGACCCGACTCGTCGTCCGTCCCGTCGCGCTCGAGCAGACCAGAGCGCTGCGCCAGGCGGTGCTGAGGCCGCACCAGCGTGCCGAGGAGCTGGCCGCCCACGAGCCCGCGGGCGCGATCGCGATCGGGGCCTTCGACGGCGACGCGCTCGTCGCCGTGGGGCTCGTCGGTCCCGAGGGCGGCCCTGGGGCCTGGCGGGTCCGGGGCATGGCCACCGCTCCCCGTGCCCGCGGCCTCGGCGCCGGCACCGCGATCCTCGACGCGCTCGTGAGCCACGCCCTCGCGCACGGCGCGACCCGCATCTGGTGCAACGCGCGCACCCCCGCGCGGTCGCTCTACGAGCGGGCCGGCTTCGAGGTCACGTCCGAGGAGTTCGACCTGCCGGAGATCGGTCCCCACGTGGTTATGGAACTCAGGCACCGACCCGGTTAGCGTAGGCGCCATGGACGCGACTCGCGACGGGGGACTCGTCCGGCTATCCGGTGTGCGCAAGGTCTTCGGCGACAACGTCGTCCTGAACGACATCGACCTGGAGATCGGGCACGGCGAGGCGATCGTGGTCGCCGGACCGTCCGGCTCCGGCAAGTCGACGATGCTGCGCTGCATCAACGGGCTGGAGACGATCGACGAGGGCACGATCACCTTCGACGGGCAGCGCGTGGGCGGCTCCGGGCGCGAGCTGTCGCGGCTGCGCGCCGAGATCGGGATGGTGTTCCAGCAGTTCAACCTCTTCCCGCACATGACCGTGGAGCGCAACATCACGCTCGCGCCCGTGAAGGTGAAGGGGATCTCCGAGGCGGATGCCCGGCGCCGCGCCGGCGAGCTGCTCGCGCGCGTCGGCATCCCCGAGAAGGCCGATTCGTATCCCGCCGACCTGTCGGGCGGCCAGCAGCAGCGGGTCGCGATCGCCCGCGCACTGGCCATGGATCCCAAGCTCATGCTCTTCGACGAGCCCACCTCGGCGCTCGACCCCGAGATGATCCGCGAGGTCCTCGACGTGATGCGCGACCTCGCCGGCACGGGCATGACCATGGTCGTCGTCACCCACGAGATGGGCTTCGCGCGCGAGGTCTGCGACCGGCTCGTGTTCATCGACGAGGGCGTGATCGTCGAGGAAGGGCCGCCGCAGGAGTTCTTCACCGCCGCGCGCAGCCAACGGGCGCGCGATTTCGTCGACAAGATCATCCACCACTGAGAGGTGAGCCCCACATGACCAAGCACCGCCCGCGCTGGGTCGCCGCACTGCTGACCGTCTTCGCGCTCGCGCTCGTCGGCGCCGGCTGCGGCGAGGAGGAGCAGGACGCCACCACCCCCACCGCGCCCGCAGGCCAGGCCGAGAAGTTCGACGCGAACACGACGATGGGCAAGATCCAGGCCAAGGGCGAGATCGTCATCGGCGTGAAGTACGACGTCGCGCCGTTCGGCTTCAAGAACCCCAGGAGCGGCAACGTCGAGGGCTTCGACGTCGACTTCGGCAGGGCCGTCGCGGAGGCGCTCGGCGTCAAGACCAAGCTCGTGGAGGCGATCTCGGACAATCGCATCCCGTTCATCAAGGACGGGACCGTCGACCTCGTCCTCTCGACCATGACGATCAACCCGGAGCGCGCCGAGGAGATCGGCTTCACCGATCCGTACTTCATCGCGCACGGCCGCATACTCGTCCCTGAGGACTCGAAGATCGCGGGGATCGACGACCTCTCCGGCAAGAAGGTGTGCACGGCGCTCGGCTCCACCTACCAGGACACGATCAAGGAGCAGGCACCCAAGGCCGATCTGCGTCTCGTCGACGCCTACTCGGAGTGCACGGAGCTGCTGCAGAACGGGTCGGTGGACGCGATCTCCACCGACGACGTGATCCTGGCCGGGATGATCATTCAGGACGACTCGCTCAAGCTCGTCGGGGAGGAGCTCACGACGGAGCCATATGGCGGCGGCTTCAAGAAGGGCGACACCGCGTTCGCCGAGTTCCTCAACGGGGTGCTCGACGAGTACAAGTCCGACGGCCGCTGGGCGAAGGCGTACGAGAAGTGGCTCGGCCGCCACACCGGCGAGAAGTCCGACCCGCCCACGGAGACGCTCGCCGGCGTCCTGAAGGAAGCGAGCTGATGGGCTGACGGCCGGACCGCAGCGCCGTGTTCGAGATCCTCACCGAGCACATCGACGAGTTCTCCTCGGGACTCTGGGTGACGACGCGCCTCGTCGTCCTGAGCCTGGCGATCGCACTCGTGCTCGGGACGCTCGTCGCGGCGCTGCGGGTGGCGCCCAACGCGTGGCTGCAGCGGCTCGGCGGGGTCTACGTCGAGATCTTCCGCAACGTCCCGCTGCTCGTGCTGTTGATCATCTCGTTCGCCGGCCTGCGGCGTGCCGGAATCGGCATCGGGCCGTGGACCGCGGGGATCGCGAGCCTGGGCGTCTACACCTCCGCCTACGTCGGGGAGGCGCTGCGCTCAGGGGTGTTCGCGGTCAGCCGCGGCCAGACCGAGGCCGGCCTGTCGCTTGGCTTCAGCCACGCAGACACGCTGCGCCGGATCGTCCTGCCGCAGGCGTTCCGGACCGTGATCCCGCCGCTCGGCTCGATCACGATCGCGATGATCAAGAACTCCGCGATCATCGGCGCATCGCTGCTCGCGCTCCCCGACCTGCTCAAGCAGGCGCGCGTGGTCAACTCGGTGACGTTCCAGACGAGCGAGTCGTTCCTCTGGGCGGCGGTCGGCTACCTGCTGCTGACGGTTACGGCCACGATCGTGTTCCGCGGGCTCGAAGCCCGCTTCGCGATACGGCGGTAGGCGATGGACTACCTCTTCAGCGGCGACAACTGGGAATGGCTGTGGACCGAGAACAACCTGCGGTTCCTGCTCGAGGCGTTCCTCGTCAACATCGAGATCGCGGTCATCGCGATCGTGATCGCGCTCGCCTTGGGCCTGACGCTGGCGCTGCTGTCGATCGCACGGGCCACGCCGGTGCGGCTCGCCGCCAAGGCGTGGGTCGACCTGTTCCGCAACCTGCCGCTGATCTTCCTGATCCTCTATCTCGCGCTGTCGCTGCCCGACTCCGTCAAGGACTTCTGGGCCGACAACTCGCCGGGGTTCCTGCCGGACGCGCTGCGCGGCAAGCTCGTGCTGGCCGGGATCATCGGCCTGGTGCTCTACAACAGCGCAGTCCTGGCGGAGATCATGCGCGCCGGGATCCTCTCGCTGGACCGCGGGCAGCGCGACGCAGCCGTCGCGCTGGGGCTCAGCTACCGCCAGCAGATGCGCCACGTGCTCCTGCCGCAGGGCCTGCGGCGCATGGTGCCCGCGACCGTGTCGCAGCTGATCACGCTCAACAAGGACACGACGCTGGTGTCGATCATCGCGGTGCAGGAGGTGGTGCGGTCGGGCCGGGTGCTGTCGAACACCGCAGGCAACCCGTTCGTGGGCGGCAGCACCGTCGAGGCGCCGATCCTGCAGGTCATGATCTTCATCGGGCTGCTGTTCGTGATCGTGAACTTCGCGCTCTCGCGGCTGTCGCGGCGCCTCGAGCTGCGCGAGGGCGCGCGAACGGCGGGCGCGCGGAGGGTGACCGTCACCGGCGTCGAGGATCACGCCGTCGCGCCGACGTAGGACCGAGTGGCGAGATCGCGCTCGCGATCTTCGACCTCCGGGCCATTTGCGCGCCGTGCGAGGGCGCCGATCATCGCCCCATGCGTGCGGTGGCGACTCGGCGCGGCGAGCCACAGGTCGTCGCGTTCGGCGGTGGCGGCTTCTCGATGGAGGCGGGCAACCCGCTGCTGGACGACTACGTGCTCGGCCTCGCGCGCCGGCGCCGGCCGCGCGTCTGCTTCCTCCCGACGGCCAGCGGCGACGCCGACCACTACGTGGTCCGCTTCTACCGGACGTTCGGCGCCAAGCGCTGCGACGTCTCGCACGTCTCGCTATTCCGTCGCGAGCGCGGCGCGCCCGACCCGCGCACGCATCTGCTCTCCCAGGACGTGATCTACGTCGGCGGCGGAAGCGTCATCTCCATGCTCGGAGCCTGGCGCGCGCACGGGTTGGACGCGATCCTGCGTGAGGCGTGGGAGGCGGGGATCGTGCTGTGCGGCCCGTCCGCCGGCGCGCTGTGCTGGTTCGACCACGCGCTCACCGCGTTCCACGGCAAGCCGGATGTAGTCCGCGGCCTGGGGCTGCTCCCCTGGAGCAGCACCGTCCACTACGACGCCGAGCCCGAGCGCCGCGACGTGTACCACCGCGAGGTCCTGAACGGGCTGCCGGCCGGGTACGCGGCCGACGACAGCGCGGCCCTGCACTTCGTCGGCACCGACCTCGCGCGCGTCGTGTCGTCGCGCCCGAAGGCGGGCGCGTACCGCGTCCAGCGTGTCGGCAACAAGGTTGTCGAGACGTCGCTCGAAGTCGAGTACCTCGGCCACGCTCAGCCGGCGACGGCGCAGAGCCCGGTCCGCGCAGCCGACCCCGGCCTGCCGCCGTCGTCGGGGGCGGCGGCTTGAACCCGCGACGCACGATCTTCGGCATGGGCGGGTCCGGCTTCACGGCACCCGAGGACGACCTGCTGCTCGACTACGTGCTCGGGCTTGCTCCGGCCGTGCGCCCCCGCATCTGCCTGCTGCCGACGGCGGGTGGCGATCCCGAGGAGCAGATCGCCCGCTTCTACACGGCGATGTGGGACCGCGAGTGCGAGCCGAGCGACCTCGCGCTCTTCAGGCTCGGCCGCCGGCCGGTCGCGATTCGCGAGCACCTCCTCGCCCAGGACATCATCTACGTGGGCGGCGGCAGCATGGTCAACCTGCTCGCGATCTGGCACGCCCATGGAGTCGACGCAATCCTGCGCGAGGCGTGGGAGCGCGGCGTGGTCCTCGCCGGCCTCAGCGCGGGATGCATGTGCTGGTTCGAGTCGGGGATCACGACCTCGGGCGGGCCGCCCGCCCCGGCACCCGGCCTCGGGATGTTGGCCGGGAGCGCGTGCGTCCACTACCACGGCGAGCCCGAACGGCGCAGTCGCTACCTCGAAGCCGTCGCCGGCGGGCTGGCAGGCGGCTTCGGGATCGACGACCACGCCGGGCTGCTGTTCTCGGGCACGCGCCTGGACCAGGCCGTGTCGGCGAAGCCGGGCGCGCGCGCCTACCGGGTGCAGCGAACCGACGAGGGCGTCACCGAGACGCCTCTGGCATGCATCGAGCTGCGGCCGCCTGCCGACGCGACGCCGCCCGATATCGCCGAGTTCCGCCGCGTCGCCCGCGGTGGCGGCGGGCGCGGCCTGCGCCGCTAGGCGCTGCCGGCCACGACCAGTCGGACGGCGTTCGCGTCGGGGTCCGTGGTCGCGAGCGCGTTCCCGTCCTCCCCGGAGGTCTCCGCGCCGGCGGCTCGGAGCCGTTCCCCCGCGGCAGCGAGGTCGTCGGCCGACCCGTATCCGAGCACGACCCGCTCGAGCCCGGGCAGCTCGCGCGGCCCCGCCGCGCCGCCGCGCGAGAGCCAGGAGTTCAGCCCGACGTGGTGGTGGTAGCCGTCGGCGGCCACGAACGCCGCGTCGGCGCCGTAACGCGTCATCAGGTCCATCCCGAGCGGCTCGGTCCAGAACGCCACGGCGCGCTCGACGTCCGATACCTTGAGGTGGACGTGCCCGACGTCGACTACGCCTTCTGCGACCGGCGTCGCCAACAGGTCGTTGACGTCGAGCGGGGCGGTGAACATGCCTACGCGGTCGCCGGGGCCCGTTGGCGCGGGCCACTCGTCGCGCGCGCGGTCCCAGTAGAGCTCGACGCCGTTGCCGTCGGGATCGTCGAGGTAGAGCGCCTCGGACACGCCGTGGTCCGACGCGCCGGTCAGCCGCAGCCCCGCCTGGGCGAGGCGGCGCAGCGACGCGGCCAGCGCGCCGCGCTCGGAGAAGCGCAGCGCCGTGTGGAAGAGCCCGGTCGCCGCGCGCGGCGCCTGCCCGCCCGCTACGCCGTCGCTCGACACTGCCACGAGCGCGCGGCCCTCGTGGTCGACGAGCGACCCCTCGCGCACGGGCAGACCGGCGACCAGAGAGTAGAACTCCAGCGCCTGGCCGGCGTCGGCGACGCGCAACTCGACGCGCTCGATCCGCAAGCCGCTCACGCGGGTGACCCTACGTCGTCCCCGGCTCCCAGAACCGCCAGCAGCCGCTCCCGCAGCGCGGCGTCCGGCACAGCGCCCGGCACGCCGCCGGTGATGCGCTCGCCCTCGGGCCGCGCCCAGTTGACCAGCGCGAGGTCCAGTGCGGCGATCGGCACGCCGCCCTCCTGCGCAAGCTCCGCGGCGCGGCGCTGGAGGTTGATCGCGTCGCCGATGCCGAACACGCGCTTGGCGGCCAGCACCGTCGCGTCGGTGGCCTGGCCGACGTGCAGCGACGACGCCTCCATGTCGACGACGCCGGTAGCTCCCAGCACCGTCAGGAAGTCGTAGCGGCCGGCGCGTGCGAAGCCGGGCAGCGCGAGGCGCTCGAAGGCGCGGTCGAACCGGCGCTGCGGCGTCCACGACGGCTCGCCCTCGAGCGCTGCGCGCTGTGATCCGGCGCGCGCCGCCCACGCGCGATAGGCCGAGACCGTCGCCGCTGCCCGGGCGGGATCGTAGGACGTCCGCTCCCCCGGCTCCACTCCGTCGAGGGCCGGGGCCTCGCCCGTGGCCCACGATACGCGCGCCGCCCGGACGCTCGCGAACGGGTCGTCGCCTTCCAGCGGGCCGAGGTACGCGATCAGGAACGCGAGCCAGATCCGCTCCTCGGCATCACCGCCCGCCGCGACCTCGGCGTACAGCCCGGGCGGGCCGGTCCGCAGCGCCGCGAGCCGTGCCGTGGCGAACGTGACCTCGTCTGCGAGCCGGCGGGCGTCCGCGGTCGCCCGCACGCCCGGGATCAACCCGTTCGTGTAGCCGTCGTCGGCCGCGCGGGCCATGCGCCGCACGCGCAGGTCGCCGCCGCCGCGGCCGGACCGCGCTGCGCCGGTGCGGGGGCGCGCCCCGCCACTGCTTGCGCGCCGCGCAGGCCCCGACCGCGCCGGCTTGGGCGGCGTCTGCGTGGTCTTGCAGATCGGGCAGTTCTCGACGATGCGGCCGTGGCGGCAGAACGACGGCACCGCTCGGTCAGCAGCCCGTCGCCGAGCGCTTCTGCACCACCGCGTAGCCGGGGCGCTTCGTGTTGTCGGGGTTGACGAGGCCCGCGTCGAACCGCGCCCCGCGCTGTTCGCCGTTGAAGTGGTAGATGTAGAGCCGCTTCACGCGCCGGTTGGACTTGGCCAGCGAGAACATGCACCCGAGCGCCCGTGCGGCCCGGTTCTGGTCGTAGGGGAAGCTCGTCCCGAGCGCGACGATCCCACCGGTCTCCGTGAGCCACAGCTCACCCGAGCCCGTCGCCTTCAGCACGGCCTTCGTGCGCTGGGTGCTGAAGCGGTTCGTGTCGGAGTAGTTGTGCAGGCCCCAGATCTTGGGGGCGGGCTTCGCGTAGCGCCTGAACGTCCGGATGTACTTCAGCGCCGGTCTGACGTTGTTCTCGTCGAGGATGTCGAGCGCGACGATCTTCGAGCCGCGGAAGACCTTGCGCGCCGCTACGTAGTACTCGGCTGCGCGCTTGGGCTTGTTCCACGTCGGCTGGCCCTCGACGCCACCGCCCGGCAGCTTGAAGGACCTGCGGTTGACCTCGTTCCACGGCGAGATCTCCTTCACGAACGGATATGCCTTCTTGAACCTCCTCAGCTCCTTCGTGTACGCGGCGACCGACGGCAGCTTGGCCTCCTTGCCCTTCTTGCGCGAGTGCTCGAACGAGACGAGGATCCGCTGCTTCGCGAGCCGCGCGCCGCGCAGCCACGGGTCCAGCTTCGCAAGCTGGACCCGGTCGCCCATGACGTCGTAGGGGGTGATGTAGCGGGCGATCGAGAGCTTCAGCGGCGCGTAGAGCGGATTCGAGAACGTCGATGCCTGTTGGTCCGAGATCCCGACTCTGTAGGCGGCGTGGGCGCCTGGAGCGGCGGCGGCAAAGGCGAGTGCGGCGGCGAGGCCGAGCGGGACGATGCGTCGCATGAAGTTCGACAACCCCTATCTGTCGTTGTTCGTGGATCGGCGGGTGGGAGCGGACACGGTAGCGCCCGTCAGCGCGTCATGCGCTCGATCCCGCCGAGGAAGAGGTCGGTCACGAACGCGACGGCACGCTCTACATCGGGCGGATCACCGTCGAGCATGAGCACGCCGACCTCGAACCCCGCGCCGACCATGGCGCGCGCCATCATCTCGACGTCGATCGCGGGCATCGCACCGGACTCGATGGCAGCCGAAAGGTCCTCCTCGAGCTCCCCCACCCCCGCAAGCAGGCCCGGCTCGTCGAACAGCGTGCGGATCGTCCCCGCGTTGCGGCGCAGCAGGTCGAACATCCGGCGATCCTCCGCGAGGAACTCGTAGTAGGCGCCGAACCCGCGGCGCACGAACTCCTCGAGCGTCGGCGCCGGCTGCCGCGCCGCCCTGATCCGGGCGCGCGCCTCCGCGGTGACCTCGCCGAAGATCGCGCGCAGGACCGACTCCTTGTCGGGGAAGTAGTTGTAGAACGTGCCGGTCGCGAGGTCGGTGCGGCGGACGATGTCGCGCACCGTCGCCGCGCCGTATCCGAGCTCGGAGAAGACGTCGGTGGCGGCGTCGAGGATCGCGGCGCGATTGGCGGCCTTCGTCGCCTCGCGCTTGCCCCCGGCCGCCGCCTCCGCGCCCGCGCTCACGCCGCGAGCGCCTCCTCGCCGGCCGCCTGCGGGCGGGCCGGCACCGGCCGCGCGAACCCGAGCACGCGCGCGCGCCGCTCGCCCGCGCGCCGCTCCTTCTCGAGCTCGTACAGGTAGGCATCGAAGTCGACCTGGATCGTGTGGCGCTTGGACGCCACGTAGCGCTTGCGCATCACGGCTGCGTCCTGCGCCATCTCGGCGCGCATCGCCGTCGGCGACGGCAGCGCGTAATCGCCACGCAGGTACGACGCGATCCACTTCCCCTGCGCCTCGGCGAGCGGCATCGTCGCGCCCAGCGGCTGCAGCAGCGCGACGAAGAACAGGTCGTCGTGCTCGGGATGGAAGACGCGGCGGTAGAGCTCGATGTGGTTGTCGGGGGCGGAGATGAAGCCATCGTCGAAGAACGGGAACGAGATCCTGTAGCCCGTGCAATAGACGACGAGGTCGGCGTGCGCGCGCGTGCCGTCGGCGAACACGACCTCGTCGCCCTCGAGGCGCTCGATGTTCGGCTTCGGAGTGACCTTGCCGTGCGTGATGCGGTCGAGGATGCGGCCGGAGATCGTCGGATGGGCCTCCATGATCTCGTGGTCGGGCTTCGGTAGGCCGTAGCGCTCGGGCGAGCCGACGAACGCCTTGAGCATCGCGCCGAAAGCCTTCTGGCGCAGCTTGAACGGGATCCGCGGGTTCACCGACACCGGGAACTGGTCCAGCGGCCGGCCGAGGATGTACTTCGGCACGATCCACGCGCCGCGGCGCGCCGCCAGGTACGTGCTCTCCGCGACGTAGGACGACTCCACCGCGATGTCCATGGCGCTGTTGCCCATCCCGAGGATGACGACGTCCTTGCCCTCGAAGATGCTGTTGTCGACGTATGAGTGGGCATGGATCTGGGTGCCCTTGAAGGTGTCCGCGCGGGGGAACATCGGCTCGGGCATGCGCGGATCCCAGTGATGGCCGTTGGCGACCAGGAGGGCGTCGAAGCGTTCGATGGTCTCGCTGCCGTCGGGGTTGGCGACCGTCAGCTCCCAGCCGCCGCCCGCCAGGCGCTCCGCGCGCAGGACCCTGGTCTCGTAGCGGATCGCATCGCGAAAGCCGAAATGGTCGACGTAGGCCTCGAAGTACTCGGCGATCTGCGTGTGGTGCGGGAAGTCGGGATAGCTCTTGGGCATGGGATAGTCGGAGTACTCCATGCGGTCGCGCGACGTGTTGATGTGCAGGTCGCGGTAGGCGGCGGACATGCCGTTCTTGTTGCCGAAGACCCAGTTGCCGCCGATGCGGTCCGAGGCCTCGAAGCACGTGAACGGGACGCCGCGCTCGTGGAGCGCCTTGGCGGCCGCGATGCCGGACGACCCGGCGCCGATGATTGCTGCGTTGGGAAGCGTGGTCATGGCGAGGCACCGTACCAAAGATGACGCCTGCGTCAAGTTTGCCTCGGCCTTGCGGCGCGAGGGATGATTGGGCGACCCCGAGAAGGAGAGCCAATGGAGAGCTGGGACATCCGCTCGCTGTCGCTGGAACCGCGCCATCCCCAGGTGCTGCGCTCCGACGACGAGACGCGGGCGATCGCGATCAACCTCCCCGCGGGCGAGGAGCTGCAGGAGCACCAAGTCCACGAGCGCACCTACCTGATCGTGGCCGATGGCGAGATCGAGATCGCGCCCAACGGAACTGTCGGGGGCGAGAGCGTGAGCGGCGGCGCCGGCTTCGTATCGCACTTCGAGCCCAACGAGCGCCGCACGGTCCGCGCCAAGAGCGACGCGCGGCTGGTCATGGTGCTCTCGCCGTGGCCGGGCCAGGGGCACCCGTCGCGGCGCGAGACGGGCTGAGCAGGGGGCTGGCTTACTCCTCTTCGGCGCGGAGGCCGGGAGCGGCCTGTGACGGCGGGCCCTCAGGGCCCTCGTCGGCGTCGCGCACGTTGCCCGCGAGCACCGGCTCCCGCACCGGCAGCTCGCGCAGGTAGCGGTCGCACATGCGCGCCGCCTGGCGGCCCTCGTTGATCGCCCACACGATCAGGGACTGCCCGCGGCGCGCGTCCCCGGCGGCGAACACGCCCTCGGCCGACGTCGCGTAGGTGCCGGCCTTCACGTTGCCGCGCGGGTCCTTCTCGAGCCCGAGCTGCTCAACGATCCCCTCCTGCTCGGGATGCAGGAAGCCCATCGCGAGCAGCACCAGGTCGGCCTTCAGCTCGCCTTCGGTCCCGGCGACGGGCC
>WUUC01135100.1_pt1 | contig 11781 bp, 8 predicted proteins | sample 6278441 | NCBI WGS metagenome assembly WUUC01 (sample SAMN13675441, study PRJNA597444) | soil metagenome | isolation source: soil | place: USA: Washington | collected 2017-10 | reverse complement strand
GTCTCGCGCCAGTGGAGAGTTGCCCGAAAGGAGTAGAACTTTGCCATCGTCTTCTGCACACTCAGAGCGTCATGCGTCCTTGCCGTGTTTGTAGCAGCTCGGACATCGAACGCCTGTTATTGCGTGAGCGACTTGCCGACAACACACAGCCGAGTCGGATCGAGGAGAACAGAGGCGCTTCGCGTTGCGGCATCCGCGGCTGCTCGACCAGCTCGAGATCCGGGCGGCGCGTGATTGGCATCTGATGTGCGGAATCGTCGGAATTGCATTCCCCGATCGACGCCGGACGATCGACCTCCGCGCAGCCGTCAAGTCTCTTGGGCACCGCGGCCCGGACGCGGCGGGCACGCTGGAAACGGGCCAATGCGCCCTGGGACATACGCGATTGGCGGTGATCGACCTCTCGGAGGGCGGTGCGCAGCCCATGACATCGGAGGACGGACGTGTCGAGCTCATCTTCAATGGTGAGATCTACAACCATCGTTCGATTCGCGAGGCGCTCGAGGCAAAGGGGGTCGTGTTTCGGTCGCGCAGTGACACCGAGGCGATCTTGCACGGGTACCGTGTGTGGGGACCGGACGTGGTTTCGCGCCTCGACGGGATGTTCGCGCTCGCCATCTTCGATGTCGAGCAGCAAATGCTGCTCCTCGCGCGGGATCGTGCCGGTAAAAAGCCTCTCTTCTATCGATACGATGGGGGTGAGCTTCGGTTTGCCTCCGAGCCGAAGGCGATTTTCGCCTCGGGAGTACCGGCAGAGCTCGACCCGAACTCGCTGCCGATGTTGCTTGCCTTCGGCTACGTGCCTTCGCCGTGGAGCATTCATCGAGGCGTGGCGCAGCTACCCCCGGCATCCACGCTTTTGCTGCGGCTCGGAAGCGAACCTCGAATTCAGCGCTATTGGCAGCCCCGTTTCTCCGAACGTCCGATTTCGGTGAGTGTCGAAAAGGCCGCGAGCGACGTCCGCCAACTGGTGATCGAAGCGGTACGTAGACGGCTCGAATCGGACGTGCCCCTTGGCGCCTTCCTTTCGGGCGGTCTCGATTCGACCATCGTCGTCGGCGTGATGTCCCGTCTGCTCGGCCAGAAGGTCAAAACCTTTTCGCTCGGTTTCGCTGGCGATGCTCGCTACGACGAAACGGCCTACGCGCGTCAAGCCGCGCGGGCCTTCGAAACACAGCACGAGGAGTTCATCGTCCAGCCGGCGTCTCTCGATGTGCTCGATACTCTCGTGCGAGCGCATGACGGGCCGTTCGGCGATTCCTCGGCGATTCCGACGTCGATCGTGTCGCGTTTGGCGCGCAACCATGTCACCGTCGCCTTGACAGGGGACGGTGGTGACGAGCTGTTTTGCGGCTATAATCGGCTGCTTGTCATCGAAGCGCTCGAGCGCGTGCCCCGCGGTGCCGGGCGGATCGCCCGTCGTATTCGCGCTCTTCTTCCGCGGAGCGGAAGCGAGCGCAGCACAGTCGGGCGTGCGCGACGACTCCTTGCGCTGGTTGGTGAGCCGCTCCCGCGAAAGCTCGCCGACTCTTATCCCTACTTTGGAATCCAACTCGAACGCATCTTACGGCCCGAGTATCTCTCCGGTCGTAGCGCTTTGGATTGGACTGACTCTCTGCTTTTGCGCAGCAAAGAGAGAAGCCCACTGGCCCGCGCGCTCGATCATTGTTTCCAAACCTACCTTCCCGACGATCTGCTTGTGAAGGCCGATCGCTCCTCGATGATGCACAGCCTCGAGCTCCGATCGCCGCTACTCGACACGGCTCTCGTCGAATATGCGTCGTCGCTGCCCGATGTTTGCCGACGACATGGCGTCACGAAGAAGTACGTGCTTCGGCGCGCCTTCGCGGATATCGTCCCGCAGACCATTCTCCAACGACCGAAGATGGGTTTCGGTGTCCCGCTCGGGACGTGGTTTCGTTCCGGCGCACGAACATTCATTCAGGAAAGGTTGGGGGCGGGCGCCAAGCTCTTCCAATTCATTGAACCGGCGTTCGTGTCGACGATGCTTCGCGAGCACCAAGCCTCGCACGACGATCACGGACACCGACTCTGGCTGCTTCTCACCCTCGAGACTTGGCTCAACCAACTGCCAGGCTGAGGCCTGCCGGGTGCTTCTTCTCGATGAGTCTACGATAGAGCCGGCCGTGGTCTTCAATGAGACGCGTCACGCCGAAGCGCTCGCGCGCATACCTCGAACGGGCTGCCCTCTCTGCTTCGCCGCCCGTTGCTACTTCCGTCATGGCGAGGTCGAGCGCTCGCCCAAACTCGATCGGCGAGCGTGTATCCACGAGCTTGCCCCACTTACCGTCCTCGAGAACGTCGGCGACGCCTCCTACTGCGACGCTGACTGGCACGCAGCCAGCAGCCAGCGCTTCGATGAGCGCGACCGGCGTGCCTTCGTTGCGCGATGTGAGCGCAACGACCCGTGCATCGGCTAGAATGCGATCGAGATCCGTTCGGAAGCCAAGAAAATGTACGCGAGCCCCGAGGTCCAGCTTGCCTACCTGCGCGCGGATGGTGGCCTCCTCTTCGCCGCCTCCGACGATGATCAGATGCGCATCGCTGCGCGCCAGGCGAAACGCCTCGAGGAGCAGCATGTGATCCTTGATCGCGGTGAGGCGCCCAACCGACGCAACGATGGGAACGTCTGGCGGCAGGCCCAGCTCGTGTCGCAGAAGCCCGCGCCGGGAACTCAGATCGTCGAACTTCTGGAAATCGAGACCGAGCGGGATGACGTGAACCTTGTCCGCCGGAGCGACCCGGTATTTGGCGACGATGTCCGTCTTTTGGCGCGGCGATAACGTGACGATTGCATCACTCATGTAGGCGAGCGTTCGCTCGATTGACATGACCACACGTGAAACGGCCGGGTTGAAATATCCGTCGAGCACGTGGCCATGGAACGTGTGCACCACGACAGGTACGCCGACCGCGCGTGCCGCGAGGCGTCCCAACGTGCCCGCCTTGGCCGTATGGGTGTGGACGATGTGCGGCCGGAAAGCGCGAAGCTCGCCGATGAGGTTACAGAGCGCTGCCGCATCCCCAATGCCGATCGCCCTCTCGAGACCGGCCACGCGAGTCGGTTGCACCCCCGCCTGTTGGACGATGTCGCTCATCTCTTCCTCGTCGCGGCCGACTTCACCGATGTAAAGACGCGAGACGAACGGATGTTTCAGATGCGACGTCAGCGTGCAGACGTGGCTGGCCGGGCCTCCCACGTTCAGGCGCGCAATGATGCATGCGACGCGGATTTCGGGACTAGCCGTCATGGTCCCGCGCGTACGAGGACGGCGGACAGGAATATGCAGCCGAGGCGACAGCCTCCATCGGTCGGCGTCCGGCGCAGGAGAGGCTTGCAAATGAGCAGCGCGATCCACGCCCGCAGCCCGCTTCTGCTCGAGGAGCTTTCGATAAAGCGCGGCGTGCTCCTCGACGAGGCGATGCACTCCGAAGCGCGCACGCGCGTACTCCTTGCGCGCGACAACGGTGCTTTCCGGCACGCTTGCCTCTTCATCAATCGCAAGGTCGAGGGTTCGGCCGAATTCAGCAGGATCGCGCGATGTGACGAGCTTTCCCCAGCGACCGCCCTCGAGCACATCGGAAACTCCGCCCACCGCCGTGCTCACCGGCGTGCACCCGGCCGCCAGCGCTTCGATCAGCGCGACCGGTGTGCCTTCGTTGCGCGAGGTGAGCGCAATGACCCGCGCATCGGCGAGAATGCGGTCCAAGTCCGAACGGAAGCCCATGAAATGCACGCGCTCCTGGAGTTGCAGCTTGCGTGCGAGTGCCCGGATGCGGGCTTCTTCTTCACCACCGCCAACGACGAGGAGCTGCGCGTCAGCGCGAACGTGGCGAAACGACTGGAGCAATAATGAGTGATCCTTGATCGCTGTGAGACGCCCAATGGAGGCAATGAGCGGGACGTCGGGCGAGATGCCGAGCTCTCGCCGCAGCTCGCCTCGTCGTGTATTCACGTCATCGAGCTGCTGGAAATCGAAACCCAAGGGAATGACATGGACCTTGCCGGCAGGAGCGACGCGAAAGCGCCTCACGATGTCGTTTTGCTGCAGAGGTGACAACGTGATGATCGCGTCGCTCAATCGTGCAAGCGTGCGTTCGATGCCCAGGAACGTACGCGTCACAAATGGACTAAAGTAACCGTCGAGCACATGCCCGTGAAACGTGTGCACCACGATGGGAGCCCCCACCGCGCGTGCCGCGAGCCGTCCCAGCGTTCCCGCCTTGGCGGTATGCGTATGAACGATGTGGGGCCGGAATGCGCGAAGCTCGGCGATCAAGTGCCAAAGCGCCGCCATGTCGCCCAGGCGAATTGCCCGCCCTAGGCCGGCCACGCGTGTCGGGTGCACCCCCTCCCGTCGCACGACGTCAGCCATTTCCTCCTCGTTCGCCCCGACTTCCCCCACATAGAGGCGCGATACGAATGGGTGCGTGAGCTTAGATGTCAGGTTGCAGACATGAATCGCCGGCCCCCCGACGTTCAACCGGGCGATGATACGCGCAACACGAATTTCCGGTTCTGGACGCATGGTCAGGCCGGCGCCGTGGCAAGCCGCCAAGAATATACACGCCGCGACACAGAAGGGCGCAATCAGTTGTCGGGCATGCGAGAGCTTGGCGCAATTGTGCGCTCCGCGAGCGAATTTGCAATCCATCGAAGCGCCCAGGGCGGGGAGCGCGTCCGAGTGTTGCTTCACCTCTCGTGTAGCGCAGCTGTCGGCCGAGCATCGGCGCAGCGAAAAGCGACCACGACATTCTTTCTTCGCTGGGTGAAGAGGATATTATCGGCGCCCCGAGGACATGATCCGTACCCAAGAAGTCGTCCATGCGGTCCAGCCCGCTCTCATCGTGGAAACGGGCTTTGCTCACGGGGCGCTCGTTGAATTCGCCGTGTTGCCATGAGGCGTCCTAAGCAGGGGCACCGCATTCTCTACGTTACCTTCGACGGCGTGTTACAACCGCTCGGTTTCTCACAAGTCGCTCGCGTCATCGCTGCCCTCGCGCAGCGCGGATTCCCTTACGGGCTGCTCTCGGTCGAGCGAAAGTCCGACCTCGCCGACGGCGACAAAGTTCGGCGGCTCAAGACGCTTTTCGGCGAGCTGGAGATTCCGTGGGCCACGGTGGGCGTCGACCTGAGCGGCGTCGCACGGAGAGCTGCAGAGGCGTTCGCGCGCGTCACGGCGGAGGCAGCTGCGACCGTGGGTAATCAACGCATTTCACTGATCCATGCAAGGGGTTATCAAGCTGCGGCAGTAGCGAACGCCATTGGGCGAATCAAAGCAGTGCCCTACCTCTTCGATGCACGCGGCTGTTGGATTGACGAGAGGCCCGACTGGTTCGGATACTCGACTGCGTACGCGGTGGGAAAGTTCGTGGAGAGGAACCTCTATGAAGGTGCGGAAGCGGTCGTTACGTTGACGGAGCTTCACGCCAACGACGTGATTGACGGAGCCTTCGGAAAGAAGGACCGACGAGTGATAGAAACAATTCCCACCTGCGCCGACTATGACGAATTTGATATTGCGCCGAATCGACCTGCGAAGCCCGAAGGGTCCTCCGTGGTGCCACCGGGCGTGCAACTGCGGCTACGTGATCGCATCGTCATCGGCATCGTAGGCGCCTTGAACCGGTCTTATCTGCCAGAGCAGACGATTACTCTTGTGAAATACGCACGCGAGCTGAATCCTCTGGTCCATCTCCTCGTGCTTAGCCAACAGCACCGCGAGTACAGCAAGCAGCTGGCCGCGGCGGGCATCCGAGCCGAAGACATTACGCTCGCGTCCGCAACGCACGAAGACATGCCGACGTGGCTCAGCTGGATCGACTTCGGTCTTTTGCTCCTGGCTGATACGATCGCGAAACGCGGATCCATGCCAACCAAGCTGGCCGAATTCTTCGCGGCCGGCGTGCGACCCGTTGCTCATGCCTGCAACTCGGAGATGGCGAGCTGGGTACGCCGCGCTGGATCCGGGGTGTTGCTCGAAGCTGCGAAAGACGAAGACCTGCGGCGTGCAGCCTACGCGATCGCGACCTCGAGCACCAACGTGGACGATTTGCGGCGCGCACGCGACCGGACAGCTTCGCACTTTTCGCTCTCATCAGGAGTAGAGCGGTACGCCGCGCTTCTAGACCGTGTATTTCGGTGAGATGGCGCTCAACAGGCGTCGATGCTTGATTGCGATGCTCCTGGGGGTATGTGGCACGATGCGAGCTGACCTTCCTCATTTGGGGAGCCCTGCATGGTTGTGATGTAGCCTCTCGGAGCACTCGAGCTCACTGGCATACCGACTGCGCGCGCGGCCCGATTAGCCTCTATCGCGTCTGCAACGAGGTCAGCTCTGCGCTGCTCAGATAGCTGATCAGTACGGCCCGGTGCGGACCTTGATAGACGAAGCGGGCGCCGACTGAGACTCCCGAAAGGGGACATGCATCGAATGCTGCGCGCATATCCTCCACGCTTCGCGCACCGCCCGCCGCGACGAGCGGCACGCTCAAAGTCGACTCGAAGCTTTTAAGCAAGTCGAGATCGAACCCCTCCATCGTGCCATCGCGGTCGACGTTTTGGAGAAGGATCTCGCCAGCTCCCGCGTTCACCATGGCGCGCGCCCAGCGCACCGGATCGCGTTCGGGGATCGGCACCCCGGAGTGGCTGTAGATGTTTCGTCCGCCAAGAATTCGCCTTTTCACGTCCACCACGCCGACGACGCACTGCGCCCCAAAGCGATCGCGGATTTCTCCCAGCAACGAGAGGCGAATCAGAGCACCGGTATTGACCGCAATTTTCTCTATGCCGAGCTGCAAGAGCGTTCGCGCATCGTCCACGTGGCGTACACCGCCGCCGTAGCAGACAGGCATGAACGCCTCGGATGCAATCTGCTCGACGAGCTTGAAATCCGGTTTTCGGCGCCGACGCGTGGCACTGATATCGAAAAGAAAAAGTTCGTCTACTTCCTTCTCGTTGAAGATCTTGACGGCATTGATGGCATCTCCGATGTACTTCGGCGCGCGGAACCGCTCGGTTTTCACGAGCCGTCCTTGATCGAGCAAGAGCGTGGGTATGATGCGCCTACGCAGCATTGGCCACGACGGCAGCGAAGTTCTTGAGCACGACCATCCCGAATTTGTGGCTTTTTTCGGGGTGAAACTGGACACCGTAGATCTCTCCGACCCGAACGGCGGCGGCGAATCGATAGCCGTAAGTGCTCCAGGCCATGACGTCCACTGCGTCGTCGCAGACGACATGGTACGAATGGACGAAATAGAATCGCGGTGCACCGTTGGGCGTTTCCGCAAATAGCGCGCCGCTCGCGGCATCGACTTCGTTCCAACCCATATGCGGAATGGGCAGCATGCTATCCGCGGCGAACGCGAACCGCTTGACGTCAGCAGCGAGCCAACCAAGCCCCTTCTCCCGACCTTCTTCACTGCGGCGCGCCAAGAGCTGCATTCCCAAACATATGCCGAGAATCGGCACCCGCGCCTGCTTCACGCGCTCCTCCAACAGCTGGGTCAGCCCTCGTTCATGGAGCTTGCGCATCCCTTCGTCGAAGTGCCCCACGCCGGGAAGAATGAGGCCGCGAGCACCCCGAATCTCTCCTTCGTCGGACGTGATCTTGGCGGGCGCGCCGATCTTCTTCAGCATGTTGGCCACGGAGCCCAAGTTTCCAAGTCCGTAGTCGACGACGGCTATCACTGGCTACTGCCTTCGCTCGAATCGGACGACTTCGGCCACCACGGCTTGTTGCATGGCGGCAGTCAGCTCCGGATAGATGGGAATGGCAACCGACTCCTGCGCGGCTTGCTCGGCCTCAGGGAAGTCGCCGATTCGGTGCCCCCACCGAGCAAAGCACGCCTGAAGATGCATAGGTTGGGGATAGTAGACCTCCGTCGCGATTCCGGCGCTGGCCAAGTGGGCGCGCAGCTCGTCGCGCCGGACGCAGCGGATGACGAATTGATTGTAGATATGGCGAGCATTACCGAGCTCGTGCGGCAACGTGAGGCCTCGCTCGACACCCCTGCGCGGCGCTGCCGGCCCAATATCGGCTGCAGCGAAAAGTCGTCGATACGCGCCGGCATTGCGTTGCCGCGCTTCGGTCCACCGATCCAGGTGCGGCAGCTTGGCTCTTAGGATGGCGGCTTGCAAGGCATCGAGCCGGAAGTTTCCACCGACTTCGACGGAGTAGTACTTCGGATACTGACCCTGGTTGCGCAGCAGGCGGAGCTTGGCCGCGAGCTTCTCGTCGTTGGTCAGCACCATACCGGCGTCGCCGAACGCACCGAGGTTTTTGGAAGGAAAGAAGCTCAAGCAACCCATGGCGCCGACCGAACCTGCGCGCTTGCCGTCGCGTTCAGCGCCAATAGCCTGAGCTGCATCCTCGATGACGGCAATCCCGTGTTTGCTGGCGACCGACATGATCGCGTCCATGTCGGCCATCTGGCCGAACAGGTGCACAGGGATAATGGCCTTGGTTCGCGGTGTGATCGCGGCCTCGAGACCCCCTGGGTGGAGATTGAACGTATCCGGGTCGATGTCGCAGAATCTCGCCCGCGCGCCAATTCTCGCGATGCTCGTGACGGTGGCGACGAACGTCTGCGGGCTGGTGACCACTTCATCGCCGGGACCAACTCCGAGCGCCATGAGCGCGATCAAGATGGCGTCGGTGCCGGACGAGACGCCGACCGCGAATCGGGTTCGGCAGTACGCCGCGATCTCGGCTTCCAGCTGCTCTACTTCCGGACCGAGAATGAAGTGCTGGGACTCGACCACGCGATCGATGGCGGCCTGAATCTCCGGTCTGATCGCGGCGAGTTGAGCCTTCAAGTCAAGCATCGGCACGCAGACGTTCATACGTTCTCCCGCAGCGGCGCGTCCTCCGGCCAGTCGAGGCAACGCAGTAGGTTCGAGCCCTCCTCTTTGTACCGCCACTGGCTCTCTGGGCATCGCAGCAACCCATCGCTGCCGATCGCACCGAGCCGATGTCCGTGTCGGCTGACCCAGCCCTTCCGCCGCGCCGGGACGCCCATCATGAGCGCATAATCGGGAACCTCGCCGCGGGCGATGACGGCCCCCGCCGCAACGAATGCATAACGTCCGACCGTCGAACCGCACACGATGGTCGAATTCGCGCCGAGGGAGGCGCCGCGGCGCACCAGCGTCTTTTGATACTGCCCGCGCCGGACGATTTCGCTGCGCGGATTGGTGACGTTCGTGAAAACGCACGATGGTCCACAAAACACGTCGTCCTCAATCTCGACGCCCTCGTAGACGGACACATTGTTTTGGATCTTGACGTTGTTGCCGATGCGAACGCCGCTGCCGACGAAGACATTCTGACCCAGGTTGCAGCCAGCTCCGATCTGAGCCTCTTTCATAATGTGCGAGAAATGCCAGATGTTAGTACCGGGGCCGATCTCACACCCTTCATCGACGATCGCCGTGGGATGCACGAAGTACGGACGCTGCATCATCGTGACTCCCGACTCTTGCGCGCCAAGGGGTGACTGTCGTCGCCCGGCTCCACGACGGTTGCCGTGCGGATGCCGTGAACGAGCTCGATGGATGGGCGCGCATCGGCAATGCGGAATCCTTGGCCGGCAAGAGTCATTTGATAGACCCGCGTGTGTAGCTCTCCGAACCCATCGGAGAATTCGATGTCGACGCCGTCAACCTTAATCGCCCGGAAGGTCGTACGGCCTCCCGGCTGCGCCGGAAACGGCAGATCGTTCGGTTCAATCGAAAGAAACCAGCGAACCTGCGCTCGTTCGAGCTCGATCGCGCCGGCGCACCGTCGCACGTCGTTGACGTGAACATCAGACCTTCTTACATCTCCAAACAGCCATAGGAGAAGATCGAACAGGTGGATCCCGATGTTGGTCGGAACACCGCCCGATTTCTCAACCGATGCCTTCCATGAAACGTCGTACCAAGGCCCGCGAGAGGTGATGTACGTCAGCTCGACCTGATGCGGCCGACCCGGTTTGGCTCGCAAGTTCTCCCGCAACTCGAGCAACTTTGGATGCAAACGGAGTTGGAGCACGGTGAAGATGCATTGCCCCGTTTCTTCCTCGAGCTTTTGCAGCGCGTCGAGGTTCCAAGGATTAATGACGAGCGGTTTCTCACAGATGACGTCTGCGTTGAGGCGCATGCCCAACCGGCAATGTGCATCATGAAGGTAGTTGGGCGAACAGACCGACAAATAGTGCACCCTGCCCGCGTTGGGCCCTCGACGCAGCTTTTCGAGATGGCGATCAAGGCGTTCTATTTCCGTGAAGAAACGGACGTCGAACGAGAACTGGTCGAGAATGCCCACGGAATCTTTGGGATCAGCAGCAGCCAGGAGACGACCCCCGACTTCGCGGATGGCCTTGAGGTGCCGTGGCGCCACATAGCCAGCGACGCCGATAATCGCGAAATTGCTAGAACTTTGGCTCACTTGAAGGTTGGTAGCACGTTGGAGCTCGGGCATTCAAGCGTCGCCGGACCGGCCACTCCCTTGTCGCGCATCGCCGGCAACCCTTTTCAGGCGGCGGCCGCACGTTGCATCTTTCTGAGCCAAACCTCGAGCGTGAGCAGCACCCACAGCAGAAAGCCGTGATCCGCCGTACCGGCCATGTGCTGGCGCAAGACGCGATCGACGTGGCGCCTGTCGACCAATTCGTAGCAGCGAGCACCTTCGGCCAGCATGTCACGAATGTAATCGCGCAGGGTGCCGCGAAACCACGTGTTGAGCGGCATGCCGAACCCCATCTTGCTTCGCGTCTGTATCTCCAAAGGGACCAAATCCTCGAACGTCTTGCGAAGCAACCACTTGGTGGTGCGACCGCGCCGTAGAAGGTTATCCGGCAGCCGAGCGGCGTACTCGATGAGCGCGGTGTCCAGGAACGGCGAACGCAACTCGAGAGAATGGCCCATCGAGCATCGATCTGACTTCACGAGAAGGTCCTCGGGAAGGTAGCTCTCAAAATTGTACCCGAGGGCCAACGAAAGCACGGACCCGCCGGAGAATTCGTCGCAAACGCGACGGGTCCACTCGACAGGTCCTTCCAGGTTCAATCTTGCGCGAACGTCGGGCGCGAGGATTTGCTCGACGTCGAAGAGAGAGCTCCATTTGAGCAGACGATCGGACAAGGGCTGCGATGCAACCCAGAGCAACCGATGGGCCCGCCCGAGCAGCGTGCGGCTGTTCACTACGGGCTCGGGCAATGCAGCCAACACACGGCGGGCTGATACGCGCGCGACGTTTGGCACCCTTTCCGCAGCCTCCGCGGCCAGGAGGCGAGGGTATCCGCAGAAGAGCTCATCCCCTCCGTCACCCGTCAGCGCGACCGTAACGGTGCGCCGCGTCAGCATGGATATGATCGAAGTCGGGACGGCCGACGCATCGCCGAACGGTCCATCATAAGCATCGACCAGCCGCTCGACCAAATCGAACGAGGACGGTTCTACGATGAAGTCGGTGTGCTCGGTGCCGAACGCACGCGCCGCCAGCCGCGCGTATTTGGTCTCATCGAAGCGCGCGTCCCCCGCGAAGCCAATGGAAAAAGTTTTCACCTTGCGTCCCATCATCCGGGCCATCAGCCCAACGATGATGGTCGAATCAATTCCGCCCGACAGAAATGCTCCTACGGGCACGTCCGCTTCCAGACGGCGAGCAACGGCCTGCTCGAGCAAAGGCCTCAGCTCGCGCCTCCCCTCCTCGATGCGGATCTGACGGCGCGGTTCGCCGAAAGGCGCGCGCCAATAGCGCTGCACCTCGAGAT
>WUUC01210375.1_pt1 | contig 11783 bp, 8 predicted proteins | sample 6278441 | NCBI WGS metagenome assembly WUUC01 (sample SAMN13675441, study PRJNA597444) | soil metagenome | isolation source: soil | place: USA: Washington | collected 2017-10 | reverse complement strand
CCTACACCGGCTACCTCGTCCCCGAATGGCCCGACGGCATCAACCAGAAGACCGCCATGGTCGGCTCGATCGTCCGCGTGATCCCCCATCCTTCTGGGAACGGCGGCATCTCCCCCGCCGGGGTGACGGCTTCCTGGTACGCGGTTAAGGAGAGTTAAGGTCGGCAAGGCAGGCCTCTCCCGCCTCCCCGGAAGGCGGGAGAGGAAGGCCTCTGGCGTCGCTCACTCTGTGGGTCTTCCGTGTGCCGCAAGTTGTGTCGCAACTCACGAGGTTTGCTACACAAGACGAGCGGTCTGCCCATTTGCCAGGGGGAACCGCGCCGTCACGCCAGGAGTTGCCTCAAGGCGAGGCCGGCATGGATACTCCGGAGCCCGCTCTGCGTCACAGCGACCTCGGATTGCCTTACACGCCCCACACTTGAGTCACGCAACCCATGGGTTGCCTCACAGGCCCGGCGCTTTGTGTCATGCAGCCCACGGGTTGTGTGACGCACCCCGGGCTGGCTGTGTCGCAGACCCCGGGGCCAATCCCTCATGAACCGCCCTCGTGAGGCAACCTGGGAGCCGCGGAGACTCCATAAGCCCCCGCCGTAGCGCCCGCATATGATGCGGCTTCCGCCGACCCTCGGCCCTATTGCAAACAACCCTGCCGCTGGCTGCCGAGAGGAGACGCGTATCCCCCCGCAGGCTGGGAGGCTTTTGGCTTCCACCGGCTTATTGAACTTCCCCCGATTCCACGGACACTGGGTTAAGGGTACATCGCTGGAGTTGGTACCACCCCCAGCCCATTGGACCCGGAGTTACGTTCCTGTTGCGCCTTTTCAAATTCCTCGGGGCTTTGGTACGCGAGGGAGGAATGCTGGCGCTGTCGGTTGTAGAACACCTCGATGTACTCGAACAGCTCGGTCTTCGCCTGCTGGCGGGTCTCGTAGCGACCGTAGCCCTCCAGTTCCGCTTTCAACGTGCTGAAAAAGCTCTCGACCATCGCGTTGTCGTAGCAGTTGCCCCGCCGGCTCATGCTGACCTGCACTCCACGAGCCGCCAGGGCCTCCTGGTAGTCGAGGCTGGTGTACTGGCCACCCTGATCGCTGTGGTGCAACAGCCCTGGCGCCGGCCGGCGATGCTGCCACGCCTTCGCCAAGGCCGACTTCACCAGCGGCGAGCTGAGACGGTCGCTGCAAGACCAACCCACCACCCGGCGGGATCACAAGTCGAGCAGCACCGCCAGGTACAGCCACCCCTCCCGGGTCCACAGATAGGTGATGTCGCCCGCCCACACCGTGTCCAGATCGGGCACCGAAAACTTCTGGTTCAACCGGTTCGAAGCCGCACGACGGCCCGAGACCGAACGGGTCGTCACCTTGAACCGGCGGTCCCGCCGGGCCTGCAACTTCTCCTCCCTCATCAGGCGAGCCACTCGGTTCTCCCCACACTCAACCCCTTGCTGCTGCAGCGCCCGATGCACCCGGGGACTCCCATAGCGACCCCGAAAGCGCCGGTAGACGGCACGAATCTCGACTCTAAGTCTGCGATCTTCCCGCAACCGCGAGCTCTCACAACCCTCGAGCCAACGGTAGTACCCGCTCCGCGAAGCCCCCAGAACCCGGCACATCGACGTGACCCGAAACTGAGCACGATGCTTCGCCATGAACGTGTACTTCAACCTCGCCGGGCCCCGGAGAAGATCGCCAACGCTTTTTTTAGGATCTCCCGCTCTTCTCGAAGCCGCTCAATCTCCCGGTGCAACCGCTTCACTTCCCCCTCGTCCGGACGAACATGACCCTTGCCCGGGAAGGCCCCCGAACCTTCCTGCTTCAACTCCTCACGCCAGCGACGAAGCAGCTTGGGATCCAAATCCAGGTCCCGAGCGACCGACGAAAGACTCCGGTCCCCAGACGACAACAGCCCTACAGCCTCCAACTTGTACTCCGGCGTGAACGTCCGGCGTGTTCTCTTCATAGGACACCTCATAGACCCAGATCGGGGCTTTGTCTAGTGTCCACGAAACCGGGGGAAGCCCATATACCCCACCGGGATCTCGCCGCGTCCCGGAGCGCGCTGTAGGACGCTACGCTCTCCCCAAGAGGTTCCACCCTTGTAGTAAAGCTCGACCTGCCCGGTGCTCGACATGTGTCGGCAGGTGGGAGTGACGAAGCATCGCTGAGCGTGCGAGCATAGGGAATGGACCTCACTGGGCCGGCAGCTCCAGGGTCTCGGACGGGACCTCCTCCAGGAAGCCCACCGGCTGGCCGGGAGCTGGCCCGCGGAAGCCATCCGTCTCGAGGCGTACGACGTCCCGGCCTGGGCGGGGACGTTCTATGCCCGGTGTGGCCACCAGGAAGAGGGCGGTGGTCTATCAGGGTACGCCCCTGATCTACCACGAGCATCTGCTCGCGCCAGCCTGACCCGAGAATTCCGCCAAGGGGTCCGTCTAACGCTCGTGAGGCCCCAGGGAGGGGTGAGCCCTGTCCAGAAGTCCGGCGAATGGTCCATGGACGGCGCCACGGGTTCATAGTAATCTGAAAAACTGACATCGAGGTGGCCATGAGTGTCGAGCCGATTCCTCCACGATCGCGGATCTTCCCTCCGGTCACTGGGGGGCTGTATTCGGATTTACCCGGGGAGACCGCTACCGGGCTGGCGGAGAGGATCGCCGCCAGTCTGCTTGCCCTGGCCGGCCGCAAGCTCGGCCGGGCGCAACGCCTGTTGGGCTGGAAGCTGGACGGGGCCGGCCGCATCGGCTGCCTGCTGACCCTGCACTGGGCAGCCATGGAAGCTGAGGCCGACGCGGTCTGGGACCGGGCCGATTTTTTCTGGAAGGAGCTCCGCAACGAGATCGCCGCTCTCTGGGAGCGCGTTTCCCTGTGGGAGGAAGCGGTCGCCACCGTGACCCAGGAGACCGATCCGGCCTTCAACCAGGGCGCAATCGACGCGATCAAGCTCCGCGACCAGTTGCTCGACGAGATTTTCCTCGATACGCACCATGCGTTTTACCTCGGCCTAACGGCGGAGGTGGAGAGTCTCTCGCCGAACGACCGGGCCTTTGCCCACGTGGAGGCGATCGAACAGCTCCTCGATTGCTCCGCCCGGACACGGGAGGAGCAGCGGGCGGTCTTCGGCCCTCTCCTGGAAGCCCGGATCGCAGCGTACCGTGAAGCGGGCCGCTGGGAGGAGGCCATCACCTCCGCAAAGCGCCTGACCGCCCGTTTCTCCGGCGACAAGGAGTACGAGGATCTCCTGATTCTCATCGAACATCTGCGGGCCACCAGTTCCCTGCGCAACAGTGATATAGAGTCGACTAATCTGTCGGACGCCGAGACCCTCCGGCGCGGGATCGAGCGCATAGAGGAGCTGCGCCGTACCTATCCGAACCACCCCGCCTGCTTCCAGTCGCTCGCGGTGCTCCACCACCTGCGGGCGGTCAAGCTGGTAAACGGCAATCGTCTTTCCCAAGCCCTGCTCGCAGTGGAGAAGTCGCTGGCGTTTCAGCCCGGGGAGGAGGTGGCGGAGAAGACACGCCGGCAACTCGTTGAGATGATGCACGGGCTTCAGAGACAGATGCGGGCCGTCGAGGCAGAGTTGGCGTCTCGGGCGAACGCTACGCTGAACGCCGAGGGCCAGCGCCTGCGCGACGAAGCGCGCCTGGGATTCCAGCAGGCAGATAGTTACCGCGCGTCGATCGAGGCCGGGGAGATCGCGCGGGCCCTGGCCGTTGCACAGGCGCGGACGTTCTGGCAGAAGGCCGGCTTACCGGTCCCCGCGTCGGGTTGGGACAAGAGTGCCTTCGCGCTCGGCAAGGCCATCGAACAGATCGTTTCAAACCCGCCCAAGCGCGCCTCCCGCTTGCTCGAGGTCTGGCAACGCCGGGCCGCCGCGGAGCCCGCGCTGGCCGAGGTGGATCCGGAGCCTGTGCTGGCTTTTCTGCGGCGCCACTTGTTCGAAGAAGAAGAGGAAGCTGCCCCGGTCTTCCCCGAGCCTTCCCCTCTTGCCGTGCGGTCACGCGAGCGGCGGCGCGGGGGCGAGCCGTTTCTGGAGTGGCTCTTCAGCCGGCAGAACCTCTGGATCAAGGCGCAGGCCGCGGTCGCGGTGGTCCTCCTCCTCGTGGCAGGCGTGCTGACGATCCGCGACGCCTACAACCGCCAGGTGCGGGATTCGGCCTGGAGCGGGCTTCAGGAGGCTTCCCGGGACCAGGACGACCTGGGGATCATCCGGGCTTCGGAAGAGTTTTTCTCCACGTCCCCACCGCCCGGCGGTGACGCCCTGCGCCAGGACCAGGCCCGTTCGCTGTACAGCACGGCCCTCGTGCGCTGGTTCGTGCGGCTTCCCGGAGAACCGGACGGCGAGGCCCTTCGGCACGTCGAACGCTACCGCTCGTTCCTTGCAACCTACCCCGGGGAGGCCCGCCCGTGAGAGTCAAGAAGACTGTCCAGATCCTGAGCCTGCTCGGCCTTGCCGCCGCCTGTTATCAGATCCATTCGGTCACGTCCCCTCGGCCGGCGGAGGCCGCGTCTTCGAGCCGTGGCGCCGTCTTCGCGGGTTTTCCCCAGGACCAGACCCGCCGGATCGCTTTTGAGATCGACGAGAGCGATTTTGCCGACCTCACGCCCCGGGAGCAGGAGCAGCAGATGCGCGACTGGCTGCTCGTCGCGGTCCTCTCGGACGCGGGGCTCTCTCCCGACGAGGTCCGCCAAGCGCTCTTCGAGTTGCCGCCGCTGCGCCGCGGATACCTGGAGCCGGTCGCCAACTACGACTATGAGGACACCCGTTCCCGGTGCATCGACGAAGAAGGCCGGGTGATCGCGCTGGTGCCCAAGGGGAGCCCGGAGCAGGTGGCCGAGTCCCTGGCCCACATCGCGGACGAGCAGAGGAAGAACCTCGGCAAAACCCCGAAATCCTTTCTGGTCTTCGAGTATGAGCTTCGTCCGGACGAGCACGCCGGTTTCATCACCCGCCGCCAGACGCGCGACGGTCAGAAGCTGTTCACGGAGAAATTCGGTTACAAGCAGGAGGTCGTCAGCTCCGCCGCCGGTCTGGAAAGCTTTCTGGCGCAGGTGGACGACCTCACGTTCGTGAAGCTGGAATCCGCCGGGCTGACCCTGGGAGGGCGCAGGCTGCGAGAGAAACCCGCTCGCCCCTTCCGGTTGGAAGACGTGGCCGCCCTCTGGCAATCAGAAACCTCGATCCGAAAGGCTCGCCAGGAGTATGAGGCGTTCCAGGCCCGCTGGAACCGCAAGACCTACAGCACCGAAACGGAAAAGGAGCTCCTCGAGATCGAGCTCCAGAGCGAGTTGGAGGAACTACAGGAGCGGCTCGGGCGCGAACTGGCGGATGGCAGCGGTTTTTCCCTCGATCCCACGTATGACTACGAAATTCTGGCGGGATTTTTCCGTGGGATTGCCCCGCAGATGAACTCGATGATCGCTGAGGCGGGCGGCGAGAGCCCTATTTCCGAGGACGAGATTGAGGTGGCCGTGGCAGCGCTGGAGAAGCGCGACGAAGTCCCGTTCCTGAAGACGCTCTACAAGCTGTCTCGAAGCCCAAGCCCCGAAACGGCCTTCCTGGGCCAACTTCTCGATGGGGCCCAAGAGAGATTCCGCTTCCAGGCGGCGCGCTACGACGGGAATCTCTATGGCACGGAAGTGGGGATGGTGCTCTTCTACACCGATCTTCTGGCGAAGCTCTGGATTCTCGATTACCTGAACAGTGCTCCCGGGCAGGAAGAGCTCGCGGGCTTCGTGCCACTGCTCAAAGTTCCGATCTCACCCATTTATCTGCGGGAGCTGGCTGATCTCCCGGGTACCCGGGTCTGGTTCGGGCCTCGAGACCGAGGATTCCAGGTCCTCTCCGACAGCGCCGGCGTGCTGTTCGCGCGCAATGCCACCCGGATCTTCGCCGCCTCCTCGAACCCCCTGCGACCCGGAGAAGAGGCGGAGCCGAACGCGGCGAGTGCCGCGTTCCTGGGCTGGTGGGACAACCATTACGAAGAGGTGGCCCGCTTCGAACCCCAATACCAACGGCTCAACGAAATCATGAAGTGGAGCCTGGTGATCAGCCGGCTGGCGGACCAGAACCAGATGGAACGTCTGAGCTTCCTGGCGGACCAGGAAGTCGATCACTCTCAGTGGTTCCCCGATTGGGTAAAAAAGCAGCCCGATCTGCGGTTTCAGGATTGGAGTGGGGTGGAGTTCCTCAACCCTAGCGCTGTTACTCCCTACAAAGGGGTGAAGACGGAGGCCATTCCCATCCTGTATTCGGAGCCCTTCGCCCAAGCCAGTGGCGAGCTCGTCATCAGCGGTGGCGTCTCCCTCGGCTCGAAGAAGGTGTTCGAAACCCGCATCCCCATCCCTGAGGAGACCTCTCTCCTGTTGCGGCGGTCGAACGTTGACTGGCGCGTGGCCGAGGATTTGATCGAGGGCGGCGGTTATCGGCTGAAGACTCTGGGAGAGGCGGAGTTCGAGTTCGCCCAGTTGCAGGCAGGACGCGCCTCGGTCGTGGCGAAGGCCAAACCGGGCGCCAAGCTGCGGGCCGCGGACCTCGAGATCAGCAACCTGCCGATCGAAGTCGATTATCGCGCGACTCCCACGGGCCTGCGGATCGACGCGCGGGCGGGAGATACAGGGGTCGGCAGCCTGTCCGTGGCGACACGGAAGAACGGCTTCGCCGTGGGTTTCGAGAGCCTCGACCTGGAGCAGGCCGGCGGCCTGTCCCGCCGGGTCGTGGATAGCATCGTGGAAGGAACTGATCCTCTCCGTATCCTGAGCGCCGACCGCCGCGTGGCGGCTGTGATCCGCACGCCGGGCCAGGAAGGCTACCTCGTCCAGATGAAGGGATCGGGCCGGTGGCTACGTCTCGCCCCGGAAGGGGAGCCGAGCGCGGCGATCGCGTCAGACGTCCAACTTCGCGTGGGAGAGTGGCGGCCGGGAAAATCGGAAACCCCGCGCTGGGAGGCGTCCTGGGTGGACGACGCCGGGCTTCCGCCGCAATTGGGCGATGGCGAGTACCTGGTGCTGGACGCTCCCCGCCGGGGCGGAGGGGGAGTGACTATGGAAGTGACGAACCGTGGCCCTCCCCCGACGGCTGGAAACCTCGAGTTGTCCCGCGGCAAGGTGCGGGTCTACGCGCGGCGGGACGTGAGGAACACGGAGCGGTATTATTTCGAGCGTAAAAGCCTTCCCGCGGAGTTTCAGAAAAACCCGGGCCGGCTGCAGGAGCTGGTGGGAGGGCAGGGACCAGACCTCGACAGCTCCTTCGCCCGGCTGCGCCGCGGGGATTACGACAAGGTGGCGAGCGATCTCGTCCTCGATCCGGCCACCTTCAAGAAGCACCTGAAACAACTGCGGATCGCCAAGCTGCGGGAAGCCGAGCGTCTGGCGGCGGAGGGCAAGCCGGCCGAGGCGGACCGGATCGTCGAATCCCTGATTGAAATCTACGGCGAAGATCCCCAGTTGTCCATTTCCCAGGCCCTCTTCCGGTTGGGCGAAGGTAAGGGCGCGAGAGCGGCCGAAGCGGTCGACGACGTCTTGCTCGTTTTGCGGGACGCGGAGCCTGCCCTGGCCCGTATCGATGCCCGCTTGCGCCAGCCAGGTGTACCGGAGACGGAGCAGTTCGATCTGCTTCACATGGGGAGAACCCTGGAGTTGAAGGCCCAGGCCTCGCGGAATCCCGCCTTGGGGATCGGCGATGTCCGGACCGCTCTGGGTCCAGACGGCCGCCTCGACTTCCAGGCCAGGCTTCTCAAGTCGGTGAAAGGGAGGGAGGTCCAGGTCTCCGAGATCCGGTCGGACAAACTGTATTTCGACGTGGATGACCCGGCGATCCACAATAACGATGGGTCCATTTCCTTGTCGCCGGTGCCGGGTGAGACCGTGTCGCGCGAGCTCCGTATCGAGGAGATCCCCAACTGGGAGATCGCTCACGCTCAGCCCGGCTTCCTGGAACATGCCGCCACGGGGCGCCGCTACCGCCTGGCCTCCCGGACCCGGGTCGAGACGCTGAGCAAGCTGAGCCAATATCCTTCTCTCCGCAAGGAGCCGTGCAGCGGTGCTAAAGATCGGCAGCAACGGCCGGATTGCGATCCCTTCATCTATCTGGTGACGAGCCGGCCCCTTCCGGCCGCGGGAGCGGCGGCGACCCGGTGAGGTTCGAGGAATTCACGGCGGCCGTCCAGGCCGCCGAGGACCAGTGGCGGAGCGGCCGGTGGGTTGCCGCCAGGGAGGCGTATCGCGCCCTGGCAATCCGACGCCAAGAGGAGCTCGGGACGACGGAGGCCCTCACCGAGGCCGACCTCATGGTGATTCAGCGCCTGACGGATCTCTCGACGCCGTTGGGCGACACCGAGGCCGTCGATACGCTCCTGGCGGCGATCGGAAAGCTTTACCGTCAGCACGGATGGCCGTGGCGCGCCGACCACGCGGCCATCAAGCGTCTCGACCTGGCCCTCGGAGCGGAACGCTTCTACGATGCGATTGCGGCCTTGAGATCCCTCGAACCCAGCCTGGGCAGGGTGGAAGAGATGGACCTTTCCCCTCATGGCTTGGCCCGCTGGGAGACGCGCCGGCCGTGGCCCGCGAAAGAGCGGCCGGTGCTCTTTTCGCAGCTCTACCTGGGAATGGGCCGGCTCCTCGCCAGTCTCGGCCAGTACGGCGACGCCCTGACGGTCCTGGAACGGGGTCTGATCTATTCCGGGCCGGAGGCTCCGCCCCTGGCGAGGGAGGCGGCCTTGCCGCTCCGGCTGGCCTTGGCGGCTGCGCGCCTCGAGAAGGGGGATCTAGCGGCGGCTGACGAGGCCCTGGAGGCCCCCTCCCCGGATGCACGGGAGCATCCCGGCTTGGCCGTGCGGCGGTGTGAGCTCCTGTGCAAGCTCCACCTCCTGCGAGGGAACCTTCAGGAGGCGGTAGAGCAGCTCGAACAGGCAGCCGCCATCTGCCAGGAGCGGGGCTTCCTGCGGGCCGCGCTAGTGACGGCGGCGAACCGGGCCCATGTGCGCATCCTCCTCAACCAGACCGCCGAGGCGGAGCAGCTCTTAGAGGCCGTGGCGGCCGGAGCGGATAGTCTGGGCGATGAAGGCCTCGCCCGGCGCGCGGCGCTCCTCCTGCGTCTGGCGCAGGCTCGGGGGGGCTCGCTGTTGGGGAACGAGCCGCTCGCCTGGGCCGTCACGGAGATGCAGCAGGGCGTCACCGCCGACGCCGCGGTGCCCGCCCGCCCGCCGGCTCTGAAAGCCAGCCCGCCGATTGAGAGGTCCGTCAGCCATCTCGCTTTTTTCGAGGACCGTGCTCTGGGTCTGCGGATCCAGCTTGCCCGCGGAGACCTGGACGCCGCGGCGGCCACCCTGGCCGCTATCGAGCAGGATTTCAAAAACACCCAGTCCGAGCTGATCCGGCTTCTGATCGATACCCTGAGCGCCACGATCCTCTATTACCAGGGCCGCGCCGAGCCGCCTTCGGCGGGGAGCAGAGACCGTCTGCTCCAAGCGGAAAGACTGTGCCAGAAAGCCGGGCCGGCCCTGCAAAGAATGGGGCTCAAACCAGAGCGTTATCAACTCCAGCGCGTTCTCGGCTGGTGCCTGCGCCGCCTCGAACGTCCCGCGACCGAATGTGATGCTCTGGCGAGCGAAAACCAGCGGCTTCTGGACGAGATGGCCGACTCCCTGCCTCCCGAGCAGCGGGCCGTCTACCTCGTCAACAAATGGCGGGCGGGCGAGGAGGCGCTGGCGGTCGAGATCGAGGGCATGGTCCAACTGCGCAAACGCGCGCGGAGCCTGGGTTTCTGGCGGCGTCTGGCGCTGCGCTGGCAACTGCTGCGGAGACTCAACGCCCTTCTCGATCGCATCTACCGCGAAAAAGAGGCCTTGGCCGCGGAGGCGGTCGGCGGGGCTCTGGACGGCGGGCGTCCCAGCCCGTTTCTCTCGCTGGGGCGCCGCCTGGTTCTGAGCCCCTACCGGAAGGCCACCCTGGCGTTTCTGGTCCTGCCCGACCGCGTCTTCCTTGCCCGCGTGAGCTGGATGTCGCTCGATTTCAGGGTCTCTCCCCTCCGCCGTCTCCAGATGCGGGAATTGGTGAAGGCCTGGCACGAGAAGACGTTGGATGGGCCCGCCGGTGCCGGCCGGCGGGCAGGCGAGGAGCTAAGCTGTCAACTCGGCCTCACCGCGGCGCTCGCGGCCCTGCCGCCTCGTGTGAGCTCGCTCATCATCGTGCCCGACGACGCGCTGCACGGATTGCCCTTCGCGGCCCTGCGCTATCAGGATCAATATCTCGTCGAGCGCTACTCCCTCTCGATGTCTTATCAATGCCGGCCGAGGAAGCTCGAACGGCGGAAGGAACGCGAGCGCCAAGTGCTCGTCGCAGGCGTAGATCGGGGAACCGGAGAGCTGCCGGACCTTCCCAACATGGGCCGCCAACTGAGCTGCGTGGGCGAATGGCTCGCCCGGCGTGGCATCCCCAGCACCCCGGTCCTCAATGAAGACGCCAGCCGGTCCATCCTCCTCAAACGCCTGCCACGGGCGAGCCTCTGCCACATCTCCTGCCATGGCGTCTTCCAGCCCGACCGCCCCGAGAGCACGGGCCTCGTGCTCCTGACGCGGGACGGCGGGGAAGAGGTGCTGAGCCTGCGTGATCTTTCGGGATTGTCCCTCTCCCGGGTCCGGCAGGTGACCCTTGTCTCGTGCTGGGCGGCGGACAATTACATTTTTCCAGGCCGTTGGATCGTCAGTCTTCCCGAAGTCCTCTGGCGCCAGGGCGCCGCCAGCGTGCTTGGTTGCCTCTGGGAAGTGGAAGACAGGCGCGCCGTCCCGTTCCTCCAGGATTTCTACAACTCCCTCGATACCTTTCCGCGCGACCAGGCCTTGCGCCGCGCACAGCTTCGTTTCCTGAAAGACCAGGAGACGTCAGATCCGCTCTGGTGGGCCGGCTTCCAACTCTACGGCGACCCGGGTGACCTCGTCTTGTAAGGAGCCGATATGAGATCTCTCGATCCGATCCGTGTCTTCATCAGCAGCAAGCAGTCGGAATTCCGCGACGAACGGCTCCGCATCGCCGACGTCATCGGCGGCATGCCTCTCCTGGCCCCCATCCTGGCCGAGGAATGGTCACCGCAGCGGCTGGACGTCCGCGAAAGGTTTCTCCAGGACGTTCACCGCTCGCCGATCTATGTGGGGTTGTTCGGCGCGATCTACAGCGAGCCCACGGTCCTGGAATACGAGACCGCTGCCGAGAACCCTTATCGGGAGATCCTCATCTACATCAAGAAGCAAACCTCGGTGATCGATTCCCGCCTGTCAGAATTCATTGCTCGCCTGGGGTCCAAGCACGTCTATAAAGAGTTTGAGACGCCGGAAGACCTGATTCCCTTCTTTGAAAAGCACCTCTGGGACGCCGTACGGCGCATGATCGAAGCCTACCTCCAACTCAAGGAGCCCGCGCCGGTGACGCAGGGCAGTTTCTCCGTGCTGAAGCGGCGGTGGTCCACTCGGCGGGATCAACTGGCCAACCTCGGGCTGCCCGGCGACCTCTCGCCGGCGAGCGCGGAGGAGTACGCCGCCGGGTTGTCGGAGATGCTGAAGGCGCGGAGCGGTCTCTGACGGCCGTGTTGAGGCGGCCGCTGGCCTTTGCTATAATCTTCGCCGGATTCCTACAAACTTATGTGAGTATCTGTTTACCGTGGTAGAGGGTCAGGTGAGTGCTCTGTGAGGTCCGGAGTGCGGGTTACGTAGAATGCTTGTCAACAGGTTGATGGGGCTGAGATGGCGTTGATGGCCGGTGCGAAGGACACTCATCAAGATCCCTTGAT
>WUUC01210398.1_pt1 | contig 11785 bp, 10 predicted proteins | sample 6278441 | NCBI WGS metagenome assembly WUUC01 (sample SAMN13675441, study PRJNA597444) | soil metagenome | isolation source: soil | place: USA: Washington | collected 2017-10 | reverse complement strand
CAGAGGCCGGGGCCGTAGTAGACGATCTTGGCCGTCAGCTCCTTGGTGGAGTAGTTGAAAAGAACCACAGGTCGAGCATTCTAGGCGCGCCCCCCGCCCCGATCAACCGCGCCCGCTCTGGTAGAATCCCTGGATCGCACCGACCGGAAAGGGAATCCATGGTTCTCGCCAGCCTCGCCGCCGCCGCCCTCCTGCTTCTCACCGTCCAGGCTCCGCCGGTAGCGCCTCCGGTCGTGAGCCCGACACCCGCGCCGCCGCCGCCGGGGCCCGTGGTGTCGATCGTGACCAGCCTGGGAGAGATCCGGGTCGCGCTGCGCCCCGACAAGGCGCCACTGACCGTGGACAACTTCCTGAAGTACGTGAAGGCCGGGCATTACACGGGGACGATCTTCCACCGCGTGATCCCGGGCTTCATGATCCAGGGCGGCGGCATGGACGCCAAGATGCAGGAGAAGGCCACGCGGCCACCTGTGCGGAACGAGGCGAAGAACGGCCTGCGCAACAGCCGCGGCACCATCGCCATGGCACGCACCAACGACCCGAACAGCGCGACCGCGCAGTTCTTCATCAACGTGAAGGACAACCACTCGCTCGATTTCGGCATTCGCGGAGCCGGCTACACCGTTTTCGGCGACGTGGTCCAGGGCATGGAGGTGGTGGACAAGATCGTGGCCCTTCCCGCCCACACCAGCGGCGAGCACCAGAACGTGCCGGACACGCCGGTGGTGATCAAGTCCGTCCGGCTCATATCGGCCGGCGTGGCCAGGCCCGCCACGAAGTCGTGAGCGGCCGTCCCGCCGCGGTGCTGGGGCTCGTCCTGAGCCTCGCCACGGCCGGGCTGGCCACGGGACACGACGACTGGAAGGCGCCGGCCGAGGAGCGGGCGCGCCTCAACCCCGTGCCCGTGTCCCCCATGGCCCTGGCCAAGGGCCGCGCGCTCTACCAGAAGCACTGCGAGTCGTGCCACGGCGCGCGCGGGAAGGGCGACGGCAGGGCGGCGCGCACCGCGGCCCGCAAGCCTCACGACCTCACGGACGTCGCTCTCCAGAAGGAGCTCACCGACGGCGAGGCGTTCTGGAAGATCTCGACCGGCCACCGCGAGGACGGGGACATCATCATGCCGGCCTTCGCCACGAAGGTCCCGCTGGACGACGATCGCTGGCGGCTGGTCCACTTCGTCCGCACGCTCGCCTCGCAGCCGTAGCTGGCGGCTCAACGGATCAACGCAGAGAACGGACCGGACGCGGAGAGCGCAGAGAAGCAGATCCTTCGAACCTCCGCGTTCTCTGCGTACCTCTGCGTTCTCTGCGTTGAATCCGTTTCGGCGCTATAGCCCGGCGAACGACTTCAGGATCTCGTCCGCCTTGGCCGGGTCGAGCTTGAGGACGGAGTTGTCGCCGACCCGCCGGGCGTAGGCGGCGCCGTCCTTCTTCCCGATCTCGAGCCAGGCCGGCGGCCGGGCGCCGCCCTCGTAGGCGAGCGTGAGCTTCAGCATGGGCTGCGCCAGCCCGTACGCGTCGAGGGCGGCCGGCTTGTCGATGAACTCCTGCGCCTCCGCGCCGCCGAGCAGGAAGAGCGCGTCCTGCACCGTGTTCGTCGCGAGGTCCTTGGCGTCGGGCGCCGTGCGCTTCCACTTGTAGGCGTCCACCCCATCCTTGTCCTTGCTCGACGAGCGCTCGTACTTCCGCGTCACGCCGTCCTGCACCGCCTCGACGCCCTGCACCTCGTAGGTCGCCACCTCGAGCAGGCGCTTCGCGCGCAGCTCGTTCATCCCCTTGGCCAGATCGTCCACCACGGCCCCCGGGATGACGGCGACCAGCGCGCCGCCGGCCGCGCGCGCGTAGTACTTGTTGTCGCCCTCCGGAGCCTTGCCGCCGATCTCGAGCGTGCGGGCGCCGCCGTCCGCGAGCGAGAGGGTGACCGTTCGCGCGGGCGGGGCGAGGCCGAACTTCTTGACGTCCGCCGCCGGCTCGGCCGCGACCGAGTCGAACCGCAGCCCTTCCAGCGTGCCCAGGAGGCCGTCCACCGACCAGCGACCGGCGCGCGTCGCCATCGGCGCCGTGAACGCCCATTCCCCCCGCTCGTCGCGGGCGAGGGCATACGAGCCCTGGGGCCCGGTCACGGCCACTGTCTGGACCGCGTCGCGCTTGACGTGCAGCAGGTCGCGGTCGCGCAGGTCCGACGGCTTCTTCGCAAACGTCGTCTCCAGGTACGACGGGATGGTGAAGACCCTGGCCTGCGTGGCGCGCTTGGCATAGAGCGCGCCGCCGTCGGGCGTCTTCTCGCCCACCAGGAGCTTCAGCGGTTCGGTGGCGCCCTGCACACGTACGCTCAGGGACGTGCGCGGGCTGGCGAGGCCGAACTGGCCCAGATCCGCGGGGCTCTCGGCCACGACCTCCTCCATCTCCAGGCTCTCCAGGCTGGTGACAAGGGCGTCCACCTCGCTCTTGTCGGCCGAGGCCTGCATCGGCGCAGCCAGCCGCCAGCCCTCGCCCTCCTTGACCACGCGCACCTCCTCGGCGCCGGGGGCGGCGAGCGACAGCTCCTCGACCTTGGATTTGTCGAGCGCGAACACCTTCTCCTTGGCCGGGCCCGCCGGCTTGATCTCGCGTGGGCGCTCGACGAACCAGAGGTACGCCCCCAGCGCGGCGGCGACGCCCACCACGACGTACGTCTTCCAGAAGGGGTGCTTGCTCATGCGCGCCGGCGCCACCAGCTCATGATGCCGGCCACCACGAACGTGAGCGGGATCAGCCAGCGCGACACGAGCCAGATCGTCTGTTGCTGCTGCACGCTGAGGAACATGCGGTGGTCATCCGGCTCGCGCGGCCGGACCGAGATGAGGTCGGCGTCCTCGGCCAGCCAGGCCACGGTGTTCAAGAAGAAGTCCTGGTTGCCCTCGAACGAGAGGAGCTGGTTGCTCGCGAAGTCGGCGTCGCCCAGCGCCACCACGCGCCCGTCCTTGGGAGGCGCGGGCGGATCGGACGGGCTGGGCGAGGCCGCGGGCGAAGCGGAGGCCGCGGGCGAAGGCGAGGCGGCCGCGGCCGGCGACGCCGCGGGCGAGGGCGTGGTCACGGGCACCGTCGCCACCGCCCCCAGCGGCACCGGACCCTTGGTGTCCTTCCCCTCGTCCATCTGGATCGGCTCCTTGAGCGACACGTCCGTCTCCGCCCACGAGGCCGGCGCCGTCTCCACCAGGTTCTGGGACGAGACGCCGGACGCGCCTTCGGTGGTCGCCTTGAGGCTCCGCGCGGTATGGAACGCGGTCATCAGGCGGAAGTCCTTGGTGATCTCGTGGTACGGGTACTGGACCGCGATCGGCGTGAGGGCGCCGGTGCCGAACACCTGGCCCATGGGGGAGACGTCCACCACCACGTCCTTGCCGGCTTCGAGCTTCCATTCCTTGAGGAGCGCGGCGAGGTTCGGATAGTCCTGCTTGACCGGCGGCTCGATCATGGCCATCAGCTTGCCGCCGCCGCTGACATAGCGCTTCAGCGCCTCGGTCACGTGGGGCAGCAGGTCGCGCTCGGGGCCGGCCACCACCAGCACCGTGCAGCTTGCGGGCACGGCCGGCTCGCGCGCGAGGACCACCGGCTGCGTCTGGTACTGGTTCTTCTCCAGCGCGGCCTTCACGCCCGAGTAGCCGCGGTCTCCCCCGTCCGCGAGGCTGCGCTCGCCCGATCCCTCGTCGAAGCAGACCGTCTTGCTCGTGTCGCGGGTCACCTTGATGACCGCGTTCACCACGTCCTGCTCGGAATCGTTGCTGGCCCGCTCCCGCCGCGTGCCGCGCTCCACCACCAGCAGGGGGTACGGCCCGCGCGCCTCGAACTCCTGGGCGCGGCCGGGGTTGGCCACGGGGTCCACGTACTGCACCTTGAGGCGCTTCGAGACGCGGGTGAAGCGGCTCATGCGCTCTTCGGCATTGCGCAGCTCGGCGCCCCGCTGGAAGTACCAGACCGTGACGTCCTGGTCGAGGCCGCCCAGCACCTTCTTCGTCTGGTCGGACAGGCTGTAGCGCTGGCCCTTGGTCAGGTCCCACTGCTTGTCGTGGCGGTAGGCCAGGTAGTTCAAGCCGAGCAGGATGGCGAGCACCACCGCGATGAGGACGAACGTGTTCGCGCCGTACCGCATCTGGCGGCGGCCGATGTAACGGGTCAGATCGTCCCATCGCAGCGACAGGTGAACGAGGATGAGGGCCAGTCCGGCCGCCAGGTAGTAACGCTCGTGACCGGGCAGGGTGCGTCCCGAGCGCTGCCAGGCTTCGGCCCCCACGATGACGATGAGGCCCAGGGGGGCCAGCAGGTCGATCCCGCGCTTCCAGGCGAGCGACATCATGCCCTCCACCGTTGGCTCTCCACCGACTGGTGAGCCAGGAACAGCCCGAACGTGATGAAGCTCAGATAGAAGATCACGTCTTTCAACCCCAGAACCCCCTTGACCATGTCCTCGAGGTGCCGGGTCACGGCCAGCTCGGAGACGACCTTCCAGAACCCGCTCGCCGCCGGATCCGCCGCCCAGTCCAGGATCCAGAGCAGCAGGAACAGGCAGAACGACACGATGCCCGCGATGATCTGGTTGCGGGTCAGGGTCGAGACGAACGTCCCCAGGGCGATGAAGCAGCACCCGAACAGGAACAGGCCCAGCGACGCGGTGAGCACCGGCTTCCACTCGGGCTTGGTGGCCGCGTAGTACCAGATGAAGCCCATGTTCAGGAGACCGGCCAGGATCATGGCCGCGTACAGCCCGGCTGCGGCCACGAACTTGCCGACCACTATCTGCAGGTTGGTGATGGGCGCGGTGCCGAGAAGCTCCATCGTTCCCTGCTTCTTCTCCTCCGCGAACAGACGCATGGTGAGCATGGGAGCGATGAACAGGGCCACCACCGCCATGTTGTGGAGCACCGGCGAGATGACCCACTCATTCAGGGACATCTTCGGCGCGCCGCCCATCTCCATCTGGCCGGCCATCATCGAGCGGCGCAGGAAGAAGACGAGCGCGCTGTAGAAGAAGCTGCCGAACAGCGCCGTCCACACCGCGAGGACGACGTAGGCGATGGGGCTGCCGAAGTAATGGCCCCACTCCTTGCGCACGAGCGCCCACACGTTGTTGATCGCGGTCACGCCGTCACCTCCCCCGCCGGCAATGGCTCCGGGGGCGGCGCCGGATCCGCGTGCGGCTCCGTGGTGGTCAGGTGCAGGAAGATGTCCTCCAGGCTCATGCCCACTTGTTGCAGCGCGAGCAGGTCGAAGCCGCGGCCCACCACCGCGCGCGCGAGAAGGGGCCGCACGTCGGCGCCCGGCTCGGGATCGAGCTCGAACGTGGCCGCGTCACCGCTCGTCCCCCGGGACCGGATGGCCGCTACCCCCGGCACCGTGCGGATCGCTTCGAGGACCACGGCCGCGTCCCCGCGCACTTCCAGGCGGAGGGTGGCGGCGCCGCGCAGGCGGTGGGTGAGGTTCTCGGGCGTGTCCTCGGCCACCACGCGGCCCTTGTTGATGATCACGACCCGCCCGCACACCATCGAGACCTCGGGCAGGATGTGCGTGGAGAGGATGATGGTGTGCTCGCCCCCCAGGCCGCGGATCAGCTCCCGCGTCTCGATGATCTGCTTGGGATCGAGCCCGGCCGTGGGCTCGTCGAGGATGAGCACGTCCGGGTTGCCGAGGATCGCCTGCGCCAGGCCGACGCGCTGGCGGTATCCCTTGGAGAGGCGTCCGATCAGCTTCGGGCGCACGTCGCCGATGCGCGTCTTCTCCACCGCCTCGTCGATGCGCTGTTTCCGCGACGGCCCCGGCACGCCCTTGATGCGCGCGCAGAACTCCAGGAACTCCTGCACGTCCATGTCCGGATAGAGCGGCGGGGTCTCGGGGATGTAGCCGACCCGCTTCTTGACCTCCAGCGGCTCCTCGAACACGTCGAACCCGGCGACCCGGGCCGAGCCCTCGGTGGGCGGCAGGTAGCAGGTCAGGATGCGCATGGTGGTGGTCTTCCCGGCGCCGTTCGGCCCCAGGAAACCGAGGATCTCGCCCTTCATCACCTTGAACGAGATGCCGTCGACGGCCGTGTGCCGTCCGTATCTCTTGGTGAGGTTCTCGACTTCGATCATGAAGACTCCCGTCCTCCGGTTCAGTGGAGCCGGCGCAGCCAGGCGGAGTGCCAGATGGAACGCGCGACGAGTCCTGGACTCGCAACGGCGCCATGCGCCCACCGGGGGCGCTAGGCCGCGCGGCAGAGAATCGCTATCATAGCGACGGCCTTTTCGGGCTGTCAACGCGCTCCTCCCTTCTTGTGCCCACGCCTTCCCGGCGCACCAGCTCGCTCCGGCCGATCCTCCGCCGCCTCGCCGACCGCGTGATGGAGACGGCGGACCTCGATGCGCTCGCGCGCCTCTTGACCCAGGAGCTGCCGCGCGCGCTGCGCCTGCCGGCCGCGACGTTGATGGTCTGGGATCGCAAGCTCGAGCGTTTCCAGACGGTCACGGTGAACGCCGAAACCCGCGTGGAGCCGGTGTCCGACAGGACGCCGGCGGCCACGTCGGCGCAGCCGCGCTGGCTGATCTCGGATGGCCTGCTCCTCGAGACGCCCGGGGGGAACGCGGACGGGGCGTTGCTGCCGCTGCGCGCCCGCACCGGGCTCGTGGGCACCCTCCTCCTGTCGCTACGGAGCCGGCGGCGGCACGTGCCCTTCCAGCCTTCGGAGGCGAAGCTCCTGTGGCTGCTCGCCTCCCGCTCCGCCCTCGCCATCGAGAACCACCTCTACCTCGCCGAGATCGTCTCCTCGGAGCGGATGGCGGCCCTCGGCACCATGGCCGGCATGCTGGCCCACGATTTTCGCGGGCCCATGACGGTGATCCGCGGGTACGCGGAGCTGCTCGCGGAAGGCACCGTCCCGCCGGACGACGTGCGGCAGCGGGCCGGGCTCATCGTCGAGATGATCGACCGGCTCGAGAGGATGACCTCGGAGACGCTCGACTTCGCGCGCGGCGCGGGACGCCTCGCCCGCCGCTCTCAAGCCATAGCCGCGCTGCTCGACGACCTCGCGCGGGGGCTCGAGCGCGAGCTGCCCGGCTTGCGGGTGGTGGTGGACGTTCATCTGCCCGCGGATGCGCAGGCGGAACTGGACGCCGACAAGGTGCGCCGCGCCGTCGGCAACATCGCCGCCAACGCGCGGGACGCCATGGGCGGACGGGGCGTACTGCACCTGCGCGCACGCCTGGCGCCGTCCGAGAACGGGACGGAGGACCGGTTGGTCATCGAGCTGGAAGATGAAGGGCCGGGGGTGGCGGCGGAGATCCGCGACCGGCTGTTCGACCCCTTCGTCAGCCGGGGCAAGAAAGGGGGCACCGGGCTCGGGCTGGCGGTGTCCAAGCGGTTCATAGAGGAGCACGGAGGCACGATCGAGCTGCTGGGCGAAGGTCCCGGCGCGCGCTTTCGTCTCGCCCTGCCTGTCCGAGGGCCGGGGGGCGCGGGTTAGAATCGAAGAGGGCCCGCGATCGTCTCGCCAGCCGTGATGCCAACACCTTCGACGTATGCCGCCGTCCTCGCGCTCCCCTTGGCGCTCCTGGCCGGCGCCTGCAAGTCGCCCGACCCCAAGGCGGAGATCGAATTGCGAGAACTGGAGGGCTACTGGGCGGTCGATCCGACCGTGGGTGGGACGCAGTACCTCGCTCCCGTCGGGCGCTTCCAGCTCGTGAACAAGACGGCCAGCTCCCGCTCCATCGAGGCCATGGCCACGTTCCGCCGGAAAGGCGAGGGGCCGGCCTGGAGCTCGGCCTGGCACACCGTCTCGCCCCTCCCCGACGGCAAGGCCCTGCCCGCGGGCCAAAGCGCCCTGGTGGTGCTCAAGCCGGAGGGCGAGGGGCGATACACGTTCCGCGGCACCGCCGAAGAGATGCTCAGGCATCCCGAGTTCAAGGACGTGACCGCCGAGGTGTTCGTGCGCGTAGGCTCCTCGAGCTGGACGAAGTTCGCGGACGTCGAGATCCCGCGGCGCCTGGGCAGCCACACGGTCGAAGACTTCAAGTAGTCATGAATCCCGGCAAGCGCCTGCGGCTCGAACACGTATCCGGCGCGTCCACGGGGGCGGCCGCGGAGTTCACCCGGCTGCCGCTGACGATCGGCTCGGGGCCGGACGCCGACGTCGCGGTGCCCGAGGCCGCGCCCCGGCACTGCCTGCTCTTCGAGCGCGACGGCGTGGTGCTGGTTCTGGACAGCGGCTCGGGACGCGGCACGTTCGTGCGCGGGCGGCCGGTGCAGGAAGCCGCTCTGCATCACGGAGACGAGATCGAGCTGGGTGAAGGCGGCCCGCGCCTGCGCTTCGCGCGGGACGACCGGCGGCGCGGGCGCAGGCTCGCGGACACGACCGCTCTACGCTTCCTGGGTGGGCGCATCGCGCGTGGGATGGCGGCGGGCCTGGCCGTGCTCGCGCTCGCGGGCCTCGGCACGCTCGGCTGGAGCTGGCGCGAATCGCGGCGGCTGCGCGGCGAAGTCACCACCCTGCGCACCGCCATGCAGCGCGCGGACGCGGACCGCCAGCGCCTCGCCGCGCGTGTCGACGAGGAGCGGCGCCGCGCGGCTTCGGATCGCGCGGACCTGGAGGGGCAGCTCGCGGCGTTCCGCGGCCGCGAGGAGGAGCTCCGCCAGAAGCTGGCCGAGCCCGACGCGGCCGAGGTCCAGGGCATGAGGGAGGAGCTGTCCGCGACCTTGGCCCGGATCCATGCGCTGGAAGCGGAGCGCGCGGCGGGCGAGAACGTCATCCGGCGATACGGCGCCGGTGTGTGCCTCATCCAGGGGTCGTACGTCTACGACGACGCGGCCGGACGGCCGCTGCGGCGACGCCTCAAGGATGACGATGACGAGCCGGCGGTGGAGCGCGACGGGGCGGACGCCCTCACGCCCGAGGGCGAGGGGCCGGTCCATACGGTGGACTATTACGGCACGGGCTTCCTCGTGGACCGCAGCGGCCTCATCCTGACCAACCGCCACCTGGCGGAGCCGTGGTGGAACGACGAGGCGGCCGAGGGCATGCAGAAGGCGGGCTACCGCCCGCGGTTGCACGCTCTACGCGTGTTCTTCCCGCAGCAGACGCAGCCGTTCGCGGCGCGCATGGAGCGCCGGTCCGACACGGTGGACCTCGCGCTGCTGCGCGTGGAGCTCGGTTCGTCCCGCGTGCCCGTACTGCCGCTCGACAAGTCGCAGGCCGGCGCGGTCGCCGGGCAACCGGTGGTGGTCCTCGGCTACCCGGCCGGGCTCGAGGCCATCCTGGCCAAGGCCGAGGCGAAGGTGGTGCAGCACATCCTCGAGTCGCTCGGCAGCAGCTCGGAGCGGGTGACAGAGGCACTGAGCCTGCAAGGGCTCATCCGTCCCTCGACCACGCAGGGGCACATCGGCGACATCACGGGCAGCGACATCGTGTACGACGCGCCCACCACGCAGGGCGGTAGTGGCGGACCCGTGTTCAACAAGCACGGCGAGGTGATCGCGGTCGAATACGCGGTGCTGCCCCGATTCGGCGGCAACTCGTTCGGGGTGCCGATCGCCTACGCGCTGGAGCTCATCGCCGGTCCCCGCAAGCCTCGAGGCTAGTCCCTCCCCGTATAATCGGCGGCCGATGGCGCTCCCTCCCCCCGGCCGGCGCCGAGACCTCGCGCTGGCGCTGCTCCTGATGCTCGTGGCCGCCATGTTCCGCCTGCCGCGGCTCGGCCTCCCGCCTGAGGAAGTGTTCGACGAGGTGTACCACGCCAAGACCGCGCTCCAGTACCTGGAGGGCGGCGAACCGATTGAATGGGTTCACCCGCCGATGGCGAAGCTGCTGATCGCGATCGGCGTATGGGCGTTCGGCTACGACGCCTGGTCCTGGCGGCTGACGGTGGCCCTGGCGGGGATCGCGCTCGCCCCCGTCTTCTTCCTCCTGGCGCGGCTGGTGCTGGAGCGCGAGCGGGCGGCGCTGCTGGCGTCCGTCCTGCTGCTCTGCGACGGCGTGTACCTGGTGCAGAGCCGCATCGCCATGACCAACATCTTCGCCGTGCTCTTCCAGGTGCTCTCGGCCCTGCTCGTCGTGCGGGCGGCGAGAGCCGAGCGCCTGCCGGTGGGCGGCATGCTGGCGGCCGGCCTCGCGCTCGGGCTGGGCCTGTCCACGCGCTGGACGAGCCTGTGGGCCACCGCGTTCCTGGGACTCGTACTGCTCGCGATGCGCGGGCGCCGCCTCTTCCGCGCGCGAGAGCTGGGGCTGACCGTGGTCGCGTTCGCGGTCCTGCCGATGGTCATCTACGCCGCGAGCTATCTGCCCGTGGTCCACCTGCGCCCAGGGCTTCCCGCTTGGCACAGGTGGGCCGAGGTGTGGGACCTGCAGGTCGAGGTGTGGAACTATCACGCGCACCTGAGCGCCGACCATCCCTACTTCAGCGCCTGGTGGACGTGGCCGTGGCTGTACCGGCCGACCTGGTACCACTTCCAGCAGTCGGAAGGGGTCGTGCGCGGGATCGTCGCCATCGGCAACCCCACGCTGTGGTGGGCCTCGGTGCCCGGCGCGTTGTGGGCCCTGGTCACGGGCGTCCGCGGTCGCGACTTCCGCCGCGTGTTCAGCGGCGCCGGGTTCTTCGCGCTCTACCTGCCCTGGGGCTTGTCGCCGCGCACGCTCAACTACAACCACTACCTCTTCGAAGCGATCCCGTACGCCTGCCTGAGCCTCGGCCTGCTGCTCGACCGGCACTGGGACACGCGGGGAAGGTGGCTGGCCCGGAGCTACGTGGCCTTGACGATCGCGCTCTTCCTCTTCTTCTATCCGTTCCTCGCGGCCGTGCCCGTGCCGCAAGACTGGTACTACTACAACATCCGCGGCGTGCGGCCCTGGACGTGGTTTCCGAAATGGGTCTAGGGCGGGGCTTCTGACCGCGGCCGCCATCATCCTGGCGGCCACGTACGTGGTGGTCGGCCTGGGGCGAATGCCCGGGCTGCGCCTCGACCGCACCGGTGCGGCCGTGGTCGGCGCCGCATTCATGGTCGCCTTCCACGTGGTGACCCCGGAAGAGGCCTACCGGCTCGTGGACATGGGCACGCTCGTGCTGCTGTTCGGCATGATGGTCCTGGTCGGCCATCTGCGCCTGGCCGGCTTCTTCCGCTGGGCGGGGGTTGAAGTCGCCCGCCGGGCGCGCACGCCGCGCCAGCTTCTGGGCGGGCTTGTCGTGCTCGCCGGCCTGCTCTCGGCCCTGTTCGTCAACGACACCGTCTGCCTGGCGCTCACTCCGCTCGTGCTCGAGGTCGCAGCCGCAGCCGGCGTGCGCGCGACGCCGTACCTGATCGCGCTGGCCACAGCCAGCAACATCGGCAGCGTGGCGACCCTCACCGGCAATCCCCAGAACATGCTCATCGGCGTCGCCTCGCGGATTCCGTACGCCGACTTCTTCGCGGCGCAAGCACCGGTGGCCGCGGTGGGGCTGCTGCTCGACTTCGCGGTCATCGCGGCCGTCTACCGCCACGACATGGCCACCCCCTTCCCGGCCGCCGTCCACCCGCGCGTGCGGCTGCACGCCTTCGTCACCTTGAAGGCGCTGGCCGCGGCCGCGGCCATGCTCGTGTTCTTCTTCGCCGGCGCGAACGTTTCGATGGTGGCGCTCACCGCGGGCGCCGCCCTCCTGCTCACCCGGCGGGTCAAGCCGGAGAAGGTGTTCCTCGAGATCAACTGGAACCTGCTGACGCTGTTCGCCGGCTTGTTCGTGGTGGTGGGGGCGGCGCGAACCGCCGGGCTGGCCGACCTGGCGTTCGACGCGCTCGGCGCGCGCGAAGTG
>WUUC01221894.1_pt1 | contig 11786 bp, 11 predicted proteins | sample 6278441 | NCBI WGS metagenome assembly WUUC01 (sample SAMN13675441, study PRJNA597444) | soil metagenome | isolation source: soil | place: USA: Washington | collected 2017-10 | reverse complement strand
TGTTGCCCGTGTGGGACTTGACCGTGCCCATGGCCACGAAGAGGTCGCGGGCGATCTCCGCGTTGGTGCGGCCAGAGGCCAGAAGCGCCAGCACCTCCAGCTCGCGCTCGCTCAGAGGATCGTCGAGTTGTTGCGCTCCGAGCCAAGGCGGCGTTCCGTCGCTCTCCGTCTCAGAAGGCGTGGAAAGCTTGCCCGGCAGCTCGCGCCGGTCCCGCTCCCGGAGAGCGTACGCCATGATGCCGTCCTCCACCCGCAGTTCCAGGTGGCCTTTGCGGGCCAGCCCTTCGAGCATCTTCGACGCCTCGTCTATGGTGAGCGAGGTTCGCATGACGGCCGTGGTGGGAGTGAGCTCGCCTCGTTCGGCAAGGGCGTCCAGAAGCTCTCGTTCCTTGACCTTCTTATCATCCGGTCTCTTGGACGTGAGGCCGGGCCTGTCGAGCGTGGCGAGCGCGATCGGGACAGCCATCCCGCAGACCAGGGCAAGCCACCAGAAGTTCGTGAGGGGAACCAGGAGGATGCATATCCAGCCCAGGACAAATAGATACAACGTGGATTGCCAGTTGATCCACGAGACCGCGTCCCGTTCTGCAGTCGAGTCTCGCGCACTGGAATCGCGTTTCGTCACGGCGCGGTTCGGTGCTCCCGGGTCGCGGTGGCCGCTTTGCCCCTCGGCGTCTTCCATTGGTTTACCCCCTGCCGCTTGCGGGCTCGCAGTCAATTACCGACTCCTTTGTGTATGGATGCCGCAACCTCTCTTGGCGAATACGTGTTTAGGTAGCCAATCGTTTCACAGACCGGCGGCGCGATGAGCACCGTTCGGCAAGGAGCCAACAGTACGGAACGGCTGACGCTCTCACCCGAGCTGAAAGCCGTGACAGGCCGCGTGCCCCAGGAGCTCCTGGACGAACTTGGGGTTTACTCCCTTGGACAGAAGCAACCGTGGCAGTGTACCTGGGGTGAGGTATAAGGGCTGGGGTCCTCACGTGAGGACCCCAGGCTAGTGATACTCCGGCGGTTAGTAGCCCTCGACCCCTAAGGTAGCGGCTGCCAGTCGGCGCCGTACTCGAAGGCCCGGGTGTCGGTGAGCTGCCTCACCCCGGTCCCATCAGCCCTCATCACGAAGATGTCTCCTCTTTCGCCCCTGGTCTCGGAGAAGGTTATCCTGGAGAAGGCGATCCTGTCCCCGTTGGGCGAGAAGGCCGGCAAGACGCTTATGGCCTTGCTATTGGTGAGATTCTTCCTCTCCGTGCCGTCGGCGTTCATCACGGAGATCTCGAGGTCCTCTTCGGGCTCCTGTGATGCCGCAGCCTCTCGGGAGAGGGCCTCCGGAGCCAGGGCCTCCCCTTGCGAGAGTGCTCCTCCTCCCCCGGAAAAGTTGAAGCGGTAGCTCGTGAAGGCGATCTTAGAGCCATCAGGCGACCAGTCGGGACCGAACTCGTCGATCCTGCCCGTCTTGGTGAGGTTCACCGGGTCCGTGCCGTCGGAGTCCATGACCCAGATCTCCGAGCTCCTGGTGTACCTCGAGAAGGCGATCTGGCTACCGTCGGGCGAGACGGCGAGCGACTCCTCGTAAAAGCCCGGGTCGTCGGTTAGCTTCGTCAACCCGGTGCCGTCGAGCTTCATGCTGAAGATATCCGTGCCGTTCCTGGGGCTGTCCCTCACGAAAGCGATCGTCTCGCCGTCGGGGAAGAAGGAGGGGGAGAAGTCGTAGGCCCGGCTAGAGGTTACCTGCTCCAGCCCGCTGCCGTCGGCGTTCATCACGTAGATATCCTGGTTGAAGTCCTCTTCGCTCTCCCCGCTGATGCGCTCGAAGACCACCTTCTGTCCGTCGGCAGACCACGAGGGCGAGTAGCCGGACCCGAGCCTGTCCGTCTCGCTCCCGTCGAGGTTCATCGCGAAGATCCCGGAGCTCCCTTGCCGGAAATTCTCCTTGACGAAAGCTATCTTGCCGTTCGCGCCCGGGAATGCAGCCCCTGCGGGTCCTGCACCCGCCACCAGGACCAGCACGACTACCGCTAACATCACAGTCGCTGCCAGCACAGTCGTAGTTCCGATGTGGCTCACCTTGCTCATCTGCCCCTCTCCTTCACAGTTCTCATTGCCCATCCTCTTCTCATTGCGGTTTCAAGACCGTTGCTCAGGGCACAGAAGACCTTGTCCATGCAGCCAGAGAATCCACCCCGACTAAGCGTAGCCTAAGAGAGAGTATGGACCCTCGCTTGAGCGACGCCCATTGGTCAAGTGGTCCATTCTTGTTGGCCAACTGGCTCTTTTTCTTGTGGCACCAGAGATGGAGGTGTTCGGGTTCCCGTGCTCTCATCCGTGTTTTGGCCTTCTGATGGAGTGGGTAGATAAGACTTGTACGCAAAAGCCCAGGGGGGATAGGCGCGTGCAGGACGTGGGAGAGGAAATAAACCCTTCTCGTATACTCGTGGCTGACGACTACCCTCTGTTGAGGAAGGGTTTCGTCTTCGTGCTCTCCTCACAACCCGACATGGATGTCGTCGGCGAAGCTGCCGATGGTCTCGAAGCCCTCAAGCTGTGTCGGGAGATGCGCCCCGACCTGGTGTTGATGGACCTCTCCATGCCCAACATGGACGGCATAGGCGCCACCCGGGAGATGAAGGAGTGTTGCCCGAAGACGATCGTGCTGGTAGTGACCGCCCACGAGGACGAGGGGCTCATGCTAAGGGCCATAAAGGCCGGGGCGGTGGGCTACGTGCTCAAGGGATCGGAGCCTGCATACCTCATCAGTTCTGTGCGGGAGGCGCTCGAGGGAGAGTCTCCCATGGACCAGAGGCTCGCCGGGAGATTGCTCAGACGGCTCGCCGTCGAGGGGGTTAGCTCGGACGAGCGGCCTGAGCCAGCAGCCGAGAGGGAGAGTCCTTTTGTTTCTCCTGCCGTCTTGCTCCCCCCACGCGAACTCGAGGTGTTGGAACACCTGGTCGCTGGCAAAACCAACCGCCGTATCGCCCAGGAGCTCCACATCAGCCTCTCGACGGTAAAGAGGTACCTGGAACGCATAACCTCCAAGCTGGGGGTTTCCGATCGCACCCAGGCGGCGGTCAAAGCCATAGAGCTCGGGCTCCTGCCCGAGCGGAGGGAAGGGTAAGCCCACACAGGATCCATCACCCCTCTTCGGTGTGCGCTCCGCCGAAGGAAATTGAGCCACTTGACCAACAAGTATGGACCACTTGGCCCCTGTGAGGGTCTCGAACGGTGGTCCATACTCCGCCTCAGGCGAAGCGACGCCTGGGCGGGGCGGGTTCTTGGCCGAGAGGGCAGGGTCTCGCCCCGGCCGCCTCGAATCAAGCAAACCGTCGTGGCGACCTGTGCTGGTAGTGAGAGGAGAGTGGTGATCAAGAAGGCCAACTGGTTTTTGTTTCTGACCGGGAGTGCCATGCTCGCCTTGCTCCTCTTCGGCGGGGTTGCTCTGGCTCTGACGGCCATACAGTGCGTGGAGAACGGCCAGTGCCAGGGCACCGCCGAGTCTGACCTCCTGAAGGGCACCGACGGCTACAACCAGATGTACGCCGATGAGGGGGACGACGTCTTGAGGGGCTTCGGCAGTCCCGATCTGTTGAAGGGCGAGGGAGGAAACGACCGGTTGTTCGGGGGAGCGGTTGGCGACTCGCTGGAGGGCGGCCCGGGCGATGACACGCTGGTCGGGGGAGGCGGCGGCGACCACTACGACCTCTACGGCGGATGGGGGAACGACATCCTGATCGACGCGGAGATCTCCGACTCGGACGTCGGCACCGGCAACCTGCTGTGGGTGAACCACTCCGTCACCGAAGACCTTCTCATCGACCTCGCCGCGGACTCTGGGCCCGAGGTGAGAAACGCGGGCGGCACCAATACCCTCGACTGGGAGGGAGATGTCGTCGACCAGGTGATCGACCTCTCTGCCGGCGACGACCGCATCAGGGGCAACGGCCACGCTAACCTCCTCGCCGGTTTCGACGGCGACAACACCGTCCGGGCCAGAGGAGGCGACGACATGATCGACGTGGGCGACGGCTCTGGCGGGGATATCGTGAACTGTGGCGAGGGCGAGGACACGGTCATCCGCGATCTCCCGGCCACGGGCGAGCCCGGCGACACCATATCCACCAACTGCGAGGTCCAGCAGGACCCCGCCATCATCACCCTTGAGGGGGGAGCTACGCTGGCTGGGCGTTAAGCCCGTACCGGGAGGAGGGGGCAGGGCGCACCGTCATCCTCCTCTGCCCGGACCGGTACGAAACAGTGCGGAACAGAAAGGCCAGGGGTTCGAGTTCGCTCTTCGGCTCTTTATTTTTACCTGCAAATGCCACAGAAAATCAGGAACCCTCGGCACGAACACCGGAAGCTTGGCAGCGGTAGAGAATCGTCCATCCCGTCGGCGGCGTGCCGATGGTAGAGGCCGAACAGCAGTCAGAGCCTGACCTGAGCTGTTGTGCACCGCTTGACGCCTCATGGGAGGGGCTACCAACGGCGAGTCTTGGTAGCCCTCGAAGCGCCTCGTACGTCCAGATTTTTGCCCGACCACCCCATCTGGTGGCGCACCTGGTGCTGTGCCTCTACACGATGAAGTTTCCTCAACCCTTCGTCCAGGGAGCGCCTTGAAGCGACCCCACGAGAGATGTTAGGTTGGGTTCCCGGCACTGCACGACGACTCCGCATCACCGACCGCCTGGGGACTTTGCCTTGGGGGTCGGAGGAAGGGGGCGGGCGTTGATCACGGTCACCGAGCACGCCAGAGAGGTCTTGAGGGGCTACCAGCCCCCCGACGGCACGGCTCTGCGCCTGGAGCCTACTAACGGTCACGGGTTGGACGGGCTACCCGTCCGTTTGGGATTCGGGGAACCGAAAAGGGACGACCAGGTCGTCGCCGACCGGGAGGGCGAGGAACTACTGCGCATCGACCGGTCGGTGAGCGAGGAACTGAACGGCAGCGAGATAGATGTGGTGATCACACTCGAGGGTCCGAGCCTGGACATAAAGGAACCCTCGGGCACCTGGCCGCTACACGACGACTCCTAGAGAGTACGGGGCTTCATGATCTCCACTTGCAACGGGAAGGAGGACGTATGTCCACCCCGACGACAGAAGAGCGCTTCACGGTCGAGATAGGCTGGAATGAGAGCATCGAGGCCTACGTGGCGCGGGTCCCGGACATCCCTGAGCTCGCCGCCTGGGACGAAACACAAGAGGACGCCCTGAAGAAGGTGCGCAAGGCGATCCGGGCGAACATCGAGATGGCAAAAGAACACGGCGACCCGGTACCCGAGCCCTCCGACTACTAGTCGGTACGGACACCTCGGTGCCGGCCGTCTGAAGGCCCCTTTCCCAGGCCCAATCACCTGGTAGATGTGCTGGGGTAGTGATGCTTGCTACCATTCATGGTGCCACATAGGAGCGATTCTCTCCGCATTAGTATCCGCCCGCTTCACCATGTAGGGGAAGGAAATATCGCCGTGGGAGACAGGTACTGAGGCTCGACGATGGCTGAGAGGGACCGTCCGGTCTACTGCACCCGGTGCGGGAGCATCGTGCAACCCGGAGACAACTTCTGCGGGGTGTGCGGGGCGAGAGTCGAGCCCAACGCCCAGGACGCAGCCCCCACCCAGGAGATCCCCACGCAGGTATACCCTCCGCCAAGCCTTCCTCGCCGTGGGAGGAGCACGGTGCTGACTGTGGTCCTGGGTCTTGGGGCCTTGCTCGCCGTTGTGGTCGTCATCGGAGCGATCTTCGCCCTGAACCTTCTGGGCGGCGAGACGGCGGAGCAAACCGGTGGGCAATTCCAGCCGGAGACCACCGCGCAAGTGGGAGAGAACACGCAGAGCGCACTCCAGCAGGATGACGGGCCAGAGACCCTGGGCGTGGGTGACTCCGTGGAGGTCAGGGGCATCAGGGCCACCCTGAACGGGGTGCGCACCCTTCCCACGACCGACCTCGACCAGCCCGTAGAGAGCCCCGACAACCTGTTTGTCGCCACCGACCTCACCTTCGAGAACACTTCCGATAGTAGCGTGGCCGTCTCGAGCCTGCTGGAGTTCGTCTTGAAGGACGAGGACGGCTACTCGGCCTCCCAGACCGTCCACACCGAGCAGCGCCAGTTGGCCGAGGGCGACATTGCCCCGGGGCAGAAAACCAGCGGGGAGATCGTCTACGAGGTGCCGCCCGAGACCAGGGGCCTCCAGCTCGACTACAACCCCTTCCTCGCCGGGGAGACCTATACCTGGTACATAGGCGATGCGAACCAGATCCCGGGCTCTGCGGAGACGGTCTCCGCAGAAGACCGGACGGAGACCGACCTCGTCGAGGCGGTCGAGGACTACTACCAGGCCGTTGATCGGGAGGACTGGGCCTACACCTACCAGAACCTCGACTCCCAGACCAGAGCGATGTTCGACGAGGAGGAGGAGTGGTACCTGAAGAACCAGTGGTTCGCAGACATCGAGGGGCTGGAGCTCGCCGCCATGGACGTGGCGGTCAACGGATCTCCGACCGACCCCGTGGTTAGCGTGACGGTCTACAGGACCTTCAAGGACGGCACCTCCATAGATAGGGACACCTTCTTCGTCTTCGAGGACGGCGTCTGGAAGCACCGCTTCGGTGAGGAGGAGGTGGGGATCTTCATGCCGGATGCCTCCTTCGAGGAGTTCGTTGCGATCCAACAGGGGAGCTCTCCAGTAGCGGGATTCTCCACGGACGAGGTGTCGGCGGTAGAGAGCGCCGTGAGAGGCCACTACGAGGCCATAGGGGCAGGCAACTTCGAGGAGGCCTACTCCTACTTCGGACCAACCATGAGGAGTAGGCAGGATGAGGCCAGCTGGATCGCGAGCGAGGAGTCCTACCAGATACAGAGTTCTACCATCCACTCCTTGGAGGTCGACGAGGTGTTGGGTACCACGGCCACCGCCACCGTAGACGTCTCCTTCGTGGACAACACCGGAACCCCCCGCTTCGTCATCGTCTGGGGCCTCGTAAAGGAAGACGGGCAGTGGAAGCTTGATGAGCAGATCTCAGCGCAAAGAGAGACGGCCCCATCGGCTTCGTCCACAGCGACCGCCACACCCTCGGCGGCTCCCGCAGGCGAGGAAAGCGTGCCTCCGATCACCGAAGAGGACTGTCCCGCGAGTCACCCGGTGAAGGGCAACCAGTCGGGCATCTACCACGACCTCGACAGCCCCTACTACGACGCGACCCACCCGGAGGAGTGCTTCGCCACCGCCGCGGATGCCCGAGAAGCAGGGTACCGGGCGCCGAGGTGAGAGAATGTCCCAGAGGCGCACACGGCGTAAGCGTCACCATTAACATCAAGCCCATCACCGTCGAATTCATCCGAAATTCATCGCGGTCTGCTCTCATAGGCTGGCCGGTAGATCGGACGTAGGAGAGACCGTTGAGGACCGAACTACGAAGCTCACATACAGCTCACCTGACCGATAGAGAGGAACGATGAAATTCCTGAGCTATTTAAGAGTCGCGTTGCTCACCACCTCCAACATCGTTCTCAACGCGGTGACGTTGGGACGCTTCGTCTGGCTCGAGGGAAGGGTTCGCGGGGGCATTTTCATGAACTGGGCCAGGCACTTTCGCTACAGGCCCAGAGAGTTCGTTCGGCCTACTACCGAGGCGGAGATCGTCAAACTGGTAAGAGATTCGAGAAAGGTGAGGGTCTTCGGCTCGGGACACTCCTTCAATGCCGGTGTCGTCTCGGGCGACACCCTGGTCTCACTGGACGATTACAGCGGCCTGATCTGGAAAGACGCGGACAAGAAACAGATGTCCGTGAAGGGCGGTACGCGGGTGCGGGATGTCGTGGAGCTGCTTTTCAAAGAAGGGCTCGCCTTCGACGCGTTGCCATCCCACGATGCGCAGAGCATCGCGGGCATCCTCTCTACCGACGTACACGGGACCGGGAAGAACTGGGGCTTCGTCAGCCAGTCGGTCGTACGTCTCAAGCTCATAGACGGTAAAGGAGAGATACACGAATGCGAGCCGTCCGACGATCTCTTCAAGGCGGCGATAGGGGGGATCGGCGCCGTGGGGATAATAGCGGAGGTGGTGATAAAGGGCGTCGAGCGCTTCAAGGTAGAACAGAGGGTCGAAACGGCGAGCGTCTCCTACGTCGAGAAAAACCTCGACCGGCTCTTGCAGAGATACGATCACTTCAGCCTCTACCTCTTCCCCTTTTCTGAGACGTGCCAGATCAACACGTGGAACCGCACGCAGAAGAGGCGTTCGTTCCTCGGAGATTTCAGGGAGTTCATCAACATCTCCATCGACGCCCTGATGGCCGCGTGGGTCGGCAATTTCGCCGCATACACGGGATGGTTGCGCGCCTTTTCGTCCCTCGCTTACGGTGCCAAGCTGGGGTCGCATCTCGTACTGGAGAGCAACAGAGCCTTCAACCGCACGATCTACCATCTGCACCAGGAGTTGGAGTTCACGGTCCCGTTCGAGGACACCTTCGAAGCGTGCAGGCGGTTCATCAAGCTCTATGAAGACATGTACCCTTCGGGGTTGCCCTACGCGCTCTTCGAGGTACGGTTCACGCCGGACCATCACGACCGGACCCTGATCGGTGCCGGCCGGGATCGCCGGTGCACGTGGATAGACCTCGTCTGCAACGATGCGGTTGGCTTCGAGGAGTACTACGCGGCCGCCGAGGAGCTGATCAAGGAGATCGGGGGCCGTCCACACCTGGGGAAGTATTGCGAGAGCTTCACCGAAGAGGATATGGTGGAGCTGCACCAGGATAACTTTACGAAGTTCGTAGACCTCGTGGAGGAGCACGATCCCGACGGCAAGTTCGCCAACGAATTCACGCGGCGACTCTTTGGAGCGTAGCTGATGGACGAAGGAGATTCGAGGTTGTCTACCGAAGAACAGAGAGACGGAGCGCAGGGCGCACGAATCGAGCCATCCGCAAGCTCTTCCCGCGACTCGCTGGCCGGGGCCGGGTGGCGCTGCGAGGAAGTCGGCGTATCACCTTCCGGAGGACCACCCTTCTCGTGGATCAACCCCATACCCATCTGGCGGTCCCGCAACCAGACCTTGGGGCACATCTTCGGGGACCCGATCAACGACGAGCGCCGCCTCTGGATGAAGATGCAACGCGAGGCGGGACAGCTCCCCGAGAACTTGATCCTCGACCAGCACGCGGGCCTCGAAGAGGTTTCGTTCATCGTGGTTGGGGACACCGGTGAAGGGGACGCCTCGCAGTACGCGGTGATCAAACCACTCCTCGCGTGCGGAGACGGCACAGATTTCATGGTCGTCAGCAGCGATGTCATCTACCCCTCGGGGGACGCGGAGGACTACGACGCCAAGTTCTACGAGCCCTACGAGGACTACCCGCGCCCCATCTACGCCTTGCCCGGCAACCACGACTGGTACGACGGCCTGGTCGGCTTCATGCACCACCTGTGCGGGGCCGAAGTGTCGGCGCTCCCGGCGACCGAAGAGAGGGCTTCGTCGTTGAAGGAGCGGTTGCGGCGGCTGCTGTGGCGCAGGCCGGCGAGGAGGAGCGCGGAGGAGCTACCGGAGCGCCGGCGCACCGAGGACGACCGGCGTTCCAGCCAGCGGTCGCCCTACTTCGCCATCGAGACCGGACCGCTGCTCGTGGTGGGTATCGACACGGGTATAGGCGGGGAGATGGATCTCGAGCAGGGCGAGTGGCTGAGGAGGATCTCCCTAGAGGTGGACAAGCCCAAGCTCCTGCTGACGGGCAAGCCGATCTACGTGGACAACGAGTACAACCGCGGGCCGATCGAGGGCGGCGGCACGGTAGACGAGATAGTGCGCGCCCCCGAGCACAACTACGTCGCGGCCATCGGGGGAGATATCCACAACTACCAGCGTTACCGCGTGAAGGTGAGCGGGCGAGAGGCACCGCTCCACTACATCGTCAGCGGGGGCGGGGGCGCCTACATGAGCGCCACGCACAGAATACCGAAGGTGGATCTGGAGGGCGTCACCGAGGATGACTTCGTCTGCTACCCGCGACGGGGTGACTCCCTGTCTTTCTACAGCAAGCTGTATGACCGCCGGCTCGCCTTCGGCAGGGGATGGCTCGAGATAGCACCGGACGAGGCGGCGGCGTACATGGCCAAACGACTCGAGATCGAACCGGCGCGGCCCGGGGACCGCGGAATCTACGTCGGCAGGCGCGTCCGTCGTGTGGCCGAGTGGATCTTCCCGCTGCCGGGCCGCGGGCGCGGTCCCATCCACCACTTTTTCTCGGAGTTCTTCGACTGGAACGAGCCGCCGCTGTTCAAGAACTTCCTGCGGATCGACGTCTCCAGGGAAGAGTTGCGTATCCGCTGCTTCGCGGCGACGGGCTGTGCAGAACACCAGGATAGTCCTCCCCTGGAAGACGAGGTCAGGATCCCGCTTCGTTAGCGGTACGCGAGCGAAGTTCCCTGGAACATAGGTGCTTCTTCTCTGAGTTCTTGCCTCTACCTGTGCGCGTCGTCTGTTGCGAGATCCCGCAAACTGTCTCCGTTTATTTATGCGTTCGTTATCGAGTTGTAACAAAAATGGTTTAGATTGCCGGGCTGTAGGAGCCGAAACAATGGTGGCTGTCGCGGGCGCCACAGCAAGGGAGGCAGGGAGATGGTTAGGATCTCGATCCAAGTCAGCAGCGGCGCCGCCCGTTTCAAGGTGATGGTACAGGCCGAGAGCATCGAGCGTGCGCTGGAGGTCGCGAAGCGGCACAACCCCGGCAAGGAGTGCCGGGTAACTTTCCCCCTCGATCCCGACACTTTCTTCGCCGGAGACCCGGTCGCCAAAATCGAGGCGATCGAAGAGGTGGCGGCCTAGACCGCCCGGTCCGGCCGGCATCTTTCTATTCCTCTTCTTTCCTTCGCGCTCAAGGCCGTAAGGACGCGGCCCGTGAGTGCGTTCTGCTAGACTAAAAAATGGCGGGGGCTCTGGCCCCGTTCATGTGCGGTGCGAGAGGAGCAGTTCGTGGCGGAGAGGGAGGCGACGGTCGGCCCCGAAGAGGGGATCCACGGCCGACCGGCGGCGCAGTTCATCAAGACGGCGAAGCGGTTCTCATCGCAGATCGTGGTGATCAAAGGCGACCGCGAGGTCAACGCCAAGAGCGTGTTGAAGATCACGGGGCTGGCCAGGAAAGGCGAGAAGATAATCATCCACGCGGAGGGGGAGGACGCCGAGGAGGCCGTTGACGCCCTCGCGGAGCTAATCTCGAAGGACGAGCACTGAATTGGGAGATGCCGCCAGGCTGACCGGCGTCGGCGCCTCGGAGGGCGTGGCGGTGGGGCCGACCTTCGTCCACGTCGCCGGGGATCCCGAGCCCGAACGGAAGAGCATCCCGGAGGACTCGGCCGAAGAGGAACTGAGGCGGTTCCGGCGGGCAGCCGAGACCGTGGCCCGGCGGCTCTCGGAGACCGCCGAGGGTCTACGGGAGTCGGGGAGCGGGGAAGAGGCTGACATCTTCGAGTTTCACGCGGAGATGGCCGAAGACCCGGAGCTCTCTTCGGAGGTCGAGGAACGCGTCCGGAACCTGACGAGTCCGGAGGCCGCGGTGCTGGCCGTCGGCGAGGAGTACGCCCGGGCGTTCGCCGCGATGGAGGACGAGTACATGGCGGCCCGGGCGGACGACGTGCGCGACGTCGCGAGCCAGATAGCGGCCGAGCTGATGGGCCGGGAGGCACAGGGACTGGAGGCACTGGAGGCGCCCTCGGTCGTCTTGGCCCGTAGCCTGGCGCCTTCGGACACGGCCCGCATCCCGAAGGGGATGGCGCTGGGGTTCGTCACCGCCGAGGGGT